>Ga0172364_10001729_pt1 | contig 17044 bp, 13 predicted proteins | sample LakKivSesite10cm_FD_114545 | JGI IMG/M metagenome (GOLD analysis project Ga0172364, IMG submission 114545) | Sediment microbial communities from Lake Kivu, Rwanda - Sediment site 10cm | ecosystem: Environmental > Aquatic > Freshwater > Lake > Sediment | place: Rwanda: Western Province, Lake... | reverse complement strand
GCGCTTGCTTCTCACAGTGATATAGAAAAAGAAAAGAGTGCTCAGAACGTTTTCAAAAGAATAATTGAGGAATACAAAAGAGAAAGAGTAACATAAGAAAATAATATAAAAAAATTAAAAAATATAAAAGAAATTAAAAGTTATAAGAAAAATAATTTGAAAAGCAAAAAAATAATTATCATTTAGATAGAAAGTAAAAAGAATGTGATTATTTAAAAAGTAAAAAAATAATTTGAAAATGAATAAAAAATAAAATATAACAAAAATAAATATCTTTGGGCTAAAGCCCAAAGTACAATAAAATGCGAAGCATTTTATGTACAAAAAATCAAAGATTTTTTTGTATTCTGGCGATTTTTGATAAAAAAACAAAGAAAAATAACTAAGGATTCATATAATTCTCCTGCTTGAACTCAAAATTTATCAGCTTGTTGTCAGCCTTTCTAACATAAGTGCCCTTCAGGCGCCACTTCCCGTTTTCTGTCTCAACCTTTGCACTAGGCATATAAAACTGATAGTTTGTAGGAAGCTGCCTTGTGATTTTTGAGGCTTCTTCCCGGGGTATGCCCATCACATCATAAATCGTCTTGCAGTAATCAGCTATAAGATTTATCCTGCCAGCAAAACCCAAACTGCCATAATTCAAACCCTTTATGCTGCTAAGATAACTAGCAACCTCATCAGTAATAGTCTCATTACCAGTAAGCACTTCTCTCATATAAACAACAGGCAACGTCTGGGTAATCGTAGTTGGCTTGGTTGAAAGCTGCTCATTCAGCGTAGTTATCTGAGTTTGATAATCAGAAATTGTGTCATTCTGCTCAGCCACCTGCTCTTCCAAAGCCGTATTCTGCTTTTTGAGCTTGCCAGATTCCATTGTCTTCCAAATGCTCACTCCAGATGCACCAAGAGCAACCACCAGCAATGCTACTACAGCAGCCTTTGAACCCTTTCTTGCAGGAGATGTTTCAGTAGATCTTTCAGGTTTTCGCTGTTGTTTCATCTGTGCTTCCTGAAGATGCTTTTCATCATCTTGCATCTTTGCATAAGTTTTTGCATAAAATTTTGGTTCCATAATTGCACGCTTTTTATAATTCTCAACCAAAAGCTCATGAATCTTTTCTTTGTTATCAAAAATCGGAGAATATATCTTAAGCAGCTTATTTTCAGACACATTTGACTTCTTTAGTTCTGAAAAAAACTCATCGACTTTTTCATAATCTCCATTCAAAAGCGCTACAAGCGCAGCACGCTCATAATTTAGGACCTGCGGCATATCAGTCTTAAAATAATCATGCATATAATCATGCAGAATGTAGTCATAGTCTAAAGGTTTATCTGGATTTTTAGGATTCACCGGAAGCTTGTCTGGAACAAACCAGCTTAATGCATTGTACATCTTCTCAGCATCTTCCTTGAAATATTTATAACAAAGATGTTCAAGAAAGCTTCTTCCTTGTAGTTTTTCTCCTTCTATTTTTTCTTCATCATTCATAAAAACACCCCCAAAATATTAAATAAAACACTCCTGAAGAAGAATAGTGGATAACTCTTTAAATAATTTCTTATATTCTAAAATAAGGTTTTGATTATCCTATTTGGCTCTTGAATCATAAAGGTTTTTCCAAGAAACTGCTCAACAACATAAATATTTGTCTTCAGGTGTTCTGTTATTTTGCTCGTCTTAATGCTTCCTCCAAAAAGCGCAAGAAATGGAATAAGCTGGTCTGCTGAATGACAGTCAGCGCATGCTCCTGAATTTATTTCTGCAATCAGGGCATTTGCTGCTTCAAAGCCGACTTTCTCAGCAGGCTTCCCCCTCTCGCCGAGAGAGTCAGCGCCCAAGATTATTGGATGCCCTGCATCAAATTCTTCAGATTCATCGTTATTTGAAAAAAGGGCGAAAACGCATATTCCAGAACCAATGCTTTCAGCACTGCAATATTCAGACTTTATATCAGTTGGACAGCCGAGTTTTTTTAATGCCATGACTGCACTCTCTGCCTGCCTCTCGCAAACACTTGCCTTCTGAAGTTCAGATGAAGCATGAGAAACTCCCTTCACAGCAATTAATTTGCCCTTTTCAGAAAGTTCAATTCTGCCAGTTGTTCTTGCTTTGTTCAAGAATTCATCAAAGTCTTTAAAATCAGAACAACTGATTTTTGGACTGATTGCTATTTCCACCAGCCCGCCTCCTTTTGGATAATAGCCTCTTCTCAATATTTTGAAATCAATATCAGCATATCTCCTCAAATGAGGCAACAGAACATTTGAAAAATAGTCAACAGGCGTTGACCATGCAACATCAGTGCCCCCTCTTATGGAAATCTTAATTCTGTTCTTTGCAAACATTGCAGGAAGCAATAATGCCTGAAGCAAAAGAGTGATGGAGCCTGCTGTTCCAACATCAATTGAAATGTCATGCTGTGTTATTTCAGAAGGAAAGAAAGAAATCCAGTCAGAGCCCACATAGGCATTTTCACTTTTGGCATTAGAAAGCTGCTCAAGAGCCTTTATTGCATGGAAGTGCTGCTGCTTAAGCCCAGGGTTCTTCCTGCCAGAGCGTATATCAGCAACTTTGAACGGCTTTTTTGTGAGCATTGAAAGTGCAAGCGCAGTCCTCAGAATCTGCCCTCCACCTTCTCCGTAAGAGCCGTCAAGCGTCAATATTGACATTTTAGGAGAAGAATGTTAAGAGTATTTTAATAATTTATGTTAATAATTTATTGCTTAATGCTTGATAATTCAATGACGGCGTGTTAAAGAGAAAATAATTAGTTGAAAAAACATTTCTTGAATAATTAAGAATAATTATTAGTAAAAATAAATATCATCAGTTGAAATATCTTGATTTACAAAAGATTAAGAATACATTTTGAAAATAATTAAATAAATAAAATAAATAATAAAATAAAAAATAAAAAAAATTATTTGAGAAGAATAAAAATAAAATAACAAAAAAACAAAAAAGGAATCAAAAAGAGAAATGAAAGAATTATTTTCTTTTTATCAAAAGTATTGCGAAGATGCCTAAAAACAATATCAATATTATGGCAGCTACAATCAGCACTGTTATTTTTTTATCATATGAAATAACATCAGCTTTTAAAGCATAAGTTTGAGTTGGAGAAGATTGCTGCACAACGACCATTCCAGTTGCTGCTTCTGCTCCAGTCAATGTCTTATTAACTGCAGTTTCCTTTTGTTCTGACTTCTCCTGCTCTAAACCATTTTTTATTTCTTCTGCACATGCTTCAATCAGGATTTCTGCCTGCTTGCTGTCGCTCTTTTCCCCATTATCATAAGTAATTGTCGCATTCATGGCATATCTGCCCGGTGTTGCATTTCCAAAATCCAAAAGCAATGACTTAGAGTAAATGGATTTTTCAGAATCCCCTTCAGGCAGCGTTATGCTTCTTTGCATCGCAACAGTCCCAAGCACGTCATTCTTTATTTCAAGAGATACCTCTTCGTCCTCTCTTCCAAGATTTGCAAGCTGAACATTTGCTTCAACAGTTCTTTCACAGCTCACAACAGGCTGCAAAAAGCTGAATTCCAGAATCTTGACACTATGCCTCTCTTTTTTGACATTCAGAACAAGTTCTGCATCGTCCTTATAATTGATTCTGTCACTGCCATCTCCTTCCAATTCAATCAGGACTTTGTAATCACTCTCATCAACCAGTACTGGAATATTAAAATCAAGCTTCACTTTTTTGCTCCTTCCTTCTCCAATAGAAAAGGTTTCAGATTCTATTTCCAAATCTTCACCATAATCTATGCCTTCAACAGTGATTTTCAAAACAGCATCTTCTATCTTAATGTTCTGGGAGCTTGAAAAAAGATTGGAAGCTTCAACATCAAATTCAACAGAGCTTCCAGGTTTTGCTTTCTCTCTTATTATTGCACCATTCTCAAGATTTCTCTCTTTTTCTCCATCTATTACAGCATCAATCCCTGTTATGGAAAGCCCGCATATGCTCTGAAATTCTGAAAGTGGCGGCTGATTGTTGGGAGCCCAATTATTATCATATGAGGTTAGTACCCATCCAAGAATGTCTCCATCAACTGCGCAGTAATGGAAGCCGCATCCTCCAGGAACATCATATCCAACTGAAGAGTACTTCCATTGCTGGGAATTTTTATCATAAATGAAAAATGCCCATGACTCATTCCCCCAAACGCAATTTGTTCCTGAAACTTCGTTTCCGTAGCCCTCAATTTTACAGAGGGCGTGCCCATAAAGGCTTGGACTGCTCCATGTCAAGTCAAGATGTGATTTTCCAAGAATATCGTAAGCACTAGTTTGCTTGGGAACATTTACGCATTCCTGCTTTAATATTCCGTCTGGAAGTTCAACAACCAGAGCAATGTTTTCTGCAGCAACAATACTTGTAACAATTATTCCAAAAAATAGCATCAAAACTAAGATATTTTTTATTCGGCACACGCAACTCCACCCCCTCTCTTGGATATTATATCCAATAGAAAAATATTAATAGTATTTATATTTTTTGGTATGTCATGGTTGGCAACATCTCTAATTACACCAAAGCAGATGTTCTAAGATGCTTATTCCTAATATCAGGCAGTACAAGCAGATGGGAACTTAAAAAAAGGGCAGATTTGGGCGAAGGAACTGTCAGGACCGTATTAAACATACTTAAGGATAAAAAACTGATAGGTTCCTCAAAAAAAGGGCATTTTCTCACAAAAAAAGGGAAGAACCTGATTAAAAGAATAGAAGAAAATGCAACCCTTCCTATTGAGTTAAAAACAAAAAAGATGTTTCCTGAATACAAAAAAATAGCTGTGGTTGCAAAAAAACACAGAAAAATCAAAAGCTTTGTGAGATTAAGGGATATTGCAGTGAAAAACGGCACAGAGGGGGCAATAATTCTGTTGTATAAAAATAGCTTAAAGATTCCTAGCTTTGAATGCGAGGAAAAATTTGATTTTGCAGAAAAGCTTTTTAAATATAAAAATGGAGATTTATTAATAATAACATTTGGGAATAATTTAAGATGGTGCGAAATAGCAGCAATCTCAATACTATCTGAGATAAATGATTTCTTGAAATCTGCTGTAGAATGACCTCTTCTGGATGCTAAAGCAATCCAGTTTCCCTTGCACAATTTCAAAGGTATAAAATAACCCTTTAGAAAAGGGTTAATCGAAAAGGAAAAAAAGAACCCTTTAGAAAAGGGTTAATCGAAAAGGAAAAAAAGAACCCTTTAGAAAAAGGTTAACGAAAAAGGAATAAGAGAGTTGAAAAGAAAAAACGACAATAATTCTTAGCTCAAGGAAAACATTAAGTAAAGTTCAAATTCACAAATCATTTTCGCCATCATTTTAAGTATAGAAAAAGAAATGGAAAAGAAAAAAATAATAATTCGTAGCTGAGGAAGAACAAAAAAAGCAACAAATAAACTGCAAAGCCCTGAAAGGGCTAAACTGTCATAAAAGGAAGAAAAAGAAATAGTAAGAAAAGAATTATAAAAAATATCTGCCTGCACAAAAAAATAACAATCAAAAGGCAATTCATCCACACACAAAAAATGTGCAGAATCTTTGCATATGACAATTTAAAACATTAAAGAATTAACTCTTTAAAAGATTTAGATAATAAAAAACAAACAAAAAAAAGTAAAAAGATGAGAGTAAATTCTCAAAAAAAGAAAACGTGCTCTTATCTTATTCAGAATCTTCTGCGTTCAGGCCTATGCTTCTGATAGCATTCCTTGCAATACACTGGCTTTCCTTCGATTGGCTTAAAAGGAACTTCGCATTCCTGTCCGCAATCTGCGCAGACTGCCTTGTGCATTTCTCTTGGCCCAAAGTCTCTTGAGCCGCGCCTTTCATTAAATCCCATTTTTTTCCACCTTATATAGTTTCTCGTATTGATCTTCCTCTTTTCAAGAAAATTCTCTTTCAAATCTTCTTTCCAAGAAAGAAGTCAAACTAAATATTCAAATTAAGAGGTAGTATATAAAGCTAACGGAAATCAGGCTGGCTGATTGAAAAATCTCAAAAGATTTATAAATAAGGTTGTAGAGTATGATTTTCATGCTGAAGGAGCATTTCAAAAGGATATTTGCAGGGAAAGAGGATATGTTGAAGAACATTTTAGGACAGGATTCTACAAAAAGGGATGTGAAATCAGCCCTTATAATGGGAAGGCACATCATAATTGTAGGGCCTCCTGGAGTAGGCAAGACAACTTTGGCAAAGAATGTTGCAGAACTTCTACCAGAAATAACTGTCAATGAGTGCCCATACAACTGCCTGCCTGAAAGCCCTATATGCCCTGAATGCTTGGAAGCAAAGGAAAAAACAAAAACAAAGAAGATTTCTGGAGAAAAGCGCTTCATAAGAATACAGGGCAGCCCAGATTTGACGCCAGAAGACCTGCTTGGAGACATTGACCCTATAAAAGCAATGAAATTCGGGCCATTATCTGTTCAGGCATTCTCCCCAGGGAAGATATTCAAGGCAAACAATGGGATTTTGTTCTTTGACGAGCTGAACAGGTGCCCTGAAAAGCTTCAGAATTCACTGCTGCAGGTTCTTGAAGAGGGCAAGCTCACAATCGGAAGCTATGAGATTGATTTTCCAGTAAGCTTCATATTCATAGGAACAATGAATCCAGAAGACAAGAGCACAGAGCCGTTATCTGATGTCTTCATAGACAGGTTTGATTTGACATACATGACATATCCTGAAGACTTGGAAACTGAAAAGAAGATTGTGATAATGAAAGGAAAGAAACTGGTTGAATTTCCTGAGTTGCTGCTAAATTTCGCAATAGGATTCATAAGAACATTGAGGATTAACAAAGATTTGGAGAAGTTGCCAAGTGTGCGAGCATCAATAGGAATTTATGAAAGAGCGCAGGCAAACGCCTATCTCAAGGGAAAGAGCAAGGTAGGAATAGAAGAGATTGAGGAAGTGATTGTTTCTGTATTGGCGCACAGGATAAGCCTGAAGCCAGCTGTAAAATTCATCACAAGCACAGGGCAGCTTGTTGAGAAAGAATTTAAGACAGCTATGGATGAGTTTGAGGAAAAGGGTGGTTACCTTTGACTCCGAAGAGCTGAAAAAGAAAGAATCTTTTTCTGAACTGAGCAAGGTTGAAGAGCTGAAGGGAAAGCTGCAATTCAATTTTCTTGACGGAAGCTTGATGCATGCTGTGCTTGACAATGATAAAGATGCAATAAAAGAGGGAAGGTTAGCTTCTGAGTCACTAAATTATAGGATTCAGTTAAATGCAGAGTTGCTGTTTGAAGAGCTTGTAAAGAACTATAAGAATGCAAAGCAGATTTACGGCAAGTCCTTCATAACAGAGCTGACCGGATTCTCAGATGACTATGTTGAGAACAACATCAGGATACCTGAATTCCAGAGGGAGCTGAAGAAAAGGATTGAAGACAGGATAAAGTCAATGAACGAGCACGGCTTGCTGAAAGAGGATTCTCTCACTGAAAAAGGAATAGAGTTATCTGCATTCATAAACTATGTTGAGGAATTAGAGGCTTTTGTGACAAAGGGGCTTCTTGGTGAAAAGGTTTCAAAGAAAAAATCAGTTGAAGGGGCAGCAGAGGAAACCACAGCTTACAAGAAACAGAGATACAAGGACCTGGCAGTCCAAAGAAGCATAAGCATCGCACTGAGAAGAGGGCATAATGAAATATCTAAAGACGACCTGAGGGTTTTTGAGAGAAAGAGCAAGGGCTCAATCAAGATAATCTATGCTTTAGATGCCTCTGGAAGCATGCGTGGAGAAAAGATAGAGCAGTGCAAGAGAGCAGGTATTGCACTGGCATACAAGGCAGTTTCTGAGAGGGATAAAATCGGCTTGATAGTTTTTGGAAGTGACATAAAAAAGAGCATTTCTCCAACAAATGATTTCACAACAATAATAAAGGAAATTGCAGCAATAAAGCCCTTTGGGGAAACAGATATTGCAGGAACAATAAGCGAGGCATCAAAGATATTCTCGCAGGACAAGTCCAATGTTACAAAACACCTGATTATAATAACAGATGCAATGCCCACGAAAGGCGCTGAGCCAGAGAAAGAAACATTGAAAGCAGCTTCTGCAGCCAGAAGCAGCGAAATCACAATCTCAATAGTCGGCATAAAGCTGGACAAAAAAGGGAATGAGCTTGCAGAGCAGATTGCTAAGATTGGAAATGGAAGATTCTACACTGCAAGAAGCGTGAAAGACATAGACAAAATCATCCTTGAAGACTATTATGCAGTGCAGAGCGGATGAAAAAATAAAATTGTGTGCTTTGAATGCTAAGGCTGGATTATTTTTCTCAGTACAATTTTAAAGGCATGGAAGAGTTGGAAAGAAAGAGAAAAAAATAATAATTCGTAGCTGAGGATATTCATATTTCAATCATTTTCATAAAGCCAGGATTTACAATTATTGTGCTGCCCATCTTGTCCATTACTTTAAAATTCTCGTGCAGATGCCCGCATATCACAAGGTTTATCCTGTTTCTTTTGATAAAATCTCTTATATCCTTGTTGCCCCTGTACTCTCCGTTGATTAAGTCAAGCTTTGTCCCAAAAGGAGGGGCGTGAGTAACAAGAATTATCTTTTTATCATGGTTTTTTCTTATTATCCTGGAAAAATTCCTGGTTGCCCTATTAAAATCTTCATCTCTCACTGAAAAGCCGCCTGTTCCATAGCCCAAGAAAAGATAGTTGCCATAGACAAAAGACTTGTTGTGGATGCAGATGAGATTTTCAAATTCAGAACATACCTGTCTTAAGTTTTTTGGATCTTCATGATTGCCGGGAATTATCAAAACAGGCTTTTTGGATTTGTTCAGCAAAGATAAAATCCTGTCAAGGCCCTGCTGGAACATCGAGATGTCTCCTGCGCACACAAGAAGCTCTGCTTTGTGGGAATTTTTTACAATTTTTTTTATTGCTTTTATTTCCCCGTGCAAATCAACAAATGCAAGTAGTTTCATAGAGTTCACAGGTTATTTTGGAAAAATAGCAGGTATATAAACTTTAGGATGTCGTTGTAAGTTTTTAAACTAAATTGTTTAACTAAATTTTTTCATAAGATTTCCTTATCCTTTCTAAATAATTATTTAATTCTTTATAAAATTCCAAGCTTGTACTGACTTTGAATTTCTGTTCAGGCTCAAACTCAACAATTTTCAATGGCTTTACAGCGAGCTTTGTGTCACTAGTTCCTTCCCAATTTTTAGTTACTGGAAAGCCTGCTTTTTCAAGGGGAGGATCCCAAGTGGCATCTACCCACAACCAATTCTCATTTATTTTGGCTTTGAGGGCAAGGTGCTTTCCTATTATATCGTTCAATTTTTCCAGAACATAGCTCGGTATTGGCAATCTGCTCCAGTTAAAGCTTATTAGGTAATATTTAACGTCTAAACCAAATTTCTTATATGCCTCTCCTAAGTATGTGTTCTTTTCAGCGCAGCTTCCCTTATTCAATTCAAATAGCTTAGTGAAATCTTTTTCTTCCAAACAATAGTATGGGACATTCTGAACCTTCTTATACAACTCCGCAATACGATTCGTCAAATCCATAAATCAGAATAAAAAAAGCAGATTATAAAAAACTTTCTTTTAAACAGCGCTATTAACTTAAGTGAGAACAATTTATTTTGTCACGAAATGATTAAGAATTCCTCTGACAAAAAATCTTTGATTTTTTGTATTCTGGCAATTTTTGATAAAATTTGTAGGCAGCTTCAAGTAGGTTTTTTCTATCTTTTGTAGTCAACCAAATTTTTTCTTTGGCTTCTTTTACATTCGTCCATTTGTAATCAATGTGTTCTGGCTCACCAAGTTTAATTTTCCCACTAACATATTTACAAATAAAAACTCTTGCTTTAATTTTCAATTTCCCATTTTTCACCCTTTCTTAAGAACATCAAAACTTTATTTTCATCATTAAATATAATTGCGACTACAGAGTATAGGATAGCATCAATTATTTTTTCCTCTGCCATAATGCCTATTGAATTTTGGTTTATTTATAATATTTGCAGCCCCGAAGCACATGATTAAGTTTAATATATGCAATAAGCTCTGTTAAAATCGAAGGCTGAGGAGAGTTATGACGCATGGGCACAGAGTCCAATCGAAAAAGCGAAGCGAATATAAAGGACAAGAATCAAGGGCACACTCAATAAAAAAATAGTAAGAATCAGTGGACTACTACATCGGCGGTTAAAAGTGATATAAGAAAACATTAAACAACGTTCTTTAGGACTGATATTTAGAACTGCAAGCTCTTTCTCTTTCTGGTTAATGTGAAGAAGAGCAATACAGCCACTAAAACAATTACTCCGACAATTATTCCGAAGATTAACAGCGTATTGACTTTTTTTGGTGTAGGAGTGGGGGTTGGGGTTGGCGTAGGAGTAGGAGTTTCTGTAGGCGTAGGTGTTGGGGATGGCGTAGGAGTGGGAGTTGGTGTTACTGCAGCCTTTTTCTTTCCAACTATCGCAAATGTTGAGAGTGATGGAGAAGTTGCCTCAAAATAATAATAGTTTGAATCTGAGCCAACTTGAGTTGTTGAAAGGTCCTCCCAGGTTATTGTGGTAAGGTGCTTCATGGTAATAGTTGATGGGTCTATATTGTTCGTGAGAACCCATGATTTTGGAATCTTGAACTTTATCTTAACATTCGTGATTTCAGAATCTAAAATCCCAATTTTTGTTATTTTGATGTATTTGAAAATGCTTCCGTCTTTTGAAGAGATTGCCATTGTTGCCAATATCGGTTTTGAAGTTTCGCTTACAACGAGTTTAACATCCTTCTTATCAGTATTGACTGTGATGTCAATTTCTGTTGTTCCAATGCTGTCCAGCTTTGTAAATTGGAAGCTTGCAGTAGAACCTGCGCTCACTGAAGCAACAGTCTGCGTTTCTGTAATTCCTGCTGCAACTGCTCCGCCTGCAGCTGCTTCAACTCCGCCGCCTGAAGGTGCTCCACCGCCGCCTGCTGAGCAGGCGCTTGCCTGGCATGTTCCAGTTCCGCTGCCGTCAGTGTATTCTGTAGCACCAGAACAGCAATAGCCGCCAGAGCATGCTGCACTATAGGAACATGAGCCGCCATTGGCAGTCTTGTTTATGGAAATATTCAAATAAGGAGGGCAGTTAAAGCCCTGATGCCATGTCTGCACAGAAGCATTTGTGGCTACTCCATAAATTTTGAATGTAACATTGTCTTCGTCATGCCCGTCCACATAGATTTGATAATAACCTATTGCATTGATTCCATAATCGCCAACTCGTGTTGTGCCAGCAGCAGTTGCGCCGCTATTGACAAATGCTTCAATTACAGTACCAGTGGAAGCATAAGTTCCTGCAATGTCAGCATAGCCGCACCAGACAGCAGGAACTGCGCTGACAAGAAACGATGATAGAATAAATGATATTGCAAGCATGATTGTTAAACTCAATGTTGTTTTTTTCATCTTCATTTTTCAACCCCCAGAAAACATTAAAAATAAAAGGTTAAAAAAATAAAAAAATTTTATATCTGATACCTTACCTTTGTTGAAACATTCTCCAGCTTTATCCAATAAGGCTTGTCATTGGTGTTATTGACATATCTTAAGGCATTCAAGTCCCACTGCAGTGCTTTGTTATAGCCGATCCATGCGCTTCCGTTATAATAGAACACTTGCGAGTAATTGGAAGCTATTGAAGTTAGCATCGTAGTTATATTGAAGTTGCTGTAACTCATGTTCTCCAATACTGACTGCGGAGGTATAAAGAACCAATCCCAAATTGGCGTGAGCCAGTACGTGTAATTAAAATTGGAATCAGTGTCTACAATGAAGCTTATTGTGAACTCCTTTATTGTGCCTGCGGTGTCGTTGCATGCTATGAAATAATTATATGTGCCATCAGACAGAGTTCCCAAGTCGCCTGTGTGCTGCATTGAATCTCCCAAAGCTGTCATTGTATTAGCCATAAAGCTGTAATCTTTGTATGAAGTGTCATACTTGCAGGTTGCATATTCGCTTGTCACAACAACTAAGTCAGGAGTGCTGTTTTTAACAGTGCCTAATGGTAAGGTTGAGTTTATCAGCATCACAGTATTGGCTATAGTCACAGTAGATGAGTTCTTTGAAGTTCCATTCTCATAACCATCATATGGCGTTATTTCACAAGTCCAGTTCTCTGTCTTTTTAACCTTATTTGCTGATAGATTAATCGTTGTTGCAGAATTGTTTGTAACACTTAAAGTTGAAGTGTTAAAAACTGAAGTTCCATTCCACCATTTCCATGTGACTGACAAGGAATCTGCCTGTGCATCTGTCACATTGAATGTGCAGTTGAGAGCATTGAATGCATATGCAGTGGACGGACTTATTGTTGGTGTAGTTGTTGAAGGCAGTGCATTCATCTGGAAGTCATCATCTGCTGTGTAGCTGCTGCTTAAATTATATCCGTCCCAAGATGCCAATCTTACATAGTATGTTGTGCCGTCTGAGAGCGTGACTGTGCTTCCGATTGCAAGCCCTGTTCCTGTATTATTTCCTTCTTGTGTTGTCGGGCTTGCAGTTGTGCCAACATATACGATTGTTGTTATTGTATCCCCATCCACAGTATCATTTCCTTTTGTCCAATTAACATTTGGAGTGTGGTCTGTTTCTCTTAATGTTAAATTAGAGGTCATTGTAGGAGCGGTGGGCAGCCAGTTTGAAATTTGCAGTGCAGTTGAGTTTGTCTCATTGCTTAACTGGTAAGTGTCATTAGCTATTATTCCACAAGTGATGTTGTCAAAGTGTGAGAACATGCCTGTTAAGGTAAGCCCAGTTTCACCAGATATCACACCAGAATCATTGTACCATTTGTATGAAAGCAGTACTGTGTCTCCTTCAGCGTCTGTTATTGTTCCATTAGCACAGGTTAAGGTGTCATTTGCATAAGCAGTTGTTGGGGCGATTGTTGCAGAAACAACAATTGGAGGCTGGTTCTCTTTGAAATAACTGGTTGATGTGTAAGAGCTGTCTCCACCAGCAGCGTCATTAGCCCTACATCTCCAATAATATGTTGTGCCATCAGTTGTAGTCCAAGTATATGAATCAGAGGTTGTGTTGGCGAGCAGAGCATCTGGAGTGACTGCTGTGCTGGATGCATTTCCATAGAACTCATAATATATTGTGTCTCCATCAGCATCATAACTGCCTGTGCAGTTTAATGTTACGCTGTTGGAAGTCTGCCTTGAGCTGTTGCTGGGATTACCTGCTCCTAAGCTTGGAGTAGTCGGAGCAGTATTGGAAATTGTAAGCGCAGTTGAATTCACAGCACTTCCATTAACAGTCCCGTCATTCGGAGTTATCTGACATACCAAAACAACAGTCTTGACAAACGAATAATTTGTCAAATAATTGGTAATGTTAGGCAATAAAGTATTATTATTGTACCAGTTATAATACCAAGTTGCTGTGTCAGCAGGATCATTGTCAATGAAACTGGCATTAGTACAATTAATAACTCCAGTTGTCTTGTAAGCTGGAATTGGACTGAGTGTTGGAGCAGTTGTTGAAGGCACTGAATTCTGAATAACAACTGTTGTATTTGTAGTTGTTGACGAATTTGTAACTCCATCATAAGCTTGTGCAACGCACATTATAGAATCATCCTTTGTGCACGAAGCATCAGCATTACAGTCAAACGTCGCAGTAGTGCTCCAGGCCTGTAAAACAGTAGAATTGTCAGTATCTAAAAACTTATAATAATAAACTATTGTATCGCTGTCAGCATCGGTGCTTCCAGAAGCAGCACAAGTCAATGTATCATTCTTGTAAGCAGTCGCAGGAGTTATATTGATCTGACCTGGAACTGTCGGTGCATAATTTGAAACTGTAACTGAACTTGAATTCACAGCACTTCCACTTTCATAGCCATCATTTAGAGTTACTTCGCACTTCAAAACATCATAATGTTTGTATTTGCCTTCTGTAAGTATCGCATTCGTCTCTCCAGAAATCTCAATTGTGCCGTTGAACCATTTGAAAGTAGCTGTTACTGAATCGCCATCAGTATCTAACCAGTTATAACTGCAGTTTATTGGCGTATTGAAATAAACTGTTGTCTCATTAATAGCAACCCCTGTGATGACTGGCTTGGTGTTTTCTAAGAATGTGGCATTTCCGAGTAAACCCCAGTTTCCTGCAGCATCTCTTGCAAATATGTTGAAAGAATAATTTTTACCGTCTGTTGTTACATTGGTAATGTAACACTCAGTTGAAGCAACAGTCATTGTTTCATTAACAAAAGAACCTGTCGCATTCCATTCCAATCTGCAAGCGTTTATTGAATTTGTGTCAGATATGATTGCGTTAAATGTTACTGAGTTTGAAATCTGCCTTGAGGCATTTGCTGGATTGTTAAGAGTAAGTGAAGGTGCGGTTCTATCAACTGTAATTAAATTTGGCGAAAGAATACTTCCATTGTAAGCAGAATTATTCGCGAGATCCCAAATCTGGAAGTAATATTTAATTACAGTATTGTCTGCATATTTACTCGTATTTGACAAATCAAGATTTACAGTGCAGGAGGTTGAGCCAGTACATGTCATCTGTGTAGATGAATAACTTGTTTCAGAAGTGTTTTTGTAATAGAGAATAGCATAAGCTAAATTAGTGTCAGCAGTTATTGAGAAGGGCTGTGAATTGTTGCCTGGAATTATGCTTCCTGAAGTTGGAGATATGGCAGTTGTAGTTGGCGCTGTTGTGTCTTGAGCATACGAGTATGTTGCTGTAACAGAATTTCCAACTTTGTCAATGACAGTTACAGTTACAGGCGAATCAGTAGCAGTTGAAGTACTATCTACTGTATAATTTCCAGACCACTCAGCAGCAGAACTGTCATTTGCTGGGCTTGAAGCCAAGGAGCTTTCAGTTGAGAAAGATGCCAATGCAAGCCCTGAGCCGCCTGTGTCAGAGGCAGTTCCGTTTATCTGAGCCCCTTGGGCAGTTGCTCCCATCTGGGTGCTGAAATAAAGCACTCCACCGCTTATATACATAAAGTCGCTTGATTCAGTCCATTCTCCAGAATCAATTGTAGGAGCAGAGTTGTCTTGCAAAACAGTTATTTGAACTTGCTTTTGATTTCCCACAGCGTCCCATAGAGTAATATTTATTGTATCATTTGTGTCAGTTGATTCTACAGTGTAAATAGCATCCCAAGGACTGGAAGTGTCGGCACTTGGAGAATCGCTGAAGACTGTTTCATAACTTACATTTGCAATTCCTGTGGCATCAGATGCTGTTCCTGAAATATTAAACTGTTCAGCACTGCCCATGTCATTTCCAAAATAAACTGTTGATGTATCTGGACTGTAAATATAAGGACTTGAGTCAGTAATGCTTACAACAGTCAGAGTTGGATTTGTTGTGTCTCTGCTTACTGTTATAGAAGCAGTTCCTGCATTGCCCAAACGGTCTCTTGCTGTCACAGTCAAAGAGCCTGTATCTGTGTCAGACGATTCTACAGTATAAGAAGCATCCCACAGGCTTGATGTTGTGTTTGCCGGATTGTCGCCAAAGAAATTTGGGAAAGTTACATTTGAGAGACCAACGCCTGCATCTGTGGCAGTTCCTGCAATGACGACATCCTGCGCAGAAGGCATATCATCTCCATAATATAGGCCAGTATTGCTGCTATTATAGAGATAAGCACTGCTTTCAGTAATATTAACTATTGTAACAGTCGGAGCAGTGTTGTCCTGTGTCCAAGTTATAACTGCTGTATCAGTTCTTCCGACTTTGTCAGTTATAGTAAGCAGAGTTGAATTGCTTCCTGCCAACACAGGTATTGTATAAGAAACAGCAAGTGTCGTCGAATCAGTTCCATTGCTTGGAGCACTGACATTCCAGGTAGCATTTCCAGCGAGAGAATCAATGTTCTGCAAGGTAGCACTGCCTGTCTGCATCGTAACTGCAATTGTTACAGTCTGGTCTCCGCCTTCGCCAGCGACTGTGTTTAGATAAATGGTTGCGCCAGTTGCGTCTGAAGAACTTACATACATCCTTCCCGAAGTGTCTGAAACTGCACTTATGCTTGAGATTATAGGAGCGGTTCTATCGACTGTTGTATTGAGAGGAATATCAGCAGTGCCTGAATTAATATTATCACTCCCGTTTGTGCCGTCAAAATAATAAAGAATAATGCGTCCATCAGGATAAAGACTTTCGCTTGATAAATCTAAACTTACACTACAGGTACAACCTGTTTGTGACTCATTGGTACAAGTCATATCCGCTGATTTGTATGATGGATCAGTAGAGTTCATATAATAGAATGTTGTAGATGTTAGGTTCTGGCTTACATTGAATAGAAATGGTTGAGAGGAGTTTCCTGGAATATAGCCACCAGTAGTAGGATAGTAGCTGTTAACAGTTATTGCCGCTTTTGCACTATTCACAGAAATGATGCCGAGCACAACTAACATTAGAGCTATGAATAATATCTTATTTTTCATTCCAGAACACCTCTCTTTTTGTATAGAATTTTGCATAGACTTTTGTATAGAAAGATTGTTAGAATTATTTGGATAAAAATAACTACTGCTTACTCTGCAGAAATCCACACCTAACACCTCTTTTTTAATCCCCAACTTTCACTACCCAAAACCCTTGTTGGAATTGTAAAATACTTTTGTTTAGTAATATTTAAATCTTTTGCTTTTGTTAGTGCTTAAAAAGATACAAAAAGAAGGAATAATTGTTGATACCATTTGGCGACAATGAAAATATGAGGAAAAGATAAAAAAATTCATAGCAAAGAAAGCATAATTCTCGAAGTGAAAAGTTCAAAAATTAAAAATTATTTTGCTATTTTCATTTATATCTGGAATTTTTTCAAAATCTTTTGAGATTTCAACCACAAATTTTGCCTTTTTCCTTGGCATGTAGAACGAAAATGGTTTCAGATATGCTTTTTCAACGACATTTTTCTTGGAATCAAGGAAGAAAACCCATATTGGAAAGAAAACAAAGAACATATGGATGCCTGTTCTTTGCTCTTTT
>Ga0172364_10001728_pt1 | contig 17048 bp, 16 predicted proteins | sample LakKivSesite10cm_FD_114545 | JGI IMG/M metagenome (GOLD analysis project Ga0172364, IMG submission 114545) | Sediment microbial communities from Lake Kivu, Rwanda - Sediment site 10cm | ecosystem: Environmental > Aquatic > Freshwater > Lake > Sediment | place: Rwanda: Western Province, Lake... | reverse complement strand
CAGAAGGCGAAAGCTCAAGGAAAGGATCTTCCGCGCGCTGATGGCCGCCTCGGTGCTTCTTGTGGTCGGCTGTCTGGCGCTGATCGTTGGGACGATCATCTGGAAAGGACTGCCGGCCATGAACCTGGCTATGGTCACCCAAACGCCCAAGGGAGGATATTACCTGGGTCGGGAAGGGGGGATCCTCAACGCCATCATCGGCTCACTTTATCTGGCCTCCGGCGCGACTCTCCTGGCCATCCTGTTCAGCCTTCCAGTCGTGCTCTATATCAATATCTATGCGAAGAGGAATTCGCGTCTGGCCTCCATGACGCGCTTTTCTTTGGATGTCCTTTGGGGGATTCCCTCCATCGTCTATGGCGCTTTCGGCTTCATCATCATGATTTTTTTCGGGCTGAAGTCGTCCCTTTTGGCCGGGATTGTGGCGGTCGGTCTCCTGGAGTTCCCGATCATGAGTCGGGCTGCGGACGAAGTCATCCGGATGGTCCCGAGGGAGCTTCTGGAGGCTTCTTATTCACTGGGTGCCACCCGGCTGGAGACCGCCCTGAAGGTCGTCCTCCGGCAATGCCTTCCCGGCCTTCTGACGGCCGTCCTGATTGCATTTGGCCGGGGGATCGGGGATGCTGCCTCGGTCCTTTTCACGGCCGGGTTTACCGACCGGATTCCGACTTCGCTCCTCCAGCCTGCGGCGACTCTGCCCCTGGCCATTTTTTTCCAGCTGGGGACGCCTTTCCCCGAAGTCCAGCAGAGGGCTTATGCCTCAGCCGCCATTCTTACCCTGATCATCCTCGTGATCAGCTTGCTGGCGAGAGGACTGGGCCGGCGGTATACCCGGCATATCATCAAATAGCAGGGAGATGCCCATGGAAACCAGAACACACATCAGCGTCCAGAATTTGAGCGTCTATCTTGATGGCCTCAGAATTCTCAGGGATGTCAGCATCGACATTCCGGACCGCAAGATCACGGTCATCATCGGTCCCTCGGGTTGCGGAAAGACCACCCTCCTCAAGTCCCTGAATCGGTTGCTCGACCCGCTGGATGGCGTCCGTGTCCAAGGCCGGGTTCTGGTGGACGGCGTCGATATCTATGACCCTCGGACCGAAGTCACAGAGGTCCGCAAGAAAATGGGTCTTCTCTCCCAGCGGCCGCAGGCGCTCCCCATGTCCATATATGACAATGTCGCTTATGGGCCCCGCATCCATAATCACATCAGCAAGAAGAACCTGGATGAGATTGTGGAACACCACCTCCGCCTGGCCGGGCTGTGGGAGGAAGTCAAAGACAGGCTGGGAGAGCCGGCTTCGCGTCTTTCCCTCGGCCAGCAGCAGCGCCTCTGTCTTGCCAGGGGTCTTGCGGTCGGTCCTGAGATCATCCTGGGAGACGAGCCGACTTCGGCCCTCGACCCGCAGTCGAGCCAGAATGTCGAGCGGCGGCTGATCGAACTCAAGCAGGAGTACACGGTGATCGTCGTCACGCATATCCTGAGGCAGGCCAAGAGGATTGCCGACTATATCGTTTTCCTTTATCTCGGGGAGCTCGTCGAGCACGGACCGGCAGCTGAGGTTTTCGCCAACCCCCGGGATCCCCGGACCCGCGCCTATCTCACCGGAGAAATCAGCTGAAGCCCAAAGCTCCGGCTGCTTGCTATTTGGGTCCCCATCAGATATAATTTTATCTTATGGTTGGGCGCCCCTGCTACACTCCGGCGCTATCATAAATTTATACTCTGAAGGGAGCATTGATATGGCTGTTAAGGGATTCAACCCGTTCGAGATGGCCCAGAAACAGTTCGACGCTGTGGCCGATCTCCTTGAGCTTGACCAACCCACCCGGGACCTTTTGCGCCAGCCCCTGCGGGAATACCATTTCAGCATACCGGTTCGCATGGATGACGGAAGCGTCCGCATCTTCCGCGGCTTCCGCTGCCAGCACAATGACGCCCGCGGTCCCTGCAAGGGCGGCATCCGTTTCCACCCCCAGGAGACGATCGACACGGTCCGCGCGCTCTCCATGTGGATGACCTGGAAATGCGCCGTTGTGGACATTCCTCTCGGAGGCGGAAAAGGAGGCGTCGTCTGCGACCCTCACGACCTCAGCCCGAGGGAGCAAGAACGCCTCTGCCGGGGCTGGGTCAGGGCCGTGGCTCAGGACGTCGGTCCCATCCGGGACGTTCCCGCCCCCGATGTCATGACCAATCCTCAGCATATGCTCTGGATGCTCGATGAGTTTGAAGCCATCCATGGGGCCAAGTACCCCGGTTTTATCACCGGCAAGCCGGTGGGCATGGGCGGCTCTCTGGGCCGGACCGAGGCCACAGGATACGGACTCGTCTTCACACTCCGGGAAGCCCTCAAGGAGATGAAGATCCCGTTTGAAAATACCGTCACGGCCGTACAAGGCTTTGGAAAGGTTGCTCAATACGCGATCCAGCTCATTTCCAAGCTCGGCGGAAAGGTGATCTGCGTCTCCTGCTGGGACCAGAGTGACCGAACCTCCTATACCTACCGCAAAAAAACCGGTGTCAACCTGGACGAGCTGCTCACGATCACCGACCGATTCGGAGGAATCGATAAGGTCAAGGCCGAAGCCCTTGAATACGAACGGCTGCCGGGCGAAGCCTGGATCGAACAGAATGTCGATATCCTGATCCCGGCCGCCCTCGAAAACCAGATCAATGCCGAGACGGTGAAGAAGATTAAGCCCAGCGTGAGGATCATCGCCGAAGGCGCCAACGGGCCCACAACGCCCGAAGCGGACGCCGTGATCAAAGAGCGCGGCATCTTCGTCATCCCCGACTTTCTGGCCAATGCGGGCGGGGTGACTTGCAGCTACTTCGAGCAGGTTCAAGGCAACCAGAACTATTTCTGGACCAAGGACGAGGTTTTGAGCCGGCTTGATGAAAAGATGACCTCCGCCTTCTTGGCGGTGAGCGAGCTCGCCCGGACGAAGAAGCTCTTTATGCGTGATGCGGCCTATGTCATCGCCGTCAGCCGGGTGGCCAACGCCTGTAAAGACCGCGGCTGGGTTTAGAGAAGCCGGGAGGGGAATCGCCGTCCGCACTGCCGCCGCGGCTCTTCTCCGGCGTGGCGGCTGCGGGAGCGGGAGAAGGAGAGTCCGGTGACATGAACGAGCGGGAATCTTCGAGGTCCGCAACCGAACTTTTCTCGGCGCTCCATGAGCGCGCCAAAGAGTTGAGCTGTCTTTACGATGTCGAAGAAATCCTGAGCAATTTCAGTCTCTCAATGGAAGAGGTCTTCCGCCGGGTGATCAAGGCCATCCCGCCGGGATGGCAGTTCCCTGATCTCTGCCAGGCTCAGATTATCTACGGCTCCGACGTTTTCGCAAGTCCCGATTATGAAGAGACTCCCTACGTGCAATCCGCCGATATCCGCGTGCAGGATACGGTCCTCGGCCGGATTTCGGTGTCTTACAGAAAGCCGACGCCCGAAGCCGACAGCGGGCCTTTTCTCAACGGCGAGGTCAAGCTGATTCAAACGATCGGCGAGCGTTTGGGCCATTTCATCCTCCATCAAAGGCTGAGGCAGATGTTTGAAGAGCTGAGCGAGGAGCGAGGTCAAGCCCGGGAAGCCAAAGAAAGCTGGCGGATCGCCCTCGACCTCCTCCGCAGCACCGACCAGAATCTTTTCCTCCAGATCTCCCGGAAGATGATCAACTATCTGGGATGGCGCGGAGTCAGCGAAGCAAGGGACCTGATTCATCGGCACGGAGAGGGCCGGGAGGGGGGACTCTTCGGAGAGGCCAATTGGCCTCAGAGCAAGGAATCCCTCGACCGGTTGTTGCGGTTGAGCGAGGAGGTTTTCAAAATCGCCTCGGCCAACCTGACCAATGAAGAGATCCTGAGCCGGATTCAGAAATGGATCAACGAAGATCGGTCCGGCGCGGCCGTGAAAACGCTGGAGAATGTTTATGCCTCCCTCGGCGACGTCCTTAACACCATGCGCCGGTACAAGAACCTTATGCCAGAAGGACTGCAGCTCTCCCGGTCCAGGGCCGACAGCGTCCGTGTGGCGCTGATTCGCCGGTTCTTCACTGAGCAGCTCGAATATATCAACATTGCCAAGAAGTATGTGGATTTCGAGGACTTCTTTGATTTGAGCGAGCGGATCGTCTTTCTCCCTGACAGTCATGGCAAGCTGGGGGGGAAAAGTGCCGGGCTTTTTATCGCCAGCCGGATTCTCAAGAAGGCCGGCCGGAGGGTCAAGGCCATCGGTAACGTAACCAAACCCAAGACCTGGTACGTCACGTCGGATGCCCTCATGGCTTTTGTCAAGTACAACAACCTGGAGGAAGTGATCGAGCAAAAATACAAGGACCTGGCCGAAATCCGCCAGGAGTATCCCCATCTCATCCAGGTTTTTAAAAACTCCGCTTTCCCTCCGGATCTCGTCAAAGGGCTATCTGTCGCCCTGGATGATTTCGGCGACGTTCCCCTCATTGTCAGGAGCTCGAGTCTCCTCGAAGATCGTTTAGGAACGGCCTTCGCCGGAAAATACAAGAGCCTCTTCCTGGCAAACCAGGGTGATAAGCAGCAGCGTCTGGAGGCGCTCCTTGCAGCGATCGCCGAAGTCTATGCCTCCATTTTCAGCCCCGATCCGATACAGTATCGGGCCGAGCGGGGGCTGCTCGATTTCAATGAAGAAATGGGGATCATGATCCAGGCGGTTGTCGGCCGGCGAGTCGGGAAGTATTTCTTTCCCGCTTTTGCCGGGGTGGCCTTTTCCCGAAACGAGTTCCGCTGGTCTTCCCGGATCAGGCGGGAGGACGGCTTGGTGCGGATGGTTCCAGGCCTGGGGACCAGGGCCGTGGACCGGTTGAGCGACGACTACCCGACCCTCGTGGCTCCGGCCCAGCCCAACCTCCGGGTCAATGTGTCTTTGGACGAGTTCATCCGCTATTCCCCGAGGAAGATGGATGTCATTGACCTTGAAAACAATTGCTTTGTGACCAAGGACATCAAGGACATCTTGGTCGAAGTCGGCCCGGACTACCCGGCCTTGAGTAAAATCATTTCCATCTACCGCGACGGGCTTCTTCAGCCGCCGATGGGAGTTCTCACAGACTTCGACAAGAGCGAGCCTGTGGTGACCTTTGACGGGTTGATCTCCCGGACGAATTTCATGAATCAGGTCGAGGCGATCCTGAAAACCCTGGAATCGGCGCTGGGCGTGCCCGTGGATGTCGAATTCGCCTGCGACGGGACCGACTTTTATCTTCTCCAGTGTCGTCCCCAGAGCTATTCGGCTGAGGAATCGGCCATGGAGATCCCGCCTGACCTGTCCGAGGAATCTCTCCTCTTCACGGCCAAAAAATACATCCCCAACGGCCGCGTCGCCGACATCAGTCATATCGTCTACGTCGAGCCGGACCGGTATGGCGAAATTGCCGATTTGTCCGGCCTGGTCGCGGTTGGAGAGGCCGTCGGGAAGCTGAACCAGATTCTGCCCCGGCGCAAATTCATGCTTATGGGTCCGGGCCGGTGGGGCAGCCGCGGCGACATCAAACTCGGGGTGCGGGTCACCTACTCGGATATCAACAATGCCGCCATGATAGTCGAGGTGGCCCGGAAAAAGGGGAACTATGTTCCGGATGTGTCTTTTGGGACTCATTTTTTCCAGGATCTCGTGGAGTCCGGGATTCGATATTTGCCCCTTTATCCCGACGACCCCGGAGTGAAATTTAACGAGCGGTTCCTGAGTTCTGCCCCCAACCTGCTTCCGCAGCTGCTCCCGGAATACAAAGAGCTCGGCCATACGCTCCGCGTCATCGATGTCCCGAGTTCCTCGGGCGGAAAGGTCATACAGGTGCTGATGAATGGCGACCGGGGGCTCAAGCGAGGGTCATGGTGGAGCCCGGCCTGGCCTGCGCCCCCGGCATGGATGAGCATTCATGCTGGCGGCTCCGTCTGGCCGAGCAGATCGCCGCCCGCTGCGAGACGAAACGGTGGGGGGTCAGAGCCATGTTCGTTTTCGGCAGTGCCGTCACTGGCACGGCCGGACCGGACAGCCAGATCCATCTTCTGATTCAATTCGAGGGCCGTCCGCAGCAGCGCCGGGAGCTGGAGACTTGGCTCCACGGCTGGAGCCTGGCCCTCGCGGAAATGAATCATTTGAGGACGGGCATCCATAGCGATGGCCTGCTCGATGTCCATTTCGTGAGTGGCGAGCAGGTTCTGGACAAAGCTTCTGCCGCGGCGATTGTCAATTATCCGCCCGAAGCCGTGAAAGAGCTTCCCCTCGGCGGCGAGCCGGGGAGTTGGACTTGACAAAGGCGATTCCGTTTTGATAAAAAGACGCTTCATTTCGGCGGACTGAATCATTCCGGTTATCCTTTCAAGCGGAGAAATGACAGTGGCCTTAGACAGAGAAAAGCTCCAATACTTTATCGATAAGCACCAGGGGAAAAAGAAGAGTTTAATCGCCATCCTCCAGGAGATCCAGTCTGAGTACCGCTACCTGCCGGAGGAGTGCCTGAGGTTCGTGGCCAAGTCGCTGGGGGTTTCGCTCACGGACGTGGTCGCAGTGGCCACGTTCTAGCGGGCCTTCAGTTTGACTCCCCGCGGCCGTCATGTCTGCACGGTTTGCCAGGGTACGGCCTGCCACGTGCGGGGAGCCCCCAGGATCCTCGATGAGTTCGAGCGGCGGCTGAAGGTCAAACCCGGCCAGACCACCAAGGATAAGGAGTTCACTCTGGAGACGGTGGCCTGCCTCGGCTGCTGCGCCATTGGCCCTGTGGTCGTCGTGGACAACGACTATCACGCCCATACGACGGTCCGAAAAGTCGGCCCGATCCTGAAAAAGTATCAGAGATGAGATGACCATGAACTCAAGGGAAAAACTCAAAACGGTCGGGGAACTCAAGGCCATAATTCGGGAGGCGGTCAAGACCCGCCGGGCCGATAAACGACCGGTTCTCACGGTTTCGTCGGGGACCTGCGGTCAGGCCAGAGGATCGGTCAAGGTCATCAACGCTCTGACCAGGGCTCTCCGCGATATGAAGCTTGAGGACAGGGTCATGGTCAGAGTCACGGGGTGTCACGGGTTCTGCGAGGCCGAGCCCAACATCATCGTCTACCCCGAAAACATCTTCTACCAGAAAGTCGCCCCCCGAAACGGCAAAGATATTATTGGCGAAACCGTCCTCAAGAAAAAAATCATCCCCCATCTTCTCTATAGGGATCCGCGGACAGGAGAAACGGCTGAAAAGGAAGACGGTATCGGTTTCTACAGAAAGCAAAAGCGCATCCTTCTGGCCGACAATGCCCTGATCAACCCGACCAAAATCGAAGACTATTTCGCCATCGGCGGTTACGGCTCTCTATTAAGAGCGTTGACGGCCCTGAAGCCCGAAGACGTCATTGAGACGGTCAAAAAATCCGGCCTTCGCGGACGAGGCGGGGCCGGCTTCCCGACCGGCTTGAAGTGGGAATCGGCCCGTAAGTCCAAGGGTGACCTGAAGTATATCATCTGCAATGCGGATGAGGGCGACCCTGGCGCCTATATGGACCGCAGCCTCCTTGAAGGCAATCCTCACCGGGTGCTTGAAGGAATGCTACTCGGGGCCTACGCCATGGGCGCTCGGGAAGGCTATGTTTATGTTCGGGACGAGTACCCGCTCGCTGTCAGGCATGTCACTCTGGCCATCGAGGATCTCCGCCGGTTGGGCCTCATCGGCCAGAACATTCTCGGAACCGGCTTCGACTTTGACATTCACATCGCCAAAGGCGCCGGCGCCTTTGTCTGCGGTGAGGAAACGGCTCTTATTGCATCGATTGAGGGCCGGGTCGGAGAGCCGAGGCAACGCCCGCCGTTTCCAACCGTGCGGGGACTTTTCGGCAAGCCGACAATGTAGAGACATGGGGAAATATCCCTCTGATTATCGACCGTGGAGCCGATTGGTTCGCCTCGATCGGAACGGATGGAAGCAAGGGAACCAAGATTTTCTCCCTCGTGGGCAAAATCAACAACACCGGATTGGTTGAAGTCCCCATGGGAATCAGTCTCCGGGAAATCATCTTTGACATCGGAGGCGGAATCCCCGGCGACCGGGCCTTCAAGGCGGTCCAGACCGGAGGTCCGTCGGGCGGCTGCCTGCCCAAAGAAATGCTGGACCTGCCTATCGACTACCAAAGCCTGGTGCAGGCGGGTTCGATCATGGGTTCGGGCGGCATGATCGTCATGGACGAAAAAACGTGCATGGTGGATGTCGCCAAATACTTTCTCAATTTCCTGCGGGACGAATCCTGCGGGAAGTGCATTTCCTGCCGGGAAGGGACCCAACGGATGTGGGAGATTGTGAAGAAGATCACCGACGGGAAAGCGAGCCTGGGTGATATTGCCGTGCTCGAGGAGCTCGCGGTCGCGGTCAAGGACGCCTCCCTCTGCGGCCTGGGCCAGACGGCTGCCAATCCCGTGCTCTCCACCCTCAGGTATTTCCGCTCCGAGTATGAGAAACATGTTGTTGAAAAGCGATGTCCCGCCATGGTCTGCAAGGAGATCGTCTCGTCGCCTTGCCATTACATCTGCCCGATCAGCCAGGAAGCTTCGACTTATATCGCCCTTATCGCCCAGAAAAGGTTCGAAGAGGCCTACCATATCATCCGCAAAGACAACCCGCTGCCTTCGGTTTGCGGGCGGGTCTGCAGCCGGGCTTGCGAAACCGTCTGCCGTGCCGGGGAGATCGGCGAACCCATTGCCATTCGGGCGCTGAAGAGGTTCGTAATGGATTGGGCCAAGGCGAAGGGCTTGGACAAGCCGGTCAAGTTCCCGGTGATAAAAGCCGAGAAAGTGGCCATCATCGGCGCGGGACCGGCCGGGCTGACGGCCGGCTATTTCCTGGCCCGCAAGGGATACCCCGTCAGAATATTTGAGGCTCTTCCTGTTCCGGGCGGTATGCTTGCGGTCACGATCCCCGGGCACAGACTGCCCAAAGACGTCCTGAACGAAGACATCAACTTTATCATCGAATCCGGAGTCACCATTAAAACGCACACGGCCCTGGGAAAAGACTTCACCCTTGACGATCTTAATAACCAGGGATACAAGGCTGTTTTCATTGCGACCGGCGCCCATAAGCCGATCGAGATTGGAGTCCCGGGAGAAGAGGCCGAGGGCGTCCTTCAGGCGCTCGAATATCTGAAAGATGTGCATCTCAGGCGGCCGGTCGATATCAACGGACGGGTCGTTGTGATCGGCGGAGGGAATTCGGCTGTGGATGCGGCCCGGGTGGCGCTCAGGGATAAGAACGTCAAGAAAGTCACCATCCTCTATCGCCGGACGAGAAAAGAAATGCCGGCCTATCCCGAGGAAGTCGAGGCTGCGGTGGAGGAGGGGGTCAGGATCGAGTACCTGGTGGCGCCGACTTGGGTCCGGACAAAAGACGGGAGGGTCACCGGAGTCCAATGCCGGAGGATGCGGCTCGGGGACAAGGATGAAAGCGGACGGCCCAAGCCCATCCCGATTGAAGGTTCGGAATTTTTGTTGATGCCGACAACCTGATTCTCGCCCTTAGCGAGAGGGCATACACCCCTTATCTTAAAGAAAGCGATGGCCTGAGCCTGTCGCCGAGGTGGGGGACAATCATCGTCGACCCGGCGACAATGGCTACGACCCGGCCGGGCGTCTTCGCAGGAGGCGACGTAGTCACCGGGCCAAGCAGCGTTGTTGACGCCATCGCCGCGGGCAAGGCGGCCGCCGAGGCGATCGATAGTTATCTCGAAGGCCGTCCTCTCGTCCGGACCCGCCAGCTCACCAGGCCCTCCCTTTATGTGCCGCCGGTTGAGCTCAAAGAGGACGAACTCCAGCAGGCGAAAAGAGTCAAGATGCCCCATCTTCCGCCAAGCAAAAGGAAGAGCCTTCATGAGGAAATCGAGCTCGGCTTCACCAAGGAGATGGCGGTCCGGGAGGCCCGGCGCTGCCTCCGCTGTGAGCTCGAAACCGAGGACGGGAAAAAAGCCACAGGACGGGAAACATGATTGAACTCATTTTGAACGGCTTGCCGGTTAAAGCGGAAGAGGGCTGGACGATCCTGGAAACGGCGAAATTTTATGGCCTGGAAATTCCCACGCTCTGTTATCATGAAGGCCTCAGTCCCTACGGAGGATGCCGGCTCTGCCTGGTGGAAATCGGACCGGAGCCGAGAGCCAAGCTTGTGACTTCGTGTACCTATCCCGCTGAAGAGGGACTCATCGTCAGAACCGATACCAAAAGAGTCATCGAAGCCCGCCGGATGATGATCGAATTGATGCTTTCGGTCGCGCCCTACTCCAAGCAGATCCAGGACTTGGCCTCCAAGTTTGGAGTCAAACGCGTCCGCTTTGACATCCGCAACGAGGAATGCATCCTTTGCGGGCTCTGCGTCCGGATGTGCAATGAGCAGATGGACGGCCGGGCCATCGGCTTCCAGAAGCGAGGCTATAAGCGAAAGATTTCGACGCCGTTTGACAAGCGTTCCGAAGAGTGCCGGCTCTGCGGCGGTTGCATCTATATCTGTCCGGCGTGCCAATTGCGCTGTCAAGGGCCGGAAGCGGAGACGGCTGTCTGCAACGCCTGTCTGACCATGGACCCGACGTGCCTCGACGCTTATGACGAGCTCCAGTGCTGGATGTATGACGCGGGCCGGTGCGGAACCTGTGTGCGGGAGGTTCCCGCCGCGGAGGAAGAAATCAAAAAGCTTTAAATCGATGAGCGGATTCGCTTTTGCCAATACTCAGAAACCGAGGAGGTTATAATCATGGCCTATACCAGACTTAACAGAAGCGCGGCGACTCTGACCAAGAACAGGACGGAAGGATCCATCAGTCCCTTCAGCGGTATGTGTGTGACCTGTGTTGACGGCTGTATCGGGATGTGCGAGATCGGAAAATCGGCCTACCGGGGGGCAGAAGTCCTTTATCCCCAGCCCTTCGGCATCATCACGGCCGCATCGGAGAAAGAATATCCTGTTGACCTTTCCCATTTTAGTATTATGGGAACGGCCGCCGGGGCCTACGGAGTTGAAGCGGATAGCGACAAAGCGACGTTTGAAAAGGTCACCATTGAAACACGTGTCGGGAAGGACAAGGGGATCAAGTTGCGGGTGCCCTTCATTCTCGGCGGCATGGGGTCGACCAATGTGGCCAAGCAGAACTGGGAAGGGTTGGCCGGCGGGGCGGCCCTGTCCGGGACAATTCTGACGATCGGCGAGAACGTCTGCGCCATGGATGAAGAATCGGAGATCCGGAACGGAAAAATTGTCCGCTCTCCGGACATGGAGACACGGGTTAAGTTATACAGGAAATGGCAGGAAGACGGCTACGGGACTGTGGTCGTTCAGGCCAATGTCGAAGACACCCGCCTTGGTGTCCAGGAATATGCGATCAATAAGCTGGGGGTTGAGGCTGTCGAGCTCAAATGGGGACAGGGCGCGAAGGACATTGGCGGGGAAGTCAAGATCAAGTCACTTGCGAAAGCGCAGGAGCTCAAGAAAAGAGGTTACATCGTCCTGCCGGACCCGGAAGACCCGAACGTAATCCGGGCCTTCGAGAAGGGAAGCTTCAAGGAATTCGAGCGCCACTCCCGGCTGGGCATGGTGGAAGAAGAGAGCTTCATGAAGAGAGTTGAAGAGCTCCGCAGGGCCGGCGCCAAGTATGTTTTTCTGAAGACGGGAGCCTACCGGCCTGCTGACCTGGCCCGGGCCGTTAAGTTCGCTTCCAAGGCCAAGATTGACCTCCTCACTGTGGACGGAGCGGGCGGAGGCACGGGGATGAGTCCCTGGCGGATGATGAATGAATGGGGCATCCCCAGCGTCGAGATCTGGTCGCTCACCTGGAATTTCGCGGACCAGCTGGCCAGGCGGGGAGAATATCTTCCCGACATCGTGTTCGCGGGAGGAATCACTTTCGAGGACCAGATTTTTAAAGCGCTCGCTCTCGGTGCGCCTTATATCAAGGCCGTCGGGATGGCCCGCGGCCCGATGGCCGCGACGATGGTGGGCAAAACCATCGGCAAGCGGATCATCGAAGGTCAGATTCCGGTCTATGTCGAGCGCTTTGGGAGCACGGCCGAAGAGATTTTTGTCACGGCGCCGGAGCTCAAGCGGAAATACAAGGAGAGATTCAACGAGATTCCAACGGGGGCCATCGGCCTCTATACCTATTTCAAGAGATTGAGTCAGGGCGTTCGGCAGCTCATGGCCGGCAACCGCAAGTTCTCCCTGAGCTATATCACCCGGGACGACATCGCCTCCCTGACCAAGGAAGCCGCGGACATCAGCGGCATCCCCTTCATCACCGAAGTGGACAAGGACGAGGTCGAAAAAATTCTCAGGGGATAGCCGGCCCAGGATTCAATATCGCCGGGTCAGAAAGCGCCGAGCTGGCACCGTTTGATCTTAATGCGGAGACGGCTGGCGAAGAAGCCGAGGTACGCCCTCCCGATGCCGAAGCGGTCGGCCAGGACCCAGGCCTTCGGGCAGGAGAGGCTCTGATCCGGGTCAAGCGCGGAGCGGATAGCCGTTTCGAGGCCATCGGGCAGGGGAATTTCCTTCCACCCGGGCTTTTCCCAGGCTTTGCTATGTCCGGGAAACCCGAAAAGCCCCAGCTGGCAATGGCTGAGATGAATGCCGAGCGAATCGGCCGCTTCCCCTAAGGCAAGCGGAGGGATGCCCTTTTCTTTGGCCAGGGCAAACGCCGCTGCGCAGTCGAGCTTCCCGTCTTTCAACCGTGACCGGATGGCCGCAGCCAGGGCGGGATCGACGTCACGGCTTACCGCCGTTTTTTTGGATTTCAGTGACATGGTCGTTCCTCTATCCAGTTTCGAAGGCTTTTTTACTATTTGGCGGGATTCCTGTCAAGGAATTATATCCTTAAGGAACTGCACGGTTGCGGCTGTCATCCAGAAGGCGGCTGTGCTATAATGCCGGTTCGGTTCGCCCGTCTTGGGCGGCCCGATCGAATCTCCGAACGGCTGGACCTAAGGAGTGGGCTCAATGCTCTACGGCCAGCCGTCGAAGCGCCGGTCTTCGGCCGGCCAAGGTCGGGGCGGAAACGCCTCGGCCCCCCGTGTTTGGAAAGGAGAGATCGAAATGCCTAGGAGAAAAAATCCGGTGCTTCCGATAGCGGCAACAGTCTGCCTCCTGGGGGCGCCCAGCCTTTGTCGCGCCTCGTCCAGCCCGGGCCGCAGCACGGCTCCGATCGCAATCCGGGATGCCGCTGGAAAGACCATCCATTTGGATAAGCTCCCGGAGCGTCTGGCTGTAGTCGGCCGGGGCCCCCAGTATATTCTCCATCTTCTCTATATGTTCCCCGAGGGGCCCGGACGCCTGGTCGGGATGGAGAAGAGGGGCAGGACGGCCAGCGATTTCCTCTCGGCCGTATCTCCCGACATAGAGAGCAAGCTTGCTCTTCTTCCCAACCCCGGGCCCGAGTCCATTGCCGGTCTTCATCCCGACCTCGTTTTGATTAAGGGGGCTGAGTGGAGCCCGCAAGGCGAGGCCCTGGCCAAGGTCAGGATCCCAACGGTCTACCTGAGCCTCGAAACGCCCGATGAATACCAGAGGGATATCGCTAACCTGGGTGCGATTCTTGGAAATTTGAAGCGGGCCGAGGAGATCATATCTTTTTACCAGGGCCGAGTCGCCCGCGTCGAGAGGGCGATGGCCGAACTCCGCGATGAAGAGAAGCCTTCTGTCCTTGTTGTCATGGGAAATATCCGGACCGGAAAATATTCCGTGCGCGTCCCCGCGCGGAGCTGGATGCAGACCTACCAAGTCAAGGCGTCGGGCGGTCGGCCGGTTTGGCTGGAAGCCGCGGAACAGGCCGGCGGATGGGCTGTCGTCAACCTTGAGCAGATCGCGGCCTGGAACCCAGAGCGGCTAATCGTCATTGTCTGGCACTCGGTGAACCCAGCGAATTTCATGGACTGGCTGAGCGCCGACCCGCAGTGGAAGAAAATCAGAGCCGTGGCGGACGGCAAGGTGAGCTACTTCCCCTCTGACTTCTACGGCTGGGATGCCCCCGATAGCCGCTGGATTCTGGGGCTGACCTGGATGGCGGCAACCCTCCACCCCGAGAGGATGACGAACTACAGTCTCGAGGCGGAGGTCTTCGATTTTTACGAAGCTCTCTACGGCTTGAGCCGGGAAACCATCCGGTCAAAAATACTCCCTCTTATCAAGACCGATTTCCGGTGATCATATGGACCTTGAAAGGGAGAAACCCGGGCATCCCGAGTGGCGCCTATGGGTAATCGTGGGCGCCGTTGTGCTCTGCCTGGCTGTCTCCGCTCTGATCGGCCGTTACCCCAAGCCTTTCCTGACGTCGCTCTCGGACCTGAGCGATAACGAGCTGGCCCGTAGCCTGCTCATCCACCTCCGGCTGCCCCGGATTCTGATGGCTTTTCTCCTCGGCGCGGTTCTCTCGGCCTCGGGCGCGGCTTTTCAAATGATCTTCCGGAATCCGCTTGTCGATTCGGGATTCCTGGGAGTCTCCCAGGGAGCCGCCTTCGGAGCATCTCTGGGGATCGTTTATTTTGGCGGCACATCGTTGGGTGTCCAGGCCTCGGCGGCCGCCTTCGGATTTCTCGGCCTGGCGGCGAGTTATCTGATCGCCCGGCGAATCCGCTGGGGGGATTGGGTGTTCCGGCTCCTTCTTGCGGGCATCTCGATCGCTGCTCTCTACTCCGCGGGGACGGGAGTCATCAAATACCTGGCCGACCCCCACAAGGAGCTTCCGGACATCACTTTCTGGCTGCTGGGAGGGCTGTGGTCCGTCACCTGGCCGGACTTCTGGCAGGTGCTTCCCGTGGCCGCTCTGGGGCTCTCCGTCATACTGCTCATGCGCTGGCGGGTCAACCTCCTCTCCATGCGGGATGAGACTGCATTTTCTTTGGGCCTGCGGCCCGGCCGCGAGCGGCTGTTCGTTCTTTCGGCGGCGGTCGCCGCGACAGCGGTTCTCGTTTGCAAGGCCGGCCAGGTAACCTGGGTCGGTCTCATCGTTCCCCACATCGCCCGCCGCCTGGTCGGCGCAGACGCCCGCAGGTTGGTACCGGCCTCGATCTTTATCGGCGGGATATTCGTCCTCGTTTGCGACGACCTGGCCCGGGCCGCACTGTCCGGCGAAATCCCGCTCGGCATCCTGACCTCGCTTTTCGGGACAGCGGTTTTTATCGCCCTTCTTTCGACTCGGAGGCTCAAGCTCAGATGAGGATAAGGGGCAGTCGGATCTCCGTCAAGGAGCTGTCTTTTGCCTATTCAGAGACAGGGCCTGAGGTTCTCCGCGATGTTTCATTCGATATCACCGCTGGCAACATCTGCGCCCTGCTTGGTCCTAACGGTTCCGGAAAAACCACCCTTCTCAATCTTGTCCTGGGGTGGCTCCGGCCAATTGGAGGCCGGATCGAACTTGAGGGCCGGGATGTTGCCGAGCTATCGCGCCGCGAGATGAGCCGAGTCGTCGGCTTCGTGCCTCAGGAGGAGCCAGCGGGGTTTGAGCTCAGCGTGCTGGAGTATGTCCTTCTGGGCCGTGCCCCTTATCTCAGCTTCCTGGAGACCCCGCGTCCGGAAGACCGGAGGGCCGCCGAGGCGGCGCTCGAGGCGGCCGGAATCCGCAAGTTTAGGGGAAGGGCGCTGACGACGCTCAGTGCCGGGGAGAAGCAGCTTGCCGCAATCGCCCGGGTTTTGGCCCAGGACCCGATGATCTTCCTGCTCGACGAGCCCATGTCCCATCTGGACCTGGCCAATACCCAACGAGTCTGCTGGTTGATCGAGTCCTTACGGGACAAAGGAAAAACCGTCGTTTTCACGACGCACGACCCCAATGTCGCGTCCGCCTCGGCAGACAGTATTATCATGCTGCTCAAGGGGAAAGTCGTCGCCTCCGGACCCGTCCGGGAGACTCTCAATGCAGAGAATATCCGACTGACGTACGGCGTCGAGGTCGAGATTCTTGACGGCAACGGACGTCCTGTGGTTGTGACCCGGATGAGAAAGCGCAACTGAGGCGGCCTAGACTTCGAGGTCGATCTTTTCGAGAAGAAGTTCCATGCCTTCGAGGATCTTGAGGTCAGTCGAAGAGCATGAGGGGCAGATGAGGACGAAATCTTCCTTCTCGATCTCCGCCCCGCATTTCTGGCAGCGCACTTTGAGCGGAACTTCTTCGACCTCCAACCGGGCCTCGGCCGCAATGGTTCCCTGCTTGTAGCTGTCAAACGCGGTTTGGAGGAATTCGGGCACAACCCCGGCCAGTTTGCCGACTTTCAGCTTCACTCTGACGATCTGGGTCGCCCGGTTTTCCTTGGCCTTGGCTTCCAGGATTTCGAAAAGACTGGCGACGATGGAGAGCTCATGCATAGTGTTGGATCATATTGACCCGGCTTTCGATGAAATACCGGGCGAGCTCCGCAATCCCCCTTCCCTTGAGGGCTGAGGTGATAAATATGCGCAGGCGGGGGTTTATGTCCAGGGCGTCTTTTCCGGCCTTCTCCAGGTCAAAAGGGAGGTAGGGGATGAGGTCCGACTTGGTGATGATCAGGCAATCGGCGCTGGCAAAAGCTTTGGGATATTTCTTGGGTTTGTCGTCGCCTTCCGGCGCAGAAAGGAGAACACAGCGAAGGTTTTCTCCCAGGTCATAGCTGGCCGGGCAGACGAGGTTTCCGACATTCTCGATGAATAGGAACTTGGTCTCGGCCGGGACTTCTCGGATCAGTCGTCCGACCATTTTGGCCTCGAGGTGGCAGGCTCCCCCGGTCGTTATTTGCCAGGCCGGCACGCCCTTCCGCCGGATCCGCTCAGCGTCCCTTTCGGTCTCGATATCGCCCTCGATCACGGCCAGCGGATGAGTGGGTTTGAGTGTTTCCACGAGCCTCTCGAGAAGCATGGTCTTTCCCGAGCCCGGAGAGCTCAGAAGATTCACTACCGCATTGACTCACCTAAAATGTTACCGAAAGGAAGCCTATTGAATCATATAAAATGTTACCCAAATCCCATAAAGGATAGGGTGACATGCTCAGGATGGATATGCGAACACGTGAACAGTATCTAAGATCTCTCTT
>Ga0172364_10001725_pt1 | contig 17058 bp, 17 predicted proteins | sample LakKivSesite10cm_FD_114545 | JGI IMG/M metagenome (GOLD analysis project Ga0172364, IMG submission 114545) | Sediment microbial communities from Lake Kivu, Rwanda - Sediment site 10cm | ecosystem: Environmental > Aquatic > Freshwater > Lake > Sediment | place: Rwanda: Western Province, Lake... | reverse complement strand
TGTGTTGGGCAATGGCATGGAGATATTTTTGATCAATAATTGTCTCATCTGGTGTTGTTGACTTAAATATAGGAAAGGTTTTTTTAAATTCTTTTGCTTGGTTTTCAAGTTCTTCTTTAGTGATTTCTTTTGCCTGAGCATATGCCGAAACAAGAGAGTATATAAGACTTGGATCACTGCCAGCTTCAGTAGGTTGTTTTTTGAATAAATCTAGATATCTTTGATAATGCTCAGAGGGATGGCCTTCTAGAGGTTCTAATGGCTTCTTGGCAACCTCTACGTTTGAGAGAATTTAAGATAAAGTGATTGATTAGATGTATAATTTTCTTAATATTTATAAAAATAAGGAGGTGAAAAAATGAAAAAATATTTTTTGTTGGGATTGATTATTTTTAGCGGATTTCTTTTGACCGGTTGCAAAAAACAGACCGAGACCGGCGGCGGAAGTTCAACTTCGTCAGGTAGCGGCGGCAAAGGACAAATAACCGCTAAGGAAGCTTATAAAATTTCTCTTCCAGAGGCAAAAAAATTTTCCTCAGATAGTTATCTAGTTGGTCTTAATACAACCAGTATTCAGGAAAATGGTCAGTCGCGAACTTGGTATGCGCTTTTTTACTCAGCCGCTAAGGCGACTAACTACAAAGTTAATGTGGTTGAAGGAAAAATTACTGGTACCAGCGATACTAATAAAAAGAAACAAAACCAAATTCCGGAAAACTGGATTGATTCAGACCAAGTTGCCAAAATTGCCATTCCTAAGTGTGGAGAAATGACGGAAAAAGATTTTTTTATTGACTTGGATACCAACAGAGATAAGGCTCCAATTTGGAGTTTTAATTGTAAAGTGGGAGAAAATAAAACGCTTTATATTGACCTTAACGCTTTAACCGGCGAATATCTCCAAACCAGAAAAGCAGGGATTGGCTGGTAATTAATTACTAGGAGGAGATTAAAAAGAGAAAAACAAAATGAAAAATGCTTTTTACTGGTTGTCTCGTGTCTTGGCAATTCTTTTTATCGCCTTTATCAGTATGTTTGCTTTGGATGTCTTTGGGGAACCACAATGGTTTTTGACTTTACTGATACATCTTATTCCCAGTTTTATTTTGGTTATCTTAACCATTATTGCTTGGAAGTATGAACAACTTGGAGGATTAATGTTTATTGCCGCAGGGGTCTTTATGTTAATTTTTTTCCACCCCAAATCACTAATTGTTTCGATCCCAACCGTTGTTATTGGCACACTTTTCTTAGGGAATAAATATTTCTCAAAGACTTAGAAAAACGACTGGTTTTTTCTGCGAAATTCCATTATCGCTTGACATAATGTCTATTTTACTATACATTCTATATAGTTTATTTTACTTGATATTTAAGGGAGGTTATTTTGAAACTTGGTAATCATTTGCGTAAATTCCGCTTTGAACACAATGAGATCTCTCAGCAAGATTTAGCTAATGCGGTAGGAGTAACCAGATTAACTATCCACTCTATTGAAACTGGTAAGTTTAACCCTTCAGCTTTGTTGGCTTTACGGATAGCTCGCTTCTTCAAAGTAAAATTTGAGGATATGTTTTATTTAGCTGAAGATGGGAGCCACGTAAAATTTCTGAAGAAAATTAACGTAGTAAATAGAAAATGATAAAACTAGATAAACTCTTAAAAATATCAGTATAGTTTTAGGTCTAATTTCTGCTGCCTTTTTTGTCTTTGATTATTTGGTTTTTTCAAAACTTCGGCCGAAAATGATTAGTTTTAAAGCTATTAGTGGGATTAAAGAAGACTTGATGGTCTGGGTGGGAGTTGGTTTACTGGTGTTTTTGCTTTTTTGTCTGTTGTCTTTATTTCTTGTTGTCAAGTTCTTGAAAAAAGCCAATAAGAAAAAGAATTAAGGTTTCTCTTTTAGCTCTAGTGGTCATTGTCATCCTTTTATGTATAGCGGTTATTTGTTCCTTCGTCTTGGGGAATCATTTAAGAAAGGCGCAACAGGATTTTAGTGCCGGCAGGAAAATTGTCAGTTTAACCCCAAAACCAATACCTAAAATCACCATTAATGATTTTTTTAATGTGCAGTTTATTTATTTAACTAACAATGGCTCTCTTCCGCCCCCAGACCATCGTGAGTCGACGCTAATCATTTCGGGATCAAGCAAAGGTTTAATAACCGCAACTCAAGAAGTTCGTGATTATAATAAAGTTTTAGAAAAGAAAAATTTTAACATCACTTCAGATCAGTTTGAAGACATAATTAATCTCGCCCTGAATCTTAAGTCTTCCCTTGTCAGCGCCGAAGGATGCCCAGGTAGTTCAACTCAATCAGTTAAGGTTTTGAAAAAAGAGGAAACACTTTTAGCAATTTCGGCCGATAGCTGTGGAAATAATCCTACTTATCAAAGCTTGAGTGGGTTCTCCAGTAAAATTAATAAGATTTTGTATTTTTTTGACCTTATTGACAGTTTAGAAAAGTTTCCCAATCTCTCCGCTGATGATGTAGCGAAGATTTTAAAGGTGGATTGGGTTGAGAAGTCCGAGCCTTTCTATGTGGTTAAAGAAGCAAAAGGGGATAACATCGCCGAATTTTTTAAATCAGCCGAACTACGGATACCAAGAGAAATAGACAAAGGTGGTCTTTTGATTTTGGATTTAAAGGATGATTTAGGAATTTTGGAAAAAGATGTTCTTAACAAATATCCCAAAGCGGTGGGGGAATTGATTAATGTCACTAACCCAACTTCGGCTCCTCCATATGATTGGATGGTAGAAAAGCCTTGGGGTAAAATATCTTTTCAAATTCCCCGTGATGGGACTAAAAGAGTCATCGCCGTTTTTATAGACTCAATTGATTAAGATGTTTATGAAGAGTTATTAATTATTCCTCGGGCGGCGATAAGGCCAGTGGCAGCGGCGCCAACAATATTACCAGAAACTCCAGCCCCATCACCAGCAACAAAAAGCCCTCTAACTTCTGTTTCCAAATTTTGATTAACTTTGGGTCTGACAGAAAAAAATTTTACCTCTGGGGCATAAAGTAGGGTTGAATCACTTGCCAGGCCAGGTAAAATCTCGTTTAACTTTTCAATGCCTTCGATTAAGTTGATGACAATTCGATAGGGAAGAGCCATACCGATATCACCGGGAGTAACCTCTTTTAAAGTTGGTTCAATATAGCTTTTGGAAATTCTTTCCCAGTTGCTCCGGCGGTGTCTTTTAAAATCAGCGAAACGTTGAAGAATTGGCTTGCCACCACCAATAGTGGAGGCCAGTTTACAAATACTTTCTCCGTAAGCAATAGTGTCAGTGACGGGTTCGGACAAAGAAACCTTGTTTAATAAAGCGAAATTGGCGTTTTGGGAATGTTTATTACTATAAGAATGGCCGTTGACGCAACTAAATTCTTTGTATTTTTCTTCAGCCACATAGCCAGTGGGATTAACACAGAAAGTCCGCAGTTGATCATCAAAAGAAGGGGAATGAAGGTAAAAAGTTGGATCATAAATGACAGAACAAATTTCCTCAAAGATCTCCCTGGGGGTTTCAATTCTCACCCCGACCTCAATTGGTTTTTGTTCAAGTTTTACTCCCAAAGTTTTTAACTCTTGGGTTAACCAACTGTTGCCGGCTCTCCCTGGAGCCAACAAAACAAAGTTTGTCTTGATTTCTCCTTGATTGGTTAATATTCCAACTATTTTTCGGCGATTAACCTTGATTTTTTTCGCTTCGCAATTAGTTAAAATAGTTACCCCTTTTTCTTTAAGATAAGTCTCCATCCGGTTAATATATCCAGGGAGATGATCGCTCCCTAAGTGTTTTTGTTTGATAATTTGCAAATCAATTCCTATTTTTCTCGCCTCAAGTTTTAAATTTTTTGCTTTTTGAAGGTCAGTGGGATAAGTTTCTCCATCCATACCAAACTGGTTTAAAATTTTTTCAACTTCGGTGATCAATTCTTCTGATTTTTGAAGGTTCAAAAATTCAGTTAAGTCGGTTTTTCCATGTCTTGGGGTAAAACAGAGCTTCCCGTCTGAAAAAAGCCCAGCCCCACCAACCCCGCAAAGTAGCTCATTTTTATTGCGAGCTAAGGCACTTTTGCCCTTATCAATTAAGATAATATTCTTTAGGCCTTGTTTTCCCAATTGATAAGCTGCAAAAAGACCGGCTGGACCAGCGCCGACAATTAAGACTTCACCTTTTTTTCCCATAAATAATTGTCCTCTCACTGAAGATTGGGAACTTTCTTATTATTCCAGCAATCAAAAGTTTTGTAAAGAAGAGAAGGAAGAGTAGCTTTAGGTTATTAACATAAGTCTTTTGAATATTTATTCTCTTTCTTTGCTCTTCCGCCAACTGATTCCTAATTCTCCTCGTAACCATGTTTCTGCCTGACGAAATATTTCTGAGCCTTCGGTATATATACCCCAACTTTCTCCTAGATCATAGAAAAAAGGATTTCCGTCCCAATTATTTATGAGTTCCGCTAACTCTTTCAGCATCAATTCTTTTGTTTTTCCTGTACCCGCGTTTTCCAGAATCTCCATGATTTCAGTGGATGGATAATTAATTAAAGCGAGTCCTTCGTCTAGGGATAATTCTCTATTGCCACGAAGATGGATTTCCACGCGCCGAAAAAGTGGTGTTTTTATACTTTCACTTCTTTTATAACTACCCCAATCGTAATTTACCGCCATGCCTTTGTCTCCCTCGGCCATCATAAAAAATAGTGGAGAAAAATAGGCGGCATCATGTTTTTCTTCTGCCCTTTGCCAACGCCAATAATTATCATGGAGTCTTTGTAATGAGATTTTGTCAGTTGGTAAACCCATAAGTGCTCCTGCTTCTGCTAACATTTCCCAATCTGGGTTTCCTTTGTTCCTTTTAGCAATTTCGTTCTCTTTTTCCAACCAAAAATACTTGACTAGTCCTACGGCCATTGCTCCTTTTCTGAAGATTTCTGGAGACATAATAAAGTCTATCAATCCTTGGGCCTTTAATTCCAATAACCAAGGATTTTTAACTAGGGGAGTTTCTATAGCAATTTGAACTTGATCTTGGTGTAACAAAGCTCTGGTCTTGATGGTGTCTAATAAATCAATAGATCCTGGGTATGGCAAAAATTCTTTCTGGAAAGTAATAATTTTTCTCACAACAAAAGGTTTAGTTTTTCAAAATACTGTTAAAGTAGTTTGATTTCTAAAGGCAGGATAATGAATTATTTGAAAGCCAACAGATTATATCACATTACTTCTCAGCTTCAAGTGAAAGTTTTTTGGCTGCCTAAATTTTTTCCATGAACTTGGAAATAAATTTTTATTTAGATTGATTTAATGGTAATATTATCAGAGTTAGAATTTATGTCAGAAGAAAACGCTTTACAAACAAGTGTCCCTCGGGAAAAACCAGTTAAAACTGAGATTCAAGAAAAAAAAGTTTCCTTACTTCAAAAAGTAACAGAAGGATTGAAGACAGACAAAAGAGTGTATGTTGCGGGAGTGATTTTACATCCTAATTATGGGGTTGGTTTCCTTGAGGCAGTTGATGTTATTGTTGCTCCAGTTTCGCCGATTTATGATGCGGAGAAATTAAATGAATTTATGGATAGCTTAGTTCCCGAAATACCCAGGTCGGCTCGTGATGCCGCTTCAAAACATAGTGAAGAGGAAAACTTTGCGCTAGGAAGACTTTATTTTGATGAAACCCTTGGGACAACCAAGAAGGAGATTAAAATAACCACCACCACAGTTGACCCAGAAGCTCTAAAAAGAGCCGGTGTGCCTATTGGCGAGAGCTACAAAACTGAAGAAGAATTACTCCGAAGAAGGATATGGGTAAGGGTTTACCCTGATGCAAATTCTGCCCAGATAATTGCCGAATATGAGCAGGGACGCAAAAATGGAACTGTTGAGCAAAATCCAACCTTTGATTTTTTAGAACATTGGTTTTCAGCAAAACAATTTAAGGAGTTAAAGAGACTTAGTGGAAAACAGGTACGACCAAAATTATTAAAAGATGGAATTAGATAACGAATAAGTACTAAATTAAAGCTTAGTGGTATACCATAACTTTAATTCCTCTAAAATTTGACCCTTTAAGAAATTGGGCTGATCTGATGGAGGATCAATAACGCTGAACCCATTTACTTTTCCCTTGCCCTCTTCAAACAGAATTTTATATCTTGAGAGGGCCGCTTGGTCTGTTAAATTCATCCCTGCCCAAGCGCCAAATTCTGCAACCATTATTTTTGGCACTTCGTCTCTTTTGGCCCACTTTATGGCATTGGCAATATTTTTAGCCACAAGTCTTCGGAATTCTACTCCCGAATCGTTGATTGGGGCTGATGGCATAAAACCCAAGACATCATATCCTTTAAAACTTAGTTTTTCTCCTTCTCCATTATGCAGATCACCTTTATAATAAAGTTTGCCTTTATAATACTTTTTAATTCTTGGCAACATTTCCTCGTTCCATTGGTAAGCTATTTCTACCCCTAAATTTCCGTCTGGCTCATTTAAAGGAGAAAACATTTCTACTTGATATTTTTGGGCAATTTTCGCCATCTCTTCCACCACTTTATTGTATTTATCTAAAAAACCTTTCTTGGCCAATAAATCTCGGGGAAAAGGCTGAGGTGGGCCTCCTGCTTCTTTGGTAATCTGTTCCACATAATTAGTTGACAAAACTAAACTAAAACGAATTCCTTTTGGGTAATAAATGCTTGCTAATTCTCCCATTCTTGAGTCTAAGTCTTCCATAGTGGGAAAGTCCCAAGGATAACCGATGTTACCATTTTTATCCACCAAAAATTGAGGACCAAAACTTATAATGTTAGCCCCAATTTCTTTAACTTTGTCTACATTGGAAAAAGGAGACTCCGCCCGCAAACTTATAAGAGGTGGTGACCAAAAGCCCTTATAAATTATTACTTCACCTTGCGGTGGTTTTGGTATCGTTCCCTGCCATCTTTTATATGCCTGAGTACCTGTTGGTCCCCCAAAATCTTGGGCTCCACCTGGTCTTTGTCCCCAGCCCTGTGATTGTCCGGGTTCACCTTTTGGGAAGGGTGATTGCCTCTGTTTTAAATAAATAAAAGTAATTATCCCAAGAAAACCTAAAATAATAACTATTAAATGGAGTTTTGAAAGTTTAAATTTTTTCAAAAAGGAAGTCTTTGCCTTCATTTTTCTATCTTAATATAAGTAAAACAAATTAATAATTGTTTTGCAAGTTTGGATAAATTTATTTCGCGCTTCCGAATAGCCCACCAAGTGGGCTCCATATTGTCTGGGTCCAAACACCTCCCGTACACTTCAGTAAACGATGTCAGGTAGATATACTGGGGTGTATATGAAAGCTAGAAAGATCCTTCCGGGAGCAAAAACTCTTTCCCGTCTTCTGGATATTTCTCCAGAAGCAAAAAGGAGATTAAGGTGGCTGGATTGGTATGGCTCTCATGGAAGGAATGCCCGGTTAACCTGCCGCCACTTTGGGATCTCTCCTGATACTTTCTACAGATGGAGGAAGAGATTTAAACCAGGATACTTAGCTACTTTAGAGAGTTATTCTTCTAAACCTAAATCTTTTAGGAAATCAAACATTCCTCAGGAAACCATTAATCTTCTTATTCATCTAAGAAAGCAAGATATGGGTTTATCCAAATACAAGCTTGCCTTAATTCTTAAAAGAGATTATGGAATTAGTCTTTCTCCTTCTTCTACCGGGAGGGTTCTTAAAGTTAAAGGTTTAATTAAGGAGGCTAATTTAGTTAAAGATATTAAAAGAAGAAAAAAGATTAATTATGTTATTCCCAGATTAAGAGCCAGCAAACAATTAAGATACCAATATCCAGGCTATCTTATCCAAATTGACACCAAACACTTAATTATCTTAAGCCATACCTTTTACCAATTTACAGCCATAGACTGTTATACTAAATTAGGTTTTTCTAAGGTTTACAGGAGTGCTTCCTCTGGAAATGGCAAAGACTTCCTTCTTAACCTTATCCAGGCTTTCCCTTTTAAAATCAAAGCCATTCAAACAGATAATGGGGCAGAATACCTGCTTTACTTCCACCAGGAATGCCTCAAAAGAGGAATTACCCATTATTTCTCTTATCCCAAGACCCCCAAAGATAATGCCTTAGTGGAAAGACTCATCCAAACCACAGAATATGAATTATGGCTTTTTGATGAAGAACTTATCCCAGAACTAACCTATCTTAACCAGAAGATAGCCTTCTGGTTTGGCCGGTACAACACCTACCGGCCTCACCAATCCCTAAACTATTTAACTCCTATGGAGTATTATCAACTTAGTCAAAAAATGAAAGGAGATGTGTATGGGAGGTAATGGACCACAACAATCGCACAGAAAAAAAGTATATGAGTCCAGAGAAAATGAAACCAATCAATCCCCTATCAGAAATAATTAAACTTCTTGATGAAGGTGGGGCAACCTATAGAATAATCAGCCACACGCCAGTATATACTAGTGCTCAAGCGGAAGCAATCAGCGGCCTTAGTTTAAATCAAGGTGCCAAGGTAATGCTTCTTAGAACCGAAGATAAATTCGTTTTAGCTGTCTTACCTGGCGATAAAAGAGTTGATTTTAAAAAGGTTTCTCAATACCTTGGAGCAAAAAAGGTTGGTCTAGCTACAGAAGAAGAAGTTAAGGGAGTGATGCATTGCGACCTAGGTGCCTGTTATCCTTTCGGCTCATTCATCGGAATAAGAACCATCGCCGATCCCCTGCTCAAAGAGGAAGAAATAATTGCCTTCAACCCCGGCGTTAATGACCAAACAATTATTATGGGCAGTGGGGAATATTTTAAAATTGCGGTTCCGGAAGTATTACCGATAACAAAATAGGCATGAGTAATCCCCAAAGTGTCATTTTTCGCACCCAGCAATTAGTGCGTTTTCCTTCTTACTCTGGCCAGGAAAAAACGATTTTAAACTATATTGCCGACGAATTAAATAAAAAAGACACTCGCTCCTTTTTTCAGGGCAATAACTTGATTGTTTTTCTAAAAGGAAAAGACCCCTCAAAAGCTTTTATTTTTAATGGTCATGTTGATGTGGTTAGTTTGGGCGATAAAAATCACTGGCATCATAATCCATGGCAAGGAGAGATTATTGATAATCGAATCTTTGGCAGAGGCACCAGTGATATGAAGGCTGGAATTGCCTGCATGATGGAATTAGCGGATAAATTTTCAAAAGACAAACAACTTCCGTGCGATGTTTGGTTTACTTTTGTTACCCAGGAAGAAACTAGCAGTGCCGGTACCAAATCTTTTTGTCATTGGTTTGAAAAAGAGGGATATTCCAAAAAATATAAAGAGATGGGGGCTGTTTTTCCTGAACCAACAGGATTTACCAAAATCGGGAATGGCAGCCGGGGTAATTTCTTCTTAAAGGTCACTCTTACCGGAGAGGCCGGCCATTCCGCTGCCCCGAAAGCGATAAAACACAATGCTATGGCAGAATTGGTTGAAATTTTAGAAACCATCAAACAAACAAATCGGGAATGGGAAGAAGAATTCTGCGGTTCTTGCTTTACCGCACCGACAATCACCCCAACCGCGATTGAGGGAAAATCCGGCTCGCCCAATAAGATTGCTGAAAGAGTGGAGGTTGTTTGTGACCTAAGAACAATCCCTGAATTTCATCAGGAAGCTTACAAACAAATAGAAAAAAGATTGGTAAGAAGCGGGGTCAATATTACCTTAATGTATCCAGAAGCACCTCCAAGCTTCACCCCTCCTGATTCTAAAATTGTTAGAGCACTGAAAAAAACCGTTCCGAATGCCCAACTTAACACTTGTGCCTATGCCACCGATATGGGTTTTACCGACGAACTTGGTATTAAAGGAGTAATTTTCGGGCCGGGCCAAGAAAATCAGGCTCACACAATTGATGAATCCGCCCCGGTTGACCAAATTCTGGCCGCACCGGAAATTTATGCTAAACTATACTATGTCTGGGCGGAAAGCTAAAATGAAAGATAAACTACAAACACCTTATTCTGCCAACTTATTTGAAATCAGAAGAATCTTTGGAATCCGCAAACCAATAATTTCCATGCTCCATCTTGCTTCTCTGCCAGGACAACCAGGATTTATCAGTATTGAACACGTACTGGCTGAAGCAAAACGCGACTTAATACCGCTTCAACAGGGCGGAGTAAACGGCCTCCTTGTTGAAAACTGGAAAGAAGACTCAAACACAATAGAAACTAAACCGCAAACTGCTATCGGGATGTTTCAGGTTATACAACAATTAAAGCCTTTTATTTCCGTACCTTTTGGAATCAATGTTTTAAACAATGACTATACCGCTGCATTTTGGATTGCCAGTGAAACTCAAGCATCGTTTGTAGAACTTGATGTTTTTATCGACCATGTTAGATCAAATTTTGAGTATAGCGAAATAGGCAAGCTTCATCCGTTTGAAATTAAGGTCGATATTGCTGATGTCGCTCGGAAAAGAGCGAAATTTGGACTGGCAAAAACTCCGCTTTTAGTTTTTATTCAACCTAAACATTATTTAATGCTAGATGAAAACAAAACAGTTGAACAATCTGCTAATGAAGCAGTTGAAGCGGGTGCTGATGGTTTGCTGGTTACCAAAGCAACTGGAGTCGCTCCGGAAATAGACAGAATAAGAAATACAAAAAAAGGCCTAAAAAATCCAGTTCCAGTTGGTATCGGCAGTGGATTTACTGCTGAAAATGCGCCTGATTTTATGCCAGTTGTTGACTTTGTCGTTGTCGGTTCAGCTTTAAAATTTAATGGAGAGGTTAACAATCCTGTTGATTTGGAGAGAGTTAAGAAATTGATGGCTATTGTCCAACCATTCCAATATTAAGCCCATTTTTCAATAATCTTTTTATAAATCTCGATTGCAAGAGAGATTTGCTTGGGATAACAACATTCGTTTAATTGATGAGATTGCTCCTTTTCGCCGGGGCCAAAAATAATGGCAGGAATTCCCTTTTGCGAAAAAAAACATTGATCAGTTGCGCCATCAGAAGCAACCACTTTTATTTTTGGCACTGCATGTTTTATTGCTTCCACAATTTCTTCTTTTTCATTACAATAACCAAAAGGCGCCGGCTCAACAATATATTTATACTCCACATTAAATTTTGATAACCAATTCTTAACTTCCCAATCCAATTTAGAATGAAGTAATGGTGTAGTTCTAATGTCTAATTGGAGAATACAAGTTTCAGGAAATTTATTGGGGCTGTCTAAAGCACCAGAACTAATTCCAGTTAAAGAAATAGTGGGAAACCCGATTAAATCATCTGAATATTTCTCCTTCCATGATTTATTTTTGATTTCAGTATCCTCAATAATTTTATAAGCTTCTAAAATCGCATGCTTCTTAATTAACCATGGTCTTGAACCATGACCGCTTTGGCCTTTAACAGTCACCTTCAGAAAAGCATTACCTTTGTGCCCAATTTCTACTGTTTTTAAACTTGTTGGCTCACAAACAATGGCGGCGACTTTTTTATAATTATTATTTTTAACAAACCAACTAACAAAACTTTTTGTTCCTAAACCGTCAAGTTCCTCTCTCGTGACAAACGAAAACCAAATATCTACTGGAGGTTTATTTTCAGAAAAAAACTCTGCTAATTCTAAAAAGGCGGCAACTCCCCCTTTAGTATCACTAGCTCCCAAACCAAATAATTTATCCCCTTTTAGTAAAGGTTCAAAAGGATTTTGTTGCCATTGGCTAATATTACCAGGAGAAACAGTATCTAAATGGCCATTCAAAACAATTGCTTTTGATGAATTTTTCCCTGGGATATTTAAAACCACATTGCCATCTTGAATAACCGGGTTAAGACCTTTATTTTTTAGCCATTCAAAAACATAATTAATTATGGCTTTCTCTTCGCCACTAATTGATTTTATTTGAATTATTTTTCTTAATAAGTCAGTTGGGTTCATAATTGCTCTAATAAATATTTCTTGGTTTCTTGGAAATATGTTTGCGCCTTTTCCACCGAACAACCTTCTCCAATACTAATCGCCGTCAAATCTAGTGCCCGACCATAAGGCAAAACTTCGACATTACTGACTGCCCCAAAGCAACCATCATGGCTAATTGGTATCAATCGATTACCTAATAAAGAAAAAATATCCTCAAATCTCATTGGTCTTGGTATAGGAACATGACAATGATACCAGCTATATGGAAGGCCGGGAAAATGTCTTTCGGCAATCCTCACTACAAATTGATGTACAAAATCTAGCGCTCCCGGTCTGACATTGTCCTCTAAAAAGTATCCACCTTTAAAATCAAAACAATGGAAACCAGTTACATTCATTGACTTTAATAAGGGAATTAATTTTTCACCAGCTAAAGAAACTAATTCCAGTTCTTGTGGACTGGCATTATATGGAAAATAACCTCCAACATAAGAATTATCCCGGGATATGGCACCCAAAACAAGCGGTTCTGCCCAACCATCATCAGGATCAATGTAATAATGGATTGAACCGTCTTTACCCTCAACCATTTCTTCCACCACCCATTCATCGCCTAATAATTTTCCAAAACTGGTCAATTTAGAACAAACATATTGTCTTTTATCCATCCCTAATTGCTCCATTTCTGAAGCAGAAAAAAGAACATTGCTTTGCAGATCAGTCCCTCCAGTCCCTTCTTTAATTTTTATAAAACCATTTTTACCCCTTCTCATTATTTCTTCAACCATAGCTGTCGTATCGTCAACATTAAAACAAACACTGCCAAACGGAGTAGGCAGTTCTAATTCCTGACAAAGTTTTTTAAAGCCCGTTTTTGAACCCATATGAATAGCCCCTTCAACATTTCCGCAAACAATTTTAGGATTGCCTAAAGCTTCCGCTAACCTTGATTCTCTCTGCGTCACATTAAAAAACAGCAATTGTCCAGCCTTCTCCTTTAACCAACTATCAATTTTAGCCAGTGACTCCGGGTGGCCAAGAAGATTATCTGAAACCGTTTGCTTACTAAGGTCAGGCACTACTAAAAATTGGGGAAGCTCTAACTCTAAAATTCCCCCCAAATAATTAAAAACATATTTTTGATTTAAGGGAAAATCGGTAACAACCAAATCACCCCGTCCCGCCATCAAAAAAGCGCGCATATATTTTTGTTCTGGTTCAATACCGACTAAAGCTGGGGCAGATTGAGTATCGATAAAACAAGTGGGGACAGTAAATCCCCAATGTAGTCCATCAATCCCCATTTCTGTTGTTGCAAAATGAAAACTTATTTCTCTTTCGTTACTATTCATTTTATTTTTACGGCAATAAATTTACTGGCCAATCAGCTAAAAATTGAGTCCCTTTTGACCAAGTTGGGGTGTTATGTGGTAAAACCCCCGTCCATTCATTAGTAACTCGAGTAGAAATTGACAACCTTGCCAGCATTTTTAATTGGGCAATCTCTTTAAAGTGACTAAAATTTCCTTTAAGGTGTTGGGCGGCCATTGTCACCCCTTCGAGCGCAGCTTTTCCCCAAACTATAGCTAATTCAGTTGATGGGACTAAAACCACATCCCAACCATTTCCATCCTTTTCTACTTGAGTTGGACGCTGATATGGTTGTGGAAATGTGCACTCGAGAGAATCATTAATAGTCTCCAACATTTTCTCTGATAATTCTGCTTCAACCATTAAACTGTTCAAATAACCAGGAATATGAGGGTTATGGCTATACCAGAAAAATGGATATACTTTAGTATCTGTTAAAATTGTCTGCTTCATTAGCTTAACCACCGTTCCCCAAGCCCCGCTATCGGCCCATACCACCTCACTCTTTTGGTAAAGACCTTTACCTTCGAGATATTTCAAACCAGCTTGGGCATTTTGTATTTGTCCAGTTACCATTTCATCGGCAATTCCCAATATTGGGCGGTTGGCGTATATGCCTACTGGCTTTAAATTTTCTCCCTCCCATAAAACCGTGGCAGCCACCATTAATGGTGTGGCATCACGCAGGGCAAAATAAACACTGCCCTGGTAACCAATCTCCTTACACTTTCTTTCAACCCAATTTATATAACCGACAATTAATGGTCCATATAATTTCTCTCCCACATACTGATGAAGAACTTCACCTTTAGTTACAAAGGTTTCCCACGGCTGATCAGCTCTCCCTAACCGTCGCAGAAGAGAACCTAAATATTGCATTGACAATCCTTTTGTCAGCTCACTAGAAAATATCTGGTTTAGACCGTGAATTTCCCTTACTACTTTATCAAAGCCTAAAACACTCTCATCGGTAGCATATTTTGGTAAAACCTCTTTTAACATAAAAAACCCATCCTGAAAAATAACCAATAATTACTTTTAAGGACGGGTTTTCCGTGGTACCACCTTAATTCCGCTGTTTCACAAAAAATCCTCCTTACGGAGGAACAACACTAAAATGAAACAACGCTCATTTAGCGCTCCGTTGCCGACACGCTTTGTCTAATTTTACGGTTGACTTCCGTCGTAGTTATGCCTAAAAAGACTTTCTTCTACGCTGCTCGCCTACTGCGGTAAGCTCAAGTGCATTTTTCAAATTGTGTATTAATTTTACCACAAAACTTCCGTTTGTCAAGCTCAAAAGGTATATAATATTGTTAATGAAAATAACAATTGTTACCAAAAATCCAGGTAAGATAAAGATTTACGAATATATATTTTCTCAACATAATATTGAGCATGAATTTATTGATAATGAATTTCCGGAAATTCAAGCAGAAACGAGTCAAGAAATTGCCGAGCATACTGCCACTTTAATGTGCCAAAAACTTAAGTGCCCGGTCATTAGAGAGGACGCGTCTTTTTTTATCAATGCCTTAAATTTTCCCGGCCCCTATACTCACTACATGGAAAAAATGATACCCGCAGCCAATTTGCTCAAAATGCTGGCCAATTTTTCCGACCGAAGCGGCTATTTTGAAACTGCTGTTGCTATCGCCTACCCCAACGAGCCAGTAAAAACCTTTATCCTAAAATATGACATTGAAATTAATGATAAAGAAACCGGCAATCTTGTTCCTCAAGGCGCCTGGGATACGGTCATTAAATTCAAGGGTGAAACAAGAACTTTTGGGGAGTACCCAATTGAAGAAAGAGTTCCTCTTTGGGCAAAACCTTATAAAGAAGTAGCAGAATATATCCTACAAAAACAATTTGCTTTTAAAAAGAAGTAAATTTACTTTTCTAAAGAATCGTAAAAAGTCACTGGGCTAAAACTGTATTTCCCAACGGTATTCTCCAAACAAACTGTGTTTTTATCCCAGATTGCTCCACCTGCTGGCTCGGGGTACTTACCGTCAACGTAACCGGCGGCATTTTGAGTTTCTTTGACCAAAATACTGAGCATAGGACCATCACTGCAGGTGGATATCCATTGTCCTAATGAATTAGTGATTGCTGTTCCCGGATTACATCCCCAATGAGTGCCGTTGCATGGCCCGTATTTGCTGTCGGTTTTATGAACCAACACTCTTGCTCCGACGATTGGCCGACCACCAGTGTCCTTGACGTAACCGGAAACTTTAATTGACACCGGCGGAATCAGCGCTGGAGTTGGCGAAGGCTGACAAGAAGAAAAATTTAGCCAATAACAACTGCTCAAACGGGCAAAATCAAAGATATCAACTTCTCCATCCCTATTAATGTCTGCTCTCCCGCAAAACAACCAATTACATTTCCAGGGAGTGCAACCAAAGCAAGAATTTAAAATAGAAAAATCCAAGGCATTGGTCCAGTTATCATTATTTATATCGGCCACTTTGCAACTATTCATTGGTTCAGAACAGGGAGCAAGGGCATAGATTTTATTTTTTGGCAGAAGAAAAAAGGCTAATGTAAAAAGGAAAAAAAACAAAAAAAATTTTTTTTCTTGCAAAAATCTTTTCGAGTTTAGGAATAAGAGGAGGAATTTGTCAAGTTTTATTAGGAGGAATAGGAACACTAATAATTGCTGGAGGAGTTTTTGTCTTTCTGAAATGGTATGAAAAAAAACAACTAAAGGTTTATGCGGCCACCGCCGCCACTCAAGTTGAATTACCTAAAGGAATCAAAAAAGAAAATCTGCAAGACCTAACCAGCGAGCAAAAAGAAAAGTTAGATAAACAAATTACGGAGGTTCTTAGTGCCAAAACAGAAAAAGCCAGAACATCGGAAGAGACTCCTCAAGTGGTCGTCGTCGTTTTAACCCAAAACAATCAGCCGATTTTGCCGGATTTGGAAAGAAAAGAATCTCCTCCAGAACAACCTTCTTCTACGCCAACCCAACCGACCTCCAGCCGTGAGGAGTCAAGTCCAACGCCTACCTTGACCGCCACGCCAACGGCCTCTCCGACGCTTATTCCTCTTCCACCTTGTACCGATACCGATGGTGGCAAAGATTATTTTACTAAGGGGACAGTAACTACTTCTTATGGTGATAAAAAAACTGATTTTTGTTCCGATCCAAACATTGTTGGGGAATATTCTTGCGTTCCGGGAGCTATCTTTGCTTTTGACGGCTTTATTTGTCCGGGGAGTTGCTCTGATGGAGCTTGTTTGCGGGTGACGCCAACGCCAACACCGACTCAAATCATTACGCCAACAAGAATTCTAACTCCTACCATTACTCCCACCCCCACTAATGTTCCTTGTACTGACTCAGACGGCGGAAAAGATATTTATACTAAAGGTACAGTTAATACCTGGGGAAAATCTTATGATGACTTTTGCTATTCCCTACAAACAGGACAATCGCTTTTTCAATGTTCTGATTACTTTTGCCGGCTTTTGGAGTATTCCTGCCAACCAATGGGATATTACGGCGATGGCTTTACTTGCCAGTACGGTTGTAAGGATGGAGCCTGTATAAAAACCCCGCCAACCGCCACGCCGACGCCATTTTGTCTTGATTCTGATGGAGGGAAAAATTATTTTGTCAAAGGATTTGTGCGGACACAAGACAAGACAATTACTGATGAGTGCTATTTACCAAGTCATGGGACCAGTACACCTAAATGTACTGATAGCACCGGGGTCGGCTGTAAATTAAAAGA
>Ga0172364_10001723_pt1 | contig 17063 bp, 30 predicted proteins | sample LakKivSesite10cm_FD_114545 | JGI IMG/M metagenome (GOLD analysis project Ga0172364, IMG submission 114545) | Sediment microbial communities from Lake Kivu, Rwanda - Sediment site 10cm | ecosystem: Environmental > Aquatic > Freshwater > Lake > Sediment | place: Rwanda: Western Province, Lake... | reverse complement strand
TTGCTGCTTGCATCCTCACATGGGTAGCCGCGAACTATTACTACCACCGCACCGACCAAATCGAAGCACCCGAACTACGCAAGGAAATAAGCGCGTCACAAGTACGTAGAGGCGTTGCCGCAGCAGCCGCAATGCGTCACGAAGAAAGCGCCAAGAAGCACCGCCAAACAGTATAAGTTATGGAACAGTTAACACAAAAACTAACACCAAAGGAAGTTTACGATTATTATATCAATCAACCTTCAACACAAGAAACATTTACTTTATTCTATACTAGAAAGTATAAGGATGGTATTGAAATGAAAGGTCAGAAGTTTGAATCAAAGGATGAAACCTATTGCATATCTCTTATAGAATCTATAATGGATTCTGAAGATTTTTTAGGATGGCCATTTGGTGATAAGAAACCCAACTCTTAAAGCACCACTCTCAAACTAGAATTATGATATTTATCAAAATATTATTTAACAAAAGGATTGGCAAACCAATCCTTTTTTATATATTTAAAAGTATGACAGAATTTACCCACATATTAAATCAACTATCTAAACACCTTGAAAATGTTAATTACAAAAATGGTGATATATCTGATATCGGTAATGAGATTGGAATTGCAATCGGAGAACACCTATCAACAGACGAAGAATTAAATGATTTTATATTTGGACTAAAACACGGAGTTTCACTAAAGAATAAAACAAATTAATATGAGATTATCAAACTATATAGGAAATACACCACTTATTAAAATTACTGACAAAATCTACGCAAAGGCCGAATTACTTAACCCAACAGGCTCAATTAAAGATAGACCAGCATCGTATATTATTAATGATGCTGAAAATAATGGGTTATTAAAAAAGGGTGATACAATAATTGAAGCGACATCAGGTAATATGGGGATATCATTCGCTTGGTTGGCGTCGGAAAGAGGATATAATTGTAAGATTGTAATGCCTTCCAATATGAGTGAAGAAAGAAAACAAATGTTAAGGTTGTATGGAGCGGAACTTATTGAGGTTGAATCTGGTGATTTTGATGGAGCAATCAAATTAAGAAATAAATTATCGGAAGAAAACGGATGGTTTAATTGTAATCAATTTGATAGTAAGTTAAACATTGAATCTCATCAGGAGACAACCGCGAAGGAAATAATTACACAAATTAACGATATTGATGAGTTCATTTCGGCATTTGTTACTGGAACAGGGACAGGTGGAACACTAATGGGCGCGGGTATTAAAATTAAAGAAACATATCCAAAAATGGGGATTGTTGCGGTTGAACCTGATGAGTCGCCAGTAATGAGTGGTGGGAACCCTGGTCTACATGGAATACAAGGAATTGGGGATGGTAGTAAATTTTTGGTTGATTTAAAAAAAGTTAACAAAATCATCAGAATTAAAACTGAAGACGCTAAAGAAAGAGCGAGACAACTAGCAAAGGATAATGGGATATTTGTTGGTATATCTGCGGGTGCAAATATATTGGCCGCTGAAAAATATGTTGAGGAACATAATCCTGAAGGTATCGTTATAACATTTTTATGTGATAGAGGTGAAAGATATTTAAGTTTATTATAATGAAAAAAAATAGATGGAACTAATAACCACATATATAAGCAAAAAGGGTGATGAGGGAATCCACGGAAATATGTTTGGTGGAACTTTATTGGCGTTAATTGATGATGCGGCGGCATCTTACGCTTCCCAAATATGTGATACCCAAAAAATTGTAACTTTAAAGATTGACGAACTAATATTCAAACGGGTAATCAAAGTAGGAAACATTCTCAAAATTTACGGTGAGGTGGTTTCATTTGGTAATACATCTGTCACACTTTATATTGAAGTTAGAAAACACAATGTTTATACAGGTAACCAAGACATTGTTACTCACACCAAAATTGTTTTTGTTAGAATTGATGAAGATGGAAAACCAAGACCAATACATCAACATGTTAAAGATAGATATAAAGAGAGAAAAGAAAAATTTGGTAAAGGTCTTTTAACACCTGAAGAAAAAAATGATTTGACAAAGTAAATTTTAATACATACATTTATAAAAAAACAAAAAAACATGTCATTACAAAAACTAGTATTTAACACATCTAACAAAACCGCAAGAGTATTTTCAGCATCAATGCCTAATGAAATTATTTTTGATTTAGAAAATGTAACAACAGTAAAATTACTTGACGGGTATTACGAGATTATGCAAAAATATGATAATGAAACCTCACCATTAGGATATTCAGCGATTCCGGTATTAAGACTACCTATCGTTAATACAAACATGGTCATTGAAAGATGAGAAAGTATAAAATTACTGTGGGTGGGCGTGGTGCTGAGTGCTATATCCATTCTATTAATATTGAAAAGAGAAAACTTCTTTTTGAAGGTAGGGTTGAACATGATGAGATGGAATCTGAACAAATTTCAGAGATTCTTAACATTGAGTCAATAACTGACACTGATAATATTTTTGTAGGTCCTTACAATAATCCGGAACATTTTATGATTACCGTCACAGATGAAAATGAAAAAAAAATTTGGGAATCTTCTGATGAACATGAATTTAAAGAATTTCAGGAAGAATATATATTTGATGATAACGATGCACTAGTTGTTGAGGATTATATTAAAGGTGAATTTTATTCTTATGAGGTTGAACTTGAGAAAGATTTTGACCCCACCAAATTAGTACCTATTATTACCGAAATTGGTAATTCTGTTGTGATAATAAGTGATTTAATGTATAATGATGTTGAGCTTAAACAATATAAAGACTACGGTGATTACTGGAGTAAAGGAATTACTTATTATTTAAATTGAGAAAACTAAAATTTTTATTCTACCACTTTTCGTTTTATTTTTTGATGAAAATCAAAAAAATATTTAAGCGATATTAAAATCATCCATTTTATTTAACGCATTTGTTCTTGCGGTTTGTGATTGTGAGCCTGAATTTAGGTCAGCAAAATACACAACCGCATTTTCTTTGTTGTCAAATTTAGGAAAACTCTCAGGTGATTTACCCATAGTAAAATACGATATGGCGGCTTTAGCGGCAATTCTTGGGTCTTCTAATAATTCGGGATTTGAAACTAAATCAACTCCAATTCTTTGACCTACTTTTTGATAATTATACTTTCCGGTAATTTGATTATATCCTCTGCCAATATATTTGTACCCATCACCTGGTTCAGTATTACCTAATTTTTTTCCTGAATTTTTACCATATAAACATTCAAAAAATTTAGAATCATCACATTTAAGACTGGCACATCTATTTCCTAATTTTGAACCAAATACTTGTATTATTCTTGAATCGGATGTTTTACAATAACTACCTTCTTTAAATGTATTAAATCCGCTTTCTTTCGCTGCAACACTCAATATCCCGATTTGTTGTAATGGGTCGGTAATACCCATCTTATTCATCTCATCAATGAATATATTAACATTATTAAGTTTATCCCCACCATATCCTGTTACTTTAATCTTTCCATCTACAGATGAGATAGTTTCTTTGTCTTCAGATTTTTTATCTTCTTTTTTCTTGTTAAAAATATTCTTAAATATAGCTTCAAGTCCCGCTTTGAGGTAATCTTGTTCAGATAGATTATATAACTTTTTAATTTCTTTTTGTTCTTCTTCAGAAATTATTAATCTTTTACTCATCAGTATCTTTTACTTATAAATATATTTATAATAACAAATTAGTCTATGAAAGTAACGGTTAAACATTTTGACAAAAATCACGGCATTAAAAATAAGAAATTATATGAGTCATTCATAAAATTTTTACAAGAGATGATACCAATTAAAAATGATGTATTAGTTAATTTGGTTAATAAAAGAATTGGGGATATGACAACTGGTTCTAGGTCTAATGATAGTACTTTAAAAATTTTAACTAAAGGTAGAATAAATAGAGATATTATGAGAACCTTAGCTCACGAATGGGTTCATGAATACCAAAGAACCGTTCTTAAAAGAGATAAAGGTCAAAATATTGGTGGTAAAAATGAAGATGAATCCAACGCATTGGCTGGCTCCATAATAAAAAAGTTTGAGAAAAGATTCCCAAACTTTGAAGATAGAATGTATGAGTGAGTTTTTTAGTCAATGCTTACAACTTCCAAATCAAAAATCAATTTTTTTCCCGCCAATGGGTGATTAGCATCAACTTTAACTGTTGATTCACCAATCTCAACCACTGTAACATTAATAGGGCCCATAGGGCCCATGCCTTGTAACATATGACCAACTTCAATACCCTCAGGAACTTGTGTTTTATTAACCTCACTAATTAACATTTCATTTACATCTCCATAAGCCTCAGAAGGCTCAATTTCAATAGTTTTCTTTTCACCCTCGCTCATATCAACTAAACCGTTTTCAAAACCTTTAATTAATTGACCTTGACCCAAAGTAACATTCAATGGTTCGCGACCCTCATTTAAAGAAGAATCGAAAATGGTACCGTCTTCTAATCTACCTGTGTAATGGACAACTACGGTGTCCGAATTTGTAATTTTTTTCATTTTTATCATTTTTTATAATGATAGATGATTTTTTTTTGTTTTTCAATCAAATTATATAAAAAAAATTGACTTAGTTTTTTTTAAAATATATATTTATGTATAAATCCTCTAAAATGAGCCTAAGTAACGAAGAATGTTTGGAAGAAATGTTCCATATCGCCTACAGATGTGGAGTATTTAATGAATTTCATGAAAAAATTACTGAATTACATGATAAATTCCATATTCCGTTAGCCGCCGCAGTACCTTTAGCCTTCCAAGAGTTTAAAAGAGAAGGTTTAATTACTGAAGATTAAATAATATCGTAGGTTACGGTGAATAAAATTCTTTTTTCATCAAGTCCGGTCCAATCCCAACTTTCTGACATTAACATTTCAACCCCACCCAAATAGATTTCTTCAAATAAAACAGGGTCAGACACAAAAAGCATGTAATCAATTAGAAAATGTTTGTTAGTGGTACAGTATTTTACCTGATTTACCTTAATATGACTACCTTTTCCGTACATTAATTCCAAATCATCAACAAAAACTTTGTTAATTAATGTCTCTAATAGTCTTTTCATTGATTTTTTTTGTATATTTGTAGAAATTATAACTAATTCACACTTAATATCAATACATATGATGAAAATATTAACAAATCCAAAGAATTTTAAAGGAATTGCTGATGCAGAGTTTAATTGGGTCGTTAAAGTACTGCAATCTTCAACAAATATCTCACACATTAACACATCAAACAAACTATTTAGTAATTTTTTACAAAAATGGGGTGAAAAACTAGAAAGTTCTGAAAAATACGTCATGGTAGTGAATTTTGGAAAAGAAAAACAGAAAATTAGAGGTAAAATAATGGAAAAATCTTGATTTTTAAGTATTTTATAAGTACTTTTCTTAATGTTATATATTTATTAACACTATCACTCTCATCAGAGAGCCTATATATACAAAAAGAGGGGTTAATTTTATTGACCTCTCTTTTTATTTGTAAAAAACATTAAAAATAATGAAAGTTAAGTTTTCAGATACGTTTAGTAAGTCTCTTGACCGACTTATTTGGCATGAAAGTAAGATTTATAAAACATATTCATTGTTCAGATACGATATCCCAAGATTTTTTCGTAATTTATGGTTATTTCGTAAGAATTTATGGAATCATACTTCGTATAATGGTGATGGCTCTGTTTTACCTTGGGTAAAAACCGCTGTTGATGATATGTCTTGGAGAATTGAGAAGTATGGACTTGAAGTGGATGAAAGTCGTTTGAAGAAAGTTGCAAAGATGAAAAGACTTTCATATTTGATTGATGTTTGTGTTAAAGACTCATTTATTGAAGAGGCTGAAAAAGAGTTGGGATTTGAATATATTTACACGAATTTTGAATTTGAGGAGATTACTGACAAGACTTTTGATAATCCATTCGGTAATGATGGTAAAAAACTATATCAGCTAAAAGATAACGAAACTCCTGAGCAAAAAGAAAATAATAAAAAACTTCTTGTAAGGGCTCATGAGATTCAAAAAGAGTATTGGGAAGAACTTTGTCAGATTATCAAAGGTCCCGACTATGATAAAATTAGAGAATCTGAAGAAGATTTTGATAAACTATATGACGGGTCCGATTTGCGGGCTTGGTGGGATTAATAAATAAAAAATATGGAATGGTATATTGTAAGGTCTCAGGCGAATAGAGAAAGAAAAGTTTCTGAGAGAATTATTAAAGAAGGTGAGAAAGGAGAACTAATTGGTGTAATCGGAAGAGTTGTTGTACCAACTGAAAAAGTTTTTACAACTAAAGACGGTAAAAAAACTGAAATGGAAAAAGTTATATTTCCTGGATATGTCTTTGTTGAGACATCCGCAATAGGTGAATTAAAACAAGTTGTTAGGCGAATACAAGGTGCAACTGGATTGTTGTCGGATAGAGCAGGGAATATACAAGTAGTACCTGATTCTGAGGTTAATAGAATGATTGGTGTCCACGAAGAAAATAAAACTAAATCCTTTAATGATATCTATAGTATTGGTGATGAAGTTATAGTAACTGACGGACCATTCACATCATTTAAAGGAAATATTGAATATATTGATAAAGAAAAAGGTAAAGTAAAAGTAAATGTCCTTATCTTTGACAGACCAACAATTGTTGAACTAGAAGATACTCAAGTAAGAAAATGAAAATTACATTCATATCAGATATTTATAGTTAAACCTAACTATGTTTAGCTCTGAAAATCCTGCCGTAATGATTACTGCCGTTTTAATGGGACTGATATTTATATGTCTTGGAGTGTTTTACGTAAATAAATTATTCTCCAACTCAACTCAAGACATTCTTGTTAGATTTATCTTGATGGTGTTTGCCTCACTTGTCGGAGTGTTCATTGTTGATAAGATAATTGCTTTTAAAATATCATTACTGAGTGAAGAACAAAATGGTGAGTTGTTTGATTTAATAGAGACTTTGAACCATTTCAGTCAGAATGGTTGAGTATTACAACACAATGCTCGTTAAAGAACCCGTTGAAATTAATGTTGAAGATTATCCCGAACTAAACGGAATGACCGAAGAAGAAATACAAGAATACATTTCGGAAAATTGGGGGAACATGAAACCAACAAATAGTGAATGGTATGACTCTATTTATCAAGAATGTCTTAATGCAGATGCGGTTAGAGAAAAAATTACAGGTGAAGAATACGAATGTAACTTTGAATAATTATGAATATAGATTTTGAAAATGAAATGTTGATGTTCTGTCTAAAGAGTTATGATGGTACAACAGAAGATGGTAGAGAATTTACTATCATCGCTCGTAATGACGGACATAGTACTTGGATTGAAGATATTGAGCATGACGATGACCTTACCGAAGAAGAACTAAAAGAAATTGAGGAAAAATTTAACGAAGGAATTAATGGGTAATACAGAAGAAGACAAATTAGATTTTTTTGATACGATGTTCATTAAGATTAATCATATTGAAGAACAGTTCTACAATCTTGAAGAAGAATATCATAACGGTGATATTACAAAAGAAGAGTTCTTATCAGAAGTAGAACAGTATAAAGATTTGGTTGATGAATATTTCAGTAGTATTGATGATTTCTCGGAAACCTATAATGATTTAGTTATGGTTGGAGAATTAGTTGAACCCCTATCAAAAATTGAAAGTAAATTAAATAATATATTCTAATTAATATTTATAGTATTATGAAAACATTTATCTGTAAACTAGTTCAAAAGATTACTTTTGGTAAGGTATGTCTTGGGTGGTGTAAATTATAATACCCGACATCAAAAAAAACCTCCACCCATAAGGTGGGGTTTTTGTATTTATAAGGGTATGATTAAATTTATTAAGTTCTTATTACTATGGATTTCCTCCAATTTATCAATCCCATTTTGGATTGTTGGACATGTTCATCTAACTATGAATGTTTATGATGATATTGTTGAGTTATGTTGTTCTATTGGTATGAATATTATTGTGGCAATTGGATTTTATCTTGAATGGTTGGAATATAAAAAATAATTTTGGTATTTCAGAAACTTGTTATACATTTGTCCTATGAATTTATCTAACTACACCTTTGACGAACTTGTAAAATTAAGAAACGAGGATGGCTTTGGCGGTTGATATGATTTTAATCGTAAACGCCCCCAACGAATCAGTATTTACTATTGGTATTTTGTTAGCGGTAGTTCAAATGGTGTTATGGGGTAAACTTTTGTCTGAAATTGAAGAATAAAAAACCCCTCTTTTGAGGGGTTTCTTGTTTTATATTAATCAAATTCAAACATTGAGATACTTATTTATATGGCATACATATATAAACACATTAACCCAAGTACTAACGAGGTTTTTTATATTTCGGAGCGTAAAACCCATCGGTCTTCAGCCGATGGGATATAAGCGACCAACGAGGTGATGGCTTAACCTTGGTTTAAGATATATTGACGAATGGTTTCTGGTGAAGCCTCACCAATGGAACAGGCGAAATACCCATCAGACCAAAAGGTTTTCTCAACCCAAAATTGATTTAACAAAAACTGACGATGCATACGCCAAATGTGAAATGTTGACTCTTGTTTTAACTTGCGAACAATGGATGTAATGGATAAACGAGGGATATATTTAATAAGGAAATGGATATGGTTTACATCTGACTCCATTATCTCAATCTCAAAATCTGACCCATCAGATATGTTTTGAAGAAGTTGTTTCATATCATCATTTAACATACCAACCAAGAGTGGTTTGCGGTACTTAACAGCAAAGATGATGTGTGCTTTTAAATAGTGTTTTGAGCGATTTGTTGATGTATAATTTGATTTTTTGGACATAGCTGAAGAATTTTTTGTAAAAGTTTTCACAGAAAACAAACTTTTACAAAAAATTTGACTATTTACAGATATAACATTTCATCTATAATCGTAAAGGAGTGAATTTAAAAAAGTACATAAGGCAGATAATCAAAGAGGAACTATCCAAATTAAATTTTAACCCACACAAGTATGATTCTTTTTCTAAATTAATAGAACAAGATTTGTATGATATTGCAAAGTGGGGGTTAATGAATGATTTTGACTCAAGCGGTGCTTGGGATTGTGGTGATACTTTAGAGGAAGCATCTAAATGTGTTGTTGATGGATTTAAAAACCTATTAAAAGATAAATTTCCAGATGGATTTAACGGAGTTCCAAACGAAGTTACAATATATAGAATGATTGCCTTAGAAGAACCAAAAGATTTTAATAAAATCAAATTAGGTTATAGTTGGTTTACAAATCCAAATAGGATGGATAATCCAGATTTTAAACAACAAATGTGGCATCTAAAAACAAAAAATTTGTATCTGATAACTGCAAAAACAGCAGAAAGTAATATTGATATTCCAAGAAGTCTCTTTCAAAGAGATATGGTTTGGCTGGAAAATGAAGTGGTGGTTAAAGATGATTCAACAAGCAAAATAAAAGTAATTTCCTTAGATAAAATATAATAAAAGTACGTGCTAAAGGCATATAAATATCGCATTTTCCCAACAGAAGAACAAGAAGGTCTTCTTACCAACATATTTGGGCAAACCAGATTTGTTTTTAATCTCGGTTTGGAAACCAAAATCACTGCTTATGCTGGAAATAAAACCAATATTGATTGCTTTGACCTTATTAAACAAGTTAAAGAATTAAAAGATAGTGAATGTCCTTGGCTTAAGGAAGCACCTTCACAGGCTTTACAAATGGCTTTACGAAATCTCGACAATGCATATACCAATTTCTTTAAGGGAAAAGGATTTCCAAAATATAAGAACAAACATGGAAAACAAAGTTTTCAGTTGCCACAAGGTGTATTCTTATCAGAAGATAATAAGCAAATATTCATTCCAAAACTTAAATTTGTTGGAATTGATTTGCATAGAGAATTTAAAGGTGGTATAAAAACGGTTACAGTAAGTAGAACAGTAACAAATAAATATTTTGTCAGCATATTGGTTGACAACAAACAGGAATTACCAAAGAAAAAACCGATAACGGAGCAATCTGCTGTTGGTATTGACTTGGGAATAAAAGATTTTGCAATAACAAGTGAGGGAAAGAAATTCGAGAACAAAGATTTCTTTAAATCAACAATGCAAAAATTAAGAGTGGCCCAACGCTCTCTTGCAAGAAAACAAAAGGGAAGCAATCATTACAAAGAACAAAAGTTGGTTGTTGCACTGCTTCATGAAAAGGTGAAAAATCAAAGGCAAGATTATTTGCATAAGATTTCATCTTATTTGGTGAATAATTATGACACAATTTGTCTTGAAGACTTATCTGTGAAGAACATGGTGAAGAACCACAATCTTGCAAGAGCAATAAGTGATATGGGTTGGGGTGAATTTCGTTCAATGCTTGAATACAAATCAGAGTGGCAAGGAAAAAATCTATCTGTCATTGGTAGATTTGAGCCTTCATCCAAAACTTGCAACTGTTGTGGATATATCAACAAAGAGTTGACTCTTAATGATAGAGAATGGACTTGCATTAAATGTAATACCAAGCATGACCGTGATGTAAATGCATCAATAAATATTAAAAATTTTGGACTTAGGAACAAGTCCAGCGTTGCTCAAAGTGATGGGATACCATGTGCTTGCAACGTAGAAGCCCATTAGTCTTTAGCTAATGGGTAGTTCACTAAATCAATTAAAATCAATTCAAAGTGATTTTCCCTATATTTTATTTGAAATTACACTGTAATTTGTTTCTCTTCCATCATTAGTTTATAGGCCCTTTCCAATCTTGTTAGACCACAACCCCACCCAAATCTTGGGAAAAAATCCATCGAAAGAAACTCCTCAAGTTCTTTTTCAACTCTTTCTTTACCAAATAGCTCAAATAATTTTTTAGAGTATCCTCCATTTTCAATTGTGTAAAACATTTCTCTCATTTCATTAACATCACAACTTCTTTCCGCCGAACCTATTGTCTCCTGACCATATAAAATAACATCAACCTTATTGAAAGTACCGTTATCGTTTCGTTTCATATTCCAAAATGGGTTAGTTCTTAATGGAAAAAACTGCAGGGAGATTGAATTCCCCTTTTCTTCCCACATTCGGGTTTCATGTTCATGTTCTAAAATACTTACATTTCCATATTCTTCACAGATATCATCATATTTTACATTAATTGGACAATCAAATCCTAAATATTCTAAAAGTTCTCGTTCTAAATTTATTAGGTCAGACATTGTTCCTTTACTTTCAACTTCAAACATTGGAAATATGAGGGAGTGACGACCTGGAATTGGGTCTTTTTCTTGTCTGTATGATGTTGAAATACAATACACCCCATTCCATTCAGGGTTTTTAAGCAGTTCGTACTCTAACCACATTTGTCCAGTTTGGGGTAAAGGCCAAATCTGTCCGTTATACTCAAATGTTGCAATTGAGTGGGGATTTTCACATGCAGCTAAGATTGATAATCTTGACTGTGTTGGGACTTCTTTAAAACCTTTTGATTTGAAGAAGGTTCTTAACTTCGTTACTAATTCGTCGTAAATTTTTGTGTTTTTCATATAATTTAGCAAAAAAATCCTCCCGAAGGAGGATGGTTTATTTATTATTTAGTTTATTATTTTTCATTTTGAAATAAATACGATACTTTTTACAAAAAATAAAGTATTGTCATACTTTTTTTGTTTTTTGTCAAAATGTCATTAAAAAAATATAATAATATGACAATGTGTCATTATTTTTAATTTGGCACACATTTTAATAATTTTTCATTTGGAACTTGATTCCATAAAATAAAAAACATATAATTTAACAAAAACAAAAAAACTATATGAGTAAAATTATAGGCGTGGATTTAGGGACTACAAATTCGTGTGTCGCTATTATGGAAAACGGAGAACCCGTTGTGATTACAAACAATGAAGGAAAAAGAACCACCCCTTCAATTGTTGGATTTGCGAATGGTGGTGAAAGAAAGATTGGGGACCCCGCAAAGCGTCAGTCGGTAACCAATCCTGACAAAACAGTTTATTCTATCAAGCGCTTCATGGGAGCTAGCTTTGACGAGAGTAAAAAAGAAATAAAGCGAGTACCATACAAAGTGGTAAAAGGTGACGGTAATATTCCTCGTGTCCAAATTGATGACAAGAAGTATTCACCACAAGAAATCTCGGCAATTGTTCTTCAGAAGATGAAGCAAACCGCCGAAGATTATCTTGGGCAAGAAGTTACTGAAGCGGTAATTACGGTACCCGCTTACTTTAACGACTCACAACGTCAAGCAACTAAAGAAGCTGGCGAGATTGCAGGATTGAAAGTTCGTCGTATTATCAATGAACCAACCGCAGCGGCGTTAGCGTACGGTCTTGATAAACAAGCAAAAGACATGAAGATTGTTGTGTTTGACTGTGGAGGTGGAACACACGATGTATCAGTACTTGAACTTGGTGATGGAGTTTTTGAAGTTCTATCAACTGATGGAGATACTCACTTGGGAGGTGATGACTTTGACCAAGCGATTATTGACTGGTTGGTGAATGAGTTTAAAGATGAAAACGGATTGGATTTGTCTAAAGACCCAATGGCTCTACAGAGACTTCGTGAGGGAGCAGAAAAGGCAAAGATTGAATTGTCGTCTTCACCATCAACAGAAATCAACCTTCCTTACATTATGCCCGTAGATGGTGTTCCAAAACACTTGGTACGTACATTGTCTAAGGCTAAATTTGAACAACTTGTTGATAGTTTGGTACAACGTACAATCGCTCCATGTAAGTCGGCTTTGAAAAACGCAGGACTTAAAGCTAGTCAAATTGATGAAATCATTTTGGTTGGTGGTTCGACACGTATTCCGGCAATTCAAGAAGCGGTTAAGAAATTCTTCGGTAAAGAACCATCAAAAGGAGTTAATCCTGATGAAGTTGTGGCACTCGGCGCGGCAATTCAAGGAGGAGTACTCGCAGGGGATGTTAAAGATGTATTGTTACTTGATGTAACACCACTATCACTCGGTATCGAGACACAGGGTGGTGTATTCACAAAACTCATCGAGGCAAACATGACAATCCCAACTAAAAAGTCTCAAGTGTTCTCAACGGCAGTTGATAACCAACCTTCGGTAGAAATTCACGTTCTACAGGGTGAGAGAGCAATGGCTCAAGACAACCGAACAATTGGCCGTTTTATCTTGGACGGACTTCCACCAGCGATGAGAGGAGTACCACAAGTTGAAGTTACATTTGACATCGATGCCAACGGTATCATCAATGTATCGGCAATGGACAAGGCGACCAACAAGCAACAGTCAATCCGTATCGAAGCGTCATCAGGTTTATCGAAAGAGGAAATCGAAAAGATGAAACAAGATGCCGAGGCGAACGCGGAGTCAGACAAGAAGGCTCGTGAAGACGTGGACGCAATTAACCAAGCGGACTCATTAGTATTCCAATCTGAAAAAACAATGAAGGATTTGGAGGAAAAAATGACAGAAGAACAAAAGACTCAACTTGCCGAGGCAATCTCTGAATTGAAGGTCTCAATTGCTGAGAAAGACATCGAAAAGGTAAGAAACGGTACTGGTAAATTGGCACTGGTTGCTCAAACAATCACACAAGGAATTTACAGTGAAGGAACTGAAGGTCAAACACCTGACCGAGAAGTTTCGGATGTTGATTTCGAAGAAGTTAAAGAAAAGTAATTTTTTTTTCAGAAAACCCCACCGAAGTGGGGTTTTTTGTTTATATTTGTAAAATGTATTCATTTATTATCCTGTGTTTGATAAACACGTTCAGTCGTAGATTTTTCGATTATCACATACGTGATGAAAAATGGGTATCGATTAAAGTAGAGTTTATACATTTTATAAATGCTTTCTTTTGGAGCATACCAACAGTTTTAATAATTTTATTAATAATTAATCTTTTAACGTAATGACTAAAATAACAAGAAAGTACGAAAGCGAAGACACAATCTCAATTTGGACCTACGATGCTGACAAGTTTAAGAATGGTCCTATTTCAGTTGAGATTATTGATAAGAAACCCGAACCCGTCAAAAGGAAGAATAAATAAAACCCCCTTTAATAGGGGGTTTTATTTATTCAGAATCTTCTTCTTTTTTTTTCCTCTTCTTGCGGTAAATTTATCAACACTTGCAAGACCTAAAGTCCCGAACGCTAATAAAGCAACTGCGTCTACCAAATATCTTGCCGGTGCAACTTCAACAGATGAAAAACCATTGTGATACATTGTTATACAAAGTGCAACCGCACATCCCAATCCAACTATCCTTTTTGAAGATGGATTACCTTTCTCATCGTTGAAAACCCCCTTCAACCACATGAGAACTTCTTTAATGAATTCTAATATTGTTTTTATAATTCCTTTTTTTTCTTTATCTACCTTGACCTCGGTAGGATTTTGGTCGTTGTTCTTTAGGACCATATTTTCTTTTGGGTTTCCCTCTTTTTTTTTTCCAAAGGTCTCCTTTGAGCCTTGTGCGGTTGATTTTGCCATAATACTTTACTTTATTTTGTTTTTATTTATATTGTTCAATTATAAATATCACAAAAACAAAAAAGGGGACAGTAGCGAACTTCCCCTTTTCCTGTTACCATAACTGATAACGGTCCTAAAAGTCCTCGTATAGAGGGTTATTTTTCCTTAATAAGATTTATACATCTTTTAAGATATTCTTTAGCTCTAGGTGATGGTGTATATTCATCATCCTTTGATTGTAATGCAAGTACCCTCTCAATATCTTTAACTAATTCGGCACCATGTTCGTTTTCCTTGTAAAGTTCAATTACTTTATCCATAGCACGATGACATTCACCTGAAGTCTCATCAAAATAATGTTTATTTCTGAATTTATTCAAGTGGTTCATCATTTCGTAAGATAAATGAGCCCCACCATCAGAAACATCTTTAAATAATCTTAGGTTATTTAAAATACCTATAGTATCTACCATTGAATTGACCCCGCCACCTCTTTTCATTACTCCTGGAGTGTAATGTACATAATCATCAGCTTTACCAACAATCTCATCCAATGAAATCGTATTGTTAGATAAACACATAGGGTTTCTTTCCTTTGATTCAATCTCAGTTTCCTCAAGAATTCTTTTTCTAATAATTTCTCTGAGTTTTGATTCGTTTATTTTTTTCATAATGAATTTCTTTTTCTTCAATAAATATATGTTTAAATAGAATTATTTGTATTATATAGTATTTATAAATTATTAGGTTATAACCATAAATTTTAATCTTTACAACATGGAAGATGGAGATAGTGAAAAGAACATGGAGGAGAATTTTCTTGGAGAACGTTTATGTAAAGCTACTTATGATGGGGATGTTTTTCAACCCATTTGGATTCGACGCTATACAATATTCACTAATGTCACTAACAGGGAGTTTGTGGAAAGCAAACTTGGTTTTATACTTGCTGTCGGGACTTTGTTTTGGTTCTGCTTTATTGTTGAGAAAGTTCTGTAAAATATAAAATATTTATCATAAACTAAAGTTATGTCAAAAAATATAGAATTTATTGTAAATAAAATAATTAATGAGGTTAAAAATCCTCCTATGAAACTTACCGAGGATGTGAAAGTTTCTAAAGAGTTACAATATCATTTATACAATAAATTACCATTGTCGGAAAATGTATTTAGAATTTATTCAGACAAATTTTTCTCATTAATTAATGAAGTTAGATGGTTATATGACAATAACAAAATTAGATTAAATGAAGACGATATTTGGATTGTTGAATCTGACTTAGGTAAAAAGGTTATTCTTGAAAATGACCAAGAGGTTTATCTTGACGCTCCGATATATGAAGAAGATTTATGGGAAATTATTTCTGAGGCAAAACACAGAGGTAAAAATGTTAAATTAAATAGCCCATTTAGAACACCAGGTGGTCCTAAAAAGTTCGCAGTATATGTTAAATCACCAAGTGGTAATATCAAAAAAGTAACTTTCGGTGACCCAAATTTACGAGTTAGAAACGCAAATAAAGGAGCCGCAAAATCGTTTAGAGCTCGTCACAAATGTGACCAAAAGAAAGACAGGACTACTGCGGGATATTGGTCGTGCAATGTGTCAAGATATAGAAAAAAATTAGGTTTAAAATCATCAAGAACTTGGTAATATATGGAAGAAAAGGCGATTTTAAAATTATTAGGGGATATGGTTACACCATATCATCCCGAAATAGACTCATTTGATGTTATATATGACAAAAGAAATGGATTATGTGAAATCATTGTATATGTTGATGGTACGGAATATGAACAAGAGGAAGAAATTGAACATTGTATCATAACAGGACTTACAAATTTTTTTAATATGGAAAGAGATAAAATCAATATTTTTTATCATACTTTATGAAATTAAAAAATAAGTTGAATAAATACTTAAAGGATTATTCATTACCAAGATTAAAAGAATATGGTATTACGGATATTTCTGTGTATGGTATTAAACTTCCATCAGATTCTATTGGACAAATTTTTATAGATACAACTCCATCAATTAGAAAAAATCCAAATCAAAGAACTAGAGATGAGAGATATACAGAGTATAAGATACAAGATGAAATTGAAACATTATTGGATTTATTAGGTGAGGATAAATATGATTACTTATTACAATATAACAAAAGACCTTTATTTAATTTGGACGAACAAAAACTACCCTTCAAAGAAAATATTAAAGGAAACAAAAGAACAAGAGTTTTTTCAGAAGACGTTAATACACAGGAATTAAAATGGCATTTCGATAATGAAGATAGAAATGTTAAAGTAATTCAAAATAATGATTGGAAACTTCAAATGGATAATGAGATTCCAAAACAATTAATTGAAGGTAAAGAATACTTTATCCCAAAAGGGGTTTATCACCGAGTAATTAAAGGTAAAGGTGATTTAAAGGTGGAAATCACTTTTAAGTGATTATCCTGAAAATCCATTCATACTTTACGTAAAACAGAAATAATTTCGTTTATA
>Ga0172364_10001721_pt1 | contig 17067 bp, 24 predicted proteins | sample LakKivSesite10cm_FD_114545 | JGI IMG/M metagenome (GOLD analysis project Ga0172364, IMG submission 114545) | Sediment microbial communities from Lake Kivu, Rwanda - Sediment site 10cm | ecosystem: Environmental > Aquatic > Freshwater > Lake > Sediment | place: Rwanda: Western Province, Lake... | reverse complement strand
AGACAATGTTTGAGATCCAGAAATCCATAACCAATCTACTCTATCTTCAAACTCTCTTATAAAATCTTCAGACAACTTTTGGTGCTTAGAAATCCATAACCAATCTACTCTATCTTCAAACTCTCTTATAAAATCTTCAGACAACTTTTGGTGCTTAGAAATCCATAACCAATCTACTCTATCCATACCACTAACAACTTCTATCAAATCACTATTAGCCTCATTCTCCCTCAACCAACTCAATACTATATTTTTCATATTAACTATATCAACAACCACACGTTAATATATTGTTTCTCCGCATCCTCTGCATAGTAATGCAAATTTATTAGGCGCACTAATGATATGCAAATAGACGTGTTTTGTTATGGGACAATAGAGTTTGCTTTTACCGTCTCCATTATGGTTTTCATAAATTAAATGTTTTGCCCTTGAAACTCAAAGCCTAAGTCTTTAACTTGATCCGAGTCTCTTTCAATCTCTTGAGATATAGAAGCTTCTCGACTTGACATTGAAAACTCTTGCGTTGGAAACTTCATATTTTTTCCTTTTTGAGTTAATATAACACACAAAAAATAACTTTTAGCCTAACTAGTAGCCCGTTTAGCACACTTAAAATATTTGGTTAATATATTTATAATTAAAACAAAAATAGGCCCTTAAAGGGGGGCCTATTAAATTGGAGTGTTTTACGCTGTGTGGGTCATGGCTTTGACTGAGTCAAAGTTTAATGCTGCTTGACTTGGAATCAGGGCCCTTGTAGTTTGAACTGAGTAAAAATTAAAAAGAGCCAAAAATTAGTCTTATTTAAAAAAATCCTTTAAAACCTTCTTAACTCTTGCATTACGAGCTTCTATATAATCTTTCCAAGCAATCCTATCTCTAAACTCATTAGCAAACTTTTCACTTATATCTTGATACTTAGAAATACATTTCCAATCGACTTCATTCTTAAACTCCCTTATAAAATCCTCAGACAACACTTGATTCTCAGAAATACAACTCCAATTAACTTTATTTTTAAACTCTCTTATAAATCCTTCACTCAATTTCTGCTTATAAGAAATACTATCCCAATTAACTCTATCTTTAAACTCCCTTATAAAACTCTCAGACAACACTAACTTGTGCGAAATACTATTCCACTCAACTTTATCTTTAAACTCTCTTATAAAATCTTCAGACAACTTTTGGGATCGACCCCAGCACCATATTGAAATAAATTTAACTCTATCCATAAACTCTCTTATAAAGTTTTCAGACAACTTTTGGTCATCAAAAATCCAATTCCAATTAACTCTATCTTTAAACTCTCTTATAAAGTTCTCAGACAATTTTTGACAACAAGAAATCTGTTCCCAATTAACTTTATTTTTAAACTCCCTTATAAAAGGCTCAGACAACTTCTGATGTCTAGAAACATAACTCCAAACAACTTTATTTTTAAACTCTCTTATAAAATTTTCAGACAACTTTTGGTGCTCAGAAATACAACCCCAATCAAAATTAACTCTATCTTTAAACTCCCTTATAAAACTCTCAGACAATTTTTTCCTTGAGAGAGTTTTAAGTTCTTTTTTAGACTCAAAAGTTTTTAAATGTAAATGTGGTGTGTCAATCCACTCTATTAATTTTTTATTACCAGGCTCATGCTCTTTCAACCAATCTAACAAATCTCTAACAACAACTTTTGTCAAAACCAACTCCTTTTAAAATTTCGCACTATACTATATCGAGAGTTGTAAAATAAGAGCCAACACTACAAGCTAAAAATTACCAGTCTTTACCACAATCATAATCGTCATGTCATATACTTTCTTTCCTTTCAATGGCGTTTAACAAAGCATCATGTTTGTCTTTTTTAACTTTAGCTTTTTTGTGCTTTTTTTGTTTTTTAATTTTACCAGAATCAATCATATCTAAAAAATCCATTTTTGCCCCCAAAACAAGAAAGGGCCTTTTTAGGCCCTAACTTGCATCAAAAGGAGAGTAGCTGCTATTTTATATAGGGCTTTGCTCTACCACAAAGGGCCCTTAATTTAATCAAATCTTCTGGTTTTTTAGCAAATTTGTAGATACGTTCATCAAAACCACTTTTCATCGAATACTTAACAGTTGTTTGAAAAAACTTGCTAAAATTAGCACCCAAGATATTTACTAGCTCTTTTTTCAGTTTTTCATCTTGAAAAACTTCTGGTTTAAGAGTAACAGAAGATTCTTTTTCAACTTCATTATCGAATTCAGAGCCCAACACGCTTTTAAGCTCTTTTACATTCTCTTCGTCATTTGAAACATAAAACTTATCCTGAGAAATAAAAGTAGCTTTTGTCACTTTATCCTCAGTTATAAGAGAATAACTCCCATTATAATCTGAATTAGATGCATCATCATCTTGCTTTTTTGTGCATAATTCAAGCAATGGGCCCTCAATCAACCGCATTTCGCCTTCAGCTTCTTTCATCTTTTTCTTGGCAGCCAAAAAAGCAACGAGATTTGCTGAATTTGATTTGTCCAAACTTATTACTGGTTTTGCATTTTTCTTGGGTGCAGGGCCGGAAATAGTTGCAGAACCAATCATTTGGTCAAACAGACCGGTATCCTTGGCAGGCTGGATCTGTTTCTTGGCCATAAAGACTCCTTTTTAAAAAATTTAAGGTTTTAAACAAAATTATATATCGATTTATTTTTTCCCATTTGCCAACCGTGTTTTAAACAACCTATTAGTTTTTTGTTGTCATAAAAGTACAAATTAGCAATTATATCACCATCTTCTTATTTCATTTTTTCAACGCCCCATGTTTACCAAGTTTTATATTCAAATACGCGTTCAGGATAAATACGTTGACTATAATTACAATCAGCTAAAACATCTTCTACCCACCGTATACCAAAATTCAAACGTTTAATAGCAAAACTTCCTACATCTTCATTATGAATAGCAAAAAACAAATCATTACGACCACCAGTGCCCTCAATGTTTTTGTCAAACTCGTCCCTATCAGGAAATGTTTCTATTTCTTCTAAATATTGAACTCTTACGCCAAAATTTTCTTTCATAAGGTCTTCAAATTCTTTCACTTTTTCAGCACCAACTATACAAGCTGGCCAAACGCAAACCTGTGAAAAACCTTCTTTTTTATCCATATAAACTCTCCCCTTTTAATTTTTGATATTTATTATATCGAGCAAATAACACTAATTACCAAACAAAAAGAGCTCAGCAAATAGTTATTGTTTAAACTGCCATATACGGGGCATAACATCGTCCTTAGACAAAGTTAAAAGATGCTTCAAATATGCTTTAGCTACAGAAGCTTGTACGACGTGAGTTCCCTGATATGAAATATAACAAACACTAACTTTGCCCTTTGAAAAACTAGCAGAAGAACTAAAAAGATCAGATTTACCAAGTCTTTCATAACGACGAAAAACAGAACAAAGAGCTTTAGCTACTTCTTCGTCAGTCATTTCATCGACATCAATAGGAGCAACTTTTTTAGGGACGTAAGCCATAGGGACTGGTTCAGCAACTCTTTGTTTATTGCTCTGAACTACTTCTCTAGATGAAGTAGACAAATAAGCTGTTTATCTGTAGGATCTTCTATTGTAATCGAAAGATATCGTCTCTGAGGATGAATACACCCTTTTAAAGATATTTTACTCATTTTATAAATATCACAAAACAACCTTAATTTTACCAACAAATTTTAACCATACTAGTAGCCCTACTAGCACACTTAAATTTTACACCATAATTACACCTAAATAAAAAACTATAGTGTGCTAGCAAAACAGGTAAGGGCCCTTTGTAGGCCCTTACCCAGGAGTTATAAAGGAGAGTAAAAAGGGAGTTTTTTATAAAACTTTATTTTTTATGTAATCAGCTTCTAAAACCTCAATATACTGTTTCACAGCCTTTATACAAGACCCAATCTCATACGAACTTAAATTCTTAAGCAACGGAAACAAACTGTATAAATCTTTTACGTCTTTATCAAGATTTGCAATAGAACTCAAATGAGAATACTTTATTACAAAATCTTCAGGTATCCTTACCTCGCATTTTACGCAATTTAATGATAACACCTTATTAATAAAACTTGAAAACCTGCTAGACTTAAAATTAATTCCAAACAACCACTTCCTATCTTCTCCAAAAACGTTATTATAATTACTTATATCTAACAAGCGCCCAATAACTGCTGGTGTAACTTCATTAAGGCGCTCACTCAACGGCTTAAAAATAGACGCTAACTTAGTTCCCCTATTCTTATTTACATATATAATTGTAATCTTATTTAAAAGTTTTGCTTTAACTGCATTCCTATAAAGTATTATTTTTTCTTCTTGATAAGGTGGCAACTGCAAAATATCATCAACAAGCACCAAAGCATATATATTAGGATCAAGCTTACTCCCACTCTCAAACGTAGCATCAACTCCATCAGTTTTAATATAAACATAAGAGCCCGGTCTTGTACTACCACGACGCGTATACTCTCTTTCAATATCTATATCTTGCATATAAACTTTCAAAGTATCGCTCGCACGCTTTATACTAACGTTACCATCGTTAGTAACATCTTTGGACATTTTCAACTTTTCGACAGAAGAATAAAAAGTATAACTAAACCCAAGCTTACTAAGCAACCTAACTTCACGCTTATAAAGCCTCATCTGCTTAACTAACCCTTTTCTCACAGCTTTATCAAGCTCATAATACTTTAAAAACTTACTATCTATAGGCTTTATAGCATAAAATTCTCTCACGCTCTTAAAAATCGTACAATCTTTACCAGTAATATATGACGGAGTATCAATAAAATACATGGGCACACTAAGAAAATTGCCCTGAATATTAGTCATCTTAACCCTTGATACTTTTCCATCATTCTCAATTTTAATAAACTGCAAAGTTTGAAAAACGCTATCTAATTTTGAAGTAACTCTATAGTTTTTAAAGTTATTAATCGAATCATAAAATTTATCTGTACTTGAAATGTGCTGCTTAACAATACTAAAATAAGGGTTTGAATCGCGCCCTTGTCTAAAAATAACAGTTTCAAGCCAAGTTTTAAGTTTGTTGTGTTCGTCTAAATATTTTGTTTTGCAAAGCTCAATCAGTTCGCAAAAACGCTTATTAATAGCAGTTTTTGTTTTGTCATCATATTGCAAAGTTTCTCTATTAGCTGAAATTGTAAGTTCACCTATTTGAAACTTAAAAACTACAAGCATACCAAAATTACTATACCGGGCAAAATCAATATTATTTGAACTTATTGGGTAAAAAATACCGTCAAGTAACAGGCCATACCCAGGGTTTATCAAGTTTTGTCTTGTAATATAAAAACTTTCATCTTCATAAACAGCTTTAAAATCTTCAATTTTATAATTAAATTTTTTGTAAATGGGCCTCATTGGCCAAAAAATAGTAGCCTTATAAACCTCATTCTCAAAAGTATGACGATCACGCTCTTTAATAGGTATTATTATTGTAGTCCCATTGGGCTCGGATGTCTCAACGCTATCAATACAATAAATCTTACCCTTACGACCCTCTTCTATTGCAGCCACATACGTATACTTAATACCACCAACTATAGTCTCTATTGTGAAATTGTCAGCATAACTAAAAGGCGTTTTTGCACCAAGCCCAAAACCACCAGTAAACTCATCAGTATCCCTCTTTGTACTTGACCCATAATTAACAAAAACATCAGCCATACGCTCAGGCGTTATACCAGGCCCATAATCCTTAAAACACATTGTCATATTACCAGCAGACAACAAAGACGAACCAACTGAAATTTCTATAGGCACGTTATTTTCAACTTCCCTATTTGCATCCCTTGAATTTGATGCTATCTCCCTGCATATAGCACCTATTGGATTTGAGTACAACTTACTCCTCAAAATCTCCAAAATCATACCCATATCAGCTTCCTTTATACCAAAACTAAACTCTTTAAAGGCAGCTGACGTAACTACAGTTGTTGGCTTTTGCTCAATCTTCATTTTAAAACTCTCCTTTTTTTAAACTCCCCAATATTTTATTTTTACAATAAACAATATCGCGAGTTTAAAAACATTTACCAAACTTAAATTATACCAGCTAATAAAAGGCAGGGCGCAATTGTTTTAGTACCACAAACAACACAATACTCTGTTTTATCTGGCTCAACTTCCTTTACGTGATTACACTCCTTATTTACACAGTTGCATAAATTGGCTGAGCTTAAGAATAAGGATGTTTTAAGTTTGCTTAAGCAGGTAACTGTTGGCCCATGTTTGGGTATTTTACTCCTCATAAAAAATTACCCCTTAAAAAAAATAGTTCCAAATATCCTGCTTAGTTGTACTAACACCCAAAAATTTTTCTATATTAATTACGTCACTTGGCTTATACAAAATTTTTTGCTTATCTAACCAAACTTTTATAGCATCTAATCTTGCTTTCTTAATATGCAAACTCTTACACTGTACACTGCACTTAACTAAAACTCTTTCTAAAGCATCAAACAAACCTTTTGTTTTTGCCTGACGATAATGCCTACATTCCTTCCTAAAACTAAAACCCCTACATGTACACCCATCATGCGTAATTTTATACACATGCCCAGACCCAGACACGCACTCAATAAAATTTTTTTTCAACGTAAATTTATCTGGGGCCTTTGGCACACAACCCATAATCACTCAACTCCTATCTCTTTAACTGAAAACAAACTCACTACAACACCACCCTCAAAAAAAAGCACAACACACGTTTTATCGTCGCTCACTTCAAACCCAGTTAACACCTTACCAACTACAACACCCAATTTATTTAGGTTTAACTTAGGTTTAACTTTTGCTCATTATTTTTTTTTGTTTTCATATAATTTCCTTACATTTTTTTTAACTATTATTATATCGTGCAAAAACACACTAAGTACCAACACGTTTTTACAACGTTTATCACTAAACACACTAAACACTACTACCAATAATTACTATATACCAATTTTTTTAATATGCTAAGCTAGGCCCTAGCTTAATTTAGGTGAGCTATATGCCTTACATGTACCAACACACGCACTTTTGCCCATTTAAACTTAAACATTGTGGGCATACAATATGCTCTTTAAAAAAATTAAAAACAAATTGCTTGTCACTAATAGGCAACTTATTTTCAAGTACAATATCTTGCACTTCCTCAAAAATATCGTCATCATTACCTAAACCAAAATGCTCAACTACAGCTTCAACTATACCTATTAGTGCATTACTCACATTACTCATACCTACTCCCTTTTTTTTGCTAAAACAAAAAAGGGCCTTTTTAAGGGCCCTAATAAAATAGGCAAATAGTTTAAAAAGTTGCCACTGTGTAACCAGCTTGTATTAATAAGGCGCTTGCTTTTTTAACAATACTCTTTTTATTTTTCTTGTCTATGTTAGCCAAATTGGTAGTATCAATGGTTTCGCAAAAGGCGCAAAGGGCTATAGTAACTTCAACAACTTCACCAGCAGTTAGCCCGGTCAAATCAACGCAAGCTCCAATTTCAGTCTCTTTTAAATTTTCTAATACAGCTTGCTTTTCTTTTTTCTGTTTCCCAATGCCCTCTTTTCGCATTTCGTCTTCTTCGCTTTTATCAACTAAAGGCTTGGTAACAACATCCTTTGGTGCTCCAATATTTATAGCAACAACTTCATACCTGCAAACTCTCATTTTCTGGTTGTTATAATCATTGGGCACTGCAACTACATCTCTCGGATTAACTTTAACTTCTATTACTGTTTGATAAGTATCTGCAACATATCCCCAAGCAGCCACATGCAAACCTGATGAACAAGTAACATTTCTATCAGGGTTCACCATTGCTCTATCCATTATTACAACAGCACCCACATTATTACAAAAAGTTTTTGTATGGCAATCAACATAATCACCATTTCTGTTTTTCTCAACTCCCTTGTAAGCCACAAAACAACCATCGTGCGTAATCTGCATCTTATTTGCTTCCAAAAACAAAAACAAATGCTGCTTGCTCTCTTCACTTGGATTCAACTGCACATTACGCCAAAAATTCAACAATGGCAAGTAAGGCAAATTACACCTTGCAAACTCAACAATACGATCTACAATAGCATCATGCACAACAACACCATCTATCTCAACAATACCAGTATCTCTGTCAATACTAAAATCGCCCTCTGCTCCAGCTTGCTTTACACATGCTTTAATTTTCTCAATCATATCAATTTCAATTAACAATTGCTCATCGGGCACATTGCTGATCAACAAACTCATAATACGTTCAAAGTTTGCTGTACCCTTTTCAATAATTACAGGGCGCATACTACTAACAGTTACTACCAAATAATTACCCGTTACTACCCATTGAGCAGCCATCTGAAACTCCTTTGTTTACATTTACCAATTAAAATTATATACAAATTACAAACAAGGGCGCTTTTTTAAAGCGCCAAAGTTGTAATATTTTTCCAAGCCTGCTCTTTCATATAAGCAGCACCAAGTACTGAGTTGGCCAATCTTGTTTCAGGGTCAGCTGATCTATAATGGTCAATCCATTCAACATAACCATTATATAAATCCCAAGCAGTACCCTGCCCAGTGCCCTTACCTGCATCATAAAGTTCTTTAACTTTACCAATCAAATTTTGTTGGCGTGTACCACCCTCGGCTCCATCAAAACATTCTTTAATAAATTTGTCAACCATAGCAGCATCACACACCTTTTGAGCCAGCAATTTGCATGTGTCTTCAAATTTCTTAAAGTACTCCATACCAGCAGCCAAAATACGCATTGCTTCACTGGCTCTGATTTCGCCATTTTTTGTGTGGTGTACTTTGCATTTATTGTCTTTGGCCCAACCCCACAAACCATTTTTACAAACCTGCCGCCAAACTATAAAAAGCGCCGTAAATGGATAACTACCATCAAAAGTATTTATGAGTTGTATTTTACGTACAACCTCGTCGCCTTTTCGTATTTGAGTAGCTCCATTAATACTAGCCTCCAAAATCACTTTACGGCCACCATCAATAACATAAGCACCCGTATAACTTGCATTGTGCTGCTCACATATTGTGTCAAACCAACTATATGCAAATACCGGCTGCAAAGGCACATAACGGTCTCCAACAACACCAATAACAGCCTTATTGTCTGAACGCACAACTGCTTTATTATCAGGCACCACAACACCACCAGGTATACCATTGCTTGGTACAGTTTGCATGGGTACCAACTCAGCAGTCCATTTTGAGTCTGTGTTTTCGAGGGCCTCTTCAGCTGTCTTAACATTACCCAAATCATAAAATACCGCTTTCATAAAACCTCCAGGTTATTTGTTATTAACAACCATATCGTGCGCCCAAAACTCAACTACCACTATACAGTTTTATTTTTTTAAACCAAGTTGCTCAAGGCGCTCTTTTGCTGCTAAAACCAAACCTCTTTTTTCTTCACACCTTTTTCTCGCTTCTTCAACTTTCTTATCACACTCACTCTTATAATAAGCAAATGCATCATTAAACTCATTTTCATAATTACAATTTGTCTCAATAACTTCATAATCAGAAAAAACACTATCACCATAAATTGCATAGCCCATACCAGGCCCTGAACGACTCAACTTACTATGCGGCACGTTCACCAAACAAATCTTTGCACCAGGGCGCTTACTACGCAACTCACTCATCCTCACCTTAACTTCTTCCCTATCCTTACTATACACGCCCGTAAAATGCAACCCACTTTCAATTGCTTGTCTCTCGTTCATACACACCCCCAATTTAAAATTATTACATAAAACCATATCGTGCACACAAACTCAACTACCACTTATACAGTTTAAAACGCGCGCTCAAGCGTTTGAAGCGCTAGCGCTTCTAAGCGCGTGCGCTTACAACTTACATATTTGTTTTATTTGTTGTTCTGTTATAAAAAGGCCTTGTTGACGCTCAATAATGCCTTTAAATTTAAAGAGCATGTCGCCATTGCCATTTAATTGATCAGCTCCAGGGGCGTCTAAAATTATGCGGCTATCTTGTTTACTCTCAACTCTAAAGGCTATCCTTGCTGGCATATTAGCTTTTATTAAACCAGTTATTATTTCAACAACGGGCCTTTGTGTAGCCATAATAATATGTATACCAGCTGCCCTAGCCAATTGAGCCAACCTAATTATTTTTACTGTTATACTTTTATCGCTTATCATCATCAAATCAGCTAACTCATCTATTACTAAAACAATATAGGGCATTTTTAAACCACAAGCATTATAAGCTTCAATTGACTTAACACACAAACGCTCAAACTCAATATAACGCCACTCCATTTCGTCAACCAACTTGCTTAAAACACTATCTATATCTTCCAATGTACTAGCAACTGGCCCATACAAATAAGGCACATGCTTATAAAAACTAAACTCAACACGTTTTGGGTCAATTAAAACCAATTTACAAAACTCAGGGCTCAACTTATACATAAGCGACAATACAGCCACATTTAAAAAAACGCTCTTACCACTACCTGTACTACCAGCAACTAATAAATGCGGCATACTTGCTAAATCAACTACCTTACTTGCACTCAAAACAACTGGCAAACGCTCACTACCTATATGCCCAAACATAGTACCCAAACAACTAAAATCAGGCCTAACTACCTTTTGTTTTACTACAACTTGCTTAACTTTTTTAACTGGCGCCCTAGCACGCATACCATTTAACCACTTACATACTTCAAAATCAACACCAGCTATTTTTGCAAAATCACGTTCTAACCTAAACAACTTATCACTCAACACGCCACTACTCTTCAAATCCCTTATTATACCCTCAGCTACACTATACTGCAACTTACCCTGCAACTCAATCACACCAACTGGCTCACAAACACCTACTTTACTCCTAATCTCACCTACTAACACCTTATCACTACGCAACATACCCTGCAACAACTGCAATTTATCCATTTTTTACCCCCAAACACCTTTATATAACACACACCTAATAAACTTATACCAAACAATTTAAACTTAAACGCGCCTACAAGCGCCTGCGCGATAACCGCGCGTAACGCGTACAGGCGCCTAAGCGCGCTTAAAGCGTTTTTAATAAATTTAAATGTCTCCTTTTACGCGCAAGCGCCTACAAGCGCACGTAAGTGCGCACGAGTAAGCTAAAGGCCAGCTTAACATACTACAACAATTTAATATGGTTATTTATAGGCCACATACTTTAAGTATGCTAAACAAACACAAACTAACTTAAAAAAGGTATTATAGGGTGTTTGGTGTATTAGTTTGTTTATAAATGCTTATAAAGTCTCTTATTGGAAACGTTAGTAGCCAGTAGGCGCCTATAACAAACAAATAAACAAAACTAACAACCATAAACCATATTACATATTCTGGCCAATCTGCCCTCCTACTACCAAAAGACTGGCCAAACATATAGTTAAGTGCAAAATACCAACACGCAAAAAACAAAACTACTTTTAAAACCCTAAAAAGCTTAAACCAACTCAAAAAACCGTCTACAACTCCAATGAGCAACAAAATTGGTATTACTATAGCAGCACACAAAATAACTGCACCCATTTTTTTTATCCTTTCCCTTCAAATTTTACCACTACATATATAACACAAACAAAAAACTATTTTACCAACCAAAAACCTTATTTTTAAACGCGCCTACAGGCGCCTGCGCGATAACCGCGCGTAACGCGTACAGGCGCTTAAGCGCGCTTAAAGCGTTTTTAATAAATTTAAATGTCTCCTTTTACGCGCAAGCGCCTACAAGCGCACGTACGCTTGCGCCCTGCTCACTGCTTACACTTTTTTACTTTTTTAACTCAAACTTAGCTTAAACGCGCTCTTAAGCGCACGTGCGGTTACCGCGCGTAACGCGTACAGGCGCCTAAGCGTGCATAAGCCAACCTAAAATTTTTTGTTGTTGTAGTACTTTTTGTGATTTCAAAACACGCAAAAGGCAAGCGCATTTTTTTTTGTAGTTTGTTTGTAGTTTTTTTTAGGGCACACACCGGCTACCTACACATAGGAATTTTTACAAAAATGCCCAAAGAATTTATTGCTTTCACTTTAGTTTTTGCTATTAATCAGCTAGCAGGCCCTAGAACACACAACAAGTATTGATGTATATGTATTTATACTTTAAATTTTTGATGTGCTTAGCATAACAAGCGCTTATTTTAGTAGTGTTCCACGTGGAACATATGCGCATATTTTGCGCACTTGTGGTATGGGCTTGTTTTTTGGGTACTTGTAATGTGAGTAGTGTGAGTAATGTTCCACGTGGAACAATTTGTTTTTTGTTGGGCCAGTTTGCATTTAGTAGTGGCTATAGCAGGCACTTGTTGGGGGTGTGCGTAAACTGCAAGAAAAGGGCCCTAGTTGCTCACTGGGTGCCAGGGGGTGCTCATTGGGTTTTTGATGTTTTTTGTTGGGTGCTCAGGGGGTGTTTTATTGGGCGTTCGTGTGTGTTTTGTTAGTTGTCGTAGTTGAAGTGCGTGTGTGTGGTATTTGAATAGAGTTATATTGGTTGTGTTTTTTGAAGTTTTTAAGTTTGAAGTAGATTTTGTGTTTTGCGATGTAGTATTTGTTGTTTTTTTGTTATTTTTAGTTTTGGTATTTTTTGTGAGTGCTTTTTTTATTTTGACATCATATACTTATCTAATTATAACTTGTGTTTGCATTATCTTTTTGTAGATAGTCTGGGGTTTCTTTATAATGAGTTATAAAATAGTTATTTTATTTTTAATGATGTTTATAAAAACTGACAGTTATTTTTTGCCTTGGTTGTTTTTTGTTTTTTAAAATCTTTAGTATGTTTTTAGAGCTTTATTTTTTGCATTTTGTTTTGACATTCTAAAGTAGGAAAACTTATTTCGTAATGTTTTTTTCCATTTTTAAATAATCTAAAATAAAAATCTTTTGAAAAAGAATCTGTGCCTTTAAGGATTATTTTAGCATCATCAACAAGTTTTTTTGGCTTTATTTTAAATTTAGGAGCTTTTTTGTTAATCTTTCTAGCAGTTCCATTTTTTTTTATTGCACTAATTTAAACGTTAGTTTTTTTTCCATTAAAATGATGCTCCTTTTTAGTTTATGAAAAAATTCTATTTCTATAAGACCTTTTGTTAGTTGCCAACTAAATTTTTTAAAATTCATTGGTGTAGTTTGCGACCGCAATTAGTGCAAAAGTTAGAGCCTGTTGATGTTAATTTTTGAATGTGATTGTTGATGGATTTGTTTTTTTGAGTGTAGGCGAGGTGTGAGATTTTAGGTTGAAGAGTTGTTGAAGAGTTGAGAAGGTTTCAATGGAGGGTATGATTTTGCAGCCTAGTTGTTTAAGAGTTAGTATGGGGGTGTTGGGTGTTTGTTTTTTTAGGTTGATGAGTTGGGTGTAGTATTGCGGGTTGCCGTTGGCTATGATGGTTGAGATGTTGAGTGAGTTGATTGTGTTGGAGGCGTTGTTGAAGTGTGTGTGGGTTGAGGGTATGTTGTGTGATGAAAGTAGTGTAGTTCTGTTAGTGTTGAGATTATTAGTTGTGAGTTGTGAGTCGTGAGTCGTCTACGATGAGTATTTTTTTGGTGGTGTGCCAAATTGGGGGTATAGTTGGTAGTGGTGCCCAGTTAGTGGTGTAGGCAAGTGGTGGTAGTGGTTAGTTGAGTGGCGATTTATGGTAGTTGCCCTAATTTGTAGTACAAAGTAGTTGCCCTTTTTTGGTAGTTGTGGCTTGTTAATACGCATTGCTGCCATTGCAAGAGCAATATAAGAGCTTAAGGTAAATGTGTTTTAGAGTTTATAATTTCCTATGGATATTATTTTCGGGTGTGTTCTAACCTATCGAGACTGACCCGTATTATACTAATTTTTTGTTGTTGTCCGGACTTTTCCATGAGTTCATGTCGATGGGGGTGAGTTTGGTTCTTCTATGTTTTGATTGATTTGATTTAAAAGACACTCATTACATCTTTGTGTCCATCCATCTTTTTCTTCAAGTTTAGTATAAGAATTTTCATTTGTAGGAAATAAGCGACAAGCAGGAATTGTACCAAATTTAATTGTACCAAAAAATTGACAAAAATTTCCTGGAGATTTTGCACATGTTGATTTACCACAATTAATTGGAATTTGTAGTATTTTCATCATTAATCCTTTTATGTGTTTAGTGTGTATGACGTGAGTTTTTTGTTGGTGTGCCAAATTGAGCGGGAGGGCCCCCTGGTTTAGTTAGTTAGTTGTAATGTGTATTTTTTGGTTAGTGAAGTTTATGTTTAAGTTGAAGTTAGCTATGACGTTTTCCCAGTTGTATGGTGTGTGGGTGGTGTTGTTGAGTTTTGATAGGTTTGTGTATGTTATGTTGTTGTTTTTTATGTAGGCTATTTGGTGGTTGCCAGATAGGATGTGTTATAGTTAGTTTGTAGTTTTTTGGTGGTGGTGTTGTTGAGTTTAGGTAGTTTTTTATGTCTTGTTGTGTTGGTTGTGAGAAGGCTTTTGTTTCAAATTCTTGAGGTTGTTGTTTTTGTAGAATTTAGCTCATTGGTTTTGTGTGAGTGAGCGAGTTTTTAGTGAGTTTGCGAGCGAGTCTTCAAGTTGTTGGAATAGGTCGGCGACCGAGTAGGCTTCAATGTTGTGTTTAGGGTATGTTTTGTTGATGCAGTATATTGTTATGTTTTTGCCTTTTAGTGTTTGTATTGATTTGTGGCCAGTTGGGTGTTTGTTTAGGAATTGTGTGGCTATTTTTTTAGCTTGTGTTTTTGACATGTTAGTAGCGTTAGCGTTTGAGTTTGCTTTTATTATATTGCGTATTAAATTTTACACTAATTACCAACACGTTTTTAAAAAAATATTAATAAAATAGAAAATTGGCGCCTGTAGTGGCCCGTTGGGTATATTTGGGTAGTTTGGTATTTTGTTTAAAGTAATAAGTTTAAGTATGTAAGAGCACATACGGGTTGTGTTGGTATATGTAACCATAGTAATTATAGTTGTGTTTAAACAAATTTCAAAACATTTTTGCCGACTTCATAGTAATTATCGCGAACTCTATCATTTGAAGTAATTTTATTAAATCGTTCTAAGAGTTCAGGGGTCATTTCAATTTTTTTATACCATTCATTAAATCTTGTCGAAAGGCAATTGATTCGATGTCGATTTTTGAAAATAGTGCTTTGAACTCCATCTGATGTCCAGCAAGAATCATGATATGAAGCAAGTAGCCATCCTGTATCACTTTCACGATATTTGCAGCCTTCTTTCAATGAGTCTTCATCAGCAATTTCATCAACAGGAATTATTGTCCAGCGTTCTCTAACAAGAACTCCAACATAATTCATTGGCCCATAAATGAGAATGTCAAGATGACGGTACCCTATGTCAAGATGACGGTACCCTATGTCAAGATGACGGTACCCTATGTCAAGATGACGGTACCCTTCTTCTTTGTCATAATCAAGAGAAAGAGAAAATGAAACTTGCATGGCAAATTGTTTTTCATTTTTTGTTTGCCATCTTTTAATTTCATTATCGAATGTAGTGCAAATGATATTTGAAACTATGTTTTCCATATTATTGACGGTCCTTGTTGTTGGTTGTAGTTTAGCCTGCTCGGGTGCTTAGTTAAGGTGTGCCACATACGGTGCAGGTACTTATTGTGTTAAATCATACACATACGTGTCGACGTTCATGTGTTTTAGAATTAAGGGTTCTATTTCTTCCCAGGTTCCACCTGCTAAACCGCATCCTATCCTGGGCATATGAGCCGTAAAATAGTTTATTTCGGATTGTACAAAGTTTCACTAACAGAAAGTAAATAAATGATCCACTACTTAAACGGGGACGCTACTCGACCTGTAAAATTACCAGCATACATCGTTCACATAGTCAATACAGCTGGCGGTTGGGGCGCCGGCTTTGTCTTAGCAATAACTAAACGTTTAGGCCCAGGCCCAGAATCTGCTTACCGCCTTTGGTCAAGAGAAAAAGATTTCCGCTTTGGCAAAATCCAAATTGTAACTGTCAACAACAACATCAGCGTCATAAACATGATTGCCCAGGACGGATACGGCACAAAAGAAAACAATTTCAAACCCTTACATTTAAAAGCACTCAATATGTGCCTCAAACAAGTATATCAAGCAACCAAAGGTGAATATCAAACTTATCGTCTTTTTTACCGCATTTTACTTTTGTGTAGTCTAAACATTTTTGATAGGCTTTTTTCCATTCTTCTGAATCTCTACGAGTGTATTCGTCAGCATAGTGTTTTGCATAGGCTTCTTCGTGGCTGTTAGCTAATTGACGGGTACCATTACCAGGGCCTGGTCCCAAAACAGTATACAATTTCATAATTTACTCCGTTTAAGGTTTTTTTATAATTATAATAACTATATCACACATTGCTCAAAACTTACCAACATTATTTATTTTTATTAATAAGGCGATAAAATTGTAGGCTTTTACCGGTGGGGGCCTGGTGGCGTTATTTATTCTTGGAAAGGTATTAGTTCAGACTTTGCCCATTCCTTTGCTTCAGAAATAGCTCCTTCTTTTGTCGCGTACCGACCAATGCCGGTACTAACAATATCAGGAAACCAATCCATATCTTCAAAATCCGCAAGGTGGACTGCAAAGTATCCTGACATTCCGTGTGTGACAGATATTCTGTGATTTCTACAACGCATGTTCATAATTTCCCCCCAGCGAGCCCGAGCCAGTTTATTGCCGTAATGGCGCACGCTGTTATTGTGTGCGCAAAGTGTTTATTGCTTTAAAAGCTGCGCCTTGCCCGTTGTCTCGATCATATAAATATGGGTCAAGTTCATCACAAGATAGATCGACTTTCATGACTCGTCCTTGAAGATAGTCAAAGTACGTTTGTTTTTGTAAAAGTTGTTCTCCTTGTGCTGTTGACATATTACCATGAAATAGTGCATGTGACCTAATCCTAGAGGCTTTGAATTATTGTAAAGAGCTGCAAGCACAGCTCCTTTATTTAAGCCGACAAGACTAATAGTAGACAAATT
>Ga0172364_10001719_pt1 | contig 17073 bp, 21 predicted proteins | sample LakKivSesite10cm_FD_114545 | JGI IMG/M metagenome (GOLD analysis project Ga0172364, IMG submission 114545) | Sediment microbial communities from Lake Kivu, Rwanda - Sediment site 10cm | ecosystem: Environmental > Aquatic > Freshwater > Lake > Sediment | place: Rwanda: Western Province, Lake... | reverse complement strand
TCTCCCCTTGGAGTTACTCTAAGAAAATACATTTTTTTAGGCACATATTTTGGCTCCATGCCCTTTAAAAAATTTAGCTCCTATTTAAATCTTTTGTTTTTATCTATTTTAAAGTAGTTACTTTTTTTGAATTTAGGCTTATACTCCTGCCAATATATTCAAAAAATTGGATGGCTTTCATCAATATTTAAATACTCCTGCCTGTTTTGCTATTATATGGCAGATTATGACAAAGAATATTTTAATGAGATTATTGGGATTTTAAGGAAAAAAAAGCTCTCAAAGCAGGAGATATCTAGTTTAAAGACTCAGCTATGCAGGAAATATAAGACAGATATACCCACTGACATAAAAATACTCTTAAGTGCAGATGTAAAGGACCGCAAATTTCTAAAGCACCTGACAACAAAGCCAACAAGAACTATCTCTGGTGTTGCTGTCTGCGCCATAATGACCAAGCCGATAAAATGCCCCCATGGAAAATGCACTATATGCCCTGGAGGGCCTGATTCTTTTTTTGGAAACATTCCGCAAAGCTACACAGGAAAAGAGCCTGCAGCAAGGCGCGCATTAAGGAATGATTTTGACCCATATTTACAGGTAATGAACAGGCTTGAGCAGTATATCATGACAGGCCATGTTCCTGACAAGATAGAGCTTATAATAATGGGCGGGACATTTCCAAGCTTTGGAAAAGCATACCAGGATTACTTTGTCAAGTATGCACTAAAGGCAATGAATGATTTTTCAAGAATGTTTTTTAGAAATAAAGAACTTGATTTAGTCAAATTTAAGACATTCTTTGAAATGCCTGGGGATTTTCAAGATGATAAACGAGTTAAAAGGATTCAGAAAAAGCTAATCAAATTGAAAAACAAGACAAAAACAACAGTTGAAAAAGAGCAAAAGAAAAACGAATCCTCAAAAACAAGGTGCGTTGGCCTTACAATTGAGACAAGGCCTGACTTTGCAAAACTGAATCATGCAAACCAGATGCTGAGGCTTGGGGCAACAAGAGTCGAGCTCGGGGTCCAGACTGCTTATGATGATATTCTTAAAAAAATTGAACGAGGCCACTCTGTAAGAGAATCAATTGATGCAACCCAAATTCTAAAAAACCTTGGCTTTAAGATAAACTACCACATGATGATTGGACTGCCTGGCTCAACCAAAGCAAAAGACATAAAATCATTCAGGACAATATTTAATAACCCCTCTTTTAAGCCGGACATGCTGAAGATATACCCCTGTATGGTCCTAAAGGGAACAAAACTTTATGGGCTATGGAAAAATAAAAAATATGCCCCTCCAACAACAGAGGAGGCAGTTGAAATAATAGCTGAGATAAAGAGGTTTGTTCCGCCGTATGTAAGAATTATGAGGGTCCAGAGGGATATTCCAACACAGCTTGCAGAAGCAGGTGTTGACAGGAATAATCTAAGGCAGTATATTGACAAGGCATTAAGAGAAAAGGGAATAAAATGCAGTTGCATACGCTGTAGGGAAATCGGCCATAAGCTGAAAAAAGAAAAAATAAATTTAAAAAATATAAAGCTAAAAATGCTTGAGTATGATGCAAGCAATGGAAAAGAGTTTTTCATAAGCTTTGATGATATGAAAAATAATGCATTAATTGGATTTTGCAGATTAAGGTTTCCATCGCAAACTTTAAGAAAGGAAATAACAAAAAACAGCGCATTGGTAAGGGAGCTTCATGTTTTTGGCTCTGCAATTCCACTCGGAAGAAAAGGAAAAATACAGCATGCAGGCTATGGAAAGAAGCTGTTAAAAAAAGCAGAGCAGATAGCCATAAAAAATAAAAAACACAAGATTGTTGTGATATCAGGAATAGGGGTTAGAAACTATTACCGCAGGCTTGGCTATAAAAGGCAGGGGCCCTATATGGTAAAATATCTAAACTTAAAATCAAAAATAAAATGTTGAGAAAAATACCCAAAACAGAAAATATTGAGATAAAGAAGAGCTTTGAGGAGCGTTACAGGGGCATTCTGGGAAATGATTATGATAATTTCATAAATGCATCCCTTTCATTCATGAGAAAAAGCATAAGAGTCAATACTTTAAAAATAACTATTGATCAGCTGAAAAAAAGGCTTGAAAAGGAATGGAAGCTAACCCAGATTCCATGGTGCAAACAGGGATTTTTCATAGAGCATAAAAAAGGATTAAGGAGGGATATTGGAAATCTTATTGAGCACAGCTTAGGTTATTTCTATGTCCAGGAAGCAGCTTCAATGATTCCACCAGTTGTCCTTGATGCAGGGCCAGCTGATGTTGTTTTGGACATGTGCTCTGCTCCTGGCTCAAAAATAACTCAAATTGCAGCAATGATGTGCAATAAAGGAGTTCTGGTTTCAAATGATTCTGACTATAAGAGAATGGCTCCGCTGAGCTTTAACTTGCAAAGAACAGGGGCAACAAACACTTTAATTACATTAATGGAAGGCAGGTTCTTTAAAATTCCCTTTGACAAAATACTACTGGATGCCCCATGCTCTGGAACAGGAACAATAAGAAAAAGCCTTAAAACACTTAAGATGTGGAACCTAAACATGGTTAAGAGGCTTGCAGGAACGCAGAGGCAGTTGATTGATGTTGCATTCAACTGCTTAAAGCCAGAAGGAACATTGGTTTATTCAACATGCAGCCTTGAGCCAGAGGAGGATGAGGCAGTAGTTGATTTCCTGTTAAACAAATATGAAAATGCAGAGCTTGAGAAAATTAACTTAAACATAAAGCACGGCCCTGCAATAAAAGAGTTCAATGGCCAGAAATACAGCAAAGAAGTTGAAAAATGCCTAAGAATCTGGCCCCAGCAAAACAATACATGCGGTTTCTTTGTGGCAAAGATTAGCAAAACAAAACCTTTATAATCTTTAACTTCTTAATAATGGTTATGGCCTCAAATTTTATAAGATTTATCCATTTTGTAAGGCCTCTTTCAAAAAAGGAAAGGGGCTATATGTCTGAGCTTGACAAATACCTTGAAACAAAAGAACTTAAAAAAATAAAAAACCTGCTGAAGAACAAGAAAATAGGAGTTTCTTTCTCAAGCCTTGGCATATCTGAAAGCATAGGCGAGGATGTTTTGTTTCCGCAACTTGATCTTGCAATCGAGGATGACGAGCTTCAGCTCTTTATCAGCAAAATGAACAAGGGGGTTTACGGCAGGGCAATGAGAAAGGCTTTCCGCTCTTTCTCAGAAAGAGCAAAGCACACTATAAAAAAATACATTGCCCCAAACATCTTTGGCCTGGAGCTTGCAAAAGAGGCAGCAGCCCTGCAGTTATTTGCAACAGACCCTGTCCATATACTTCTTTTGGGCGATCCAGGAACAGGGAAAACAGACATTCTGAAGTCAGTGAGCATGTTGCATCCAGTAACATCATTTGGCCTTGGCTCTGGAGCATCAAAGGCAGGGCTTTCAGCTGCTGTTGTCGGAAACGAGATAATAAGGGGTCTTATCCCAATGGCCCATAACGGCATATGCTGCATTGACGAGCTGAATTTAATGAAAAAAACAGACTATGCTGCTCTGTACTCTGCAATGGAAAAGGGCTTTATAACATATGACAAGGCAAACAGGCATTTCAGGCTTGATGCAAATGTAAGGGTTATTGCAACCTCAAACCCAAAAGGGGACCGCTTTGTCGGCAACATAATAGAAATACTGAAAAAGCAGATTCCATTTGACTCTGCACTGTTGACAAGGTTTCACCTGGTTTTTTTAATAAGAAGGCCGGGCCTTGAAAGGTTTGCAAGGATAACAGAAAAAATAGTCCGGGATGACAAACTAAAGGTCAATATAAAAGACATGGAGTTCATAAGGAATTATGTTGATTTTGCAGAGCAGCTTGATGTTGAGTTTCCAAAAGAGTTTGAAAAGCAGGTTGTTGATTTTTCAACAGAGCTGAAGAAAGATGAAAAAGAATACCTGATTGAAATCTCGCCGAGGATTGTCATTGGGCTGATAAGGATTGCAAAGGCATCAGCAAGAATGGAATTAAGGAAAACAGTTGCAAAAGAGGACATTGACAAGGCCGAGGAAATCATAAAGTTTGGCTTGCAGATAAAAAGAGAGTAACACTAGTAAAATTTATATAATTAGAATTCTATGGCTAGTTTATGTTAAAGGTAATCTTTGATACTAACATATATGGGTTATTATTAAAGGAAAAGGATGCAGATGAGCTAGGAAGAAAAATAATAGAAGATAAAGAATTCATTGTGTATGGTTATAACCCAATAAGAAAAGAAATTAGAGATATACCTAAAGTAACTAAATTAAGTAAAAAGACCAGAATCCTCTTATTAAGCTTGTATGACAGAATAACAGGAAATCATTTTCTTGAACATTCACTCAAAATAACCAATTTAGCTAGAAAGTATTATAATTATTACAGAAATTTGGGTGGTATTTATGGATGGGATACAAGCATTAGAATAGATTTTATGATAGTCGCATGTGCAAGCTTTTATGGTTTAGATATCATATATTCTGCAGATAATAAAACATTGCTCGGAAAACATGCTTTGAAATCTTATAAACATATAAACCTCAAGGAAAATTTAAGAACCCCCAATTTCTTAGAATACTCTGATTTACTCAAAAAATTTAGGAATCTAATATAATTTGTGAACGCTTGTTGTTGCTTTAATGAATTTATTTATCTCTCTAATAAACCCAGAATTTTTCTGAGCCTCTTTTATAGCCTTAATTAATTTATCCCCTTTTAATTCAGAACTTCTTACATCTTTTTTCATATTTTGATTATCAGAGTTTAACCTATTTAAATCTTTCTTATTTCTAGTTAATTTTTTATATATCATTTTTCTATTTTAAAGTAATTACAAAATATATAAACCTTTTGGTTTTGAAGTTTGTCTTAAACCCTGTTTCTATAAATATTTTATTAATTATCACAAAAACATTAAATTTATAAATATTTACTTTTATCAATATGTAAACATGGAAAAGTCGCTTAAAATCTTAAAAGCCCTGTCAGATGGTACAAGACTGAAAATACTGAAATTCCTCTTAAATGGAGAGAAATGCGTATGCCAGATTTTTCCCCATGTCCAGAGAACACAGTCAATAGTTTCAATCCAGCTAGGCAAATTAAAAACCTGGGGCATCCTTGAGTCAAGAAGAGAAGGCAAGCAGGTTTTTTATAGAATCAAGAATTTACAAGTCTGCGATGTTTTCAAGGCACTGGGTTATAAAGGAAAGATTTTTAAAAAAAGCTGTTGCATGAAAAATAAAAAAGAGGCTTAACCATGAAAGTAGTTATCTATACCACGCCAATATGCCCATACTGCATTATTATAAAAAACTACCTCAAGAGAAACAACATAAGTTTTGAGGAAATAGATATTTCAAAAGACAAGAAAAAAGCAGAAGAGATGAAAAAGAAAAGCAATCAGGAAAACGTTCCAGTAGTGGATGTTGATGGAGCAATAATCATAGGATATAACCTTAAAAAGCTTAAGGAGGCGCTGAAGTTATAATGAACCTTGCAAAAACAATAAAAGTTTTTTTTTCATCAAAATTCAATATTTACCTAGTTATAGCTATGATAATCCTGGGAATGTTTGGATTATACATCACAGGAGATAAAGATGTGCAGAAGTCCTCAGAAGAGGAGGTTATTGTTTACATTTTTTATCTTCCTACCTGCCCGCACTGCACAGAGCAGAAGCCAATAGTTGAAGAGCTAATAAAAGAGATGCCTGATGTTGTATTTATTTATCAAGATGCATCTACCCAGGACGGCTCGGCATTATTCTATAAAATGTCTGCTGAAGCAGGTCTTGACATGTCAAAATTAGGGGTGCCAACTTTGTTTGTGGGAAAGCACGCTTTAGTGGGATTCCAGACGAAAGAGCAGATAATAAGCGCAATCAATGAATGCATAAACGAATGCAAGGGGGAAGAGTATTTAACAGACAAGCCTGTCCAGGAGATGAGCAGCAGTTTTTCTGATTTTGAGCTTCCCTTCTTGGGTAAGGTTGACTTCACAAAATGGTCCCTGCCTGCATTATCTGTGATCCTTGGATTAGTGGACGGGTTTAACCCCTGCGCATTATGGGTCCTAATATTCCTGATAACAATGCTTTTGGAGGAGAAAAGCAAAAAGAAGATATGGCTTGTTGTGGGAAGCTTTGTGTTTGCTTCAGCAGCATCTTACTTCTTATTCATGACAGCATGGCTGAATTTTTTCTTGCTTGTCGGCTATATCAGGATATTGGTTTGGCTGATAGGTCTTTTTGCAATTGCAATGGGGGTTTTGCAATTAAAAGAGTATTTCCTTACAAAAGGGGATCTGACATGCAAGGTTACTGATGAAGAAAGCAAGGAAAAAACAATGAACAAAATCCAGGGTATAATCTCCCAGCCAATTACAATAGGGGTAATAATAGCAGTGATAGGTCTTGCTTTTACAGTAAATGCCATTGAATTTGTATGCTCAGCAGCAATACCTGCAGTTTTTACCCAGATTCTTGCACTGAGCAGAATATCAGCATTTTACCATTATATGTATATATTAGTGTACGTGTTCTTTTACATGCTAGACCATATTATCATATTTAGCATGGCTGCGCTTGTATTAAGCACAGGCATAAGCCAGAAATATGCCAAGATATGCAAGCTTTTAGGGGGCCTGATAATGCTTGTTTTAGGCTTTATAATGGTATTTGCCCCCCACTTATTAAGATAAAGAGGAAATAATGCTAAACACAAAAGAAAAAATAATATTTGAACCAAGAAGCAGGCATAGTCATATGCCTGATGAATCCATACTATATGACACAATAATCATTGGCACAGGGGTTGCAGGTTTAGCATCAGCTATGTATGCTGCAAGATTGGGGCTCAAGACCCTAATAGTTGGAGAAGTGCCTGGTGGAACAATAGCATTGACAGGAACTGTTGAAAATTATCCCGGCTTTGTTTCCATAGACGGCCAGAAGCTTGCCCAGCTGATGGAAAATCATGCAATGGATTATGATGTTGATATCCTTACAGATATAGTTGAGAAAATATCTGTAGAAAAATCAGAGAAAAAAAGATTCACGGTTTACCTTGAAAAAAAATCATTTAACAGCAAAACCATTATTTTGGCAACAGGCACTAAAGTAAAAAAATTGGGCATTCCCGGAGAGGAAGAATTCCTTGGAAAAGGGGTTTCTTATTGCGCACTTTGCGACGCTACTCATGTCCGAGGCAAGACTGTTGCAGTGGTAGGCGGCGGAGATAGTGCTGTAAAAGAGGCCAACCTGCTCATAGAATATGCAAAAAAAATTTACATCATAAACAATGAAGAGGGGCTCCATCCAGAATTCTCAAACTCCAAAAAATTACAGGAGAATGTGAAAAAAGGCAAAATAGAAGTGATAAACAGCATTGAAATAAAAGAGATAAAAGGCAAAGACAGGGTTGAGAAAGTTGTTTTTAACAGGCCATACAAGGGAAGCAAGGAATTGAAATTAGAGGCGGTATTTATCTACATAGGCCTTACCCCTGTTAGCAAATTAGCAGATGACATCGGCATTAATTTGAATGCCAAGGAAGAAGTGATAATTAACCAAAAGTCAGAGACAAACATCCCGGGCTTTTATGCTGCAGGAGATGTAACAAACACTGAATGGAAGCAGGCAATAATTGGAGTCTCGCAAGGGGTGACTGCTGCATACCATGCCCATGAATACATAAACAAATAGTTTTAAGGGATGAAATATAGCGTTCTAATCTGGTTGTGAAAAATAAAGATAAATTAAAACATTTAGAGATATAATTCAACTTAAAAACCAAAACTTTATATATAACGTTTAAACTATAAATTAAAAAATGGCGAACATATTTGAGAAATTCATAAAAGCTTTCTTCAAGAATCTTTTCAGGAGGAAAAAGCACATCAAGCTTGGCCTGTATGGGCCTCCGAATTCTGGAAAAACCACTTTGGCAAATAAAATCTGCGAGGACTGGCTTGGGGAGAGCATGGGTAAGGTGACAAACATACCCCATGAAACCAGGGAGATACAGATAAAAGAGCAGATAAGCATCAAAAGCGGCAAAAAAGAGATTTCTTTTAATCTTGTTGACACTCCGGGAATTGCAACCAAGATTGACTATGAGGACTTTATGAAATTCGGCCTGGATGCAAGAAAAGCCAAGAAGAGGGCAAAAGAGGCAACAAAAGGGGTTATAGACGCTATCAGGTGGCTCGACAACATGGATGCAGTTGTTGTTGTCCTCGATGCAACAAAAGACCCGTATTCCCAGGTCAATATAACAATCATCGGAAACCTTGAGGCAAGAAAGATACCTGTTTTGGTGGTTGCCAATAAGATAGACCTAAAAAAATCAAAGATAAAAAAGGTCCAGTCAGCATTCCCGCAGTACCATGTTGTTGGAATATCAGCAAGATACGGCACCAATGTTGATGAGTTTTATGAGGCGCTGTTCAAGGTGGTGGGATAATGTTAACACTGCAGTTTGTTCCATACTCTGAAATAGAATACATCAGCTCAGTCGGGAGAATAAGAAAACTGCTTAATATAGCAAAGGAGAACAGGATTGTCTTGTTAGAGGGCAGGCTAAGGAAAGAGGAGGAAACCGAGCTGATAAAAGCAACAATGGAGGAGATAAACAAGGACTTCAAGGGAATAGAGCTGTCTGTCATCTATCCGAACAAGAAAGAGAGCGATTTGTTCAAAAGGCTGAAAAGGAATTTTGTCAACATGCTTCTTGGCGATAGGCAGGGCCTGACAATTATCGGGCCTGCATCTATTGTAAGGGAGATAAAAAAAGACCCTGACAAGATACAGCTTCTTACAGAAGAGGATTCAAAACCCAGAAAAAGGAGGAAGAGCTAGTTCTTGAGGTAAAATGCCCCATCAATGCGTCAGATGCGGAAAACTCTATGATGACGGAGCTGAGGAGATATTAAAGGGATGCAATTGCGGCGGAAGATTGTTTTTCTATATAAGCAAAAAAAAGCTTGAAGAGACAAAAAATATAGTGACTGAGCTTACAGCAAAGGAAAAGGACGAGATTGAAAAGGATGTTTTTGAGCTTATTGGAATAGAAAAGGGCGTGGAAACGCCGGTTGTTCTTGACCTTGAGTCAATAAGAATACTAAAGCCGGGCAAGTATGAGCTTGATATTGTCAATTTGTTTAAGAAAAGGCCCTTAATATACAAGCTGGAGGAGGGAAAATACATAATTGACCTTCCGGAAAGCTTTAAGAAGGAAAAAGAGTAATTACTTTAAGACTGACTCATAGACCTTAAGCATTTTTCTGGACATTTTTTGGATTGAATAGCTGCTTGCGGTTTTTCTTGCATTTTGGGACATCTCTTTTCTTAATGCATCATTTTCCAAAAGCTTTATTATTCTTTCACTGAATTCAGATATATTATTTTTAGTCAGAGATCCATTTTTCCCATCAACAACATCTTTTACTCCAGCTGAATCAACTGCAACAACAGGTGTTCCTGCTGCCATTGCCTCAACCAGAACCAGGCCCTGGGTTTCAGTCAGAGAGCTGAAGACAAAGAGGTCTGCAGCAGCATAGTAATCCTGTACTGAGCTTGATACCCCGGCCTGGAAAATATTTTTTTCTATGCCTGTTTTTTTAATTAAACCTTCTAAATAGCCCTCTTCAGGGCCATACCCAACAAGCATTAAGTAGCTGTCTGGTTTTTTCTTAAGAACAAGCCTGAATGCATTCAAGAGAAACTCGAGATTCTTCTCTTTTGCTATCCTGCCGACATACAAAAGCAGCTTCTGCCCTGGTTCAATATTATATTTTTCCCTGACAATATTTTTGTCAGCATTTTCAAAAACCATTAAATCAATGCCAGTTGGAACAACCTCAATCCTTGAGACAACGCCCTGGTTAATAATTATCTTTTTGATGCTCTCAGACGGGGCTATTACACAATCGCATTTATTGGCATAGTCCTTTACAATCCACCTCGTGAACATTTTGACTGCCTCTTGCCTAAACGGAACATAGTGGCTGTATTTGTCATACTGGGTGTGGTGTGTAAAAACAAGCGGTTTCTCGTAAACATCTGCAAAAAAAGAGCCGTAGTTTCCCATAACAAATGGGTGCTGGGTGTGAATAATATCCAGGCTTTTGATAATTTTTAGCATTTTTTTAGCCAGTGGCGGAAGCGATATTCTGTAATCATGCTGAAGAGGCAGGCCCACTGAATCAATTCTGACTATGTTCCTTTCACCATCCTTGTAGCCCGGGGATGTTGGGACAAATACATAAATTTCATGGCCTAGCTCTTCAAGGCCTTTCTTAAAGGAGCATATTGAGCTGACAACCCCGTTTATAACTGGCTTGTAAACATTTGTGAAAAATCCGATTTTCATAAAATCGCCTTTGCTTTCAGCCCTGTTTTTCTTGCTATCCTAACAAAATCACTTATTGTTAAAGAATCTTTGCTTTTTTTATCCAGCTTTTTTGCCCAGGTTGTTATATTCCTGATATAGGATTCTACTGAGTTTAGTGTTGCAAGAGAGTGAACCCTTTTTTTTATCCTGTTGTAAACAAGGTTAGTCAGGCTTCCATGAAGCCTGATATTTTTTTTGTCAAAATGTCTTCTCAGCATGTTTTTCCAGCCCCTTATCCCAACAATATCAGGGCCAATTGCCCCATGCCTTGCAAATATGGCTTTTTTTGGAGCATCAAAGTCATTTATCATCCTGTTTAAATGGCTGTCAGCTATCTTCAGGGTTGATTCATCGGGCCATGGCGCCCAGTAGGGAATGTATCTTGATAATGCAGATGCTGTTGGGGAGTGCGCCCAGAATGTCCCTATTGAATAGCCATTTGAATGCCCGTCTTTTTTGTTTCTTTCATACCATAGGTATGAGCTAAGCAGGCTGAGGTTTGTTATATGTTCTGTTTGTATTTTTATGAATTTCAGGTTGTTTTTTCTGCAGTAATTACTAACATCTTTATCAAGGCCTGTTGGGGTGCCCCATTCAGACTCCGGGTTTTTCTCAAGAGGATAGTCAAGGCTCCAGCCGCCCCTGTGCCTTTGGATGCTTTTTTTAAGCCAGCTGTCTATCCTTTCAGAGCCACTAACATATTCCCTGAATCCAATTCCGCCATAGCCGCCGAGCTGAAACCAGATGTTTTTTTCAATTTTGTACTGCTTCCATGGCTGCGTGTTTTCTATGAATATTATTGTTCCGTTTTTCTTGAGGTATTTTTTTATAAAGAAATCATATGCCCTTGGAAGTTTTTTGAACTTGATCCTATTAATTAGGTACCTCTTTACCATTGTCCTGTCGTGTATGACATCATCATGGATAATTATGCTGATATTTTCATTGTTTCTTAAAATAATTTTTGCCAGTCCACTGCCCTCTTTTGCATACCTTTGGACATCATCCGGCCCTATTGGATTAAACAACCTGAGCTCAATTACCATTGTATGGACAGGAAGCAATGGAGCATTAACTGCATTGGCAATGTCTGCTGCTGCCCCTGAGCCAGGACCTATTATTATTGAGTTAAATCTTTTATTTTCCAGAATATCATAAACCTTTATTACATTGTTTGCAAGCTTCTCAACATCTATTAGTTTTGCAGTCTTTCTCCTGTATATTATATTGGGCGAGGGCCTAAAATAATGCCACAAATGCCTGTATCTTGACTGCGCCCTTATATTAACAAGCGCTGCTGCAACAGAGGATGTAAAAAAAGAAGAGCTCTCAACACACATGCTTGGATAGATTGTCTTCATATTTGCTCTATTCTTATGCATATTATATAAAATTTTCCCTGACTTTACAGAAAACTATATAAACCATGGTTTTACTACAAGGGTTGCGCCTCGGTGGCTTAGTGGCTATAGCGGCGGACTTGTAATCCGCAGGTCGAGGGTTCGACTCCCTCCCGAGGCTTATTCTGTAATTGAAGATGCTGAAATGGAAGAAAAAATAAGAAAAAAATATAGGGAACTGAAAAAAAAGTATCCCCTGCCTGATTTTGAGGCATTAAACAAAGAGTTTGAAATCTCAACAATAGAGAATGAGGATTTTTTATTAAGGGAAATAAGGAAAAAGATAGCTGATAAAATAAATACAATGTGTGGGTTCTTTGAAGGTTTGTTAAGCCCTGACAACATAGCAGCCATTTATGAGTACAAGGCATTTGATGATAATGAGAGAAAAAAGGTATTTGAATTGTACAAAAAGCTCAAGGTGCTTGAGAAATTGTCCTTGGAACTGTCCTTAAACCCCTATGAGGAAAAGCATGCTGAGTTCATCAATGACTTCTTTAACTCATGGGAGAAAATAAAAGATGAAATAATAACAATAATCAGAAAAATAAAGGCTTTTTGGGAAAAAAAATCAACAAAAAAAGACAATGAGGAGTATTTTGGCTAAAATGAAAATTGTATTATTCGGGCCACCCGGAGTCGGCAAGGGGACTTATGCAAAAAGGATATCAAAAATATATAATATCCCGCAGATTTCAACAGGGGACATGTTCAGGAAGGCTGTTAAGAACAGGACAAAGATCGGCCTGTTTGCCAAAAAATATATTGACAGAGGCAATCTTGTGCCTGGTGATGCAACAATAAAAATGGTTAAGAAAAGACTAAAAAAAGACGACTGCAAGAACGGCTTTATGCTAGATGGCTTTCCAAGGACAATAGCGCAGGCAGATGCACTGAGCAGCATGGCTGGCATTGACAGGGTTCTGAATTTTACAGTTTCAAGGAAAATAACCCTTGACAGGATAACCGGAAGAAGGGTTTGCAGCGAGTGCGGGGCAATATTCCATATTAAGAATATCCCTCCAAAAGCAGAGGGAGTCTGTGATTTATGCCAGGGAAAGCTTGTCCAGAGGGATGATGACAAGCCGGAATCAGTAAAAAAAAGGCTTGATGTTTACAGCAAACAGACAGCCCCGCTGATAGCATATTACAGGAAAAGGGGGCTCATTGCAGACATTGATGCAAACAGGCCGATCGAGCAGGTTGATGAGATAATAGCAGATGTAAGAAAGGCGCTGAGGAATAGTCAGCCAAAGATTTTCTTTATGGCTATTGTCGCATAAGAGCCTTTTTCAAGAGTCAAGGATATTATGCATTTCTTTTTGTTTTTGTTCAGCTCGTCTTTTTCAGTCTTGAAATCAATACCTTCTGCATTAGCAAACATATCCCTTTCACCGCCCTCAGAGCTTAGCTCTGGCATCTCCCTTACTATAAAATCCCTTAATGCTATTCCCTCCTCTTTAAGCAGCTTCAATGACATTTCCTTTAATTTGTTGTCCTTAAACTCTGTCCCAAAACCGATTATTGGAAGCTTCATGTTTTTCATTGGTTTTAACGGAAAAGCGAAAAATCCATGCTGGTATTGAATCTTTTTGTAATTGCCCTTATCTAAAATTATTAGCTCAGAAACAGTCTTGTTAAATATTAAGCTTTGGAAGGCATGCACATACATCATCCTTGTTTTCCTTGGGATTTTTTTTATTGCGCCGATAAAATCATTCGGGAATCTTGAAATATGCTCTTTTACATCTTCTTCAAAACCAGATGTTTTTTCAGGAAAATTTTCTAAAATCAAATCAACTGCTTTCCTGAAATCTTTTTTCAGTATTGATTTTCCTATTAAATAATTGTTTTTGCTGAACCTCTGCTCATCAAAGTAATTTGGAATTTGAAGGGTTTTTGAATTAATCCTTATATTTCCTATGTTCAGGTTTCTTACTGTTATGACAAACTCATTTCCCTTCAGGTCGCCGAGGCTTATCCTCTCATCGCCCTTTCCTTTGTAAACAAGCTCAATGTCCTTTAATTTAATATCCTTTGTTTTGTTAAGCCTTTGAATAGAAATCATCTGCTCTGTTAGTGCTTTTTTGTCCTTTGAGCCGGCATATCCTATTTTCTTTCTGTCTACCTTTAAGTAATTTGCAACAGCTGAAACAGCCCTCTCTGTTGTGTAGTTTCTTTTTTTAAGAATAAAATAAGTGTAGTCTCCATTATCCTTTAACTTGACATTTGTCATTTCCTTTACAACAAAGTCTTCTGGAACCTGCTTTATTTTGTACATGCTATATATAAAACACAAAACATTAATAAAGCTTGATATTTTTTCCTGCAATGTGAGCCTGTAGCCTAGTCTGGATAGGGCGACAGCCTCCTATTGAGCAAAGCTCAATGATTTGGGCTGGTTCAAAAGCAAGCTGTAGGTCCCGGGTTCAAAACAGCTTTTTGCTAAGCTGGCACGCAAATGGTTACGCCCATTTGATACGCAAAGAGCGACATTCAATTGCCCTGCAATTGAAGTCCCTCACGCTCGCAAAAAATGTGGGTGTTAGATTAAAGCCAAGTTGCAAAAGCTGGTGAAAGTCCCGGCAGGCTCGTTTTTCAAAATGAGAAGAATAAAATCAGAGTTATTGTCCGCAATAGTTGGCATTATTATAGTAATACTGCTTTTTTGGTACATCAGGGTTGAGGAGATATTAAAGGCATTCAGGCATTTTTCTTTTGACAAGCTTATATTGTTTTTAATAGTGTCAATAGTAATGATGCTCCTGCATACACTCAGGTGGAGCATAATCCTCAGGTCACAGGGCTGCAAAGTGCCTTTTCCAAAGCTTTTTGTTTACAAGCTGGCTGGCTTTGGGGTGAGTTATATAACCCCTGCTGCCCACATAGGCGGAGAGCCTGTGAGGGCGCACCTTCTCAGCAAGAACCATGATATTGAGTTTAAAAAATCGCTTTCATCTGTTGTTATTGATAAATCATTGGACTTAAGCCTGAATGGGTTTTTTGCGTGCATAGCCATACTTATTATTTTAGCCAATTTTACTGTCTCAAAAAGAACAGCAGAACTTATGGCTCTGAGCTTTTTTGCAATGGCTGCTGCAATATACTTTTTTTATCATTTAACCATAACAGAAAAGGGGTTTTTTACAACATGCTTCAGGCTGCTAGGGCTTAACAAATGGAAGGCCACTAGAAAATATGAAAAAGACATAAGCGATATGGAATCGCATTTGATTTACTTTTTTAAGTACAGCAAAAAAGGGTTCAGGAATGTTTTTCTCATTTTCCTCTTAATCTGGGTTTTAATGTTTTTTGAATACAAGCTGGCTCTGCTCTTGCTGGGATATAACGCATCATTTGCAGCTATTTTTATATTCTTCTCGCTTGTTGGCCTTGCCTATATAATCCCTGTGCCTGCTGCTTTAGGCGCTTTGGAGTTCAGCCAGTCATCTGCGTCTGCTATCCTAAAACTAGGCAGGGGCATAGGTCTTGCGCTCAGCATTATTATCAGGAGCAGGGACATGATATGGGTATTTTTGGGCCTGTCATACCTTGCCTTGCACAAGATTAACTTTAAGAATATAGTCTTTAATAATGAAAAATGAAAACCATGCTCTTGAAGAAATCAGTTGGCATTTTTAAGAGGTCTGTTAGGGTTAGGTTTAAAGGCATAAATAAATATAATGGAAATGCAGAGCAGATATTAAAACAAATAATTAATGACTGCTGGAATGGAAATTATTTTCAGGCAAGTGCTGGGCATTTCTCCTGCTTCTACATCAGGGATTTTGGAATCAGCGTGCAGGCATTATTGAATCTTGGCTATAAAGATAGGGTTATTAAAACACTAGGATTTGCATTAGATTCTTATTCAAGGAATAATAAGATAACTACCACAATCTATAATGGTTCTGTTGTTGACTTTCCATATTACACTCCTGAGTCAGCTGCTTACCTTCTGCATTCAATAAGGCTTGCTGGTGCAAAAGAGCTGTTGCTGAAGCATAAGTTCTTTCTTGAGAAGGAAATAAGAAAGGTTTTCATTGAATCTTTTGACGAGCAGGAGGGCATAGTAAAAAAAAACAGGCATTTCTCATCTATGAAGGATAATGCACTTAGAATTTCCTCTCTTTATAACAATGCTATGGTTGCAATGCTCAGCAATGATATTGATTATTTTGGGCTCTATAACCCTTTCAAAAGCTATAATTTTAAGAAAATAATAAAAGACAGGTTCTGGACAGGAAGCTATTTTCTGGATGATTTGTCCGGCCCTGACTATACAGCTGGCGATGCAAATGTTTTTCCATACTGGGCCGGATTGTTTGATTCAAGGAAGATGATTAGGCTTTCGTTAAATGCAATACAGCAAAATGATTTGGACAAGCCCTTTCCATTGAAGTACACAAAAGAAAAATCAGGAAGATATTTGCTCCTGCAAAGCTTTCTTGTTCCTAATTATGAGGGAAATACTATCTGGACTAATATTGGCCAGTGCTTTATTGATGTTGTTAAAATGGTTGACAGGGAAAAGGCAAGAGAATATATTAACCAGTATGTCAGGAATGTTGAGAAATATAAAAATTACCTCGAGGTCTTTAATCCTAATGGAATTCCATACAAGACATTATTTTACTATGCTGATGAGGCCATGCTATGGTCAGCTATGCTTCTTGATTCAATAAAAAATAAAATATAGGTTACAATTTCACGCAGTTATTATTCGCATACCTTTTTCTTCAGGGATTATTGCAACTTCTTTATCATCCTTTAGTTTATATCTCTTAACTAGCTCCTTGGGAATTCTTAAACCTAAGCTCATGCCCCACTTAGAAAGCTTGGCATTGAATCTTTTCATCTCCCTATATTTTTCAGCAATGTTATGCAGCTGATTCATATCTAGAATTTCCTCCCCGCATTTTTCACATTTAAAATATCTATATTCAAATCCCTCCGGGGTTTTAGCTACTAACTCTTTCATATTTTCTTTGCATTCAGTACATTTTTTCATCTTAAATCACCTCTTGATTTCAATTGTTACAATCTTTATTTTAGTTCCAATAATTTGATCAACACAAATGACAGTGAACATTTTATGCACAGAAATGCTTGCGAAAACCTCATACTTTAGTATGAGGATGAGCATTTCTGGCATGCTCAAAAATGCTCTGCATTTTTGGCATCCTTAGAAATCAGTTTTGCTGATTTCTGGGAAACAAGAAATTTGCTTTGCAAATTTCT
>Ga0172364_10001715_pt1 | contig 17082 bp, 12 predicted proteins | sample LakKivSesite10cm_FD_114545 | JGI IMG/M metagenome (GOLD analysis project Ga0172364, IMG submission 114545) | Sediment microbial communities from Lake Kivu, Rwanda - Sediment site 10cm | ecosystem: Environmental > Aquatic > Freshwater > Lake > Sediment | place: Rwanda: Western Province, Lake... | reverse complement strand
GTCGCCCCATCAAATTCGGCCGTGCGCGTCCAGCGGGCCGAGAAGTCGTCCGCCGGCAGGCCCGCCGCGGGTGCACCCCGCCCCCAGGCAAAGTCCACGTTCACGTCGTTGCGCACCAGCACCGGGCGGCCGTCCAGCCGCCGGTTGGGCCAGTACTCGCCGCGCCACTGCGGAAAGTCGCTCACCCGCTCCCACCAGAACTGAACCTGGGCCACGCCGCCGTTCTCATAGTATTCGACGCGCAGCGTGTGGGCGCCTGCACCCAGCGTCCGCTCCGCCGAGTAGGTGGTGCCGGACGCGTCGTGCCACCGGTCAACGATCAGTTCGCTGTCCAGCCACACCCGCACACCGTCGTCGGTGCGGGCGTAGAAGCGATAGGTTCCCCCCTGGAACGAAAGCGTACGTGTCCAGCGGGCAGAGAAGCCGTCGGCCGGCAGGCCCACCGCGGGTGCCGCAGCTCCCCAATCGAAGCGGATCTCCGCGTCGTTGCGCACGAGGACCGGGGCGCCGGCCAGATCGCGGTTGCCATAGTACTCGCCGCGCCAAGCGGTGAAACCCGGTGTAGGTGTAGCAGTCGGCTGGGCGACCGGCGTCGGAGTAGCGGTTGGCGCAGACTGAGTGGGCGTAGCCGTCGGTGTCGGCGCGGGTTGCGTGGCAGTCGGTGCAGGTGTAGCAGTCTGAACGGAGGCCAGGACCTGGAACACGGCCCACGCCTCGTCGCCCGTTGCCGGTGACCAGGCCGTGACCAGTACACGCGGCGCGCTCACCAGGCGCGCGTCCTGTGGGAAGATGAACGGGGCAGTAAAGCGCCCCTCTTCCGTCACGGCTGCCGATGCGACGGGCACCTGCGTCTCCTGGCCGGACGCCAGGCCGTCCAGGCGCACAAACACGGTGTCGGCCGGCCGCCAGCCCTCGCCCGTGACGACGACGAACGTCCCTGGACCGCCTGCCGCTGGCAAGAGTTGGATGGAAGGAGCCGGCACAGGTGTGAAGATGGCCGTCGGCGTCAGGATGACGTCGCTGGCCAGCACAGTAAACCCGATCAACAGTACACCGGCAGCAGCCATAGCTACCAATGCGAAAGCAACCAACCACGGCTTCTGCTGTAAGACCCGATACCATCTTTTGATCATGCTAGACATGGGTACACCTCCCTGACTTTTATCATGGACGCTCTGATTCATCGGTAAGTTCCCGGCTGAAGCCGGGCGTCCATTTACCGTGGCTGCAGTATAATAAAGGATACTCGCCGGCGCATCGGCCAACCGGGGAGTTTGGGGACTGGACAGGTGGGGAGTTTTTGTACTGGTCAGAGGGAGAATAGCCCCCCTGGTCAGGTGACCAGGGGGCACCCCTGGACAAGATGGCATCTTGTCCTACATGTTCGAGGAGGGAGCGACTAAAGTCGCCACTACGAACTACGCACCCGGCCAGACGACGACCACGTCCGTTCCACGCCCGGCTTCGCTTTCGACCGTCAGCGTGGCGCCGATGCTCTCTGCGCGTTCGTGCATGATCCTCACGCCGAGATGGTCCGGTGGGATGTGGCCTGCATCAAAGCCACGGCCGTCGTCGCTGATGATTAACTCGACGAGGGAGAGGGGAGAAGAACACAAACTCACCCTGGCCTGGCTGGCACCGGCGTGCTTGGCCACGTTGTTCAGCGCTTCCTGCGCGATGCGGTACAGCGCCACTTTCACGTCGGGTGGCACGGGACAGTCTCCCTCCACCTCCACCGTCACCGGTACCCGCGCCCGGCCGGTGGTCGCCTCGGCCAATTGGCGCAACAGGTCACCCAACTCCGCCTCGACCAACGCTGCCGGCCGCAGTTCCAGGAGCAGCGTGCGCATCTCGGCCAGCGCGCCCCGCGTCAACTGGCGCACTTCCTCCAGGCGAGCACGCCCAACGTCCGGGTTCCGCTCCCACAGGCGGGGTAGCACGTCGGCGATCAGACTGGCCGAAAAGAGCGTCTGCGTCACCGCGTCGTGCAGGTCACGTGCCAGGCGGTTGCGCTCCTCCACCACCGCCAACTCCTGCGCCTGTTCGTAGAGCTGGGCGTTCTCGATCACGAGTGCCGCTCGTTGGGCCAGCGCGGTAAACAGCCGCCGCGCCTCTTCGCCGAAAGCGCGGGGGTGGGCATAGTTCACGTTGAACACACCAAAGACCTGGCCGCCGATCTTGATCGGAACGTGCATGAAAGAGCGAATATCCTCAGCCTCGGTGATGCGCCGGGCGACGCGGCGGTCGGTGCGTGCATCCTCCACGACGATAGGCACGCCGCTGACCGCCACACGGCCGACAATCCCCTCACCCGGGGCAAAAGACATCCGCGCCAGCGTCTCGGGTCTGAAGCCGCGGGCAGCCCGCACGACCAATCTCTCCCGCCGTCCATCCCAGACCATCAGCGAGCCCTTGTCGGCCTGGAGAATGCCAACAGCCACGTCCACCAACGTCTGCAGCACCTCGTCCAGGCGCAGGTGGCGATATAGCTCCTCGTCAGCGTGGTAGAGGGCTTCCAACTCCTGTGTACGCTGCCCGGCCTGGCCGAAGAGCCGGGCGTTTTCCACCGCCACCCCGATCTGGCCGCCGATAGAAGTGAGCAGTTCGACGTCCTGCTGAGAGAACTCCCGGTATTCCCGCGTGATCACGAACAAGGATCCCAGCACTTTGCTCCGCGAAATCAGCGGAACGACGGCCACAGAGTGAAAACCGCCCTCGCTGACCGCCAGGCGCGTCAGCCGTGCATCCACAGAGAGGTCCTTGACGACCAACGGCTCACCGGTCTGGACCACGCGCCCCGAGAAGCCCTCTCCTACCTTAAGGTGGTCAATGGCAGCCACAAATTGCCCGCTGAGCCCTTTATACGCCGCGATCGTCAAGACCCCGGCGTCTTCTCGCAGCAGATAGACCCCGCCGGCCTCGATCCCCGTGACCTCGAGCGTCTTGTCCAGCGCGTCGTTCAGGATCTTCTCCAGGTCCAGCGAGCGGCTCACGACGGCGGCAATTGCGTTGAGCGCCGCCAGTTCCCTGGTCCGGTCGGACACCCGCTGTTCCAGGTGCGCGTACGATTCCTGGAGTTGGGCCGACATCAAGTTGAACTGTCCGGCCAACTCCTCAACCTCATCCCCCGTCCGGGCGGTGATCGTCTGGCCGAAATTGCCCCTGGCCACCGCCTGGGCCGCGCCGATGAGCTCCACGATGGGCTTGGTGATGCGCCTGATCCCTATGGTGGCGACGAGCGTCGGCACCATCACGCCCAGCACCAACAACAACAGCAGGAAGCGCTGATAATTCCGACTGCCGCTGGTCAGCGTGGCCCAACCCTCCTCGGTGACGAGGCCCCACGGCATACCCGGCACCGGCGCAAAGCCGGCGACGATATCCTGCCCCTCAAAATCGCGGGTACGGATGGCGCCGACCTGGCCGTCCAAAACCTGCTGGACGACCGCTTGCGCAGCAAAGTCTTCACCGATGTGGCCGGCGGCTGAATGGTAAATCACCCGGCCGTGCCCATCCACCACGTAGGTGCTACCGCTCTCCCCGATGCGCAGCTTTACAATGTCGCCGTAAAAGGCACTGACCGCCGATGCGCCCAGGCGAAACATGCCGGCCACGACCCCCAGGAGCTCACCATCCTCGCCAGCGATGGGCACAGCCACGACGATGACCTCCATACCACCTGGCCCATCGGCGACGATGTCCGAAAAGACCGGCTGCGGCAGGCTGAGCGTCTGGGCACGCACAATGTCCCGGTAATACGTACGATCGGACCAGTTCTGGCCCAGGATCTCCGACCGCTCCGGTTCAGCGGCCACGAGCGTCCCGAACGTATCGAGGAGCAACACGCCGCCGTCAAAGACCGCCAGGCGATTGCTGGCCCACTTGAGCGCCGCACGTTGGGTAGCCGGTTCGTTCCGGTAGATGTCCGCAGTACGCGCCAGCGCAGTGAGGAGATCGGTGTACTCTTTCAACTCCGTCGCCAACTGGCCGGCCGAGAGACGGACCAGTTCCTGGTCCCGTTGGATGACCTGTTCCTCTGTCACCCGCTGGTAGGCATAGAAGGTCACCAGCGCCACCGCGACCAGGATGATCGCGGTGGGCACAAAAGACCACACGATGATTTTGGTGCGCAGGCTTCGCCACCGGGTTCCTAAGCGCACAGCGCCGCTCCTACTCCGTCCCCTGTTGGACGGCCTGGATCTGACGACAGGCGGCCTCCATCTGCTCCAGCGGGGCCTGGCCGAGTTTAAAGATCTGGTCCCAGGCAGCGTAGGCGATGCGCTTCGCATCCGCCATGTTGGCAAAGACCTCAGCCGTCACCGAGTATCCCTTGACGTGGCCATCCGCGAAGGCGGCGATGTCCCAGTCCATGACCTTGCCCGGGAATTCCTGGCGGATGAAGCCAATCCACTCGTCCACCAGTGACGCCCGCGCTGGCTGGAGGAAATTGGCACGGGCCATGGCCCGGCCATACTCCTTGCTAATGAGAAATTTGACCAGTTCCCAGGCCGCGTCGGGATGCCGGGTCCCGGCGTAGATGCCAAAGCCATCCGTCGTGGCCAGCGTCACCCGGCGCACCGGCCCCGCCGGGAAAGGGACGACCCCGACCCGAAAGCCAGCTCCCGCCAGGATGTCCTTCAACGCCCACGAGCCATCTTCGACCATGGCCACCCGCCCGGCGATGAAGGCCTGGCGCGTGGACATGTTTTGTACGTCCAGCGGGGTCGCCATCACCCGGTCGTCCCACATGCGGGCGCGAATCCACTCCATCGCGGCCATGGCCTCGGGCTCGCACATGCGGCACACCGTGGGATCGTCGGGGTCCGCAAAGTGGCCACCCCAGCCGTTGACGTGTACCTGGATGCGGTCCCAGGAAACGTCGAGCATGCTGCCCCACAGATCGGTCTTGTCGTCGTCGTCACGGTCGCGGGTGAGATGCTGCATAGCCGCCAGGTAGTCGTCGTGGTTCCAATTCACATCGGGATAGTCCACGCTGTATTCATCGAAGAGGTCGCGGTTGTAGTAGAGCGCCAACGCCCCGTGATATTTGGGCAGGCCGTATTGCCGCCCGTCCCTGGCGAAGAAGGACAGGTACTGGGCCGGGTCCCAGTCGTCAATCGTGGCCTGGTCCAGGTCGGCCTCCACGTAGGGGCGCAGGTCGAGCGTATATCCCTTCTGGGCCAGGATCGGGAAAAACGAACAACAGGCCTGGAAGACGTCGGGCGCAGTGCCGGCCTGCATATCTGCCATCACCTTCTCCTCAAAGTTCTCTGGATCGGGGGTGTAGAAGACACGGATGCCGGAATGGGCGGCGTGGAACTGCTCCAGCATGCGCTGGGCCATCGGAGGGAACCAGTCGGTCCGCCAATCCTGGTAGACGAGTTGTACCTGCTGTCTGGCCTGGGGGGCACCTTGGGGCTGGAACGGGGCACACGCGCTCAACAGTGCGCCAGCGGCAGCCGCGCCTGCCTGGCGCAGGAACGCGCGCCGGGAGATCGCCGAGGGGACAGCGTCTCCCGAGGCTGGGCCTTCGTGTCTGCAACGTAGTGTATGATGCTTCATTTTGCCTCCTCGTGGCCCCATTCTACCCGATCTTGGTCAGAGCGCAATATGGCCGGCCAGCGATAAAGTCGCTACAGAGCTCTCTCCGCGCAGAGCACGTCGCTGATCGCCCACCGCCCGCCGACCTGCTGCAGTTCCACGGTGAACGTGTGGCCCTCGAAGCTGGTGTGGACAACCACGCTGGCCTCTTCACCTGACACCACTACCTGGTCAAGCGCGTAGCTCGCCGGGACGTCTTGCGCGCACAGGAACGGATCGTAACCACTCTTGTCGAACGAGGCGACGATCCTGTCCACCTTCTGGATTGCCCCAGGGGTCAGGTACGGGCTCGAGCGGTATGCCCCGTCGGCCAGTGGGTTGCGCATCTGGCCTGAACCCTGCACCCCGACGTACTCGAGATACCAACCGTAGAAACCCTCCACGGCCTGTTCCGGCATCGTGGCGGCCGGTGCGCCGCAGCAAACGTCGGCGATCTTCCATTGCCCGCCCTCCATCAGGAGCCCCACCCTCAGGTCACGCACCAGCTCGTACTCGGTACCGGGGTTCCAGACCTGGCGCACGACGACGCTGGCAACCTGGTCCGCCACGGCCACTTCGCCGACGGTGAAATCCTCCGGGACATCTTGCGCGCACAGGAACGGATCGTAGCCACCCCCGTCGAACGAGGCGATGATGCCATCTACCTTCTGGACAAAGTCCGGGGACAGGTATTCGCTCGAGCGATATGCGCCGCCGGCCAACGGGTTGCCGGGCTGCCCGGCGTACCAGCGGTAGAAGCCCTCCACCACCTGTGCGGGCCCGGCCGGTGAGGAGGCTGCGGCTGGCACGGGTGCAGGGCTACATCCACTTGGCACGACGGCCAGTCCGAGCGCCACACTGAGGAAAAACAGGGTAAACTGCCTGGTCTTCACTGTCAGACTCCTTATCTTGTGGTTATGGTGGGCGGCGAACCGCCCGATCGTACATGCCCAGTGTACCATGCAAGACTCCCTGGTGCATCAGCCAAGCGGGGAGTTTGAGAGCTAGACAGGTGGGCGGTCCTGGCCCTGGTCAGGTGACCAGGTGCGGCCTGGTTATTGACGCAACTCCGGGGATGAGGAGAAGCGGCTCATCACCGAGGACGAGAAGCACCGCATCTACACGCGGGCAGTGCGCGGCGCAGACGGGCGGGGGCTGGGCTACTATGAACGGTACGAGCCGCCAGTGGGAAGGAAGGGAGGGAAGGGAGGGAAAGAAAGGAAGGGAAGGGTAGGCACTCGAAGAGCGGTATGAGACATCGGTGAAGTGAGCATTCCCCCTCCCTCACAGGGAGGGGTTAGGGGAGGGTGGGTCCTGGCATACCGGCAGGGTGTCTTGGGGGATCAACCTGCATTCAATACGGAAGCCTCACCCTCACCCCAGCCCTCTCCCTCGGAGGGAGAGGGGGCGAGACCCTTGTCCCTGGCCCTTCCTCCCAATGCTGGGGGAGAGCAGGAGCAGAGTCAGCTAGATCATGGCAATTGGATCAGGCTTTCGATCTCGCGGAGAACGGCCATCAGATCGAGGGCAGAAGAAGCAACGACGTCGCTCTCACTACCCTCATGCTTGTGGTGGGGAAACGTAGGAAGATTCAGCTTCTTGTGGTGCCCGGTGTTGTCGTATCGGAAAACCAGTGCCCTCGCGGCGTCCATGTACTGATAGACGTACATCAGGCGGTCTACGGTTACCTCGACATCCACAAATTCGCGCACGTGGAGGATGGAACCGTCAGTGAAGCGGAGTTCCCCGCTGATAAACCCTTCGTAAGTGCTGCGCTTATCATACGTCACGGTGGAAGATAGCAAGAAACGGCAGTCTGCGAGGGTGTCTTGAATCTGCTGAAAGTAGGCTTCAATTCGCAAACCGGATCTCCTGCAGCGTGTCGGCCTTTTCGCGCAGGCGCAAGAGGAGCCGGTATTCACCGATCCACTCGGCGAACTCTAGCGTTTCAGGGAGTTCGTCATTCTCGTACCGAGAAACAAATTCCATTGTGGCCATCCGGTACTTGCGTTCGAACTCCTGGAGCCGTTGCTCTGTCCGGTGGATGCCAACTTCTAACAGACGTAACTCATTGGCCAGAGCACCCTCGACCAATGGTCTCAACGGGTATGTCCGGGTGGATACTAGTTTGAGTTCAGTCATTTCCTTTGCCCTCTTGGGACCTTTCTTATAGAACAAGCACACGTCCCACAACAGCAGGGGTCACACTCCCGTGTCTGTTTCAAGTACAGTGTAGCATAGCCAATACCAATCGTCAAGCCGGTCAGCACTCGCTGTAACCGCAGGTGTAGCAGCGGCGGCAGCCTTCCTCGTTCACCAGCGCCGCGTGGCCGCACTCCGGGCACAGGTCGCCCGCCGGGAAGAGCGCAAGTTGCGCCGCCTCCGGCCCCTCCGGCGCCGGCTCCGCCATCCCCAGATGCTCGGCCAACACCTGCGCCACGCCGTCTGGCAGGCTCTGCACACGCTCGCGGCCAAACCCCAACGACCGCCCGCCGCCGATGCCCTTCAACTGCTTCACCACCTGCTGGAGGCGGCGCTTGGCCGACAGCGGCGAGGGGATGCGCAATACGAGCGAGATCAGCCGCCCGATGGCCTCCGCCACCGCCGCCGTGTCCGAGCCGGCCTTGCCCACGTTCAGGAACACCTCGAACGGCTCGCCATCGCCGTTGGTGTTGACCGTGGTGTACGCCGTGCCCAATGGCGTGACCAGGTGGTACGTCTCCCCTTTCAAGCGGCGCGGACGGGGCCGCACGGTCGCCGGCGCCAGCGCGCCCCGCGCCTGTTGCGCAGCGCGGCGCGTCGCCTCCGTCTCCAGCACCACCTTCTCCCGCGAACCGGTCACGTACACGGTAAGCCCTTTGCAGCCCAGTTTCCACGCCAGTTGAAAGGCCCGCGCCACGTCGTCGGGCGTGGCGGTGGCGGGGAAATTGATCGTCTTCGAGATGCTCGAGTCCACGAACGCCTGCAGCGCTGCCTGCATGCGCACGTGCTCCTCCGCGCTGACGTCGCCGGCGACGACGAACACGTCGCGCACCGCCTGTGGCACGTCCTCGACCGCCTGGCAACTGCCGGTCACGCTCACCTGCTGCACGATGCGCTCGCAGGCCGCGTCGTCGAGGCCGGCCGCCTTTAACGCCTGCAAGAAGAGCGGGCTGGTGTACTTGAGCTCCAGGTCGCGGCCCTCGTCGTTCACGTGGCGCACGTAGGCCAGTGCAAAGACCGGCTCGCAGCCGTACGCCTCACACCCGGCCACGGTCGCGATCGTACCCGTAGGAGCCACTGTAGTCTGGGCCGCGTTGCGGATGCCGTAATGCCGGATCCCCTCGACAATCGCCGCCCAGTCCAGCACCGGCCGCCCCCACTTTTCCAGCCGCGTGTAAGGGGTCAGTGGCTGTGGTGGCGTCCAGCGCGAATCGTCGGGATCGTAGATGCTGCCGTGGAGCGCGGGGAACGGCCCGCGCTCCCGCGCCAACTCGACACTGGTGCGCAGCGCGTGGTAGCGGATGAACTCTATCACCTGCGCCGCCAACTCCTGGGCCTCGACGCTGCCGTAGCGCACCCGCAGATAGTACAACAGGTCGCCCAGTCCCATCACGCCTAGCCCGATGCGGCGGGTACGGAGGGCCGCCTCCTTGAGTTGCGGCACCGCTGGCACGTACGTGTTGGCGTTGATCACGTCGTCCAGGAAGCGCGTCGCCAGCTCGACCGTCTCCCGCAGTTTCTCCCAGTCCAACGCCGGGTGGCCGTTGTCCCCGCAGCGCACGTGCCGCGCCAGGTTGACCGAGGCCAGGCAGCAGTTCTCGTAGGGTAGCAAGAATTGTTCGCCGCAGGGGTTGGTCGCCTCGTACTCCCCCAGGTGCGGGCAGGGATTTTGCCGGTTGGCCGTGTCCAGGAACAGGACGCCCGGCTCCCCGTTCCGGTGGGCCCCGGCGACGATCTCGTCAAAGATCTCGCGCGCCCGCACGGTCTTCCAGACGCGGCTGTCCTGGGGACTGACCAGGTCTAGCGTACCATCCGCCTCCACCGCCTGCATAAGCGCGTCGGTCACACCGACGGAGACGTTGAAGTTGGTGATGGCGTGCTCGCTGGACTTGCAGCGGATGAACTCGCGGACGTCCGGGTGGTCCACCCGCAGCACGGCCATGTTGGCCCCCCGCCGGGCGCCACCCTGGCTGACGATGCCGGAGGCCACGTCAAAGACCCGCATAAAGCCAAGCGGGCCGGTGGCGTGGCCGCCGCTCGAGTACACCGGCGCACCGCGGGGGCGCAGGCGGGAGAAGGAAAAGCCGGTCCCGCCGCCGGTCTGCTGGACGAGCGCCGCATCGCGCAGCGTCTGGAAGATGCCGTCCCCGACGCGCCCCATGTCGTCGGAGATGGGCAGGACAAAGCAGGCGGCCAGTTGCCCGAGCGGCGTGCCGGCGCCGGTGAACGCCGGCGAGTTGGGCATCAGGCGCAGGCTGGATAAAAGGTCGTAAAAGCGCGCTTCTGTCGCCGCCACGTCGCCGCCCCACTCTTTTTCAACTGCAGCGATGTGGGAGGCCACGCGGTGGAACATCTGCTCGACCGTCTCGACCGGCTGCCCGTCGGGCCCCTTGCGCAGGTAGCGGCGCTCCAGGACGGCCAACGCATTGCCGGTTAACTCGACCTCCGCCTCGGAGATTCCTCGCTGCGCTCGGAATGACGATATGGACTGACCCGCACCCCGCATGACAACCTCCACCCCGCCCTCGTGGGGCAGGCTTTCCAGCCTGCCTCCTCATACCGCCGCCCTATCCTCGCTCCTCCAACAGCCGATCAATCGTGGGGCAGGCTTTCCAGCCTGCCTCCTCATACCCCCACCCTATCCTCGCTCCTCCAACAGCCGGTCAATCTCCGCCCGCACCGCCTCCAGGTCCTCCAACCCCAGGTAGACGATGGCGTACCGGATGTACGAGACCGGGTCCAATTCCTTCAGTTCCTCGATGACCTGGTCGCCGACGACGCGGCTGGGAACCTCTGTCTTGCCCATCTGGCCGATGTGATGCTCGACCCGGTCCACCAAGCGCTCCAGGTCGTCGGCCGAGACGGGCCGCCGAGCGCAGGCGGTACGCAAGCCCGAAAGCAACTTTTCGCGGTTGAACTCCTCTCGCTGACCGTCGCGCTTGACCACCAACGGGGTGGTCAGGATTGCCCGCTCCATCGTGCTGAAGCGCCGCCCACACGCGTCGCACACACGGCGACGTCGGACACCGCGTACACTGTGACTCGTATCAATCACCCGCGTGCGCGCATGGTTACAGTAGGGACAGTTCATCGCTCCGGCCTCCTGGACAAGATGGGGTTGCAGCATACGCCAGATATGGCGGTTTATAGAAACAAAAACCCCATATCTAGGGGTTTGTGGTGTGCGTAGATTATACCACACACTCGTGTAGCACGCAAGTGAATTCACATGGCACAACCTTAAAAAACGGCGCAAAAAGACGACGTTTAGGACTGGGGGGCAACTAGAATAATTCGGCTGTCCCTCCCCGCCAGGGACAGCCGAATCAATGGTTTGCAAACATGGTACACCTATCCTGATATTATGACCTCACCAGATTCTTCGTCGCTGCGCTCCTCAAGGCGAGATTCTTCGTCGCTACGCTCCTCAAGGCGAGATTCTTCGTCGCTGCGCGCCTCAGAATGACGAGCGGCGCTGCACGCCTCAGAATGACGAGTGGCGCTATCGCACCTCGGAATGACGGGCGTGCCCACGGCCTGGCCGCAGGGCAGGCTGGCCAGACGGCATTCCATGGAACGGCGCTGTGGCGAGCGATATAAGTATTGTGTGACCGGCGCTAGCTCCGGCGGCGCAGGAAGGCCGGGATCTCCAGGTCGTCTTTGTCGTACACCGGCACCGAGAACTCGACCGTGTCGCTGAGCGCGGCGCGCGCCACAGCCACACGCGGGCGCGCTTCTGCGCTGTCGAAGCCGGTCGCGATGACGGTGATGTGGACCTCGTCGCCGATGTTCTCGTCAATGACCGCGCCGAAAATGAGATTGACGTTGGGGTGCGCGGTCTGCTTGATGATCGAAGCCGCCTCGTTGACCTCGAACAGGCTCAGGTCCGGTCCACCGGTGATGTTGAAGAGGATGCCGCGCGCGCCGTCAATCGTGATGTCCAGCAGCCGGCTGGAGATGGCCTGCTGCGCGGCTTCGACCGCCCGGTTGTCGCCGGTGGCCCGTCCCACGGCCATCAGCGCTGCGCCGCCCTGGGACATGATCGTCCGCACGTCGGCAAAGTCCAGGTTGATCAGCCCCGGCACGGTGATCAGCTCCGAGATGCCCTGGATGCCCTGGCGCAGCACGTCGTCGGCCAGCGCGAATGCCGCCTGCAGGCTGACCCGCTTGTCGGTGATCTCCAGCAGCCGGTCGTTGGGGATCACGATCAGCGTGTCCACGGCCTCCTTGAGTTGCTCGATCCCGGCCCGCGCCGTCTCGGCCCGCACCGCCCCTTCCCACCCGAAAGGCCGGGTGACGACGCCGATGGTCAACGCCCCGATCTCTCTGGCAATGCGGGCGACGACCGGCGAAGCGCCGGTGCCTGTCCCGCCGCCCATACCGGACGTGATGAACACCATGTCGGAGCCCTGCATGATCTCGTACAACTCGTCGGTTGACTCCTCCGCCGCCTTGTGGCCCAGCTCCGCGTCACCACCCACGCCCAATCCGCGCGTCAGTTTATCGCCGACGCGCACGCGCTTGGGCGCATTGGAGAGCATGAGCGCCTGGGCATCGGTATTGACCGCGATAAAGTCCACGCCGCTCAACCCCTCCGCGATCATGCGGTTGACGGCGTTGCTGCCGCCACCTCCCACGCCGACGACCCGGATTTGGGCGAAACTTTCGGTTTGAGATGATTTGTGCATGTCAGTCCTCCTGAATCAAATGCGTAATCCGTAATGCGTAATTCGTAATGCGTAACCGTAATCGTAATGCGTGATGCTGGGCTGGCCGGGGGGAAAGACCCGCAGCCAGTTGAGAAAGCGCCTCCCCAGGCCTGAGCCGGATTTATGCAACTGGGGCCGGGTGTCCGCCGTCACACCCCACCCCATCAGCCCCGACCCCACCGCGTGGGCCGGGTTCGAAATCTGGTCCACCAGGCCGAGGAACGTCTGAGGCGTCCCTACGCGCACCGGTAGACCCAGGACGTCCCGCCCCAACTCTTGAAGGCCGGCCAGTTGCGCCGCGCCACCACACAGCACGACCCCCGCCGGCAGCAACCCATCGTAGCCCGAGCGCTTGATCTCCTGGTGGATCATCGAAAGAATCTCTTCCGCCCGTGCTTCGATGATCTCCGCCAGTTTCCAGCGCAGCACAGCCTGAGGTGTTCCCCCGCCGAAAGGCGACACGGTGAACCGCTCGTCGGGCGATACCTGAGAAGCGCGGGCGTGGCCATACTGGACCTTAATCTGCTCGGCTACATCCGGCGGCAACCGCAGGCCGATGGCGACGTCGCCGGTGATATACTCGCCGCCCACCCCCAGCGTGACCGTGTGCCACACGGTGCCGTCAATGAAGATGGCGATGTCGGTGGTGCCCGCGCCGACGTCAGCCAGCACGACGCCCATCTCGCGCTCGGTGTCCGTCAGCACGGCGTCGCCAGCGGCGATACTCGCCAGAACCAGTTCGTCCACCTCCACACCGGCCCCCTCCACACACTTGACCAGGTTCTGGATCGAAGTGGTGGAGCCGATGACGATGTGGGCCTCGACTTCCAGCCGGAAGCCGTGCATGCCGAGCGGGTCGCCCACGTCGGTCTGCCCGTCCACGATGTAGCCACGGGGGATGACGTGGACGACCTCCTGGTTGTGAGGCACGGCAATCGCGTGCGCAGCATCCAACGCCCGGTCCACGTCCTCGGCTGTGATGCCCTGTTCGCGGCGGGAGATGCCCACAACTCCCCGGCTGTTGAGGGACGAGACGTGTGTGCCGCTGAGCCCCACGTACGCCCGCTCGACCTTGTACCCCGACGTGTGCTCGGCTCTCTCGACCGAGGCCGCGATGGCCGCCGTGGCGTCTGCCACGTTGACGACCACGCCTTTGCGCACGCCCCGCGAGCGCACCAGGCCCACGCCAATCACGTGGACGTCCCCCTCGTCGTCCACCTCACCCACCAGCGTGCATATCTTGCTAGAGCCTACGTCAATGCCCACGATTGTACGTCCCACGGTCAGCCTCTTTCCGGTCCAGAAACCAGGTTTTTAGGAAAAAACCAGGTTTCTCACCATTCGTTCACCAGCGAATAATAGGGCGCATCAGGAAAGCGCACGTCCACGAAGCGGGGCGTCAGCCCCCGCGCTTCCAGGTCGGCCGCCAGCCACGCCAGCACCTGCAGCCGTTCGGCCAACCCTGGCCCCTCTCCCAAGATGACGCGCCAGCCCCGCTCGTCGGTGAATGTTAACCCGCGCCCTGGCACGTAGGCCAGCAAGGACGGCACGTCCACGCCAGCCGCCCATAGCTCGGCCAGCGCGACGCGCACGCGCTCGTCCAGCCGGCCGTCTTCACTCCGTGGCAGAGGGCCTTGCACCCGCCATCTTTCCCCCCCCTTATCCCCCCCATCGGGGGGGAGAGAAGAAGCATCCCCCCCGCTGGGGGGGAGAGAAGAGGCATCCCCCCCACCGGGGGAAAAAGAGGGAGAGGCTGAGAAGATGACACCCTCAGCGTCAACCCACCACATCTGCCCGTCCTCGTCCCATACCACCCGTGGTTGCCGCTCGACGACGGTGATCGTGCAGCGCGCCGACAGGCCACACGCAACCTGCGCACTCTCCAGGTCCGGCAGTACCTTCAGGAGACGGGTCTCGATCTCAGCAGGGTGGACCCACAGCATGTGCAGCCCCGGCAAACCGCTGGCGCGGGCGATCTCGTCGGGCGAGCTGCGGCTCGCCCCCACAACGATCACGTGGGAGGCGTAAAAGCGCTCGTCGAGCGTCAGCCACAGCGCTCCCACAGCCACGACAGCCGCCAGCAGCAACAGCACACCACGCAGCCGACGCCACGCGGCATGCGACGACGCTGGGGCCTGCCTCACGCGCGCCCGGCCCACAACCAGCGCACCCGCCGCCTCAAACCGTTTACTTTTTCGCCGCTGCTGCCTACGAGACTTCACTCTACCTCATCACCCCATTGACTCATCGTTCATTGTTCATTGTCCCATTGTTCATTGTCCATTCCCACCCGGTTGATACGACGTCTCCGAGCGCTCCTTGTCCCGATGCCGCTCGAGCGCCAGCTCGATCAGCCGGTCAATCAGTTCCGGGTACGAGATGCCGCTGGCTGCCCACAACTTGGGGTACATGCTGATGGCGGTGAAACCCGGGATCGTGTTGAGTTCGCTGACGTACAACTCGCCCGTCTGGCCGGAGAGCAGAAAGTCGGCGCGCGCCATCCCGGCGCAGTCAATCGCCTTGTAGGCCCGCACTGCCAGGTCGCGCACCCGTTCCGCCTGTTCCGGCGAGATCGGCGCGGGGATCAACAGTTTCGAGGCCTTGTCGCCGACGTCCAGGTACTTGGCGGCGTAACTGTAGAACTCGCGGCTGGGAATGATCTCGCCCGGCACCGAAGCGATGGGGTCGTCGTTGCCCAGCACGCTGACCTCGATCTCGCGCACAGCCGGCACGGCCACCTCGACCAACAACTTGCGGTCGTAGCGAGCGGCCTCGGCCAGGCCGCGAGCCAGCCCCGGCCGGTCGTGGCACTTGCTGATGCCGACGCTGGAGCCCAGGTTGGCTGGCTTAGTGAAGACCGGGTAGCCCAGCCGTTCTTCGATTTGCTCGATCACGCCTTCCGGGTCGGCTTCCCACTCCTTGCGCTTGAACGCCAGGTAATCCGCGATGGGCAGGCCGTGGGCGATCATCACGTCCTTGAAGATGGCCTTGTCCATCCCCAAGGCAGACGCCGTCACGCCCGCCCCCACGTAGGGGATTCCCGCCAGGTCCAGCAGCCCCTGCACCGTGCCATCCTCGCCATACGGCCCGTGCAGGACGGGGAAGATGACGTCGAGTTCCGTCACCCGCGTCGCTTTGACCGCCCGTTCCGTGTCTTCGAGCGGTATCAGCCCACGTCGCGAAGGGTCGCCCAGCAGGGCGGCGGGCTGGCTTGCGCTGGCCTCGCCCGCCTGGAGTGCTTTCAGCGGGTCGCCCGAGGCGATCCAGCGGCCCTCCTTGGTGATGCCGATGGGCACGACGTCGTACTTTCCCTTGTCTATCGCGTCCATCACCGAGCGGGCGGAGGCGAGCGAGATCTCGTGCTCCCCCGAGCGGCCACCGAAGATTATTCCTACGCGGATCTTGTGTGTCACTACTTTTCCTCTCCGGTAGACCAGTCTACCAGCCTACCAACTCGATCTCTAGCTCCAACTCCACCCCAAACTGCCGCAATACCTCGGCCCGTGCGTGCTCGATCAGGGCCAGGACGTCAGCGGCGGTGGCGGTGCCGGTGTTCATGAAGAAATTGCCGTGCAGCTCTGAGATCTGCGCCCCGCCGATGCGGGTTCCCCGCAACCCGGCCTGCTCGATCAAATACCCTGCGTGGCTGCCCGGCGGGTTCTTGAAGGTCGAGCCCATCGTCGCGCCAGCGGGATGGCGCGTACGGCGCCACTCCAGGATTTCGCCCGCCCGTGTCGCAAGCGCCCGCGCATCACCGGGCTGCAACCCAAACGTCGCTACCAATACCACATGTGCTGCGTGTTGCGTGTTACGTGTTACGTGTTGCGTGTTACGTGTTGTGTATTTCGTGCATCCTGCATCCTGCATCCTGCATCCTGCATCCTGCCTCTTGATCCGGCTCGACCGGTAGTCGAACTCGAACCACTCGTTTAGCCGCTCCACAACCTGGCCGTCCGGCCCCAGCACCGTCGCGCTCTGCAGCACGCCCGCGACGTCGCCCTCGAACGCGCCCGCGTTGCCCACCACCGCCCCGCCGACCGAGCCGGGGAGCCCGGCCGCCCACTCCAGCCCCACCAGCCCACGCTCGACCGCTTCACGCGCCAGCACAGCCAGCAGCGCCCCCGCCTCGGCTCGCGCCACGAGGCCGTCGAAGTCAATGCGCACCGCCCGGTTGACGATCACCAGCCCACGCACGCCCGTATCGGCGACCAGCACATTGCAACCGCCACCCAGCAGGAGCCAGGGCACGTCGTGCTGGTGGGCCAATCTCACCGCGCCGGCCACCTCGTCCACGCTCTCGCAGGCGACCAACAGGTCGGCCGGCCCGCCGATGCGCATGGCGGTATAACGCGCCAGCGGCTCATCGCGCCGCACGCGCGGTCCCAGCGCCGTTGCCAGCCCATCCAGATCGTGGCTAATAGCAATACCTCTCAAACAAGACATCGGAAGATACCGTAGCCAGTTCTCATCAGTAGGGGAATCCCCAACTTGTTGGGGCCATTTTCGTGTCCAGTGAGCAGACCCGAACAAGTTCGGGACTCCAGAGCTGCTGCTTGGGTGCAGCGGGCGCCCCCGAGACGAGGGCTGCGAG
>Ga0172364_10001712_pt1 | contig 17103 bp, 18 predicted proteins | sample LakKivSesite10cm_FD_114545 | JGI IMG/M metagenome (GOLD analysis project Ga0172364, IMG submission 114545) | Sediment microbial communities from Lake Kivu, Rwanda - Sediment site 10cm | ecosystem: Environmental > Aquatic > Freshwater > Lake > Sediment | place: Rwanda: Western Province, Lake... | reverse complement strand
CTGAAAAACTTCCAGAATACGAGGATTCCTAATCAGCTTTTCGGGTTCCTGGACCGGCAGGTTGTTCTCTTTGAGCCAAAGCTCAACCTCTTCCCAGTCAGGAACGATAAGAGTGGAAATAAATCTGCGGCGGTTGCCGATAACCATTGAGTTTATGATAAATCTGTCTTTGTTGAGCTGGGCTTCTATCATTTCGGGCCAGACGTTTTTCCCGCCCGAAGTAACGATCATTTCTTTTATCCTGCCGATAACGGTCAAAAAACCCTGTTTATCTAAGAAACCCATATCGCCGGTATAGAACCAGCCGTCTTTGTCAAAAGATTTCGCGGCCGCCTCTTCATTGCGGAAATAGCCGGAAGTAATATTGGGGCCCTTCGCCAAAATTTCTTTTTCAGGAGAAATTTTTATTTTAGTGCCGGGAACGGGTTTTCCGACCGTGCCAAACCTGAAATCTTTTTCCCGGTTTACCGCCAAAACCGGCGAGGTTTCGGTAAGACCGTATCCCTCCAGAACCATAACTCCGATTTTGTAGAAAAACCGAGCGATTCTCTCGTTGAGCGTCGCGCCCCCGGAAACCGTTAAGCGAAGCCGGCCGCCAAGATTTGCTTTTATTTTTTTGAAAACCAGAAAATCCCCTATTTTGTACCTCAGGGTTTCCTTTCTCTGGCGCAGCGCCCAATGAAAAAGTTTATTCTTCAAAGAAGACGTTCTGACTTTGTCCCAGATGGTGTCGTGGAACTTTTCAAAAACTCTGGGCACGGAAATCAATATCGTGGGCCTGACTTCTTTCAGGTTCAAAGCAAGCTGTTTTATGCCCTCGCTATAAGCGATGGTTGCTCCGAAAGAAATGGGTATATAATAACCTGCCATTCTTTCCAGCACGTGCGAAAGAGGCAGGAAAGACAGGAAAACATCGGTTTTTTTGACCGGGATGACCGAGGTCACGGCCTCAACGTTGCTTAAAAAATTCTGGTGGCTGAGCACCACGCCTTTTGGTTCGCCGGTGGTACCCGAGGTGTAAATTATCGTGCAGGCCTCGTCCGGCTCCAAGAAAGTTTCCTCATAGGAGCCGGGGTGGCTGTGGTTGAATAGTGCCGACCATGTAAAAATTTTCCCCCTCAAAGAATCCTGCTCTGCCGCGGTGGGCCTCTGCAAAAAAATAACTTTTTCCAAGAAATTGAGGTCCGAATCTCCTAAAAGCACTTTGTTGAGCAGGTCGCTGCTGGAAACTATAAGAATTTTGGCGCCGGAATGCTTTAGGGTGTTGGAAATCGCCTTGGGGCTTAGGGTCGTATGGAGAGGAACGACAATGGCGCCCACGAGCATTGTTGCCAAATCAGAAATCGCCCACTCGGGCCTGTTCTCCGAGAGGATAGCCACTTTGTCGCCCTTATTGACTCCGATTTTTTGGAAACGAGCGGCTAAAATTTTTACTTTTTCTCCGAACTCATGATAGGAAACGGGGAAATAAACTCCGTCTTTTTTGTAGAGGAGAGCGGTTTTTTGAGGATATCTTTCAACTGTCTCAAAAAAAACTTCCGGGATGGTTTTCCCAATCATTGTTTTTTCTGATGATTGCGGATTATTTCTTCAATAAACTGAAGGGCCTTTTCAACCACTTCCCGACGGCGCTCTTTGTCGGTGATTATGTGCTCCCTGGCATTAAGCCAGTAAATCCTTTTGCAAGACGAGCCAAGATTTTCGTAGATATAAATTGCGCTGCCGGGATGCACCACCGGGTCAACGCTGGCGTGCATAACGAGAACCGGGGCTTTGACGCTTCTAAGGTTGGGAATGGTTTCTTCCCTGATGAACTGAAAAAACCGCATTAAGCTTTTAATGGGGATCAAGGGGTATGTTACCTCGTCCGCCATATCGGTGTAATCTATTTTGTAAATGCGCCTGGGTTTGCGGTAATATTTTTTCATCCAGCCGTAAAGATAATAGCGGATTTTTATTATTTTCTGGAATCTTATCTTCACGGGCGTACCCAGAGAAATTACGGCAACAGTGGATTCCGGAAAGCGGCGAGCCAGATAAAAAGCCAGGTTTCCGCCAAAGGAGTTGCCGACGATAATAATTTTTTGGACGCTTCTCTTTAATTTGAGATAAGCATCCTCAACCGATTTTTTCCATTCTTCTATGGTGGTTTTTGCCAAATCCGCCGGAGTTGTTCCGTGACCGGCGATCAGGGGAGCAAAAACCGTATATTTTTTCTGCGCCAGATATTCTGCGACCTCTCTAAACTGAAAAGGCGTGCTGGTAAAGCCGTGCAGCATCAAAACGCCTATTTTTGCCTTTTTATCTATGAAAATCGATTCGGCTCCTTTCATATTTTTTATTATACTTTTTATTATACAGAATCCACCGGAATAAAAAAGGGCGAGGTCCGACCAAGCCCGGCTTAAAAAAAGCTAGGTCGGACCTAGCTTTTTATTGCTCGGGGGGCGGAGCGGGTCTGAGCAGATCGGCGGCGTAATAAAAAGCGGCAAAAACTCCGACAACAGCGTTGGCTGCCGCTAAATATATGGAGAAGCTGAAAAATTCGTAAAAAACGCTCAATATTATTAAGGGAAAAGAAAACGCCTGAAGAAAAGTTGTAAGCTTTCCGATAAACCTTACTTGGGGAATGGGTTTTTTGAAAACCATCCCGAAAAAGGTAAGGGGCAAACAGATAATTTCCCGCGACATTATCAGGCAAAACTGCATTAAATGGAAAGAATTTAAAATCCCATCCAGGGCGAATTTTATAACAATCGCCAGCGCCGCTCCTCCCATCAAAATCCGATCGGCGATTATGTCAAAATTCCTGCCGAACTCGGTTTTCATATTGAAACGTCTGGCAATATATCCGTCAAAGCAGTCGGTAAGCATGGCAGACACAAAAACAATAATGATATAGATTATGCCGACTCCGGAAAAAATAATATAAACCAGCAAAACGCTAAGCGCAACCCTTAAAAGGGTCAAAAAGTTGGGAATGTTCTTTATATTTTCCTGCATATGGAAATTCCGGGCTAACGAAGCGGCTCCATCTCTTCCTTGCCCGCCAAAACCTCGTGAAGCTGGTCAAGATTCTCCAGCACCATGCCTGCTCCCCTTACCACTGCGGTGACCGGGTCTTCAACCAATCTGGTGGGAATTCTCGTTTCCTCCTGGATCAAAATGTCCAAACCCTTTAAAAGACTGCCTCCCCCGGAAAGATGAATGCCTTTTGCCATAATATCGGCCAGGAGCTCGGGCGGCGTTTCTTCAATTGTCGTTTTAACCGCGAAAACGATCTGCCTGACTGATTTTTCAAGAGCCCTCCTTATTTCTTGGTCGGAAACAAGAATTTCTTCGGGCAGTCCGGTTATCAAATTTCTTCCCCTTAAAGGAAGCTCCTTTTTTTCTTTCAAAGGATGAGCTGAACCAATGCCGATCTTTATTTCTTCAGCCGCTCTCTCTCCTATCAAAAGTTTATATTCTTCCTGGACAAAACGAATGATATCATCGTTGAGTTTATCTCCGGCGACGCGCAAGCTTTTGGCAATAACTATGCCGCCGAGCGAGATTACCGCAACTTCGGTGGTACCGCCGCCAATATCAACGATGAAATTGCCGTTCGCCTCCTGGACATCCATTCTGGCGCCGATTGCCGCGGCCATGGGCTCTTCTATCAAAAAGACCTCTCTTGCCCCCGCGTTTTTTGTGGCGTCGCAAACCGCTTTTCTTTCAACCTCGGTAACGCCGTAAGGAATGCCCACAATCACCCTGGGCCTGGGCCCAAAAATGAATTTTCTGGTATGAACCTTCTCAATAAAATACTTCAACATTTGCTCGGTCACCTCAAAGTCGGAAACCACTCCTTCCACCAATGGCCGGGTTGCCACAATATGGGCCGGGGTCCTGCCAACCATTTTCTTTGCCTCTTCTCCTATAGCCAGAATCTGACCGGTCTTTTGGTTGATTGCCACCACCGAGGGTTCGTTTATCACTATGCCCTCTCCCTTGACGTAAACCAAAGACGTCGCCGTGCCCAAGTCAATGGCGATATCGCGAGAAATAAATGACAAAAGCTTATCAAACATAATTTAATAATCCAAAAATCAAAATTCAAAAATCAAAATTAAAAACTATACCATCTTTAACAGCTTAACCAACCGGCTTTGCCCCACTAATTTAACGGATTCTTCTATACGTTCTTTGATTTCAACGCTGTTTTTCTCTAAGGTTTTTTCGCTTACGACCAGCCTGAATGGAATGCCTATCAGGTCGGCTTCGGCGAATTTCTCGCCGGCTGTTTTGTCTTCTCTATCGTCATATAATACTTCAACCCCGTTTTTTTGCAAATCATCGTATATTTTTTGAGCCGCTCCCCTCACCTTTGCGTTATTCTCAATCCAAAGCAAATGAACCAAATAGGGCGCGATATTCCGAGGCCAGATAATGCCGTTTTTGTCGTTTTTCACTTCGGCGACAGCGCCCATAATCCTGCTTAAACCCAAACCGTAGCAACCCATAATCACGGGCTTTTCCTTTCCGTCTTTGGCGCGGAAGGTTAATCCAAAAGGCAAAGAATATTTCGTTCCCAGCTTAAAGATATTGCCAACCTCCACCGTCTTCTTCTCTTCAAAACTGGTTTTCTTCCCGCAGTTGGGGCAAATGTCGCTTTTTTCCTTTATTTCCTTGTTAACGGCGACAAAGCATTTCTGGCATATGTAAATCGTGTCTTCTCCGGATTCCGTAACCGTTTGGTATTCGTGGGAATATTTGGAAAAAGTCCCGCCCGATGCCAAGGTCTTGTAGGTTATCTTGTTTTTGGATCTGTCGTCTCTTATTCCAAACTCTTTGAAAATACGCAGATAAACTTCGTCCATTTTGTCGTAGTAAGCATCTAGATCTTTTTCCTCGGCGTTAAAAGAGTAGAGGTCTTTCATCAAAAACTCTCTTGTCCTTAATATCCCGGACTTTGCTCTTGCTTCGTTCCGAAATTTTGTTTGAATCTGAAAAACATAAAAGGGCAAATCTTTGTAGGAAAAGATTATCTTTTTTGCCAGAGGAGCGATGACTTCCTCGTGGGTGGAAGCCAAAGCATAATCTTTTTCGCCGCGGCCTTTTAATTTAAAAAGCGCGTCAAAATTTTCCCAGCGTCCGGTTTTCTGCCAACTTTCTTTCGGAGTAAGAGCCGGCATCAGCATTTCCTGGCCGTTTACGGGCGGTTTTGCCATATTTTCTCTTATAACCGCCTCTATCTTTTGCAAAACCCTGAAGCCCAAAGGCAAAAAAGTGTAGACGCCAGCCATTAATTGGCTGACAAATCCTGCCCGGCAAAGAAGTTTGCCGGAGACGGACTCCGTTTCTTTTGAAATTTCTTTTGATGTTTTACAAAAAAGTTTTGATTGAAGCATAGATTCAAAAATATAAAAAATTAAAACAGCCGGATAACGTCTTGGATCGTAACCCAAACCGCCACTGCCAAGAGCAGAAAGAAAAAAACGGCGTTTATTTTCTTGTCAAACTCCTGATTTATCGGCTTGCCCCTTATCTTTTCTATGACCAAAAAAAGCAACTTCCCTCCGTCGGTGATGGGAATGGGAATAAGATTAAACAAAGCCAGAAAAATGGAGATGATCGCCACGAACTGCAAAAAGTAAACCGTTCCCAATTTGCCGACCTGGAAAAAAAGTCCAAAAATTCCCACCGGGCCCATTACCTGGACGCCAGTCGGCTTTCTGCGCGCCAAGCTGACCAAAGCGTCTGCCCAACCCCGAACAACATTAACCGTTAAGTAAAAAGCGCTTTTTGCGCCCTCAATGGGCGCGATATACCAAGGATAGGATTCTAACCCGGTTCTGACAATGGCAATGCCAACAGCTCCCTCGCCTTCCGGAGGAGAAACGCGCGGAGATAGGGGCGCCTCAAGGGTTTTGCCGGTCCTTTCTATTATCAAGATAACAACCCTGCCGCGGTTGGCGTCAATTATTTCTTGGAAATCTTTTACCTTGTCTATTGAAAAATGAGAACCGCCGATTGACACGCCGCTTATGGCGTCGCCGATCTCAATTCCGGCTTCTTGGGCCGGGGAATCTGGAGCAACTTCAACCACCTGAACTCTCGGATTTACCGCATTGGTTTGGCTGTCTTCTATGATGGACGGAACGCCGATGGCGCTTACGATGCTTAAGAGAATTACGGATACCACCCAAAAAGAAATCACCCCGCCCAGAATTATAAGGGCTTTTTGCCAGAAGGGCTTGACGTTAAAGCTTCTTTCTTCTTTTGTTCTCTCTTCTTCGCCGTATATTTTGACAAAAGCGCCGAACGGCAAAAGATTCAGCGAATAAATCGTTTCGCCGATTTTTTTTCCAAATATCCTCGGCGGATATCCGATGCCAAACTCTTCCACCCTTACCCCGAATTTTTTAGCCAAAATGAAATGCCCGAACTCATGGATTACCATCAGGCCGATAAGAGATAAAAAGGCGGTTATGAAAATAAGCATAGATAAATCTCCAGCAACCGATTTCCGGTTTCTCGACACCGGTTCGGGCCGGCGTTATTCCATTATTTCTTTTTTCTTTTTTTCGCCGGAATCTTCAATCTTCTTGCCGTATTCTTCCACTAAATTCTGAAGTTCTTCTTTCGCCCTGAACTTGTCGTCTTCCCGGATTTCGCCGCTCCTTGTTTTGTTTTGTATCTCTTCCCACGCCGCTTCTCTCCAGCGCCTTATTGTTTTTCTGGCTTCTTCTTGTTTCTCCGATAAAAAACGGATAAGGCCTTTACGGTACTCCTCGCTTAGGGGAGGGAAAGAAACGCGGATCAAATCTTTATCAACGACCGGAGCCGCTCCTGCGCCGGAATTAGAAATGGCTTTTTCAATCGGCTCAATATAGGACTTATCCCAGGGCTGAATAATAATCTGCCTTGGCTCGGGCGAGGATATGGCCGCCAGTTGCTTTAGCGGAAATCTTTCCCCGAAACATTCAACCACAATGTCTTCCACCAAAGAGGGAGAGAGCCGCGTCGTCCTGATTTTTGACAGCTCTCTGTTAAAAAACTCCATTGTTTTTTCAAGCTCGGGCTTGATTTTTTGGATGATTTCTTTGTGGGGCACGCTTTTGTGCTGATGAGCGGTCTGGCGCAAAGATTGGGCCGAACCGCGCAGTCAAGATTATTTTATATCTCAATGAAAAACATCTCAAGCGCCAATTTTGAATTGACATTGGTGCTTGCTGTTAAAAACCTGACTGACTGCAAAAGAGCAATGATCTTTTTTATTTTCGCTTCGGAATATCCGCTAAACGGGGAAATGAGATCCGGATCCATTATCAGCTTCAAAAATCGCGACAGAAGGACCTTTCTCAGATATTCGGTCCAAACGTCCAGTATATATCCGATGCTCGGCGCCGGCGGCTCGTCTTCGGCTTCAGACAAGTTCTTGGCATACTTGAAACGGCCCGCCAAATCCAATTTGCTTATTTTTATCAGGTCGGAAATAAGCTGTTTTTGACCATCCAGGCTCCGGGGATTTAACAGCAAATCTATCGCCACGCCCGGCCTTCCAAGCGCCAAGCCGGAAATTTCTTTTATTTTGTCTCCGGAAAGATTTTTGGAAGACAGATAATCTTCTATCTCTTTGGATTCCGTCGGAAAAAATTTCAGTTTTTGAACGCGTGAAATAATTGTCGGCAGCAGCGATTCGGGATACTCGGTTATTAAAATTAAAACGGTGTTTTTCCCTTTGGGCTCTTCCAGGAGTTTTAGAAAAGATCCCTGGGCCTCTTTCGTCATTGCGTGGGCCTGGTCCAAAACAGCAACCCTGAAAGGGGCAGAGTAAGAACGCAAAGAAAGCTTTGAGATCAAGCCCCTTATTTGGCCAATCTGAATCTCGCGGCCCGCGCCTGCCGGCTCAACCAGAATAAAATCAGGATGAATTCCCTTGTGAATATCCAAACAGCTGCGGCAGACATTACAGGGTCTTTTGGAAAAATCCTTTGAAGCGCAATTGAGAAGTTTTGCGAACTCAATCGCCAAAGTTTTTTTGCCCAGTTTGCTCCCCCCGCAGAACAAAACAGCATGGGGAACCTTTCCCATTTCCGCTGATTTTTTTAAGAACTGCCATTTTTTTTGATGACCGACCAGCAAAATCAATTTCCAATTTCCAATTTCCAATTTCCAATTAACTCGGAATTTGGGGATTAGAAACTTGGTGTTATTTTTTTGACATTATGCTTTTTTTGTAGGCCTCAAGATTCTCCAGCACCGCGCCCGTTCCCTTTGCCACGCAAAGAAGAGGATCATCGGCGACAAAGCAGGGAACGCCGGTAATTTGAGAAATCAACTGGTCCAAATTTCTAAGCAAAGCTCCTCCGCCGGAAATAACCATGCCCTTGTCCATAATGTCGGCGGAAAGCTCGGGCGGAGTATTCCTCAAAACCCTTCTGACGATCAAAATGATTTCGCTCAACTTGTCCGAAATCGCCTCGCAGACCTCGTTGGAAGACACTTTTATGTTCTGGGGCAGGCCGGAAATCAAATCGCGGCCCCTGATTTCCAGTTTTTTCTCTTCTTTCTCGGGAAGGGCCGTAGCCACCTTTATCTTTATTTCTTCGGCGGTTTGCTCGCCTATCGCCAGATTGTATTTCTTTTTGATGTAATCGGATATCGCCTGATCCAGTTTGTCTCCAGCCACCCTTACCGATTCGGATGCAACAATTCCACCCAGAGAAATCACAGCCACCTCCGATGTTCCGCCGCCAATGTCAATGATCATATGCCCGGAACAGGAATTAATGGGTATGCCCGCTCCAATAGCCGCCAGAATCGGCTCCTTTGCCACATAAACAGCTCTGGCTCCGGCTGCGACCCCTGCTTCAATCACCGCCCTTCTCTCCGTGGAAGTAATGCCCGCGGGAACGCCGATAAGAAGCTCCGGCTTCAAGAAATTAAACCTGCCGACGGCTTTCTCTATAAAGTGCCTTATCATTGCCTCTGTTACCCGGTAGTCGGCGATAACGCCGTCTTTGAGGGGACGGTAAACTTTTATGGTTTCGGGCGTCCTGCCCGTCATTTCTTTCGCCGCTTCACCCACTGCCATAATTTTATTTTCATAAAGAGTAACCGCGACAACAGACGGCTCGTTCAAAACCACGCCATTTTTGGAGGTAAAAACAATAGAGTTGCAGGTTCCGAGATCAATTCCTATTTTGCGGGTAAACATAGGTTAAAAAAATCTAAAATCCAAAGCTCAAATGTCAAAATTTTTTTGATTTGGGATTTTGAGTTTGAATTGGTATTTGGATTTTGGCATTTGGAATTTATTTGGAATTTGGATTTTAGTATTTGAAATTTATTCGGTATTTGGATTTTGACATTTGGATTTGATGTTTAGTCCTTTATTCTCTTTATATCCGCTCCTAGTTTTTGCAAGCGTTCCTCTATCCTCTCGTATCCTCTGTCAATCTGGTATATATTATGAATCGTTGTGCGACCCTTTGCCACCAGCCCGGCTATCACCAAAGCGGCTCCGGCCCGGATATCCGGACTGGGAATTTCTATGCCGTGCAATGGAGTGGGACCGTTGATTATCGCCCGATGGGGATCGCAAAAAATGATGTCAGCTCCCATTTTATTCAATTCTTCAAGATATTTCAAACGGCCTTCGTAAAGGGGGTCGTGGATCAAAGTAGGCCCCTTGTTTTGGGTTGCCAGAAGCCCCAATTCCGGCTGCAAATCCGTGTGTATGCCCGGATAGGGCAAGCTCTGAATTTTGTCTATCCTAAGCTTGTTTGAAGGCAATATCCTGATTGAATCGTCGTCCAGAACTTTAAGGTTCGCCCCAAAGTCCTTCAATCTTTTCAAAAACAAAGAAAGAAACGATAGTTCGGCTTTTTTAATCAGGACATCTCCTCTGGTGGCCAAAGCGGCGGCAATGAAGGTGCCCGTTTCTATGGGGTCGGAAATAATTTTATGGGAAAACCCTTTAAGTTTTTTTGCTCCCTCTATTTCCAGATTATGAGTGCCGAATCCCTTAATTTTCGCTCCCATTTTTGCCAGCACCCTTGCGAGCTCCTGCACTCCGTAGTCCTGGTCGGCGATTTTTATAAGGGTTTTGCCGGCAAAAAGCGCTGAGCGCAAAAGAACATTCTCCGTTGCCGTAACGCTGAACTCCCGCAAAACCACTTCTCTTTTTCCGGAGTCGGAAGAGTTTTTCGTTTTTTTGAAGCAATAAAAATTTCCTTTTGGGAAAACCTCTATGCCCAACTGCCTGAAAGCGTCAAAATGGGTATCCAGGGGCCTGGCGCCTATGACACAGCCGCCGGGAGGAGGCATTTGCACGTCTTTGAACTGGGCCAAAAGCGGCCCCAAGAAAAGAATGGACGTTCTTAGATAGCCGACGGTTTTGCAGGGCAAATTCTCGGGATTAAGCCGGCCGCATTTTATCTTTATCTTCCTTTCGCCCAACCAAGAAACCTTAGCCCCCAAATTTTCCATAATCTCAATCATCCGGAAAATATCCTCAATAAGAGGCAAATTGTCTATCAGGCAAGGTTCTTTGGTCAAAAGAGCGGCTGCCTTCACGGGCAGCGCGGCATTTTTGGCTCCCCTTGCTTCTATTGTCCCTCGCAGGGGTTTCCCTCCCTGAATTATGAATTTTTCCGGCATAAAGAAAATCTGGTTTTGATTTATAATTTTTGGCGGAACGCCACGACCCGTCGGCAAGGATTTCTGTTTTTTTTATCTTAACCCGAGAATTGATTATTTGCAAGACCGAAAATTTTGTGTAAAATGAAAGGTGAACCGAAACGCAAAGATGACTCGCAGATCAAAAAAAATTCTTTTTTTATTTTTTTTAATCCTCTTTTTGGCGGCGGCGCCTCTGGCAATTTTTTATTCTTTCGGATGGAGAATTGACTTTAGAGGCGCAAAAATAATTCGGCCCGGGATCATTTATTTCAAGGTTCTGCCGAAATCCTGCCAAATTTACGTCAACGGAAAGGCCCAAAAAAAGACCGATTTTTTGTTCGGTTCGGCAACCGTTGAGAATCTCGTAGCCGGCAGATACAGCATAGAGATCAAAAAAGACGGTTTTCAGACCTGGCAAAAGAACTTGGACGTTGCCGCGGCAAGCTTAACCGAATTGAAAGATGTCGTATTGTTCCCGGACAAATTAGACCTCAAAATTCTTTCCAAAGATGTTGAGCTGTTTTTTCTTTCTCCGGATGGAAAGAAAATATTCACTTGGGAAAAAAACGCGCCCGACCCCAAAAATCCCGGCGACGCCGCAATCCGCTCTCTAAAACTCATTGATGCCGGAAAAAACATCAAAAGCCAGCTGATAGAAGAAAAAGATTTTAAAAAAGCGGCTGTCCGACTCCTTGACTTGAAACCCTCTCCTGATTCCAAAATTTTGCTGTTAAAGGCAATTGTGAGCGCAAAACGGCCGGGCTCCGCAAAATTGGAGGAAGCAACGGAATATTACGCCTTAAAGCTGGAGCAAAGCCCGATTCTGATTTCTTTACTGCCTTTTAGCAAGAGGACCATAACAAAAATTGATTTTGACCCGGCAAAATCCCAGCAGCTGCTGTTTTTAGACGATAAGGGGCTGAACAGAATAAATCTGGCCGACAACGGAGAAGAGTCCCTTCTCCCGAAAATCGTCTCTTTCGCGGTGTCGGGAAACAATATTTATTATCTGGAAGAGTCCGGCGGGCTCTTCAAAACCGACTCTTCTTTCGGGCCCCGAGACAGAATAAATGACGAGAACCTCCAGATTCAAAAGGATTCTCAATACGAAATATTCCCCGCCCCGTCCCATATCGCCTTGAAAGAAGGCAGAACGCTTTACCTGCTGCAAAATCAGAAGAGAATTTTTGAGAGAATCTCTGATTCCGCCGAGGACCTGGTTTTTTCCCCGGACTCCAAAAAAGCGGCTTATTTGAGCGAGCGCGAAGTAAATGTTTTATTTTTGGAAGACGACAATATCCAGCCGAGAAAAAAAGTGGGAGAATCTTTGTTTATAACCCGCTTCTCGGAGAGAATCAACGGCATTTTTTGGCTTACAAACCGTTATCTTCTGCTTGACGCCGGGGGAAAAATAAAAGCCGCCGAAATAGACGACCGCGATAAGATCAATATCTTTGATCTGGCCGAAACGCCCGATTCAAAGAATCTTTGGAACCCAACGGACAGAAAAATCTACTCCCTGCGCGAAGAAAATCTTTCTTCTTCTCAAAAAGTAACGCCCTAAGGGAAGGACGCACTAGGCCTCCGACTCTAATTGTTTTTTAAAATCCGCCCAAGACATCTCTCCGTCCTCGCCTGCAGAGCAAATCTCTTTGAATTGGCAATACTTGCACTGCCAGTCAACCGGATAGCCGGCGAAGCGGCAGGGAATGATGTTTTTGTCAATTTGGATTCTTAGATTGGCCAAAGCCGCCAGCAGGGCTTCGGAGCGGTCCTTGTCGTAGTCAACTACGAACTCTTTCAATTCCTGGTTATCTTTGCTTACGTAAAGCAGAATCCCCTTTTTTATTTTAAAGTAATGCAGGTAGAGCTGAATCTGGTTGATATTTTCTTCTTTTGCCCGTTCCAGGGTCCTGAAAATCATGCTGTTTATGGATTTTATGTCCAAGACATAAAGTTCTTGTCCGTCGCTGATAATAGCGTCGGCTCTCCCTGAAATCAGCTCTTGGGGCGGGATGTTTACTTCCGAAGAAACCACATGAACTTCTCTGACACTAAGCAGGGGCTTCATAATCAACTGATGGATATGGTCGCCGTGGTCAAACATTCTAAGGATATTCGCTTCCATTTCTTTTCGGGGGGCGTTTTTAAACTTAAAAAAAATCGCCCGAGGGCATTTGCCCGCGTCCGTAATGTAAAAATGCTGCTGTTCCTTGTCCTTCTGCCTGTCCAGATAAAATTTGTCAATTATTTCTTTTAGCATAATTCTCTGCGAATTACGGAACGAGAATTTGCATAACGCCGAGCCGCCGGACGAAGCGGCTGTCGGCGACTGAAAACTTTATTGCCGAGCGGTTTAACGTTTCCGCCATTGAGGGGCTCTTCTCGCTCTTTTTAATCCGAATTTCTTTCTTTCCCTTTGCCTCGGGTCGCGGGTAAGATATCCGGCCCTCCTTAATCTTTTTTTAAAATCAAGGTTGAACTTCACCAAAGCCCTTGCCGTTCCGTGTCTTATCGCCTCTGCCTGGGCATGGATTCCTCCGCCGCTTACAAGAGCCGAAACCCCGAACTTTTCAAAACACTTCATTTTTTTCAGCGAAGCATCGGCCAGTTGCCGCAAATCCAAAGTCGGAAAATACTGCTGATAGGGCTTTCCGTTAACGGAAAAACCTTCCCCGGGCTGGGCGGAAAGCCGGACCCTCGCGGTCGCAGATTTCCTTCTGCCGATTGCCTCAAAGTACCGGCCGGGCTTCAGAATTTTTTCCGTCTTCTCCTCTGTTTTTTCCTGAAGGGGCTCGCCGAAAACGGTTTCTTCTTGTTCCTTGGGGGGATGCTTGACGGTTTTTTTTACCTTTTCTCTGGGAGAAGATTGTTTTTTTGTTTCTTCTTTTTCCATCTTATTTTTTGTCTTCAAATTTTAATCTTTTTATTTGCCTTGCCCTTAATTTATTCGTGGGAAGCATGCCGTAAACCGCCCTCTTTAGCGCTTCGGCAGGGCCTTTTTCTTTAAGAATCTTTTTCAAGGGGGTTTCTTTAAGTCCGCCCAAATAACCGGAATGGCGGTAATAAATTTTTTTCTCTATTTTTTTCCCGCTAAAACGAATCTTAGCGATATTCTTCACCAAAACAGAAGATTCCGGATCTTTATTCGGCCTGAAGTCCGGGCTGTCCTTGCCCCTCAAAAGCGAAGCGATCTCGCTCGCCGCTCTTCCCAAACTTTTGCTTGCGACATCAATTATGTGGGTTTTTCTTTCCATAGATTAAAAATTGGAAATTGGAAATTGGTTATGGAAAATGGAAATTGGAAACTGGAATCGGCATTCTTCCCATTTCCCATTTTCCAATAACTATTTTATCAATTCTATTATTGCCATTTTCGCGCCGTCGGATTTTCTTTGCCCCAGCTTTATTATTCTGGAATAGCCGCCGTTTCTTTCTTTGTATCTCGGCGCGATTTCACCGATCATTTTTTTGACAATGGCGGAAGAAAAATAGCTGAGCAAAATCCTGCGGCAAGCCAAATCTCCGCGCTTTGCTTTTGTTATAAGCTTATCGGCAAGCCCTGAAATTTCTTTTGCCTTGGCTTCGGTTGTTTTTATTTTTTCTTTCAGAAAAAGAGACGCCATCAGCGATTTTAACAAAGCGTTTCTTTGGTCTCTGGTTCTGGAAAATTTTCTTCCTTTCTTTAATTTCCGCATAACGATTGTCGGATTTTATTTCTTTTTTGATTTTTTCGCGGTTTTCTTTTCGGCCGGCTTTTTCGCTTTTTTGGCCTTTTTGGGCTTTACCGCCGGTTTTTCCTCCGGAACTTCGGCTTTGGGGGCAAAAGCGTCTTCCAGCAAAAAGAAGTGGTTTTTCAATATCTCCGATGCCTTAAAAAGGGCTTCCTCCGGCGCGATCGTGCCGTCGGTTTCAAGCTCCAATCTCAACCTGTCAAAATCCGTTCTTTCGCCAACCCGCATATCCTCCACCTTGTAGCTTACCCTTTTTACGGGCGTGAAGATCGCGTCAACGGGTATTGCGCCAATTTCCAGCTTTTCTTTTTTCTTTCTCTGCTCAACCGGAGAATAACCGATTCCTTTCTCAATCTGTATTTCCATTTCCAACTCCGCCTTCTTATCGGTCAGGGTGGCGATATGGCAAGATTTATTTATTAATTCCGCCTGGGTGGGAAATTTAAAGTCAGAACCCTCAACCTCTTTTTCGCCCTTAACCTTGAGAACGGCTTTTTGGGGTTCGTCTGAATGTATTTTGAATCTCATCTGCTTTAAGTTCATCGTAATCATAATAACGTCCTCCAAAACCCCGGGTATGGTGGAAAATTGGTGCTGAACGCCCTTTATTTTCACCTGCGTTACAGCCGCGCCCTCCAGAGATGATATAAGAACCCTTCTCAAACTGTTGCCCACCGTGATGCCGTATCCCGGATATAATGCTTCTATTTCAAAACGCGCCCAATTGTCTTTTTGGTTTACGATCTTAGGTTTTGATGGCAGGTTTATCATAAATAATTTTCAATTTTCAATTTTACAATTTTCAATCAATTAATTAATTTTCAATTCTTAAACACTTGATAGTTAAAATCGAATCATTAAAAATTTATTGGAAATTGGAAATTGGAAATTGGGAATTTATATTTTTATCTTGAATAATACTCAAAGACCGAATGAATCTCTGCCGGCGGAGCCACTTCTGCCAGGGTTGGCGTTGATATTATTTTCCCTTCCAACTTTTCGGCACTAAGCTCAATCCAAGCGGGCGTCTTGGTCTTCTTCAAAATTATCTGGATGTTTTTAAAAATGGGCTTTTTCCTGGATGCCTCGGACAAACTGACCACATCTCCCTTTCTAACCTGGAAAGAGGGTATATTAACCCTTTTGCCGTTTACCAAAAAATGGTTGTGGTTTACAAGCTGTTTTGCCTGAGCGCGAGAACTGGCAAAACCTAATCTGAAAATCACATTGTCCAATCTCGTGGCGAGGCCTCTTATAAGAAGCTCTCCGGCGTCTTCCGCTTTGCCGGGCTTGTCCAGAACTTCTTTTACGTATTTTTTGAATTGTTTTTCCTTCAGATTATACCAGTTTCTCATTTTTTGCTTTTCTCTCAGTTCTTTGGCATATTCGGAAATATTCCTGGTCCTTCTCTTCGGCTTTTGCCCGGGACTGTAGGGCTTCTTGATTATGGCGCATTTCGGAGACAAACAGCGCTCTCCCTTTAAAAAGAGCTTCACTCCGACTCTCCTGCAAATTCTACATTTTGCTCCTGGCATGATTTTTTGTTAAAAATTGAGCTTGTAATTTGAAATTGATTTAAACTCTTCTTGCCTTGGGAGGCCTGCAGCCGTTATGAGGCACGGGCGTAACGTCTCTAACCGACACTATTTCAAAACCGTGCGTTGCCAGCGACCTTAGAGCCGATTCCCTGCCCGATCCTATGCCTTTTATCATAACCTCAACCCTGCTGACGCCAATTTTTCTGGCTGCCAGAGAGATCGCTTCCGCCACTTTTGAGGCGGCAAAAGGTGTAGCTTTTTTCGTGCCCTTAAACCCGACCGAACCTGCGCTTTTCCAAGCCAAAACCGAACCTTTTGAATCCGTGAGGGTGATTATCGTGTTGTTGTACGAAGAAGAGATATAAATTCTTCCCTCTTTTATCGCCGGAGAAACCCGAACTCCCGCTTCTTTTTTCAAGCCGGCGTCTATTTTTTCTCTTTCCTTTATCAATTCCTCGTCGCTTTTTTGAATGATGCGTTTTTTACCCATAGTAATTATAAAGCACTAAATCACAAGTCTTAAATCACAAACAAATTCAAAATTCTAATGACCAAAATTCAAAACAATTTAGAATTTAGAATTTTGGTATTGTTTGGAATTTGGTGCTTAGAATTTGGGATTTTCTGCTAAGTTGGTTCTGCCGCCGGTTTCCTGCCCGACCCCACCGTTTTTCTGACATTTCCCCTTATTGTTCTTGTGTTGGTTTTGGTTCTTTGTCCTCTTACGGGCAAACCTTTAATGTGCCTCATACCGCGCCAGCAGCCGATGTCTTTCAATCTTTTGATATTCATCATTTTTTCCCTGCGGAGGTCCCCTTCTATCTTATACTTTTTCTCAATCGCCTCTTTAAGCTTGTTGATTTCCTGAGGCGTCAATTCCGATGCTCTTTTTTGGGGGCTAACGCCGGTCTGCGACAGAACTTTTTTAGCCAAAGGCCGACCTATCCCGTAGATATAGGTTAAGGCGATTTCTATTTGTTTTTTTTCGGGGATATTTACTCCCGCAATGCGCGGCATAAACGTTTTGCTAAATTAGAAATCCAAAGCACTAAATTCTAAATAATATCAAAATTCAAATATTTAAATTCAAAACAGTTTCGGATTTTGGATTTTGAACATTGGGATTTGTTTGGGATTTGGGATTTGGGATTTGGGATTTTTTT
>Ga0172364_10001709_pt1 | contig 17113 bp, 17 predicted proteins | sample LakKivSesite10cm_FD_114545 | JGI IMG/M metagenome (GOLD analysis project Ga0172364, IMG submission 114545) | Sediment microbial communities from Lake Kivu, Rwanda - Sediment site 10cm | ecosystem: Environmental > Aquatic > Freshwater > Lake > Sediment | place: Rwanda: Western Province, Lake... | reverse complement strand
TCCATCCCGGCTGGCGTCGTTGCTCGTCGTCGCAATACGTCGAGTATTCCTCCTCCTCGCGCCTCGCCAGCCGGGCGCCTCGACCGCCCAAATTCACACATCTATCTTCTCGCGGGTCCTTATCTTGCCATCCCATCGGGACTCCATCGTCGCTTGCATGAATTCGCCCGGCCCGGTGCAGGCGGCAGCTCGGGATCGCGCGCCATTGCCGTCTTGTGCGCCGTGGCCTTTGCCTTCACCCGACTTGGCCGGTAAGCTCTTGGCAAAGTGAGGCTCTTCACGATGCGTACCTTCCGTTTGATGCTCCTCGTCTGCCTGCTCGCCGGCGCGAGCGTCGCCGAAGCTGCTCCCAGGTCAGGCGGCAGTTTCGGGGGTTTTCGCGGATTCCGCTCCGGCTCAGGCAGTCTGTCGCATTTCGGCGGGCGCTCTTTCTCGCGGAGCGTCAGCAGGTACGGCGGCGGCTCGAGCTTCGTCTTCCTGCCCAGCTTCGGCTGGGGCTACGGGGGCTGGGGCTATGGCGGCGGCATGGGCGTCGTGGGCACCCTGCTGCTTGCGGGCATCGCCGTCTTCGGCGTGGCCCTGGTGGTTCGCTCCCTCCGCCGTGGCGTGCGCGGCCGGGCGGTGAGCCCGGGAGTGGACTACGACGAGTATGACGGCGTCGGGGAATCGGCAAGTCAGGCGTACGTGTACAAGCTGCAGGTCGGCTTGGGGCGCTCGGGCCGGGGCGTGCAGAAGCGGCTGGAGGAATTCGCCAACACGGGCGACACCTCGTCGGAGACGGGCCTGGCCGAGCTTCTGCACCAGACCGCGCTCGAGCTTCTGCGCGAGAAGGACTCCATCCGTTATGGCCTTCTCGATGCCGGCGGCCCGTATAGCCTCACCAACGGCGAGGCCAAGATGAACGGCGCGGCCATGGCCGAGCGCTCGCGCTTCCAGATCGAACGCGTGCGCAGTACCGGGGGTCAGGTGCGCCGTTCGCAGGCCGCCGCCACGGTGGGCCGCGAGGTGCTCGAGTATCTCGTGGTCACGGTGCTCGTGGCCACGCGCGCGCCGCTCGGCAGAAGTGAGAAGCTCGAAGACCGCGCCGCCCTCGAGGCTGCGCTGGCTGAGCTGGGCGGGGTGCCTGCCCACATCCTGCTGGGGCTGGAGGTCATCTGGACCCCCGCGGATCCCGAGGACTCCCTCACCGAAACCGATCTCCTCACCACCTATCCCGAGATGCGGAGCCTGTGACATGCCGCCTGCCGCACACCCGTCGCTCGGGCACGTCATCTGCGTGGCCGCGGTCCTGGGTGTCACCGGCATCGCCATCCTCATCATCGGCTACTACATCTGGGAGCTGGTCACCCCTTACAACCTGCGGCGCGAGCTGCAGGAGAACAAGAACGTGGCCGTGGCCGTCGTCGCGGCGGCCTTCATCCTGGGCATGGCCATCGTCGTGGCCGCCGCGCTCGTGCATATCGGCTAGCCCGCCGTGGTGCGGGCAGCTCGCTGCAAAGTGCGCGACGGATTCCGTCTGATCTACTACCTTCAAGCATCTTCGCTCGGTGCGAAGATCCCTTCAGCGGCCGTGGGGCTTTTGGCTTCAGACACCAGGCTTGGGGCTGAAGTGCCGGGGCACAAGCCGTGATCCCCCTCGAGGCACACCGGGGTGACGGCCTTCGCGCAGTGGAGAAGGTGATTGCCGTTCTCGGCCGATCAAGCTGAGGCCTGCAGTCTGCAGCCTGAAGCCATCTTCAGTTGCGGGCGACAGGCAGCGCTGTGGGACACACCCGCGGAAGCCGGCTACAGGGCGACGGCGTCGACCTCGGTGCAGGTCCGGCGGACCGAGTCCACCGACTTCTCGAAGCCGGCCTTCTCGCCGTCGCTGAGGTCGACCTCGATGATCTTCTCGATGCCGGCGGCACCGAGCACGCAGGGCACGCCGACGAACAGGCCCTTGACCCCGTACTCGCCCTCGAGGAGCACGCAGCAGGGGAGGATCTTCTTGCGGTCGTAGACGATGGCCTCGGTCATCTCCAGGGCGGCCCAGGCCGGGGAGGCGAAGGCGGAGCCGACGCCGAGGAGCTTGACCACCTCGCCGCCGGCGCCGCGGGTGCGCTTCTCGATCCCGGCCAGGGCGTCGTCCGACAGGAACTTCTCTACCGGCATGCCGGCGATGCGGCAGCAGGAGCGCACCGGCACCATGTCATCGCCGTGGCCGCCGAGGACGAGGGCTTCCACATTGTCCACGCTCACCCCCGCGGCCTCGGCGACGAAGTAACGGTAGCGGATGGAATCGAGGACGCCGGCCATGCCCATGATCCGGGTCTTGTCCGGCGACAGCCTCTTGTACAGGCGATAGACGATGGCGTCGAGCGGGTTGGCAACGGAGATGATGATCGCCTTGGGGCAGAACGCGGCGATGCCGGCGGCGACGGCGTCGGTGATCTTGAGGTTGGTGGCGAGCAGCTCCTCGCGGGTGGGGATGCTGCCGTCGGGGCGCGGCTTGCGCGGCACGCCGGCGGTGTTGATCACGAGGTCCGAGCCCTTGAGCACGTCGTAGGTCTTGCCCGCCTCGAACTTGACGTCCACGCCCAGGATGGGAGTGCCCTCGGCGATGTCAAGGCACTTGCCCTTGGCGAGATCCGGCGGCACCGGGTCGACAAGAGCCACGGCGCGCGCGAGCCGCGTGCGTACGATCTCCTGGACCAAAACGCCTCCGATGTTTCCTGCACCGACGATTCCGATCTTCGACAGCATGTTGGTGTCCTCCGGGGAAGCTCAAGGATGGGCCCGGCCGCGGCGCGCCCGGGCGAGGTTCCCATACACCAGGTCGTGCCGGAGACCAAGGGGCAACCGTTCGGGACGCCGAAGCCCGCGCTGAGGCAAGAACCCCGATCGCTAGTCACAGCGAAATCGTCGCGTCCTGCGAAGAAACTGGGAGGTAGTAGTTCAGGGTGGGAGGAGGTGCTCTTTGATCTCTCGTTCCACGATTCCGCCAAATTCACCCGACCGGGTGTGAGTCTTGCCAGGTAAGACGGTTGTCTTGGTCCTGAAACCGTTCTTCGTGTACCAGTTGTAGCCATTCTGGGCCGCAGGGTAGCCTCCTGGATCAGCGTCGCCGGTGTCCCAAGTGAACGCCACGTTGGCCTTGAACGCCGCCGGAAGATTGGTTGTCCCATAGGGTGGGCTTCCGTACGAGATGGCCACGGCCACCCCGGCGGTCATGAGGTTGGCAGCGTGCACCGGACCGAAAAACTGGGTGGTCCACTGGGCACCGCTGGAATAGCCTCCGAACGCCACTCGTGCCGGGTCGGTGGCGTATTGATTCTCGACGTGCTGCGCGAGCTCGGCGGACCACCTCGCCTTGGCCGCCGGAGTGTAGCCCGAGCTCGTCTGGTACCAGCAAGTGCTGTCGCTGTCCGTGCAACCCACGCCAGGGGCGAGCGGAGTCAGCAAGACCATGTTGTTGCGCTTGGCAACCTGGACGAGGCCATTCGTCCCGCCGAGAAGGTAGCTGCTTCTAGGGTTCTTCAGCCCGTATTCACCTGTCCCGTCCGTGTATATGATCAGACCGACCCGTTTGCTCCAGTCCAGACCGGCCGCGTAGCGGTGATACTTGGATGTGACTCCGTTGGAGTCGGTGAAGGACAGATCGGTCTCGTCGCTAAGCGGGCCGCCTCCCTTACCGCCGTCCACGGCACCGGCCCCGGTTCCGCCCGTGCCCGTCGCGCCACCCGCGCCGGTGGCACCCCCTGCCTGGCGTGCATCGGCCGGCGCGCCCCCGTTACGGCTCCCACCGGTAGCTCCGCCTGCGGCCGACGCATCACCGCCACCCCCGCCGGCCGTTCCACCTCTTGCCGAGGCACCACCAGCTCCGGGTGACGCCCCTGTGCCAGATGTGCCGCCGGTCATGGCCATGTTGCCCCCGGTTCCAGGTGCTCCGGCGGTGGCGACGCTACCGCCGGTTGCGCCGACATTTCCACCGGTTTGCAGACGGCCCCCGGCACCGCCTGGCACAAGGCTTGATGTACCGCCAGTGCCCGTTGCCCCGCCTGAAGCACCACCGCCGCAGCTCCCGGCGACCAAGCAGAGAGCGAGAAACAACGTTGACAAGGTGACGATCCGACCGATCTCTCCTGAAACCATAGTTGGACTCCATGGTTGCCTAAACCAAACCTCGTTCTAGGATAGAATACTCCTCCAGAAGGAACGCCAGGCCGTTTATCGAATCCCGGCCGCCAGAGGTTGAGGCGTGTCACACAAGACACACCGAGGTTGAGGCGTGTCAGAGGCATGTCAAGAGGTTGAGGCGCGTCAGAGGTTGAGGCGTGTCATATCGCTACTTCATCGACAACCCCTGGGTGCACTACGCCGTGCGCCGCGCGGACGCCCGCTACTGCGCCGCCCGCTTCCTCATTGCTTTCTCAGATTGCCGGTGGGGGCGTGGCTTCTGCGTTCGCCGCAGGTAGATTACCCCACCATGCACCCTTCCCACCAGAGCCTGTGGTACCCCTACGCGCAGATGCTGGGGCTCCCGATCCAGCACCAGGTCGAGCGAGCGCAGGGCGTTCGCCTGCAGTTGCGCGACGGGCGGGTGCTCATCGACGCCGTCGCGAGCTGGTGGTGCGTGATCCACGGCTACAACCATCCCGAGCTCAACGCGGCTTTGCGTGCGCAGCTCGAGGACTTCGCCCACGTCATGCTGGGCGGGCTCACGCACGAGCCGGCGCGGAGTCTGGCCGACAAGTTGGTCGCGCTGGCGCCGCCGGGGCTCGAACACGTCTTCTTCGCGGACTCGGGCTCGGTGGGCATGGAGGTCGCGATGAAGATGGCGGTGCAGTACTGGAAAAACCTGGGCCTCGAAGGCAAGCACGCGTTCTTGTCGTTGCGCCACGCCTACCACGGCGACACCACGGGCGTGATGAGCCTTTGCGATCCCGGCGACGGCATGCACCGGCGCTTCGCCGGGTACCTGCCGCGCCAGTACTTCGTGCCGCCGCCCGAGGGCATGGGCGACGGTCGTGGGCAGATCCGGCGTTCTGTGGACGAAGCCCTCGCCAAGCTGGAGCGGGCGCTGCGCGAGCATGCGCACGACGTCGCGGCGTTCGTTTGCGAGCCGCTCATGCAAGCCGCGGGCGGCTTCAACTTCTACCCGGCTGTGTATCTCGTCGAGGCGCGCCGCCTGTGCGACGCGCACGAAGTGCTCCTCGTGTGCGACGAGGTGGCCACGGGATTTGGCCGCACCGGAACCCGGTTCGCGTGCGAGCAGGCGCGCATCACACCGGACATCATGGTGCTGGCCAAGGGCTTGACGGCCGGCTACCTCGGGCTTTCGGCGACGCTCGCCACCCGGCGCGTGTTCGAGGCGTTTCTGGGCGAGAGTCAGGACCGCGGGTTTATGCATGGGCCCACGTACATGGGCAACGCCCTCGCGTGCGTCGTGGCCCTCGAGAGTATGCGCGTTTTCGAGCGCGACGATTACCTGGGCAAGATCCGGCGCATCGAGGAGATCTTGCGCCAGGAGCTGCTCGGCTTGACCGCGGGCACGATTCGCGAAACGCGCGTCCTCGGGGCCTGTGGCGTGGTCGAGGTGCACGACCCGTCGGCGTACCGCGGCCTGCAGGACTTCGCGGCCGAGCGCGGGGTCTGGCTGCGCCCCTTCGCCAAGGTCGTGTACACCATGCCCGCCTACGTGATCGACGAGACGAGCCTGCGCGAGGTGTGCCAGACCATGCGGGCCTGGTTCACGGGCCGCTGATTCCTGGGACCACGCCCGTCGTTGACCGGTCATGGGGGACACACCCGCAGTTGCACGCTCCGTTCGTGCCGTCACCAAGGCCGGCAGGCGTCTAGGACGTCACGTGGGTGGCCCGGAATCCTGACCATCCGCCCTGATCGTGCTACCTCTTGTAGCAGCCGATTTTCATGACCGAAGCAGCTTCCGTTCTCCGAAACCGCAATCTGACGCTCTTTCTCGCCGCGCGTTTCTGCTCGGCCATCGCGGTCATGATGTTCAGCGTGGCGGTGGGGTGGCAAGTCTACGCCCTCACCCACAGCCCCTTCGCCCTCGGCATGGTGGGGTTGGTGCAGTTCCTGCCCGCCTTTCTCCTGACCCTGCCGGGTGGGCTCGTGGCCGACCGCTTTAACCGGCGCGGCATTCTGCTCGCCTCCTTCGCTCTCGAAATCCTGGTGGGCGTGGCACTGCTGCTCGTGTCTTTGCACCCGTCGCCACGCGTCCTCTGGATTTTCGCGGTTCTGACCTTCATCGGCGTGGGGCGCGCCTTCATGGCCCCGGCCAACGGTTCGCTTCTGCCCTTGCTCGTCGAGCCGGAAAGGTTCCCGCGCGCGGTGGCCTGGAATTCCAGCGTCTTCCAGAGCGCGACCATCGCCGGGCCCGCGCTCGGCGGGATCCTCTACGCGGTCAGCCCGGCTCTGGTCTACGCGAGCGCGACCGGCCTGTTCCTGCTCGGCTTTCTCGCCATAGCCGGCCTGCGCGGTCGCTTCAGGATCCCCGGAAACTCGCCCGGCTTGGGCGAGCTCCTCGATGGCGTGCACTACGTGTTTGCCAAGAAGGTGATCCTCGGCGCGGTCTCGCTCGATCTCTTCGCCGTCCTTTTCGGCGGGGCCACCGCGCTTCTGCCGGTCTTCGCCCGCGACATCCTGCACACGGGACCGTGGGGGCTCGGCGTTCTGCGCAGCGCACCCGCCGTCGGCTCGGCCATCGTCGCCCTGTGGCTGGCGCACCACCCGATCCGCTCCAAGGCGGGCCGACGCATGTTCGCCGGCGTGGCCCTGTTCGGGGTCTGCACCATCGTGTTCGCGCTCTCGCGCAGCTTCTGGCTTTCCACCCTCGCCCTGGTCGTGCTCGGCGGCGCGGACATGGTCAGCGTCGTCGTGCGCGGCACCTTGGTCCAGGTGTCGACCCCCGATGCCATGCGCGGCCGGGTGAGCGCGGTCAACACCCTCTTCATCGGCGCCTCCAACGAGCTCGGCGAATTCGAATCGGGCATCACCGCGGCCTGGTTCGGAACCGTGCCCGCCACGATTCTGGGCGGGTTGGGCACGCTTCTCGTGGTGTTCGTGTGGCTGCGCCTCTTCCCCGGCCTGCGGCGGGTGGATCGGCTGGAGACGGCGGTGGAGTAGCCCGACCGGAGGCGGCACTTCCCAGCGGAACCGGAGTATCGGCCGGCGAGTAGACAAGCGTGTTCGGTCGCGGGATGCGATCGTATGTCGCCCAGCGCAAAACACGAGAACCCTCGACGAAGTTGCGTTGAGATCAAGCTTGGCAAGGCGTCTGGCGTTCTGCGAGCACGTGTGTGGACCTCGGCCCCCGAGAGCTGGTAGGTTTGCGTTCATGCAAGGCCAGCCGAGCACGAGCGATCCGACCTATGTCGAGTGGCTGAAGCGCCAGGAGGCGATCTGGTGGAAGAAACTGCTCGACGTGCAGCGGCCGTACCGCCGCCACCTGCAAGCGCTGGAACTCGGTTCGGTCTTGGACGTGGGATGCGGGCTGGGCAGGAACCTGCTCAACCTGCGCGGCCGGGGGGTGGGGGTCGATCACAATCCCGAATTCGTCGCCGCGGCCCGCGCGCGTGGATTTATCGCCTTTCTTCCCGACGAATTCCGCGCCTCCGAGTACGGGACACCGGGCCGATTCGATTCGCTGCTGCTTTCGCACGTCCTCGAGCACATGCACTTCGACGAGGCGCACGCCTTGGTCGAGACCTACCTGCCGAGTGTGCGGCCCGGCGGGCGCGTCGTCTTCATAACTCCCCAGGAGGCCGGCTTTCGTTCCGACCCGACCCACGTCGAGTGGTGTGATTTCGCCGCGCTGCTTCGCCTGGCCGAGGCCCTCCACCTCGCGGTCGAGAAACACTACTCCTTCCCCTTCCCGCGCTTCGTCGGCCGCTGGTTCAAGTACAATGAGTTCATCCTCCTCGCTCGCACGTCAGAGTGAAACCCCTTGCGTGAGGGCACGTCGGCCGATGACAGGAACAGGTCACGATGCGAAGACAGACGGAGCGCCCCCGGTTGGCCCCGAAGCCCCGCCGCGCATCTCGATCGCCCTCTGCACCTACAACGGCGCGCGTTTTCTCAAGGCGCAGCTCGACAGCTACCTCGGGCAGACGCGGCTGCCCGACGAGCTTCTGGCGTGCGACGACGGATCCGGGGACGAGACCCTCGCCATCCTGCACGACTTCGAGCGCCGCGCGCCTTTCCCGGTTCGTATCGTGCAGAACCAGACCCGCTTGGGCTCCACCAAGAACTTCGAGAAGGCCATCGGTCTGTGCACGGGCGATGTCATCGCGACGAGCGACCAGGACGATGTCTGGCTGCCCGAGAAGCTCGCGCTCTCGGAGGCCGCGCTCGCCAGGAATCCCCGGAGCGGGCTGGTCTTCACCAACGCGGACGTCGTGGACGATGCGCTGAGGCCGCGAGGCCACCGTCTGTGGGACGCGATCCGTTTCGGCCCCTTGGCGCAGCGACAGGTTCGACAAGGCCGCTCCTTCGAGGCCCTGCTCCGACAATGGGTGGTCACCGGGGCAACCATGATGTTTCGCGCCCGCTTCCGTGGGTTTGTCCTGCCCATCCCTGAGATCTGGGTTCACGATGCGTGGATCGCCTTCATCATCGGCGCCATGGCGCCCGTCGAGTTCATCGAGCATTCGACGGTGAAGTATCGGCAGCATGGAGGGCAACAGATCGGCGGCAAGAAACTTGGCCTGAGAGATCTCTACCGGAAGGCGAGAGAGCTCGGGCCGCCGTACTTTCGCCTGGCCTACGAGCAGTTCCTCATGGCGCACGAACGGCTGCGCGCCTTTGCCGGACAGGTTCGCTGCCCGGAATACCTCGCCATGGTCGAGCGCAAGGTCGAGCACCAGCGCCGTCGCCTGGCCATCTCGGAATGCCCGTCGCGCAAGCGGCGGGTTCTTCTGGCGACGGACGAGCTTTTTCGCGGCGGATACCGGCGCTATTCGCCAGGCTTCGCCCACTTCCTCAAGGATGCCGCTCTCTAGCCCGCCGAGTGGTTCGCCCCCAAGTCCTCTCGGGTAGTCGACCGTAGAGAACACAGAGAACGCATAGCCCGGACGGAGATGGGGGTTTCGGATCGAGGTCAGAACTTCTCCCTCTTCCTCCGTCTCTGCGGCCTCTGTGCTCTCTGTGGTGAGCTGTCCTAGAATCGTCCGGTTCTTCACGGGCCGCACGTGAGGGGCGGCCGGCCCGGCAGATCGAGGCGCGGGCGGCCGGGATCGAAGAGGGTGCGGTCGGCCGGGTCCAAGGTCTTGCCGCGCGCGCGCAGGGCCTCGACCATGCCGTCGCGCAGGAGCCCCCCGATGGCGAAGGCGGCGCTCGAGCCGCCGAAGAAGCCGTCGCCGCCGGTGGCGAGGAAATCCGTGGTGACCAGGGCCAGCGTCTCGTCGTCGGCGATGGAGCTGCCGTCGGGCCGAGTCAGGGTGACCTGCAAGGCGCCATCCTGACAGCGGGCGAAAAGGCGCACGCCCGAGAGCGAGATGAGTGAGCCGCTGCGGCCGAGGCTCCGGGCCCAAAGCCCGCGCAATTCGCCGGCCGGGATGTGCGCGAAGGCGGAGGCATTGTCGAAGGGGAAGGCCTGGTAGAAGCGGCCGAAGGTGAGTTGGCCGGCCGGCAGCGCCGCGCGTATGCTGCCGCTGTTGATCATCGCCACGTCGCTCTTCGGCATCGCCGCCCGGACCAGGTCGGCCAGCAGATTGCCAAGCGCCGTCTCTTGACCACGGCTGCGCGGCAGCGGACGCAGCACCTCGACGCCCAGGCGCTCATCGCTCTTCTTCCGGGCATGGGCGAACGCAATCGCGTTCAACCTTGCTGCGTCCACGTCCATGCGCACCGGCTGCCCCTCGTAGGGGGGCGGCTGGCAATGCTCGGGCGCGCGGCCGGGGCACAGGTCGCGCGGCGCGTGCAGGACCGACCCGACGACTTTGCCGCTCCTGCGATCGAGCTTGAGATCAACGCGGCCAAAAGCACGGCCGTTGGCATAGGCCTGGATGATAGGGATGCCCGCCACCCGATGGGCCAGCCCCTGATGCGTGTGTCCGGCAACGATGGCGTCCACCGCGCGCCTGGGCAGCGCACGCGCGATGGCGAAGATCTCGCTGCGCACATCGCAGGAATCGAGCTTGTCAGGATCGGCGAAGCGGGTGCACGCACCGCCCTCGTGAACCACCGCGATGACGACCTCGGCCCCTTGCCGACGCAGCTTGCGCGCCTCTGCCGCGATGGCGGGCGCGGGGGCCACGAAGGTCAGGCCGGCGAGGTTGGCGGGCAGCGACGCGCGCGGAGTCGAGGGGGTGGCCGCCCCGATAATGCCGACGCGCACGGAGGCCGCCTCGACGATGGTCGAGGGTCGGAAGTTCGGCCAGGCCACGGGCTTGCCGGTCGCCTGGTCGAGCACGTTGACGGCAAGGAAAGGGAAGCGCGCCTCGGAGGCGCGCGCCTTGAGCGCTCCGCGCGGGTCGTCGCCCGCGGTCTCGGGCGTGGTCTTGGGTCCCACCGGACCGAAATCGAACTCGTGATTGCCGAGCGCCACGGCCGCGTAGCCGAGGCCGTTGTACACGCGAATGACGGGGGCGCCTTCCCCGAGGTTCGATTCGAGCGTGCCGTGGACCATGTCGCCCGCGTCGAGCAGGACCACTCCACCCGGCTCGCGGACCGCGCGCAGGTTCGCCAGGTAGCCCGCGAGCCACGGCAGGGCCGCGATGTGGCCGTGCAAGTCACTCGTGCCGATGATCGAGAGGGTGGCCACACGCGAGGGTTTGGGTGCCGCCAGGGCGACGGGGGCAGCGACGAGGGCGAAGATGAGCAGGCAGAGGAAGCGCACGCCGCACATTATGCCGCGGCCGTGTCCTGCAAGCCGCCGGAACCGTTCTTCCCGGCCGAGGTCTTGGTCGCGAAGCCTGGACGCAGCCCGGTCGAGTCGTGGTAGGGTTGGCGAACCATGTTCAAAGGAGTCATCACCGCCCTGGTCACGCCGCTGCGCAATGATCGCCTGGACGAAGAGGCGTTGCGCCGCCTGGTGAGCGAGCAGATCGCGAGCGGCATCGACGGCCTGGTTCCGGTCGGAACCACCGGAGAATCACCCACCCTCACCAACGAGGAGCACATTCGGGTTATCGAGATCGTCGTGCAAGAGGCGAAGAAGCGGGTGCCGGTGATCGCCGGCACCGGCGCCAATTCGACCCGCGAGGCCATCGACCTGACCCTCGCGGCCAAGGCCGTGGGCGCGGACGCGACCCTGCAAGTCACCCCGTACTACAACAAGCCCACCCAGGACGGGCTATTCCGCCACTTCAAGGCCGTGGTCGACGCGGCCGCCCTGCCCATGGTGGTGTACAACGTGCCTGGCCGCACCGGGTGCGACCTTCTGCCCGAGACCATCGCCCGCCTGTGCGAGCTTCCCCTGATGGTCGGCGTCAAGGAGGCCACGGGCAACATGCAGCGGGCGGCGCAGATCATCGCCCGCGTGGGCGACCGCCTGAGCCTGCTCTCGGGCGACGACGCCACCGCCCTGCCGCTGTACGCCGTAGGCGGCCATGGCTGCATCTCGGTGGTATCGAACGTGGCCCCGGCTGACATGGCCGCCATGTGGGACGCGGCCGCCGCAGGCAACTGGAGCCGAGCGCGGGCTCTCCACTACAAGCTCTTCCCCCTTTCCGAGGGCCTGTTCATCGAGTCGAACCCCATCCCGGTCAAGGCGGCGCTGGCCATGATGGGCAAGATCGCCGACGAGATCCGCCCGCCGCTCTACCCCATGAGCGGGTCGAACCGCGAGAAAGTCAGGAAGATCCTGGCTGACCTCAAGCTCGTGTAGGCAGCACCATGGCCGTGCGCATCGCTGTCTTCGGGGCTGGCGGGAAGATGGGCAAGGCCGTCGTGCGCGCCGTCGCCGAGGCCAAGGACGCGACCCTCGTGGCTGCAGTCGAGCGGCCGGACTTCCCCTATCTTGCGGCCGACATCTCCCAACTCGTGGGGCTCGGACCCTCGGGCGTGTGCGTGCTCGACGAGCGGCCGGCCAAGGGCGCGGCTGACGTATGGATCGATTTCTCGACCCCGGCCGCCGCCTTGGCCAGTGTCGAGGCCGCGCAAGCTGCGGGCGCAGCCATGGTCATCGGTACCACCGGCCTTCTCGCGGCCGACAAGGACAGGATCGCGGCTGCCGCCAAGGCCATCCCTATCGTGCTTTCGCCCAACATGTCGGTGGGCGTGAACGTCATGCTCAAGCTGGTCGCCGATGCCGCGGCCAGGCTCGGCCCCGGCTACGACATCGAGATCGTGGAAATCCACCATCGCGCCAAACGAGACGCGCCCTCGGGCACGGCCCTGCGCCTGGGGCAAGCCGCGGCCGAAGGCAGCGGCCGCGATTTTGCGGCCAGCGCACGCTACGCCCGCCACGGCGAGATCGGCCCGCGCTCGCCCACCGAGATCGGCGTGCAGACCCTGCGCGGCGGCGACGTGGTCGGGGACCACACGGTCTGTTTTCTCGGCCTCGGCGACCGCATCGAGATCACCCACCGGGCCACGTCTCGCGATACCTTCGCCCGCGGCGCGGTCCGCGCCGCGCTCTGGCTTTTGGGCAAAAAGCCCGGGCTCTTCGACATGCAGGACGTGCTCGGGCTAAAGTAGGGTCGAGCCATAGACCATGGTCACAAGCAGCCCCTCTGCCGCTTCGGCGCCCGGCCTTGCCGAGAACCCGCGTGCGGCCATGCTCGACACCTATCCCGCCGAGGATGTGGTCAAGCTCCTGGTCGAGGAAGAGACCGCGGCCATCAAGGCCGCCAAGGCGTGCGCCGCCGAGCTCGCTCGCGCCTCCAAGCTTCTCGCCGAGCGCCTCTTGGCGAGCAGCCGGCTCGTCTACGTCGGCGTGGGCACCGCCGGGCGGGTGGCGGCCTTGGAGGCGGCCGAATGCGTGCCCCTTTTCGGCCTGCCGCCTTCGCTCATCGTGACCGTCCTGGCGGGCGGTCCCCATGCCATGGCCCGCACGCTGGAGATCTCGCAGGACAGCCGGCGCGAGGCCGAGCAGCGCATGCGCAAGGCCGCGGTCGGCCCGGGCGATGTGGTGTGCGCCGTGGCCGACAGCGAGATCTCGGTCTTCTTGCAGGCAGCCATGGAGTACGCGCGCTTCCGGCGCGCCCACGTGGTGCTCGTGTCATGCACCGCGCCACCTGCGGCCGAAGACGGCGGCGCTCTGGCCGACATCCTCATCCAGCTCGACCCCGGTCCGGAGATCATCGCGGGAGCCACCCGGCAGAAGGCCGCAAGTGCCATCAAGCTGGCGCTTTCGGCAATCTCTACCGCGGCTTTCGTTCAGATCGGGAAGACCTACGGCGGCCTCATGGTCGACGTCCGGCCGACCACCCCGCGCACCTGGCAGCGGGCAATCCAAATCGTTACGCGGCTCTGCCGCCTTGACGGGACCGAAGCGGAGAAGTTGCTGAAGAAGGCGGGCGGCCGGGCCAAGATCGCTCTCATTATGCACCACGCCAAGGTGACCGCCTCGCGCGCCAGCGAGCTGCTCTTGCAGCACCGCGGCTCGCTGCGTGCGATCGTGGGCGACATCGATCTCTCGGGGTAGACTTGACCACTACTTGCATGCCGCACTATCTTGCCACTCGTCCGGCGCAATGGCGTCTTCGCATGCGCGCTTCCGATTGACCTTGCCCCAAGGAGAACAAACAACCGATGAAGAAGTCCGATCTCGTGGATCTCGTGGCCCAGAAGCTGAACTTGCCCAGGCCGCAGGTCGAACAAACCATTGAATCCCTGCTGGATGCCGTTGCCGAAGGGCTCGCCAAAGGCGAACGCATCGACATTCGCGGGTTCGGGGCCTTTCAGATCCGGGAATCGGCCGCGCGAAGCGGGCGGAACCCGCGCACCGGTGAAACCATTCAGATTGCGGCGCGTAGGACGCCGACGTTCAGGGTGGGCAAGGAATTGCGCGACAAAGTGAACAGTGTGGCTGCCGCGTAGGCAGTGCCGGACAAGCGGAGCGAGGAAAGCGGTACATGGGAACGCGCCTTTTTGTAGGGAATCTGTCCTACAACGTGAGCGAGCAGGAACTGAAAGAGGTCTTCCAGTCGGAGAGCATCGAGGTTCGCGGCGTGCGAATCGCGGTGGATCGCGACAGCGGCCGGCCACGGGGTTTCGCCTTCGTCGAGACCGAAACCGAGGCTGGGGCCAGGCAATCGATCGAGAAACTGGCGGGCAAGCTCATCCAGGGTCGCGCCATCGTCATCGAAGAGGCCCAGGGCAAGCCGGGCGGGGGGCAAGGCCAGCGCCCCGCAGGGGGTGGCCAGCAGCGTGCGAACCTTGGCCCTCGCGCCGGGGGTGATGCAGGGGGACCGCGCCAGGCAGGGCCGCTGCCCGCGGGCCAGGGCGGGCGGGTCTTCGGTTCGCCCAAGTCCGGTCCGGGCGGATTCGAGGGCCGGCAGAACGAACGAGGTTCGCCGAGGACGGAAGGACGCCGAGAGCGGCCGGAGAAGAAGCGCTCGTCCCGCCCCAAGCCCGAAGAGCGCGAGCGCGGAAACTGGCATTGGAGCGGAATCCTCGACGACGACTAGCGCCGCCGGAGCCTGAAGAGACTGCCGCGCCCGCGCGTGAGATCATTCCGCTCGCGCTGCGGGTTCCTCGGGAGTGCGAGGGTTGGCGGCTGGACCATTTCCTCAAGCAGCGCATCCGCCGGCTTTCGCGCGCCAAGATCCAGACCATCATCGAATCGCAGGTACGGCTCGCAAGCGGGCGGCAGCCGCGCCCGGCCACGGCCGTGTGCCCTGGCGACACCGTCCACATCGACCGCCCTGCCCCCGTCGAGCCCGAGGTGCCGCGCCATTTCGGGGTTCTGGCGGAAGACGAGTGCTTCCTCGCCATCGACAAGCCGGCCGGGCTGCCCATGCACAGAACCGCCAAGTTCTGGAAGAACACCCTGGTGGCCCTCTTGCGCGAGCGCTACCCCGACGAGCCACTCCAGATCTGCCATCGCATCGACCGCGAGACCTCGGGTGTGCTTCTCATCGCGCGCAACCGCGAGGCGGCCTCGTTCCTCAAGCGGGCCTTCGCGCAGCGGAGGGTCAAGAAGACCTACCTTGTCCTGGTGCACGGCGTTCCCGCCGAGAAGAGCGGCGTGATCGATGCGCCCATGCGCCTGCTCGACACCCGCACCCGCATCAAGATGGGCGTTGAGCCGGACGGCCTGCCGGCGCTCACGCGCTACTCGGTGCAACGAACCTTCGCCCGCCATGCCCTGGTCGAGGCCTCGCCCGAAACCGGCCGGCAGCACCAGATCCGCGTCCACCTCGCGCACATCGGCCACCCCGTCGTGGGCGACAAGCTCTACGGGGCGAGCGAGCAGGCCTTCATGGACTACTGCGATGCGGGGCTTACCCCCGAGCTCCTCGATCGCTTCGACGGCCTGCCTCGGCATGCCCTGCACGCGGCCAGGATCGTCTTTCCCCATCCCAAGACGCGGGAGCTGACCACGGTAACATGCCCGCTCCCTGCTGACCTGCGCAACTACATGAAAGGATTGTGAATGCCCGTGATGCAATCGGGGGCGTGGGGCCGTCGCCCTGGTGCAGGCGCAACGGATTTAGGGCAAGTTCTGGTTCTCCGTGCCATAATCTGACGCCCAAGCACGGAGAGGGAAGCCTTTACCTGATCCTGGAGGAGATCACATGCGTACAATCGGAACACTCTTGGCAGCTGGGATTCTTGCGCTGATGGTGAGTTGCGGCGACAGCAGCTCAACCCCTGGTGGCGGCGGCGGTCCCGCTGGTGGTGGTGGCAGCGGCGGCGGCACGAGCGGCGGGGCCTGCAACTATCCGCCTTGCCTCACGAACTTCGCCGCCGCAGTCGAGGACTGCGAACCGTCGGGGACTTGTGTGATGCAGTCCGGCCTGCCGACGGGTGGATCGACCTCGTTCTCGACAAACATCTGCTACTCGAATGGGGTCAAGCAGATCGCGAGCACGACCATGGATGCCTTGACGGGATCGGTCGCAATGGCCATCACCGTCAAGAAAGGCAGTTCCACCTGCTACTCGATGGACGTCTCCGGAATCTCGTTCGCGGACCCCACCACCGGTCAGGTAACGATGACGTTCAAGGACGCGTCCGGAAGCACCGTCGCAACGGGGACCATGAACTTGGGGACCAATGCCATGACCGTGACCTGCCCGGGCGGCCAGCCGGTCACGCTCGACCCTAGCTGTGACACCAGCAGCTACGCCGCGGGTATGAACCCCACATCCTCGGCCTGCACCCAGGGAACCTGCACGCCCTAGCACTACTTCTTCTGGTAGGTGCCGACGAGTTCCGCACGCGCCAGGATGTGGCCTTGCATCGCCTTCTCCAGGGCGGCCTTGCTGGGCTTCTTCAAATCGGGCAGCACGGTGTCGAGGGCGAAGAGCTTGTGGAAGTAGCGATGGCGGCCGATGGGCGGGCAGGGGCCGCCGTAGCCGGTGCGCTTCCAGTCATTGGTTCCTTCCCGGGTGCCGGCCGGGAGGTCGCCGGTCGTGAGCGCTTCGGCAAGGCCGCTCGCCTGCGGCGGCATGTTGTAGAGCACCCAGTGCACCCACGTCATCCTGGGCGCGGCCGGATCGGGCGCGTCGGGGTCATCGACGATGAGGGCCAGGCTCTTGGTCCCGGCCGGCAGGTCGGACCAGGCAAGCGGCGGCGAGCGGTCGGCGCCCTGACAGGTGTAGCGGGCCGGGATCTCGGCGTTGGCGGCAAAAGCAGACGACGACAGGCGCATGGCGGACTCCTTGGCGGCGCTGCTCCCGGCAGCGCCGCAGGTGAGAACGACGAGGGCGAGCTTGACACAACGCACGCAGAGGACCATGCCCTAGCAGAATCCCTTCTTGAGCCGAAGTCAAACCCGCAGGCCCAGGCGCTTGACCTGTCCTTCGCCAAGGTTTCATCCGCAACCCCGATTCTCCGTCGCTGACGGCAGGAATCCGTAGAGACGGGATGGCCGGGACTTGGCATCATGCGCAACCTGGCCATGCTCGCCCTCCTTTTCAACCTGCTCGCCACTCTTCGCTCGGCACTCCGCACGCGTACCGACCTCGCCCTTGAAAACCTCGCCTTCCGCCAGCCGCTC
>Ga0172364_10001708_pt1 | contig 17116 bp, 20 predicted proteins | sample LakKivSesite10cm_FD_114545 | JGI IMG/M metagenome (GOLD analysis project Ga0172364, IMG submission 114545) | Sediment microbial communities from Lake Kivu, Rwanda - Sediment site 10cm | ecosystem: Environmental > Aquatic > Freshwater > Lake > Sediment | place: Rwanda: Western Province, Lake... | reverse complement strand
GAACGTTGGACACAACCATCCACGAGTTTTGGAAGCAGTTCGCAAGCAGCTGGAGAAGGCGATACACCACGGGTATGGCGTTGCCTTCTATGAGTTACTGCCCAAACTTTCTAAGGCTCTTGACGCGATAATTCCGGGAGGCGGGGAGAGGCGTTTCTTCTACAGCAACAGTGGTAGCGAGGCCTTCGAGGCCGGGATGAAGGCGGCAGCGTGGCATACGCGTGGCCAGACGTTCCTCGGCTTCACGGGTAGCACCCACGGTAGAACCTTGGGCGCCTTGAGCCTCTCAGGCGCGAGCCCAGTTCATAGGAAACACTTTCCAACTCTCACTAAGGCCGTTACTGTCCCCTATCCCTATTGCTATCGCTGTCCCTGTGGACAGGGTCCCGCTGAGTGCGGTTGCCCCTGTTTGGATACACTTGAGAACCACTTCAAGACAGATGTTTCCAAGGAAGATGTGGCCGCGTTGGCCTTGGAACCGGTTCAAGGAGAAGGATGCATCGTACCTCCTGAAGTGTTCTTCAAACGTCTTCAAAGGTTGATTAGGGATTATGGGATACTCCTCCTCGCAGACGAGGCCCTAACAGGCATCGGGAGGACAGGACGCTGGTTCGCCTTAGACAACTGGGAGGTGGCGCCAGACATCCTCTGCATTGACGGTTCCCTCTCCTCTGGCATCCCTCTGGGCGTCACAGCCGCCCACACCGATGTAATGGATTGGGAACCCGGCTCACACGTCAGCACTTTGGGAGGGAATCCTCTTGCCTGTGCAGCAGCCCTCGCGGTTCTAGATATTATTCGCGAGGAGCATCTACTCGAGAACGCCACGAAACAGGGGAGGTACCTAATCCGTCGCCTCCAAGAATCGGTTGAAAAGTACTCGATCATCGGTGAGGCTAGGGGTAGAGGGCTCCTGATAGGTCTTGAGATCGTGAAGGATAAGGAGTCGAAGGAGCCGTATCCCGAGGGTGCGAGGCAGATAGTCCTGAAAAGTTGGAGGCGCGGGGTCCTCTGTCAGACAGTTGGGCAGTCGACGGTTCGCTTCTGCCCACCCTTAACCATATCACAGCAACTCATAGACGCTGGCCTCGAAGTTATGGAAGCGGCAATCCACGAAGTCGCAACAGAGGGATAGGCCTCAGATCTCTAGTAGCTCCCTTCCCTTCTGGGTTACCAGTTCCCTCAGTTTAGCTATCGCCAAGTCACACCTGTGATGGCAACCTTCATCGCTCCGGTCGAAGGCCAGAACCTCGACGGGGAGTCCTTGCTCACGGGTGGACTCGCCCACGAGGGGTTTCACGTATACGTCCTCAATCGCTCTAGCGACCTCCAAGACTAGGGGTGCGAGTTCGCTCTCGAACATGGTGACCCGTACACGCTTCCCATAGCTTTGGAAGCCGGTGGTATCCTCTACGCGTTTGGCTAGGTGCTCGTTGAAACAGGCTTGCACCTCCCTCGGCGGCCCAGGCATCGAGATCATGGTGGACTGACCAAGCTTCAATACGGTCACTGGGGCCCAACCCACCGGGTTTGGGAGACATTCAGCGCCTTCTAAGGTGCTCGCCATTTTGGTCTGGCCGGGGTTTAGTTGCTCGACTGGAACCTTACGGCGTTCCGACATAATCTTCAGAACCAGCTGGGACGTGACTACAGTCTTTCCCGAGAGTTCTGAGAGGGCGCTCAGAGTCAGGTCGTCTTGGGTGGGCCCGAGGCCTCCGGTTATGAGGAGGAATGCTGGCGACCGATCTAGGGAGTCTCTCAAGGCGTCGCAGATCTCCTCCTTGTCGTCGCGGAGGCAGGTTATGCGGTGGACCAAGACTCCTCTCCGAGTGAGTTGGTCGGCGAGCCAGAAGGAGTTGGTGTCATACACTTTGCCGTAGCATAGTTCGTCGCCTATGGCAAAGATCTCTGCCGTGGTAGGCAACTGTCTTCATCACCTTAGATGGCCCAACATAGGTGCTGAGGACCCTTTTATCCTATTCCAAGTTACAAGGGCATCGCTTCCCTAGACTCGAAAAGAGGGGACACGTGAGTCTAAATATTGGCGCCGGGAGAGGGATTCGAACCCCCGTAGGCCGAAGGCCCACTGGCTCTCGAGGCCAGCGCAATTCCGCTCTGCCACCCCGGCGCTCTATTGGCTAGTGAGAAAGGCGCCTTCTAATGTGTTTTCCCGATGCTGGCGGGATAGTCTAGACCATAGTGGAGGACACGTAAAAAGGCTCTTCATACATAGAGGACTGCGATGGACAAAGAAGAGGAACTACGTTCTCTCATCGAGGAGCTGAAGGCTCTCAGTAACCCCGCGCTCAGAGAACTGTCCAAGAACCTCGTCCCGGGGGAGGGGAACATAAATTCCAAAGTAGTCTTCATCGGGGAGGCTCCTGGAAGAGACGAGGACAGGGAGGGGCGGCCCTTCGTCGGCGCCGCGGGGAGGTTTCTCACACAGGCATTGGAGTCAGCGGGTCTGCATAGAAAGGAGGTATACATTACTAACGTCGTCAAGAGGCGTCCCCCAAGGAATCGTCCTCCTCGCAAGGGGGAGGTGGCTGTCTTTCTTCCCTATCTTCGACGGGAACTCGAAATAATCCGCCCCAAGGTCGTTTGTCTCCTCGGCTCGACGGCTGTGAAGGCTCTTCTGGGCCGATCGTTGGCGGAGGTGCGGGGGAAGGTCGTTAGGGGAGGTGGATGGACGTTCTTCTCCACTTATCATCCGGCGGCGGTGATCTACAATCCGGGCCTTGAGGGAGTGTTGTTGGATGATTTGAGGAGGCTCAGGGAAATCCTTGACGAGATGGAGAAGGTCTGATCTTCCAAGGTGATCGTGTCGGCTAGTTTTCTGCAAGGCTGGATAGCGCTCTGATGGTCAGGAATTTGAGTTGACTCTGAAAGTTCTCATTGTCTGATCTTGTTCTATGGGAGAAACTGCCAAATGCCAAGGATGATGATTACTGAACTGGGTGCCTCAGCCTTCTAGGAGTCTCCCAGTTCTCGCCCTCCTTGAGGCACCTTTCCTCGGTGATAGAGTGGAGCCTTTGGGCCGTAAGGCTGTCTTTCAGGGTCAGATTAATTGGAGACGTGTATGGGGCACGATTTTTTGGAGTCTACCATGGTGTGAGTCGTCCTCAGTCAGTTACCTCGTACTTCTTCGCGATGTCCTCGTTGAGCTTGTAGCCCAGCCCCGGCTCCTGGGACATGCTTATCCATCCCTTAACCACCGGGTTAGGCTCCTCCAAGAGCGTCTCATCAGGGTTAGCTGGGTCGATGGGGAGCTGGACCCGCCACTTTGAGATGGGATAGGACTCGACGATAAGACCGTTGGGAGCCGCGGCCACAGCAGTGGCCCCTAAGACATGGCCACCATGAGGTGCGAACCAGATGTGCTGGGCGCTCGCCATCGCAGCGATCTTACGTATCTCCGTGAAGCCTCCGCAGATAGCTGGATCGACTTGGATTACATCTACAGCCCGTGGGTCGATGAGGTCTCGGCTACCCCATCGGGTCATCTCGTTCTCGCCTGAGGCGACTAGGACGCTGGTGGCGTTCTTCACCTCGACGCTTCCTCTGAAGTCGTCGGGTTCGACGGGCTCCTCGAACCAGTAGGGTTCGTATCGTTCAACCACCTTGATGAACTGGATGGCGTGCTTCGCGTCCCATGCGTTGTTGGCGTCCACCATCAACTTGATGTCATCGCCGATGGCGTCGCGGACAGCCTCGACGCGCCTTATATCAGTCTTCATGGAGACGCCGAAGCGCCAGGCTCCCACCTTCATCTTGACGGCCGTATATCCTTGTTCAACGAAGCCTCGAAGTTCTTCAGCGAGGTCCTTGATGCTCTTGTCCTCCCGGTAGTATCCTCCCGCCGCGTAGACGGGGATCCTGTCAGCGTACCCGCCGAGCAGCTTGTAGACGGGTTGTTTCAGGGTTTTTCCGATGAGGTCCCAGATGGCCATGTCCACGCGGCTGATGCTGGCTATGTATTCGCCTTTAGCGACAGGCTTGCGGTAGTCCCCCATGTACATCTTCTGCCAGATTCGCTCTACGGCGAGGGGGTCTTCGCCGAGGATGGCGCGCCTTATGCGGCCTTCTATCACAGGCTTGGTTCCGCCGGGGCAGATGCCTGTCGTCCCTTCGTCGGTGGTTACTTGCGTTATGTTCATGGTGCGTTCGGTTCCTGGGTTGCTTCGTATTATGCCGTTGTGTTGGTCGGGGATCTTGTGGTCTATGGGTGGGAAGCGGAAGGTTCGAACTTTCACATCAGTTATCTTCATCTCTTACTCCTCAGTGATGAGGAAGGCATTCTATTGTCTTAAGACTTTAGGGCTTGGTTATGGGCACCACTGCCTCTCGCACCAATATCAGATTCGACGATAGACTCTCTTTTCTTCTCTCTCCCTTACTCCTCCTTCTAATCCAGCGTCCTCCGGACGGAACCTTCTCCAGTTTAGGGTTGCCCTGAGTCCCGTTAGGGGAGATGAAACCGTGGCGCGCTGATGGGCTGTGGGAGCAAACTCATATAATTCGGTGGGGTAACGGAGATTGAGGGGTTGTAGGTTTGGGGGAAAGGGACTTCATAGTCGTGACTACTCCCACTGTGGCCGGATACAGGATCAAGAGGGTCTTGGGTTTGGTTACGGGTCTCACCCCCAGAACCCGGGGGGTCGGCGGAGTGTTCAGGGCTGGTTTGCAGACGCTCAGAGGCGGTGAGATAACTGCTTTCACATCTGAGATAGAGAAGGCCAGAATCCAGGCAATAGAAAGGGCCGTTGAGGAAGCGAAGAAGATGGGTGCGAACGCCATTGTTGGCATGGACATAGAGACGTCCGACATCGGCCAGACAAATGTGACTCTGATATCCGCAACAGGCACAGCAGTCGTAATAGAGGCCGAATAAAAAAGAGGACTTCGGTCAAAGACGAGAACATGCCGAGGAAGCGGATCTGAAAAAGGAAATGCCTGAACGACTCTGAAACCAGTGGGGTAGGTAGAACAAATCCCAGTCTCATATTGCCTCAAGAGTCTTGAGCAAGGAGTAGAGGCCGAGGAGGCTCATGATGACGCCAAGGAACCGTCTGTGAAGCGATGGGTGCATCTTCTGCTTGAGGTAGTTGTTTAGCCATGCGGCAATGGGAGCCCCCATAAGAGCCCCTATGATCATCGGAACGGCAACTGACAAGTCGATACCAACGAACCCCGACCACATTATGATGGAGATCAAGCAAGCAGTCCCCTTGGTAAGGATGGTCGTACCTACGGCTTCTGCTGGTGCAAGTCCTAGAACTTGGAACCCCGACGTGCTGAGAGGGCCATAACCGCCACCTGTGGAGGACTTATTGAAGCCACAAATCATTCCCAAAGCGACGGTCAACGGCACGTTAGTTTTGGACTTCCCTTGTGAATGCTTGGTGAAGAACGAGAAAGACGTCAAGATGACGAAGATACCCATGAGGACGGCTATCGTACCAATGTAGAGCTTAGCTGCCGTAGATGTGAGAAAGACCCCAATGATGAAGACAGCTGCCGCAATACCGAATATCCCCCCAAGCGTCATAAGACCAAAAGCCCTGTAGCTCACGTTCTTGAACTTGGCGTGCCACAAACTTGAGAAGAACTCGCTGGACGCCTCACTCGTAAGGATCGCAGGCACCGTCACCTTGGCGGGATAACCGAGGACTAGGAGAAGGGGTGCGCTGAGGGTTCCATAGCCACCTCCGAGGCTATTGTTTATCAATGCCATCACGAAGGCGACTATTGTAAGAGAAACAGCATCGAGCATGCCGTCTTCTATTGGACATGTCCTTATAAGAATTTGTCAGATCATCCTGAAACTCATAACGATTATATGTACAGGATTAGGATGTAAAAGAATACGTGAACGTTCTATTATGTTTGAATACTAAAATTCAATCTTTCTCTCTCTTACACATGCTGACTCTACAACACTCTCTTATTCTCATCTCACACACGCATAAGTGTGTGACTATATAAAAATTAAATTTTACTCTCCCCACAGCCTCCTTCTCTTCTCATGCGTTTGATAACTCTATGACTTCCCAACTCGGAGCTTGGGGGGTTAACGCCGCCTCTAGTTAGCTAGGTTGACGGAGTGAATCCGTCTTCACATGGGTTAGCGTCGACGAGCCGGGAAGAACGGTTGCATATACCGGTGCCTCAACGGCACCTCCAACCCCCTGAAAATAGACACTCGTAAATATTAGTCAAAACTTGTGAAAACTCTCCCATCCCCTCCAATTACCAAGGCAGTCATGGCGTGGCGCGCCCTAACCATTTCCTTGTGTGATGTACGCTATGCACGATATGGGATACGGAGAAAGGGAGAGACAAGAAAAGAAAGAGAAGGAGAAAAAGTTGGTTTACGGGGATCAAGATTTAAGTGCGCGGCCTGTAGAACTGGGCTATCTGTAGGTTTGTGAACCAGATGGTCGACGCGAACGACCTCCGACAGGCAATAGTTGACCTGAAGTATCGGGAAATAGGTGGCATGGTTAAGGCTGCCTTGGAAGCCGGGACTTCTCCTCTGGATATACTGGACAGCCTGAAGAAAGGCTTGAACGCGGTAGGCGAACTATACCACAAACGAGAGTACTTCCTATCGGAACTCTACATGGCTGGGGAGACGATGCAGGCGGCTATGGAAGTGCTGATGCCCACCCTATCGAGAGAGACACAGACAGGAGACGAAGGCACCGTTGTGATCGGTAGCATACAGGGAGACATCCACGACTTCGGCAAGGCCATCGCCAAGACCTTCCTCACAGCATCAGGCTTCACAGTCCACGACCTCGGTGTGGACGTGCCTCCGGCCAAGTTCGTGGAGGAGGCCCTGAAGGTCAACGCGGACATAATAGGCGTCTCAGCCCTCCTATCATCCACTCAGCCATCGAGTGGGGACGTGGTGAAGATACTGAAGGAGAGAGGGATAAGGGACAAGTTCAAGGTGATACTGGGCGGAACAGCCGTGACAGAGTGGGCCATCAAGGAGTTCGGCCTCGACGCAGCCGTAAACGACGCAACAGAGGGAGTCAGAATCATGAAGCGGTGGATGGAGGAGAAGAGGGGATGGGAATGACCCCCAGAGAGAGGCTCCTGACTGCCCTCGCCCACAAGGAACCCGATAGAGTCCCCCTAACAGCCAAACTATGGGCTGATACACGACTGAAGCTTCGAAAGCACTACGGCCTCAAGACGGACGAAGAACTCTTCGACAAGATGGGCATCGACAACGGCGCCATAAACGTTGGCAGCCTCCCCCCAAGAGACTGGAAACCGACACCAGAGTACGCAGAATTCTGCAACACGATAGGCTACGAGGTACGTAGCCAATATGCCACCTACGAGGAATGGGGAATAGAGAGGAAACTCGGCGCCAAGGGGCAGTCCGTGGTACAGCAGTTCTTCTTCTCCCACCACCCATGGGAATCCTTCACAGAGCCAAGCCAAGTCGAGGAGATGAAACTGCCTAACCTAAATGCGCCAGGCCGCTTCGATGACGCCGAGAAGACGATCGAGGAGAAGAAGGAGGTGCACGTGATCATGGGTGGTCTAGGCCACGTCCTTTGGACCCGGGGCTGGGAGCTGAGGGGGATGCTCAAGTTGATGAAGGACTTGCACACGGACCCCGAGATGGCTGACGCCATCCTTGATAAACTCCTTGCCTACAGCTGCGACGTAGCCGACAGGCTTCTGGATTTGGGTTGCGACGGCATCGCCGTCTCCGAGGACTGGGGCAACAACTACTCCATGTTCATCAGCCCGACCCTATGGAGGAAGTACTTCAAGCCGAAGTACAAGAAACTCTTCGACAGGGCGAAGAGGCGAGGAAAACTAGTCTTCTTCCACAGCGACGGGAACATAACCCCCATCGTGGGCGACCTCGTAGAGATAGGGATAGACAGCCTGAACCCTGTCCAGCCCGAGTGCATGGACCAGATCGAGGTCAAGCAGAAGTACGGCGACAAGATAACAATCGACACCGGCGTGTCGAATCAGAAGACACTGCCCTTCGGCACACCAGAAGACGTCAGGAACGAGACGTTGTACGCTCTCCGATATCTAGCGCCAGGTGGAGGCTTCGTCTATGGGACGAGCCACTACGCCATGTACGATGTCCCGATAGAGAACGTCATAACCCTATATGAGACCTGTATGAAGTACGGGAAGTACCCGATCCGTCTCCCCGAGTAGCCCCACTCATCCCCGCTCTCCCTAATCTTTCTCACACTATGTAGATTTAGGTGTTGAACGCCTGTTCACGCGAATCTGTACGAGGGTGACGCCTGTCAAGACGAGGATGATGCCCAAAATCTTGTTGGTGGTCAACTGTTCTCCAAGGAATATCGACGCTAGAAGGGCTATCTGGATCAACATGGTGTTCTGGAGCATAGAAAGCTCGTATGCCTTGAGGCTTCTCAACGTGTGGTTCCACAGGTAGAAGGCAAAGGCCGTGTTGACGAGACTGAGCCAAACGATGATCAGGAATCCTGACAGGTCCGTGCTAGGCAACCCCTCAAGAACAAGCGCAGAGACGAGCAGAATAGCTGCCCCAAAACCCATCGTTATAGTCGTCAACCTGAAGGTCCCTATCTTACCGACCCTTTGGAAGCCTCGAACCATGATCATGTACACGGCCCAACCAAGCCCAGAGGCCAATACAATGAGTACGCCTACAACCTCGCTGGCTAGGATAGGCGTCAAGAAGTAGACATAAGCCCCCATAAGAGCGATGGCCAAACCCGTTGCCTGTATCTTTGTAGGCGTTTCTCCTAGGAACAAGGCTCCTAAGAGAAGTACGAAGAGGGGAGTAAAGTTGAGCAGGAAGGTAGTGGTGACCGCTGGGAGGTAATAGAGGCCGACAAACTGGAGGCCCTGCGCAACCGCGTACCCCGCCACACCAGCGACGAAGAGCCTCAACCACTCCTGCGAATTGAGCTTCAACCCTTCCCCATGAACCTGCCTCATCATGCCCATAGTGAACAGCGTCACAGAGGCTAGAGAGTACCGTATGGCGGCAAAACCCAGTGGAGACATTCCATGCAGGCCTACCTTGATTAGAACGTAGGAGGATGACCAAAGGAATGTTACGAGCAAGGCCTCCAGCAGAGACTGCAAACGCTGATTCTTACTCATTGAAGAGGCCTCTTCCTCCTCCCCGTCGAAGCTTTGCAGTCTGTTGCACGAGTTTGGATATCGGACAGTGTCACTTACGTTGAGTTATTGGAGGCCCGAGGATAGGAGCCGAGGGTCTTCACGAAGATGCATCGCGCCGCCATGTCCTTCAACGCCTCCAAACTACTCTCTTCCGTCCTATGTCCCTCGAAGTCTAGGTAGAAGACGTATTTCCAAGGCTTCCCACGCTCAGGCCTCGACTCAACCTTCGCCAAGTTAATGTTCCTCTTCGCGAAGGCCTCCAGAACCCTATACAGGGCGCCCGGCTCATCCTTGACTGAGAAGATCAGGCTCGTCTTATCCCCCCCTGTCGGCGCCGCATCCTCCCGCCCCAAGATGAAGAAGCGAGTAAAATTGTTCGGGTCATCCTCAATTCCCCTATACAGGACCTCCATACCATAATGCCCAGCAGCAACATCCGTCCCAATGGCCCCCGCGCCCTCCAAGTCCCGAAGCAACTCAATCGCCCTAGCAGTACTGCTCGTCTCCTTCAAATCTACCCTTGGAAACTTCCTCTCCAAGAAGAGGCGACACTGGGCCAAGGCCTGCGGATGTGAGAGGATGACTCTAATATCCTCTGCCTTGACTCCGGGCTTGGCGATGAGATTGTGCACAACGCGGATGTCAACCTCACCACGAACCCTTAGATTACTCTGCAAGAGTAGGTCGAGGGTAGTCCTCTCAGACCCTTGGAGGGAGTTCTCCAGAGGAACAACGCCGTATGTTGCCTTTCCCTCCTTGACGGCGGTGAAGACACCTGCAATGGTGGGACACGGAAGTAGTTTGGCGACGGAGTTCGTAAAGTGCTTTCGCGCCGCCTGTTCGCAGAAGGTTCCCTTTGGGCCGAGGTAGGCTATTAACACATCTTTGACGGGTTCAGCCATCCCTTTCACTTTGTAGTCTTCCTCACGGGGTATGCTATTTAAGCTTCTAGTTGTATATAGAGACTTGACCTATGTTGGTCAGGGAAAACGTCCTTGAACTTTGTGAAGTTTAAGACCTTCGAAGACTTCGCCAAGTTTGTGGCCATCTCACAGATCCCCTATATCCATCATACAACGATCAAGGGCAAAGCAATCTACTTCGTCCACATCACCCTTGTTGAGGGGATTGTCTACTATGTTGAACAGGACAAGCCCATAAAGGAGAAATACGTCCTATACAACCGCTTCCGAGACCAAGTCGGCTTCACAGATAAGCTGGAGATGGATCCCCAAAGGGCAACCCTGCCCATCCTAGAAGTAGAGACGGCAAGCGTCTTCTCCGAGTATCCACCGAAGTGAATCAGTTCCACCGTCCTCAATTCTCTAGGACAACCATTCCGTCCTGACTAAACTTCTATAACAAACGAAGAATCCTGGGTCGACTCGCGTCTACACCTGCTCTGCGCCGGTACCTAGAATAATGGTTGGCACAAGTCTATTCGAGGGCGTTCGGTGAGTTGGACCCCGTGGGGCCTCAGACGATTACCGTTTCCCCTAATGTTGGAGCCTTTGACGATGCGGCCTCCTCCTAGATGGAGGGTGGTGCAGGGATGTTGAAGAGACTAGAAAGGGTACTGACGACGCCCATCGTCTCTTTGTAGATAGCCTTCCATATGGGCGGAGGCGAACTCGCTTCAGGAACAGTGAGGATGTCGAAGTGTTCGGCTATCCCGCTTATCACAGCGTCTCCCTCGACCAAGAAGGCGACTATCTTAGGGTTTGTGGCAACCTTGATCGAGAAGTGAATGATCGCGCTGTTATCAGGTCTCTTGATTGCTTCACCAACTTTCATGTCTATAGGGTATTGGAGCGCTTTGAAAGGGCTGTCCCCCTCCCGTATAGCCTCTATCTTTATGAGGTGAATTGAAACTTCCACGTCGTCTTCTTTGAACGTATTCGCCACCTTAGTTTTGCCTGTTTATAATGGCGCTCTTCCTTGTCTTTTTCGAGCTCCATCATCTATAGTGTTCGCTGGTTCCTTAGGGGGCTCTATGAATAAGAGCAGTTCTCTGGAGGAGCGAAAAACATATAAGCAGTTTAACTGTTACACTATAGGGTGGCGAGAACGCGTGAGTAGTGCCTATCGTCGATCACGAATCGAACTGTATGTTGACATTCTTCAAGCAATCGCCAACGGACGAGAATCACCAGCCAAGATAGTATACGCGGCCAACCTCTCATACGACAGAGTCATCAAATGCCTCAATTTCCTAGAAGAGCAGAATCTCGTTCAAAGGGTCGAGAACGCTAAAAAGAAACGCAGGTACAGTATAACATCCAAGGGCATGGACGTTATAAGATACTTCACCGAGGTTCAGTCAGCCCTCTTCTACAAGAAGAAGACCTTCTCTAACATCAGTGTACACTTCAAAAGCTAGGATCTGCCACAACTAAGGCCTTACTGGGGTGCTCCCCTAGTGGGCTGTATACGTCCTCAGTATCGACTAGCCGTATCATAAGACGTGGTGTTTGCGGGCGCTCCTTGGCACGTGGTTTGGATCGATAGAGTGATCTTTTCTTCTCCGAGGTAACTCTCCTGAGGTTCAACAGTCTTTTATAGGCCGAGGAAGGCAACCTGACCACAAGGGTGTCCAGAGAATCATGGCAAGGGACTCGCTTACCACCTTGGACTTCGTCATAAACGTGCTTCGGGAGCATGAGAAGGAGCTCACGGAACTGAGCGAGCGACTGGAGAATACTCTGACGGTAGTAAATGAAGAGAACATTAAACAGACTCTAAACGAGTTGAACCACTCTCTACAAGTCTTGTCTAAGAGAATAGAGAGTCTCAAGGACGAGAGCCAAAGACAGAAGGCACAAGTCAACGAAATCCTCAACAAACTCGAGACCTTGCCCACAAAAGACGACCTTGAGAACCTACGCAGAGCAGTCGAAACCTTGGGTGCACTCTTGGCCACGAAAAAACAAGAACCTCCCAATGTGTTCAAGGATTAACCTATTACAGCCCCGCCGTTAGTTGTTCCGATTCTTTTCTAGTAGTAGAATGCGGATATAGGGCACTTACTTACGTATCCACGAGGGAGTTGTGGGAGATTGAGGTCGTCAACAACGCCCTGAGTTCCAGTTCCGCGTTTTTTCTCGTCTCTTCTTATAAAGCCGCATATTGAAAGGACGTTGAGGACTTCTTCGAGTCCTTCCTTGTACCTGCATTCTCTGCATTGTTGAAGTTCATCGCGGGGTAGCTCATCTTCATGAATTCCTGTCGCCAGTCCCCATTCTTTCAGCTCTTCTTTGTGGCCGTAATCATGGTCGGCTTCGTCGTGGTTGGTCTTGGGTCTGAGGTCTGATGGTATTCCTTGAAGTTCTCTTGTCTTGAGAAGCCATTTCAGTTCCTCTTCAATGTCGGGTTCCCGCTTTTCCGGGTCGTTGTTTGTGGTTTTTCTCGTTGGAATAATCGTGTTGTTTAGGCCGTCTATTTGTGCGTTGATTTTGGCGCGCAGTTCCAGTATCCTCAATATAAGGCGGATGATTTCGTCATCACGGTTCGTCACTCTCACGCATCTCCAGCATCTAGCGAGAGCCATAAGTTTAACTGGTTAACTATTTAACCTTTTGTTTGTACTGGACACCTAGACTAGGCGTTCACTCGGCTTAAAAGGGGATGAATGGGATTCTACAATGAACCGAGATGCCAATGAAATTAGGCGTTCCTGGTTTCGATGAAATCCTAGGCAGTCCCCTTAACTCTGGAAACTGCATGCTACTCCACGGCGGACCAGGGAGCGGTAAGACAACCTTCTCCATACAATTCCTGTACGAAGGCGCAACTCGATACGACGAACCCGGCCTCTATGTGACCCTCTGCGAGAACCCCGACGAGATACGGCGAAACATGCTCCAATACAAATGGAACCTCGCCAAACTGGAACGAGAACACAAGTTCCAATTCCTCGACGTAAGACCTGTAAAACTCACGCCTGAGGGATACATAATCCCGAATGAGACTCTCTTCAAAGGAGAGACCATCCCCTTCAGCCACATCTCCTGCCTTATCAGGGAAAAAGTCAAAGAGATGGGTGCGAAGCGTCTGGTCTTGGATTCTCTGACGGTTCTGACTGGCCAGTATGAGAATCAAGCATACGTTCGACAGGGCGTCTTAGGCCTGATCCAGGCCCTATCCAGCTTGGAGTGCACCTCCATCCTCATCTCGGAGGGTAGTGAGCTTTCTCCGGACAGGCAGCATCTCGAAAGCTGGGCGGTTGTGCCGGCCATAGTCTTGCTCTACTATACTCGAAAGAATTCCATCATGACTAGGGCCATACAGATTCTAAAATTCCGAGGGGCTAGGCATAGTCCGGGGGTTCATCATCTGGAGATTGGGGATGAGGGAATCATCGTCCATCCCGATGTCCGCGCCGACCTCTAATAGTATCTTATCGGTCTGAAATACACCCTGTGTCCTCGTCTCTCACGTGAGAGTAGGCCCATCCGCACTAGACCATTCAGATAGATCGTCTCAACACTCCTATTTCTCCCAGTTTTCTCGGCGACTTCGGCGGCGGTTCCTTCCTTGAGTTCCTGCAAAGCAATCATTGTCTTCTGCATACTGTCAGGGAGGTTGAGAAGATCTGTGAGGGCTGAAGGCGACACCCTACTAGCGGGTTCTTCCCTCTTGAGCATTGGGCGTATACTCTGCTCAAGGTCGCTGACGCGTTTCTCCAGTATTGCTAATCTTTCCTCTATGGATCTTTTGCTCATGTCCGGCGCTACAAGTATGAACTGGTTAAACTATTTAATTATTGTTTCCCTCTTCTCGGTTCAGGTCTTCGAATCCTCATCTTCGATGAGCAGTCGTCCCTCGTCTATTATCGTGAAAGGAAACCACTTGGTGGCATGGGTTGAGCCTTTGCAAGTATGCACCCTCAGGCGCCGTTCTAGGGCTGCCGACTCCTCGAAACGCATCTCCAAGATGATGTCCATGACGTGTCGAAGCGTATTATAGAAGGCCGAGGTGTGGATTCCCTCCTCCACGGTCCATACGCCGAAGCACTCCATCTGCTTGATTCGGGCAAGATTGACTTGGAGGAAGCGTATGATCTCGTTCTCCGCATTGTAGACGAAAAGCGTCGAAATGGAGTCGAAGATCACCGCACTTTGAGGTCCCTTGTCTTGAAGGGCGGTTAGGAGCTTGACGCTCAAGTCTCCCAAGTTGGAGAGGTGAGAGATGCAGTACTGCCCTTTGACCTCTCCAGTCAACCAAGAGTAGCAGTCGACGAAGGTTATATTCTCCGAGACATCTTTGGAGCCTGTATGGGTCAGTATTGATCCTTCAATGGTTTTGGGGGCAGAGTCTAGGGTCACGTAGACGGCGCCAGTCCCGGTCTTGACGCACTCGGCGGCTATGTTCTTGCAGAGGATGGTCTTACCTATTCCCGGTGGTCCTGTTATCAGGATGTTGCTCCCGGGCTGGACGCAGCTTATCTGCAATGGTTGAGCGATACTCTTAAGGAAGGACAAGGTTTCGGCCCCCTATAGACTCATCTCCTAGTTTCTTGTTTGTCGAAGGTTATCCCCCGCTCTTTGTTTGGCAGGGTTCCAGTGATGTTCTCTACGTGTCATTTCTCGGACCATTCCCCTCCGATTTTCTTGGAGTTTACGTCTCCTTCAGCGTTCTTGACCACCTTCTTGTACATTCTTAGGTGGTAGTAGAAGAGGAGAAGATAGTATGGCCTAAGCAAGGTAATCCTTAGACGCTTGAGTACCTCTCTGATGTCTGTCAAAGTATCCCCGGCACCAACGATATTTGGACTCGGCCTTCTCTAATCTCGTAATAGTAAGTTCCCGGCAAGAACGGCTGGCTCGCCATCCTGACCACCTTTAGTCCACCCACGATGGGGCCGCCAGATACGGCTTCGGACTTCCTTCTCATATCTATGACGCCGTCGGCGAACCCGAACAAGGCGTTCTCCATCTTCTCCTCAAGGACCCCGGTGTGGTGGATGGCTATACCGACGGCGTTCACGAAACGGGTCGCATATTTTAGAACTTGGCAGAAGTGGAAGACCTCCTTTGAGTCACTTGTGAGGAAGAGAGGCGTTATCGAGTCCATGAGGACGAGGTGTTTCCGTTTCATGTTCTTCAAGGTGAAGTCCCGTCCCATCTCGATGAGATCGGAGAACTGGAGACCACTGGCGAGGACGGAGCTTCCGGGCTCAAACTTCGTGTAGCTATTCTTCATCCGCTCGACCCCTCGCCTGAAGACGTCTATGAAGCAGAGAGAGTTCTGCTCTTCGTAACTCTTTGGATCCATGCCGATAGCTTCTAGGGCTCGGCGCATCTCGTCTCCTGATTGGTCGACGGAGTAATAGGTGATGGCGCAACCTTCCTTCAGCATGTTAGCGGCGATTTGTCTCACGAGTGTCGATTTACCGCTACCTAGGGGGCCGATTAGACCTATGGTTGATGGACGTGGAAGTCCGCCACCAAGGATCTTGTCAAGTTCCTCAATGCCTGTGGGATCCAAGTTTCTCATCCCTTTGCTTTAATTTCTGCTTGTTATGGCCCCCGGTGGGATGGGGGAGTCTGCTGTCCACCCTCAATCTGGTGACCGCTAGGATGAAGGAGAGCGTTAGAATTGAGACTCCGATCGAGAATTGAGACGAATATGTTAGCATTAGGTTGAGGAGGATGAAGGAGACCGCGTAGACGAAGCCGAAGGTGTGTAGCTGTTCCAGCATCGCCAGATTGGATGTTCTAGTGTTCCTGAGAGCCCAGTATGCTAGGAAAGGGAGGAAGATTAGGTTTACGAGATAGACTGGACTTAGTAGACTCAAAGCCACCATTGAAGACAGAAGTATGTAGGGTACAAGGAGGAGCAACGTGGTCTTTTCCACAGCCTTCCTAAGGCTCGTAGAAACGTTGGCGGTCGTCTTGATACCGGCTCTGAGGTCGCCTGGAATATCGGGTATGTTCTTCACAGTTCCGTAGGCGAACATGAAGGACCCGAGGAGTAGTAGAAGGGGGTTGAGGAGGCTTGAACCAGCAACAGTCAAGCCGGCTAGGAAAGGTAGGATTACAGTCCCGGAGAACGATATGAGGGCAGTTGTTGGGTAGCGTTTGAACCTGAAGGGTGGGAGGGAATAGGCTATGGAATCGAATTCCGCCAGTGCAACAATTAGGACGAAGTTCAGGCCAAAGGGTATGGAAAGGAGGAGTATGAACGGGTAAAGGGCAAGTACAACGTATACGAGGTTCCTCCTCTCAAGTTCGTTGACCATTTCCATCCTGATGGGGAAGTTAACAGCGTCCTCCCGGATGTCTGTGTAGACGTTTATGAGGTTTGTAACCGCTGTCCCGAGCGCAAATATGGCCATCCCTAGGAACACCTGCCACAGAACCGGCGTCCCCGTCGCCATGTACCCGAATAGGTAGCTTACGACGGCGAAGGTCCAAGTTCTGGGCCTAGCCAGCTTGATGACGAGGAGCGCCTTCCTCAATCCCTTCACTCGTCTCGCGTTTTGGGGTCTCCCGTTCGGGTTATCTCGGTTGTGAACTCGCTGTAGTGAGTGGAGGTACTACTGCCCCAATTATAGAACAGATAATAATGTAATTATTTAACATTTAACCCCGTCTCAACGGCGCGACCAAAACCAGTCAAACGCGGTCAAAAAGTATATTTATATTCTTGGTCTCTGACCATGTCTTAAGCCCTGGTAGTATAGTCCGGTCTAGTATGTTCGGCTGTCGCCCGATCGACCCGGGTTCAAATCCCGGCCAGGGCGCCATACTTCAAACATAAATTGTCTATTATTGCGTCAGGGTTCGTATTGATTTCAAGAGATTATGTTGATTCTGTCACAACATTCAATCCACATCGTCTCATCCTATTTTCAATCTGCATGAGATGTTCTAGAGTAGGAGGTTTCACGCTTTTCAGCCCATACTCTCTTCCTAAGGACTCGTATGGATTCAAGGCACTGGTTGTGGGT
>Ga0172364_10001706_pt1 | contig 17131 bp, 14 predicted proteins | sample LakKivSesite10cm_FD_114545 | JGI IMG/M metagenome (GOLD analysis project Ga0172364, IMG submission 114545) | Sediment microbial communities from Lake Kivu, Rwanda - Sediment site 10cm | ecosystem: Environmental > Aquatic > Freshwater > Lake > Sediment | place: Rwanda: Western Province, Lake... | reverse complement strand
CCGAGATGACCGCTCGACTGGGCGACGATCACAGCCGGGCCAAAAAGCTGGCCATGGCGATCGCCGGTCTCCCGGGCGTCAGGCTCAACCCTGCCGAGGTTGAGACCAATATCATTATCTTCGGATTGTCTCACCCCCGGGTGTCGATCGCTGATTTTATTGCCGAGCTTAAGAAAAGAAGGGTCCTGGCGCTGGCGCCGTTCGGAGGGGTCCGCATGGTCACGCACAAGGATATCGACGATGAAGATGTCGAGCGAGCCATCGCCGCCTGCCGCGAAATCCTCGCCGGGCCTTAGGATTCGAGGGAGGCGGCGACGAGCTGAGCGAGGTCCTTCACTTTAATGTCGGGCCTTTCTTTGTCCTTGAGTCCGTCCCTCAACATGTTGAGGCAGAAAGGACAGGACGTGGCGGCAACCTCCGCACCCGATTGGATGACTTCTTCTGTCCGCAGATGGTTGATGCGCTGTCCCAGTTTCTCATCCGTCCACATCAAGCCCCCGCCGGCGCCGCAGCAGAAGCTGTGCTCGCGTTTTTTCTTGAGCTCGGTGAATCCCTTGACGCCGAGTGCGGAGATGACCTGTCTCGGCTCCGCGACCAGGCCGTTATGGCGCCCGTAATAGCAGGAATCATGATAAGTCAGGTTTGAAATTCCGTTTGCCCGGAGCGGCAGCCGACCCGATTGGATCAGTTCCTTCAAGAAAGCGACATGAGGAATGACCTCAATCTCGGCCAGCCGGGCCTGGTCTTTTTCCGGGATACCCGATAGGAGACCCCGGAGCTTGGGGTATTCGTTTTTGAAGGTGTTGTAGCCGTGCGGACAAAAGGTCAGAATTTTCTTGACTTGATACTGAACGAAAAGTCCCGCGTTCTCCGCCGCCAGCGATTGGAATAGATATTCCTGGCCCAGCCGCCGCGCCGAATCGCCGCAGCATTTTTCCTCCGTCCCCAGAATGGCGAAATCAATTCCGGCTTTCTTCAGGATCGTCACCATCGCCCGGGCGATCTCAATGCCTCCTTCATCAAAAGAGCCGGCGCAGCCCACCCAAAGCAGGTACTCCGCCGAGCCGCGTTCGGACATAACCGGCACATCGAGCCCGGCCGCCCAGTCGGCCCGCTTGGAGAAACCGATGCCCCATGGGTTGAAGTTTGTCTCCATGTTCCGGAAAAAGGCGTTGAGCTCCTGAGGGAAGCGACTCTGCATCAGGACCTCGCTCTGGCGGACGCCGATAATCTTGCGGATGTGTTCTATCTCAACCGGGCAGACATGCTGGCAGGCGCCGCAGGTTGTGCAAGTCCAGATTTCCCCTTCCGTGTGGACGTTCGGAAAGAGCGCGGGAAGGCCATCGCGTTTGTTCTCCATCAGGTTCCGCCTTTGCTCGAGCAGATGCTTCTCCAGGTTAAAGATGATCATTTTGGGCGAGAGGGGCTTGCCGCTGGCGAACGCCGGGCAGGCGTCCTGGCAGCGGCCGCACTCCATGCAGGCGAACGTGTCGAGGGAATCCTTCCAGGTGAGGTCGGCCGCTTTCTCAAGTCCAAACACCTCGGACTTTTCGATGTCGATCGGGGGAATTTCGCGGCTCGAGCCGGGAGAGCTGAGAAATACGTTCACCGGGCCGGTGAACATATGAAAATACTTGGAGTGGGGGACATAGGCGATGAACCCGAAGACGATCAGGATGTGGAGCCACCAGGAAATCTTGAGATGGGCGGCCAGCGTTCCTGCTGGCAGGCTCGTGAGCCCGGCGGCCAGGGATTTCCCCAGGAACGACCAGCGGACGGTTTCCGGATGGGAGGCGATGGCGAAGGCCTCGAAATAAAGATAGCTCAATGTGACTGTGATCAACAGGGCATAGATGACTCCTGAATCAAAAAGAGTCGTCCGGTAGCCTTTCGGCCGGATTATGAAACGCCGGACGATGAAAAAAGCCACTCCGACGAGAACCAGAATGGCGAAGAGGTCGACGAAAAGTGAGAATAAGAGGCCGAAACCCGTATTCCCGAAGAGATAGAATTTGTCGAAATACCCTTCCAGCGTGTGATTGACGGTCATCGTGTCAAAGGTCAGGGCGCCGTAAAAGATGAAGACGTGCATGAAACCGGTGAACACCCGTTCGTTCTTGAGGGTGCACTTTTGAAGGAAGACTTTAGCTGCTGTGTCGACCAGGCGGCGCCAGAAATGGCCCGCTCTCATTTCGGGCTTGCCCCGGCGGAGAATCTGAAGACGAAGGTGGACCGGATAGACAAAGGCGGTGATCGTGACCAGGATGACCAGCGTGAACAGGGCTTTTTCCCAAATGGAAAGCATGATTCCTCCTTCTTAAAAAGGGATGGCGATTCCCCAGATCAGTTTATGAAAAGTCTGCTTGTTGCCCTGGGGGCTCGCCATAACGTCCGACCAAACACTCCCTCCGACCGACGCCTCCAGCCATCGCGACAGCCGCACCCTGAGGATTAGGTCGCCCAGCCAGGCTTCGTTCCTGCCGAGCCGCTGACTCGAACGAGCGACAATCTGGAGGCTGAAAACAACTTTCTCCCCAATGGCCGCGCCGGCCCGAAGCCCGAGCTCCTGCTTGATCCTCCCGCCCGAAAGGTCGAGATGGACTCTCTCGTTGCTGTGATGGAAAAGCCGGAGGAACGGTTCGATATGGAAGGCTTCGCCCGGCCACGGAATAAAGATGCCGATGTAGTTTCGGTTTGTATAGTAACTTTTGCCGAGAAGCGTGCTGGCATAGTCCGAATCATGGTCGGAATCGTGCCCGATCTCCAAGCCCAGGCCGTGGACAAGCAGTTGATGGAGCGAGAAGTGCCAATCGAACTTGGTGCGTTTGCCGTTGTCATCATGGGTGATGAGCTGGGCGTGAAGGATCGTCGTCGGCGAGATGGGGAAATAGTTGTGGAAACCAAAGTTCCAGCGGTCCGCCTTCCCGCTCAGGTCGTTATAGCTCGGGAAGTCGGAGGGCGCCAATAGCTGGCCGAAGAGCTCGCCGTGGACAACGGCTTTGCCCCCTTCGAGGAGATTCTCCTTCGGGTCGAAGCGGCGGTAAATGAATATCTCGGAGCCCAAAACATGCGGTGCGAACCCCAGAAGGACAGCCAGGACCATTAAATTGACTATTCCTATCGATTTTGTAACCATTTTAAAATTCATAGCGCATCCCCATGCGGACAACCCGTGGCGATTGGACTTCGGTCGCGTAGCGCCTGGTGAATTCGGGCCCCGTCCACTCGTTCTCCTCAGTGGCCAGGGCCCAGTTAAAAATATTATAGGCGTCGAGGAAGAGGCGAGCCTGGTTTTTCCCGATCGTAATCGCTTTCTCGAGCCGCAGGTCGACCGTCATGTTGAACTCATAGCGGGCCACGGCCCGCGGCCAGGCCTGGACATAGAAAGGTCCCTGGTTGAGTCCCGTGACGATGATCTTGCGGCTGAAGGGCTGACCGTCATAATACTTGGCCAGACCGGCCAGCCGGAAGCCGAAGGGCAGGGGGACGGCGACGCCGAGCCGGGCGGTGTAGGCCCGGTCAAATCGCAACCGGCCCTTGGCCGAAATGAAGGCATTGGGATTGTCATAAAGTGTCCCGATGACGCCGTCGTCGTTCTCGGACTCGGTGTTTCCTGGGCTTGACGTTCCGATGGCTTCCGTGGCGGTCGCGGCAAAAAAGAACACGGTGAGACCGAATTTTTTCACCAGAGTCAGGTCCAGCCCGCGATACCTATTGACCCGGTTGGCCTCGTCCGGATTCGTGAGCAAGAAGAAATCGTCTCCGAGGGTTTCTTTGTTCTGATTGTACACGGTGAGGACGATGTCGTCGTGATTGCCCGGGATGGCGTCGTCGCCGGCGTCATAGACTTGGACGGGACTATAGGCTGTGAGCGGCACGCCGATGTTCTGAGTTTCAACGAGGCGACGGGTCTCGCGGTAATAGCCAGCCAGAGTGAGGCAGAAGTGACCCGGGAAGGTTTTGGTGAAAGAAACGACATATTCGTCTGCATAGGGGCGTTTGATGGCCGGGTCGATGTCCGCGTAAAAGGGCCCTTCCCTTCGCATCAACTCGCCCTCCTCACCCGGCTCATAGCGGAGGTCATTGTTGGGGTCGGTCCATCGATAAACCTGCCCGCCCAGCGCGTCGGGATTCCCGTAGCTCAGATACTGAAGAGGCAAATGGAAGAAATATCGTCCGGCCGAAACCCGGACCGTTAGGGACTTATCTCTAAGAAAGGGGAAGGCCAAGCTCAATCGCGGAGCCAGGTTTAACCAGCGGATCTTTCCTCCCTCCTTTGCGGGTGTTGAAGAATCTGCCGAAAGGCTGCCTGCAGGCAGGGCTTGGCCTCGGGTCGAGACCAGGTGGAGTCCGGCCGAAAGCGAAGCCAGGTTTGCGAAGATGAGGTCATCTCCGATGAACAGATGGGTCTCGAAAGACTTTTCTCTATGGCTCACCGGGGTGCTGAATCGGACCATCTCAAAGGGCTCATTCCCCATATAATGGAGATGGATGTTGCCGAGGATTTCTTCCTCTGACGAGGATAGGGCGCGGCGCAGGCAAAAGCCATAATCGAGTCGATGAAGGAGCCTCGACACCCGGCCGAAGAGAGCCTGTCCTTTTCCCTGCAGGATCATGGTCGTCCGGTCGTCCCGGCCGGCCAAGGCCGCTGCGCCCGAAGGGATTTTTTTGAAAACCTCAAGGCCATGGGGCTCACGGACGCCGTCCTCGAACCGAGAATGGATATTGGCCCGGTTGAAAGCGGCTCCGAGCTCAAAGTAATGGCCAGGACTGACCCGGCCCCGCCAAATCCCCTGGAACACATTGAAGAAGCTTTTGCGATTGAGCGTTGCAGAGAACGGGATATCCCGCGCTGCCTCGGCTGTCGGCTGGAGGACCTCTTGGCCCGTCCAAAAGAATTGAAGAAAGCTTTGCCCCAGCCGGAAGGTGAGGTTGGCCAGGGCCGAGGATACCCGGGCCTTATCATCGATGCTAAATTCAGCAACGTCGCGGTTGACAGAGAGGTGCGAGAAAGAGGTAAAGACGTGGATTTTTTCCGAGAAAACAGGGCCGGAAAACTGGGCGTTGATATCGGCCAACGAATTCAATCGGGTCCTTTCCGAAAGGCCCTCCTCATGCAACCTTTGGGAAACCGAGCCGGATGTCATGCCAGGCGTAGTAAAAAAAAGGCTGACTGCGCCCTGACCGTGGGATGTCCCCTGTTTGGGAACGAGGTTGAGGGTGCCTCCGGGCGAGAGATGCGCGATCGGCTGCCGGGCATTTCTGCTGGAGAGAAATTGCAGCGCTTCGAGGTCGGGATAAAAGAGGGGTGTGCCTGTGGCATAGGGGTCGGTCGCATCCAGCCCGTTGATGAGATAGGAACTCTGAGTCCAGGAAACGCTCCCCCGCGAGCTCCAGAGAGCGGGCCGATCCGCCCATACGCCCCCGACATCAATGCGGTTGGTCGTCGCTGAGAAATCCTGGTTTTCGATCACTGACCAGACATTATTGGCCGACGGCAGGCATTGGACCTGGAATGCATTGATAATTGTACGCGAGGTGGAATCCGTGAGATCAATCCAGGAAAAAGAGGGATTGGCATCCGGAACCCCTCCGTTTGCGGGAAAGCTCACCCTCATAAAAAGGATCGACGATTCTTCGAATTCGACGGCTTGCTTGGGCGACGGCTGGAATCCCGGGCAATCGATGCGCAGGCTGTAGCTTCCGGGGCGGATTCCGCCGAGATGAAACGAACCTTCCTCCCGGGAATCGGTCGCCAAGCGCACAAAGCCGTCTACCGAGGCTACCTCTATATGGGCATTGGCAAGAGGGTTTCCGTCTGAATCCAGAACGCGGCCGATCAGGGTGGCGCAGTCTTGAGCGGTGGCGCGAGACGCGATAATGATAATGGCAAAGACAACGAAGAATGACCCTCGGAGAGAATGAAAACCCAGAGCGCAGCCTGGCCTTCTCAGCTCTTCAACTCCTTTGAAAATCCCCCTATAATTCCCAATTTCTATCGCCGGTGTCAAGGACGGTTTGAGCTGAATAGCCGCGTTTTTGAATCCTCTCGCCAAAGAAACTATAATGGCCTCTCGAAGGCGCGACCGGGAATCCCCCGAGTGAGGAGGTGTCATGTCCGAGAAACGCGACCTCATCATCATAGGCGGTGGTCCAGGAGGCTATGTGGCGGCGCTGCGGGCGGCCCAGCTGCGGAAGAAGGTTACGGTTATTGAAGGAGACCGGATCGGCGGAACCTGCATGAATTATGGCTGTATCCCCACCAAGTTCCTGCTCAACCAGACCAAGGTTTGGAGTGAACTCCGGCACAACCCGAGAATCGAGGGTTGGGGAGAGGCGGTTCGGCTGAATTGGCCGAGCGTCCAGCAGGGGAAAAGGGCCGCAGTTGAACGGCTCGTCCGGGGCACGGAATTTTTGCTGGAGCGGAACGGTGTCGAAGTCCTGAGGGGAAAGGGTGAGCTCGAAAGCGAACGAAAAGTGCGCTTTCAGGGGCGCGACCAAGAGAAAATGCTGGAGGCAGAAAAGATTGTCCTGGCAATGGGAACCGTCTCGGCCGAACTCCCGTTCCTTAAGCCGGACGGCCAAACAATTTTGACTCACCTTGAGGCCCTTGACCTTGAAACCCCGCCGAGCTCGCTTATTGTCATCGGCGCCGGGGCCATTGGGCTCGAAATCGGGACCATTTATTCCCGCATCGGAACAGAAGTCGTCGTGCTTGAGATTCTGCCGACAATCTTGCCGGGGTCCGACCGTCAGATGACGGTCCGGTTGGAACGTTTGCTCAACAAACAGGGCCTCAAGATTTTCACTGGAATGCGCATCGAGGAATGCGTCGTGGCTTCTGGAATGGTGAGCCTTAAAGGGACGTGCATCAAAACCGGAAAGCCCTTTGAATTTGGTGCCGAGAAGGTCCTCCTGGCCACGGGCCGAAGGCCGAATTCTGACTTCCTCAGAGAGAGATTTGACGGACTTCTCGATCGCTCCGGTTTTGTAAAGGTCAATGCCCGGCTGGAGACGGAGGCAGCCGGTATTTACGCCGTCGGCGACGTCATTGGAGGCAAGCTCCTGGCCCACAAGGCCTCCCATGAAGGTCAGGTGGCGGCCGAGAATGCGGCCGGAGGCTCCGCGGAAATGGATTATGCGGCTCTGCCCATGACCGTTTTCACCGAGCCGGAGCTTGCTTCGGTGGGACTTACCGAAGAGGAAGCCAGGGCGGCCGGAATTCCGCTCGAGGTCGGGCTCTTTTCGCTCCAAGCAAACGGACGGGCGCTGACTTTGGAGAATCCCGAGGGAATGGTCAAGATAATTGCCGCTCCCGACGACCGGATTGTCGGGGCCCACATTTTGGCGCCATTTGCCAGCGAGATGATTCCCGAGCTCACTCTGGCTGTACGCAAAGGCATGATGGTTCAGGATATTTCCCAAACCATCCATGTCCATCCCACAATCTCAGAAGCAATGATGGAAGCGGCCCTCAAGGCTAAGGGGAAAGCGCTCCATGCTCTGAATCCATGAACCGGCTGCAAACCTGGGCCGAAAAGCAGAACCCTGTCGGAAGCGAAAAACCGCTCAGCGAATATAACCGAGGGCGCGAAGAATCTCCTTGGTCTTGTCGTCAATCAAAATGTCGGGCTTTCTGCTGAGAGCTTGCCGGGCGAAGTTCTCGAGCTTTTGCCGGAGTGCGCCAAGATCGGGAGGCCAGTCTTGGTCGCTCAGGAGATTTCTTTTTTCCTCCGGGTCTGTTCGTAGGTGATATAGCTCAAACCGGTCTTTCTGAACTGTGAAGATGGCATGCCAGGGGGGAAAAAGCAACCCGAACCGATCCTGGGCTGCTTCGGGTCGGTGGGTTTCTTGGAAGATAATGTGGGGATCCCTTTTTTTGAGGCGGAGCAGATTTCGGCCCTGAGAGTGAACATAGGGCTTCAATCCCGCCATGGCCGCAAAGGTGGGCCCGACATCGAGGAGTGTCGCATACTCGTCCCGAACTATGCCCCTCTTTTTTTGTGTGGGATCGCGGATGATGAGCGGAACACGGAGATAGACGTCATAAAGGAAGTGAATGTGGCCGATGTGTGGGTCTCCGAAGTCGGTCCGGTATTCCCCCAGGCCTTCACCATGATCGCCGACTATAAGGATGGCCGACTTATCGAAAAGTCCGAGCTCGGCGAGCTTCTCCCAAAGGCGGCCAATTTCGCGATCCATGTATTCCACTTCTCTCCGGTATTGGCGGCGGTTGTTCCGTGTGGTGAGAATGGGGCCTCCCCGGAAGGTGACGTGAACCTGCCTGGGGCGGTTGCCGTTTCGAATTTCGATGAGAGCGCCGTCGTTAAAAAAATATGTCTGGTCGGATTGACGGATGAACCAACCGCTCAAGAAATCCATCTGGTAGGTTTCCGGACCGGGCTCAGGCTCGAACTTCAGCCAGTCCAGACGACCGATATAATGGCCCGGTCGAACATCATATTGGCTCTCGAACCCGATGCGCAGCTCATTTTTCCCCGGCTTCAAATCAAGCGTGGCGGGGTTGAACTCATATTTTTGCAGGCTGGTCTCGGTGACCAGATGGTCATTTAAGAAGAGACGGAAGTCGATCGGAGAGTCGGGAGGAGCGTACGGAGCATGGGGGTCGGAGTAGTGGATCCAGAGAAAAAATGGGCGCCCAGCGTTTTTCTCGAGCCAGGGGAAAACCCGCTCATTGACCTCGCCGGCAGAAAGATACCAGCGTCCCTGCGGAAACTTGTCCTCATAGCTGTCAAAACCTTGGTTCAAGCCGAAGGGGGCCGTGAGCACACCGAGTGAGACAAAAGCGGCTGTTGCGAAGCCTTTCTTTTGGAAAAGGTTGACGAAAGACGGGTAGTGTCTTGCGGCAACGAACTTCTGGCCGTTATTGTAGCTTCCGACGGCATGGGGCGGCTCGGAAAAAAAGAGTGAGGCATGGGCGGGGAGCGTGATGGGGATGAGGCTGTAGGCGTTGCGGAACAGAATCCCATCCCGGGCGACGCGGTCGATGTTGGGGGTAGAAACGTTGGCCATCCCATAGGCGCCTATATAATCGGCGCGCTGGGTGTCCAGGGTGATCAAGATCATCGACTTCGGCGGAGCTGTCTGGCGACAGGCGGGAGCGGCGACAGAGAGGGCCAAGATGGCCAGGCTTTTGGTCCAGTGGCTCGGTGTCCGAAAAAATATGGGGTTTTTCATCTCGCTTTTTGGAGAAACCTATTATGTGGCCAACTCATTTTTTTGTCAAAAAAGGTTGTCATTTTATTTTTCTTTGTTTAGAATAGGCCTCCTTAAAAGAGTCTGAAATGACCGAAGTGTTCCTGGTGTTTCTCATCTTTGGACTTCTGGGGTTAGTATTGATTTGTATGAACAGGCTGCTGGGTCCATCCCGGACCAATCCGGCCAAAGAACAACCCTTTGAATGCGGCAGCCCTTATCTCCAGAAGGGAATCAACCCGTTTCCGATCAAGTTTTATCTAGTCGCGTTCATCTTTTTGCTGTTTGATGTCGAGGTGGTCTTTTTCTTCCCTTGGGCGCTTATATTTAAGGAAATGGGCGGAACGGCCCTGGTCATCATGCTGGCCTACGTCGCGGTTCTTGTCAGTGGGTTTATCTATGCCTGGAAAAAAGGTGCCTTCGAATGGGACTGAGGGGGTTGGAGTCTTGAGCCCGGAAAGGAAGCGACCGCAGGCCGGGGCGTTCATCACCACTCAGTTCAACTCTCTTCTCGGCTGGGCCCGCAAGTTCTCGTTGTTCCATTATCCGTTCGTCACCGCCTGTTGCGGAATGGAATACATGTCGGCCGCCTGCGCTCATTTCGACATCGATCGTTTCGGGGCGGGCTGGACGCGCTTTTCTCCCCGGCAATCGGACATGCTTCTTGTCGTTGGAACCATCACCCAGAAGGAAGCCCCGGTCCTCCGGACCGTCTATGAACAGATGACCGAGCCCAAGTGGGTCGTCGCTTTTGGGACTTGCGCCGTAAGCGGCGGGATTTATGATAACTATGCCGTTGTCCAGGGAATCGACCAGATCATTCCTGTGGATGTCTATATCCCGGGCTGTCCTCCGCGGCCCGAGACCGTCCTTGACGGCCTTCTCAAACTGCAGGAGAAAATCCAAAACCAGGGTCACGATTGGCGATGGAGAAAGAGACGATCCTAGACCTCCTCCGCAGAGAATTCCCGGACGCAGTCCGAGAGACGTCGGTTTCTCTGGGCGATGAAATCGTGGTCATCGAAAAAGAGGCGCTCCTCCCGATTGCGGGTTTTCTCAGGGACGGGCCGGGTGAATTCAAAATGCTCCTGGACCTCACCTGCGTTGACTATTTTGGTCGGAAGCCGCGCTTCGAGATGGTTTACCATTTCTTTTCGCTATCCGAGAACCGGCGCCTGCGCGTCAAGGCGGCGCTCGAGGAAGGCGATCTCCGGATTGCCTCGTTGACGCCTCTCTGGAAAAACGCCAATTGGCTGGAGCGAGAAGTCTACGATCTTTTCGGAGTGAATTTCGAGGGGCACCCCGACCTCCGACGGATCTTTATGTACGACGGGTTCGAGGGTTACCCCCTGCGTAAGGATTACCCGTTGCGCCGCCGGCAGCCCCTCATCCGCTTGAAGGAGTGACATGCCGACTCGGATCCAAAAACAGGCCCGGCAGGACACGATGCTCCTGAACATGGGGCCTTCCCACCCGGCCATGCACGGGACGATCCGGATTATGCTTGAGCTTGACGGAGAACGCATTCTCAACTCCGAGGTGGAGGTCGGATACCTCCACCGCGGCTTTGAGAAAACCTGCGAGCACCGGACCTATTTCAACCTGCTGCCCTACACGGACCGACTGAACTATGTTTCGCCGCTGATCAACAATCTCGGCTATGTGATGACCGTCGAGAAAATGCTTGGGGTCGAGGTGCCGGAGCGGGCCCAATATATCCGGGTTTTAATGAGCGAGCTCTCCCGCATCTCCGACCATCTCACCTGTCTTGCTGCCATGGCCATGGAGTGCGGCGCCTTCACGGTGTTTCTGTATAAGATGAAGGCCCGTGAATTCATTTGGGATGTAATTGAGCAGACGACCGGCGCCCGGATGACGACCTCTTATATTCGGATCGGCGGTGTCCGGGCGGACCTCCATCCCGGCTTTGATACCGTTCTTAAGAAGGCCGTCGAGGAGACTCGGCAGGTTCTGAAGGATGTCCACGGGCTTCTCGACAAGAACAAAGTCTTTCTCAACCGGACCCGGGATGTCGCGGTCATGTCCCGGGAGGATGCCGTCGCCTTTGGCTGGACGGGCCCATGCCTTCGCTCGACCGGAATCTGCTATGACGTCCGCAAGGCCCATCCTTATCTCATTTATGACCAGTTGAAATGGGACGTTCCGCTGGGCGAAAGGGGAGATAACTTCGACCGTTACATGGTCCGGATGAAGGAAATGGAGCAGAGCCTGAGAATCATCGAGCAGGCTGCCGTCCGGATCCCTAAGTCCTCCCCCGCTTTTGTTGTCGAGGGGATACCTCCTGTCCAGGCCATAAGGGAATCGCGTCGACAGCGGGTCCGGAGGCCCGTTGCACTTTCCCCCAACCTGGAGGGCTCCGAGGGCGTCCGGTATCCAGACATCCTGGCCGAAGACAAAGGCGTTGTCGTGCCTCCAAAGGAGGAGACATACACGACGATAGAGGGCTTAATCCGGCATTTCAAGTTTTTCATGCGAGGGCACGGCATCCGGCCGCCAAAGGGAGAAGTGTACTTCGCCGTCGAGGGCGGAAACGGAGAGCTGGGATTTTATATTGTTTCCGACGGAACCGACCGACCCTATCGTCTCCATCTGAGGGCCCCTTGTTTTCATATTGTTTCCGCTTTGGAGCAGCTCATCCAGGGTCGGTTGGTGGCCGATGTCATTCCCACTTTCGGGTCCATGAACATGATCGGAGGAGAGCTCGACCGATGAGCCCCGAGCTGTCCGCGGTGTTGCGCCGGAAGATCGACGAGATCGCCGCCCGGTATCCAAAAAGGGAGGCCGCTCTTCTCCCCATCCTCCATCTTGTCCAGCGCGAAGTGGGCTTTATCTCGAGCGATGAAGAGCGCTTCGTGGCTCAGGCCCTGGGACTCAAGCCGATAAAGGTCAGGGAGGTCGTGACCTTTTATACGATGCTCCTCCGGCGCCCCGTCGGGAAATATCACCTTCAGGTCTGCTCAAACCTGAGCTGCTCGCTGCTCGGCGCCGGGCCTCTCCTGGACTATCTCAAGCAGAAGCTCGGTATAGAAGTGGGGGAGACGACGGCCGATGGGCGGTTCACGCTATCAACAGTGGAATGCCTAGGAGGATGTGAGCAGGCTCCCTGCATGATGGTCAACTCAGATTATCATGGCTTTTTGGACCGGGACAAGATCGACCGGATCCTGGAAGGCTTGGTATAGGACCTTGAACGAAAAGGTTTTGACGCGCCATTTTGGAGTGGAAGGTCTTCATCGGATCGATATCTACTTAAAGTATGGGGGGTACGGCGCAGCCGAAAAGGCCTTGAAAAAAATGACGCCCTCCGAGGTCCTGGAAGAGGTCAAAAAAGCCAATCTCCGGGGCCGGGGAGGAGCGGGATTCCCGGCCGGCGTCAAGTGGGGCTTCGTCCCCCAGAACATCCCCAAGCCCCGTTACCTTTGTGTCAATGCGGACGAGGGAGAACCGGGAACCTTCAAAGACCGCTACCTGATGAGCCATAATCCTCATCTTTTATTAGAAGGAGCGATTATTGCCTCATACGCAGTGGGCATCCATTCGGCTTTTATTTATATCCGCGGAGAGTATGAAGCCATCGCCCTGAGGCTCGAGGAGGCGATCGGAGAGGCCTTGGGGAAGGGGTATCTAGGGGAAAAAATCCTGGGGACGGAATTCGGCCTGAACGTGGTCGTCCACCGCGGCGCCGGGGCTTATATTTGCGGTGAGGAAACAGCTCTCCTCGAGTCTCTCGAAGGCAAAAGAGGACATCCCCGGCTGAAGCCTCCCTTCCCGGCCTCTGTTGGCCTGTTCGGCTGCCCGACCGTGATCAACAACGTGGAAACTCTATCCAATATTCCCTTTATCATCCAGAATGGCGCCGAATGGTTCATCCGGCAGGGGCTGCCGAAAGACGGGGGGACAAGGATTTTCGGCGTCAGTGGACAGGTCAGCAAACCCGGCATATACGAACTCCCGCTCGGCACGAGGCTGAGGTCGATCATATTCGATCATGCCGGGGGCATGAAGGATGGGAAAAAGCTCAAGGCCGTCATCCCGGGCGGGATGTCCGCGCCGATTCTCACCGCAGACGAAATCGACCTGCCGATGGACTTCGATTCTTTGGTGGGAGCCGGATCCATGCTCGGTTCGGCCGCCATCATTGTGATCGATGAGGAAACATCGATCCTGGATGTCCTCGAGGCCGTGGCCAAGTTTTACTCCCATGAATCTTGCGGCCAGTGCACTCCTTGCCGAATCGGCACGTCCTGGATCAATAAGATTGTCAGGCGCCTGGCCGCGGGACAGGGTGAACCGGGCGATATCGATACGATCGTCCGCCTGGCCTCGAATATCAAGGGCAAGACCCTTTGCCCCCTCGGAGATGCCGCCGCCCTGCCCATCCTTTCGATCTGCCAGAAATTCCGCTCGGAACTGGAGAGATATATTCCCCATGCCTAAGATTTTCATCGATGGTCAGGCAATTGAGGTAGAGGCCGGCTGGACCGTTTTGAAAGCGGCCGAAGCAGCCGGAGTCCATATTCCTCATCTTTGCTACCATCCGGCCTTTGCGCCTGAGGGAAGCTGTCGCATGTGTCTCGTCGAGATCGAGGGCTTACCCAAGCTGGAGCTGGCCTGTTCGACGACGGTCAAGGATGGCCTGAAGGTTAACACCCAAAGTCCGAAGGTCGTTGAGGCGAGAAAAGCGGTGCTCGAATTCCTGCTGGCCGAACATCCCTTGGACTGTCCGATCTGCGACCAGGCCGGCGAGTGTAAGCTCCAGGACTATTTCGAAGAATACGGGCTTTTCCGAAGCCAGTTCAAGGAGACGAAGGAAAAGCGAGAGAAGAAGCTCAGGCTCGGCCGGAACCTGATCCTGGACCGGGAGCGCTGCATCCTCTGCACCCGCTGCGTTCGGTTCCTGAATGAGATCACCAAGACGAAGGACGCGGGCGTCCTCAACCGGGGACTCCGTTCTGAGATCGGAATCTTCGAGTCAGAGCTTATCGATAATAATTATTCGGGAAACCTAGCCCAGATCTGCCCGGTGGGAGCTATCACGGACTTGGATTTCCGGTTTAAGACTCGGGTGTGGCTTCTAGAATCCCGGGAATCAATATGTGGGCTCTGCAGCCGAGGCTGCAACATCACGATTGATTCCCACCCGGGGCATCCGCGAATTCCTCGCGTCCGGCGCGTTTACCGAATCCGCGCCCGCGAGAATCCCGATGTCAATTCCTACTGGATCTGTGACTATGGACGCTACGGGTATGCCTCCCTGGATGAAAATAGAGAAGATCAGTTGGTATGGAGGAAAGATGGGCGACTGACGAGGCTGAGTTGGGACAGAGTCGTCCAGATCCTCGGTCAAAAGGTCAAATCTTTAACGTTTCATCGAAGAACGGATCGAATCGGAATCGTCCTGAACAGCAACCTGACAAATGAAGAGCTTTTTTTGGCCGACCGCATTTTCCGGAAAGGCCTGGGCCTCCACAAATTCTGGCTTGCTGATCCGCCGCAGGAAAAAGGAGATGGATGGCTCCTCACGCCGGAGCGGACCGCCAACCGCCGCGGACTGCAGGAAATCGGGTGGCCCCTGCCAGCCGCCGAACCCCGGGAACTGCTCGGCTTGGACCTGCTTCTCATCTTCGGTCCTTACTTGGCCTCCGGACCGGGCCTGGCTGATTTGAAAAGCGTCCTGGACAAGGTTGAAACCAAGGCCCTTTTTACATCTCACGTGAGCGGCCTTGACGGCCTGGTTGACTTCATTATTCCGGTGCCGGTTATTGCCGAAAAGGGCGGCAGCTTGACTAATGTCGACGGCCGGGTCCAGACGTTTGCCCCCGCCTTGGGCTTTGAAGGGGAGGGCCTTCCCGAATGGAGGGCGCTTCTTGACCTCGCCAGGGAGCTCCGGGTGGACTCCAAATATTTTTGGCCGATGGACACTCCCCGGGCCGTTTTTCTGGCGCTTCAGAGGGAAATCCCTTTTTTTCGTAGATAGAAAGCCATGGACATCGTGATCATCGTCATCAAGATCGTTCTCGCGCTGGTCTGGTTTCTTGTCCTGACGTTGTACCTCACTTGGCTCGAACGAAAGGAGAGCGCGGTCATCCAAGACCGCATCGGCGCCAACCGGGCCAATATCTGGAAGCTCCGGGTCCTCGGTCTCTTTCAGCCGTTCGCCGACGCTATAAAAATGATCTTCAAAGAGGATTTCGTCCCGCCCTTTGCCAACAAGTTTCTGCACACGCTCGCCCCCTTCCTCTCCTTTTTCTTTGTCGCCATCACGATCTGCGCGGTTCCCTTCGGCGATACACTCCGGCTCGGTGGCCGGGCCATCAACCTCCAGGTCCTCGACCTCAACGCGGGCCTGCTGTTCATGCTGGCCATGCTCTCTCTGGCCGTTTACGGGATCATCCTCAGCGGTTGGGCTTCCCGCAACCGGTTCACACTGCTCGGAGGTATGAGGGGAGCTGCTCAACTCATTTCTTATGAAGTCGCGCTGGGCCTGTCCCTCATCGGGATCATCATGGTCTTTCCTTCGCTCAGCCTTCAGACGATCGTCCGTTTCCAGGGGGAAAACCTCTTCGGCTTCATCCCCAAATGGGGAGTCTTGCTCCAACCTCTCGGGTTTGTGGTCTTTTTCTTTGCCGCGCTGGCGGAGACTAAGCGTGTCCCCTTTGACATGCCCGAAGGAGAATCTGAGATCATCGGCTTCTTCACCGAATACGGCGGGCTCAAGTGGGGCCTTTTCATGATGACCGATTTCATGGAGATCATCATCGTCTCCGCGCTCTTAACCACGCTCTTTTTCGGCGGCTGGCAGGTGCCTTGGCTCGCGGCCGACGGCTTCCACTGGCCTTGGGGCGGAGTCTGGACGCTTCCCCACGGGATTGTGATCTTGCTTCAACTCGCTTCTTTTAACCTCAAAATCATCTTTTTCTGCTGGCTTCAGATCCTTATTCGCTGGACTTATCCCCGCTTTCGCTATGACCAGGTTATGAACATGGGCTGGAAGCTTCTCATCCCGTTGAGCTTGGTCAATATTGTTGGGACAGGGGTCGTGATGGGGTTTCTGAAATGATCAAAGCTCTGGGCGATTTTCTCGAGATCATCAAGGGCGGTCTGATTACGGCCCGTCATTTCGTCACCAACATGTGGTTCCATACGCTCAAGGTCCTCGGCTTCAAGACCGGGCGAAAAGGGGCCGTAACGATCCAGTATCCCGAGGAGAAAAAGGAGCTGGCTGCGCGCCATCGGAGCCTCCATCGTCTGCTGAGGAGGGAAGACGGCCAACCGCGCTGCGTCTCGTGCCTTCTTTGCGTCACGGTCTGCCCCTCCGAATGCATCCTCGTTGAACCCACCGAAGACCCTGACCCCGAGATCCAAAAAGTCCCGGTCAAGTTCACCATTGACATCAGCCGCTGCTGCTTCTGCGGATTTTGTGTCGAGGCCTGTCCTGAGGATGCCATTCGGATGGACACCGGGAAAATCGAGATCGCCCAATACCGGCGGCAGGACTTGATATACAGCCTTGATCGGCTCTTGAAATGACATTTGACCGACTCCGGCTGGGGAACTTCGATATTTTCGGATTGAGGGACGGTTTTTTCCATCCGGATGGAGGGGCGATGTTCGGCGTCGTCCCCAAGGTTCTGTGGGAGAAAAAATATCCGGCCGACGGACGGAATCGGATTCGGTTAGGTCTCAACTCGATCCTGATCCGGACTGATGCGGGGCGCATTTTGGTGGAAACGGGGGCCGGGCTGAAGCTAGGGTCGAGGCTCCGTCACAACTACGCAGTCGAGCAGGACGTCGGGCTTCTCGGCTCGCTCCAGAGGCTGGGGTTTTCCAGAGAGGATATCGATATTGTCATCAACACTCATCTCCACTTCGACCACTGCGGGGGGAACACGCT
>Ga0172364_10001704_pt1 | contig 17136 bp, 19 predicted proteins | sample LakKivSesite10cm_FD_114545 | JGI IMG/M metagenome (GOLD analysis project Ga0172364, IMG submission 114545) | Sediment microbial communities from Lake Kivu, Rwanda - Sediment site 10cm | ecosystem: Environmental > Aquatic > Freshwater > Lake > Sediment | place: Rwanda: Western Province, Lake... | reverse complement strand
TTGAATTCTTTTCGAAAAACCACTTAATTCTAAATAAACATACACGTGATCGAAAAAAACTCGCAATCTTGGATTACAACCCATATATGGATCTCGGCTCGCAAGGTAAGGGAATAAACGCTCTAATGATTGAAAACATTCCTTCCACTCCGGATTTATAAACTTTGGAATATCCAAATTATAAACCCATTGCGCCAATTCAGGAGGAATTTTAAAACCTGGCTCAACTGTTCCAATCCATCTCGTATCCCGCATAATTGGATTACCCAAACTTCCATCCTCATTCAATAAATCATATGCGTCATAAAATACACGTGCCAGTTCCAATAAATCACTATCTCTGTATTGATCTAAATTAACCAATATAATCGTTCGAATTCGTCTTTCTGTATTTGTCATCCAAGACATATTACCCTCCAACCAATGATACAACTTTTCCCGCCAAGTTGAACCTTCCTCTTCATTCGGTGGAATCACAAAATATTGACCTGATTGATAAGACATTGGCATAGATACCATTAAAGAATGTAATCGCAAATCAAATGTTTTCTCTAATCGACGATGTCTCCCATTTCCACTATACTCTTCATATAAATATAAATATCCTGATTCAAGTTCTGGTAATTCAAGTGGTAATGTTTCATCAACCCACATAGACCACGGGGTAAAAGGTGGTCGATCAATCGCTGTTGGAACTTGATGTTTCTTCCTCATTTAACATTCTTAATTGTTGTATAAATGATTCTCTTAAACTTGCGATTTGATTATCAAACCAAAGTAATAACTCTTCTTGAATATTGGAATCTCTTGAAACAATATGAGGGGAAGCCGGTTGAGAAGGTCCTGCTAAAATAGAATCTCTCTCGGAAGAACACGTCGCACGAGATGTATGCCTCAAATAATATGCCTCTCGCTTAAATCCTCTTTTGCAAATCGGACAAACCCACTTTAAAGATATCTCACTCATTTATCTCTCTGTTAGATATAATCTTCCACTTCTTAAACTATATTTAAACAATCCTATTTATATTCAATTATGAAGCAACATCAACAAAGAAAACCAAGAGAAGAGTGGCGAAGTTCGGGTTCTAACCGACGTCCCCCCTCTCAACAACAACGCATCGAAACTCTCCCGCAACGTCCCATTATAAATCCACAACAAAATGCCCTCTTAACTGCGTTTCAAACAGACTATCTCACTGATTGGGACTGGAAAGATACCCAGAACTGGGATCTCTGGTTACAATCGCCCAATCGTAATATTCTCTAACTTATCTAAACCGCACGCATCGTGCGGTTTAATCTTAGCCCCAAAACCATTGTAATTTCTCGGTGAATTTTTTGGGTCGAACTTGCCCTGAACTAACATCCGTTCCTCCACATGAAGCAATATCAACGATAAAAAACTTTCCTTTTGGTTGATTTTCCATTGGAAACCCTTTTGATATCATATTGGTTGTTCCTGATGGTGCTGAATCTAATTCTTGATAACTTAAACAAGTATCTTCCCCTCCACGCCATTGCATTCTCCCAATATTATCATAAGTCCATTTTTGATTTTGATCCGTCTCATTACATTCATCCATAAATGTCGAATAAGGACTATCACTTCCTTCCGGATTTTTCTTCGCTGATAAACATTGTCCCCATTGATTTCGCATCATACCTCCTTGTTGCAAACTCCACATTTGATTTGTTGATTGTTCTGGAACATTTAAAAATGATCGACTATTCCCAGTTCCCTGTTGATCCACTGTTCGGTCTAAAACCATATCAAGTCGTCCTAAATTACGAAAAGAACCCTGAAAATTATATGTGCCCCCAGGGACTCCCGCAGGTCCGGCAGGACCAACTGGACCAACTGGACCCGGAATACTCTTTTGGCTTCTTATATCGGCTAATATACTATTAATTTGTTGTTCGACACGTTGATTAATCTCCTGTTGTTCTTTTGTCGCCATAAAAAAAAATGATTCACTTAATAAGTATAAACAATTAAATTAAAAATGGAAGAAAAAGGTATTCCTCATCTTGATATTATTGAAAAGACATTTACACATCAAATGGTGCTTGAAAAAAAGAATAGTCATATCGAACAACAAAAATTAGTCGAACTTCGTAAAAGTTGTCTTCATTGGCAATCTATCTGGAATCAACAAGTTCCAATTTTGTTCTCCAATCCATCACGTGATGAATGGTCCAAATTCTCAGATTGGTTTCTCACTTCGATGGCACAACTTGAACTCTATCAAAGAGAAATTGACTGGAAAGAAGATGTCGATTATTATCCAGAAATCAATCATATCACAAGGAAATTCCAAAAGACGTATGATGCAGGTCTTTTCGCCAAATCAACCTGGCGTAAGTATCGGGTTTGGTTTCTTTTTCCCATTCAAGTTCAAAAAAGAAATGATGGCGCAGTTCAAAAAAAATCACACCCAAAAAATTATAACACAAATAATCTAATTGCTATTATTCGACCTATCATTCAGGATTATATTGAAAATCTTCTTGATTTCTCTTCGAATCTTAGCGACTTTCTTCAACAAACTATTCCAAATGAATTGATTGACCCGATTGACCGTATCACAGATATGGTCTCTCTTATGAAAAGGGATTAAGAAGAACAAAATTCGCAATCACTCCCATTATTACTCACTTGACCCAGTTCTTTCAAACGCTCCTGGAAAGAACTCTTTTTTTTCACTTTACTCGGATCCACTGTCACCTGTTGTGCCTGAACGCTCGGCTGAGAACGCAAATAATATAATAATGTCTTTAAACCCAACTTCCAACCATACATCATCGCCGCACTTACCACATTCGGCGTTGGATCAATAAAAAATAAATTCATTGACTGCGTCTGATCCACAAATGGTGCTCTCGCCGCCGCACACTCAATTATCGTCTTCTGTTTCACCTCATAGACCGTCTTATATACTCGTCGCAAATCCTCCGGTATCTCTCGTATCTCCTGGATTGAACCATTGCTCGCTACCATCCAATCCTTTAACTCCCGATTCCATAATCCTCTCCGTAATAATGCTCTCACCAAATATTTATTTAATATAATATAATCTCCCGCAATTGTCCTTCTCACATATAATAAATTTGAAAATGGCTCAAAACATTCCTGATTTCCCATGATTTGCGCTGTCGATGCCGTTGGCATTAATGCCGTGCATAATGAATTTCGAACACCATAACGCTGAACCTCCTTACGCAATTCACTCCAATCCCACCGCCCACTTCCCTTCACTCCCCACATATCGTGTTGAAATATTCCCCTCGATAATGGAGAACCCTCAAAAGTTGAATAAGCACCCGGATGCTGTGTTGATTGACTCAAATAACTTCGTATTTCTCGTAAAGTCCAACGATGTTCTCCCCTATACACCCAATGACTTAAATCATCATCATTACTTAATTTCCCATAATGGTTTTGATGCTCTACCGCCCAATCAATCCAATTACTTGTCTTCACCATCTCTTCTCTCTCTCTCGCAATCTCACACGATGCTCGCCAACATCCATAACTAATTGTCTCCATCAATAAAGCATTCCACTCTTTTGCCTCCTTATCCTCCCACGCTATTCCCATCAACGCAAATAAATCCGCTAAACCCTGAATACCCACCCCCAATGGACGATGACGATTATTACTTCGCTCCGTCTCCGGAACTGGATAAAAATTCAAATCAATCACTCGATTCAAATTTCTCACAATCAATCCACATACCTCCACCAGTTTATTTAACTGGACTTCCCCATTCTCATAAAACTTCGACAAATTAATACTCGCTAAACAACAACACGCATACTCTTTCACATCGCTATACTCCACAATCTCATTACATAAATTACTCGAACGAATCACACCAATGTTCTCGTGGTTTGACTTCGAATTAACCGCATCCTTATTCGTCACATATGGAGTTCCCGTCTCTATCTGGCTTGCTAACATCTTCTTCCATATTGATAAAACTAATACCTTCTTCACGTAATTACCACTCTCTAACGCACCCATAATACGCTCTCGATACGCATTACCGACCAAATCCTGTAAATCTGGGTTTTCACAAGGGTCTAATAAGGGCCACCATACCTCCTCCTCTAAATGCTTCTGCGCATACTCCACTCGCTCCAAAAATGTATCACTCACCCATAATGCCGTAAATAAATCTCGACAACGCTCCTCCTCCGCTCCGTGGTTCTTTCTCAATTCCAAAAATTCTAATATATCCGGATGATGTGGCTCTAAATAAATTGCGATTGAACCATTGCGACGACCACTATTATGAACGACACCCAACTCTCCCACCACATAAGTATGCTCGTCTCTCACATTTAAATCATAAACCTCTGTCGGTCTCTTCTCCGTCTTCTTCACATCTCGAATGGGCGTCCATTGATATCCCATATGGTAAAAATAATGTTTGTTCCCTGTCTTATAAAATTTCTCTCCCAATAAATCTCCCGAACGACGACTCTTCGGTATCACCAAACTATATAAACCCTCTCTCTCATTTATTAGACAACCAAAATGAACCATTCGCAACATATAACGCATCAACTCTAATTTCTCCATATCTGTCGTTGTCGCCATATTCGTTCCCGATATCATCAATATTCCCCTCAAAAAACTATAACGACTATACTCATTCCACTCTCTATCCAAATTTACCATAAAGCCATCTCGACGCCACTTTAAACGCACCCAACTCTCATCTAATCTCTCCTGCTCTACCATACAACCTCGCTCCGTTAAATATCGCAATAACCATTCCTTGCCTCGTAAATGATTCATATTTAACACATAATCATCACCCATCTCCTGTGCTTTCCAATAAACCATTCCCTCATATATCATTCGACTATCCATTTTACTCTCATCGATTACATCTCCTGGCTCTTCCGCCGGAAATCCCAAAAAATCATCCTTCGTTAATTCACTCACTTTTAACATCTTCGGTTTCACTTTACGCTTCTTTACCAAACCTCGCATCGCATAAACAGAACCTCTCGCTCCATTCGTTCGTAATACCAATACCTCATGCTCTCCCGTCACATATACTGGCTTTAACGTCAATTGTGTTCTTAACTCATAAATATCATCTTTGTCCTCAACTCCTCGACGCATCACACTCATCACCGGCTCCCACGTCCCATTTCCCGTCCATACCAAATCTCCCTCCACAATTTTCTCTATCTCTCGATAACCACGTGGCGTTATTATCTTCGTATCACCACTAAAACATTGATTCACATATCTCGCTGTCTCATTATAAACTCGCAACATCGGGATAATTCCACTCGTAATACCCTGTGTCCCCTTTATCTTTGAACCCTTCCCTCGAATCTCACTCGTGTGAATACCTATCCCACCCGCCCACTTACTAATCTTCGCACAATCCGTAATTGTCTTATAAATACCATCAATACTATCTTCTGTCCCCAATAAATAACATGATAACAACTGAGGACGTAATGAACCCGCATGGAATAATGTCGGCGTCGCATGTGTAAAATATAATCCCGATAACTTCTCATAACTATCTCTCGCCATTCTCAAATTATCAAACCATAATCCCAAACTCACTCTTAATAACATATATTGCGGACGCTCAATCACCTTCCCATTCACCTTTAACAAATAAGAACGAAGCAAAGTCTGGAATCCAAAATAATCATAATCAAAATCTGCCTCCTGATTTACCCAACCATTTATCTCCGCCTCATTCTCTCGAATGACTCTCCACACCTCCGGGTGAATCAACGGATTATGACGTCCATTCTTCTCATAATTCTCATAATTCTCATAAGCCATTCCCATCGCTTCACTAAAACGTTTCGGTGTCTCCTTATGATTATTACTTACCACAATACGAACCGCCAAAGTGCCGTAATCAGGATGCTCCGTCTGTAAATGCGCACAAATCTGCGCACTAAACTCGTCTAAATCAGTCGTCTTTACTCCCGGATAAATCTGACTTACCACCTGTTGCGATACATACGCAGCATCCACATCTAACCCCCCACATAACGCATTAATTCTATGTAAAATCTTGTCAAAAGATATTGGCTGATGCGAACCATTGCGCTTTACAACATACAGATTACTCATCTGGGCTATTATCCTTTTTAGATTTTTTATTCTTAAACCAAAACTCCTTCACATAACCAAACTTCACTTCACAATCATCACAACGATATTTCGCACCATTCCCCATTGTAAATCGCATATTTCGAAATAAAGACTTATCAACCCATAACTCAAACAAATATCTCTCAAAACAATACTTACAACAAAATATTGTGTTATTATTACGATAAATTGTTCGCTTACTCTTGGCGCCATATATATGGCGCCAACAATGATAACAAAACATTTTTACTATTCATTTATACTTTTGTTTTATACCAAATACGCAAATCTGTCTGTTTCCTTTTCTCTCCCGACTTACGATACCAATTCAATATCTCATCCGTCGTTAATTCACCACATATCACCTCTCCCGTCCCTACCACCCACACTCTCCACACATTCTCAAATGGCTTCAATACAATCGCCTCTCTTCCCTCCCATAATCCCCACCAACCTACCCACAATTTCTTCGGTAAATCCTCATCAAATATTAACTCATTTGGAACTCTCCCTCGAATACGTTCCCAGTAATCTACCGCATACTTATCCGCTCGTATCACCTGAAAAGGTATCACTCCTAAACATGTTAAACCTGCCAATGAACGAACACGACTTAAACCAACATAAGCCTGACCGTCCTCAAAAATCCCTCTCAAATCTACCACTGCCTCATCTAATGTCATTCCCTGTGCTTTATGTGTTGAAATACTATCAGCCAATAATAAAGGAAATTGACTACGGGTTGCCTTCACTTGATATCCGTTCTTGTAATTCCATTCCGCCGGTTCTAATGTTAATACAATTTCCCCAAAACGAACAACCGGTGAATACTGATGTCCTGGAACAGTCTGCTCTCCCTCGCCAACTCCATCAACACCTATCACAATACCCTGTCGTCCATTAATTAAACCTCGTTTCTGATCTAAGTTCTTTAACAATAAAACAGGAGAACCCACCTTTAACATCAAACGACGAGGCGCTAAACAACAACGCTCCAAAATCTCACGGTCATAATCCTCCCCTATTTCCGTCCCATTCCAAATAAACTCTCTCCCGTCTAACTCACTCAAACGTAAAGCATTGAACTCATCTACTTGGCGGCGACGTGGATATAAACGAATTCCACGTAATTCATTTGAATTCAAAGGGCGAACACGAGATTTCAATAAAACTCTACTTTCCGGAGATAATTTCGCACATCGTAATTCCTCTAAAACTTGCGTCCATTCTGGATCAAGGCTTCGATGAACTTTCTGCAAACAATATATATTTTCACCAAATAAATCCTCCCACACTTTACTTGAAAAACAAAAACGACTTCCATTCTTTTCTACACTTGTCTCCGCCACTGGCGGTAATTGTAAGAAATCTCCACAAGCAACTACCTGTATCCCCCCAAATGGCAACTCATTACGACGAATCGCCTTCCCAATCCCATCTAATTTCTCAAATAAACTCATATTTACTAAACTAATTTCATCAATGATTAATACCTTTACCATCTTCCAATGTTGAACCAAATGACGACGATTCCGTATCCCTCGAACCAAATCACTCACCGGATAATTTACACTATTCGGCTCTAATCCCGCCCAACTATGTAAAGTATAACCACCCAACGGAAATGACGCAATTCCAGTTGGTGCTGTCACTGCTACTTCATACTGCTCTGGATATGCTATCTGTAATATATGAATAATATGTCGTAATAAAATACTCTTACCTGTGCCAGCAGCACCCGTCACAAATACACTCTTCCCTGATATCACATGCTGTAATATCAAACGTTGTTCTACATCCAACTCATACTCTCCCCAATAAAATGTATCCATAATAAACTTATTGATACAATGAAAATCATAATTCAATTTTTTTCATCTAACCATTCTACATGCGGGCTAACAAATAACTTTCCACACCACACAAACTCTAACTCCTGAAATAAAACTCTCATCTCATCTTCTCTCATTAAATCACAACGATGAAATGCGATACCCTCTATTCTCGTATTTAATATCACTTTCTCTTCACAATCTAACATCAAAATATCTGTATAAACATAATTCTTCCAATGTTCTCGTAATGGCTCACGCACCTCATACATCTTACCACGCTCTCCATATAATTCTACCAAAAACTTTAAAAAACTATTTTGAAATGTCTTACAGAATAATACATAATCTGGATGACGACTACTCACTAACTCACGAACCTTTGAACCACACTCTCTCCACCACACACGATGAACCTCCATTTCCAATACTATTAACTCCTCTCGTGTCTTTAAACTATTACGGAGTATCAAATAAGTCTGCCATAATGGTTTAAAATATAAATCTAACTCTTCCATTTTATCTCTTTCTGTGTAATCAACCATCAATTCAATTTTTCCTTCGACTCTCATCCCGCTTCGGTCCCCATCCTTTCCCACATCGCTGGCTCTCCAAAAACTCCCCATACAAATCACTAAAACGTCGCCCGATAAATACTCCCATTCCTGTTGAAAACCAAACCTTTCTACATAAATAACCCGTCCTCTGTAATGTATTCTCAATACATTCCATACATAAACTACACGGCAAACTTTCCTTTAAATCGTTATGACGATTGACTCGAAAAACAACCATATCTACTAATATCGGTTTGCCTCGATTTCTCGGTAATCGATAAATCGCATTCATCTCTGCATGCATCGATATTCGCTCTGTTCGAATAAATGGACTCGGTCGCTCCGCATTCTGTCCGTAAGATAATATCGATGGTGCTTTATTTACTTGAAAACTCGTCTTAATGATTAAACATCCATGTAGTTTATTTTGATTACCATAATCCGTTCCCCGACGAATATCTAACCACGTCTCTATCCAAAATGGACGCTCTTTAACTTGTATCTTCATATTCTTAAATATTTTTATCGTCTTAAATAAAAGATGAAAGTCTTTATCAATACACCTCAATGTTGTTATCCTAAAAATATCCCAGAAGCAGACCAATATATTTTTATCGAACATCCTTATCTTTTCGGCATTCGTCCCAATACCAGTGGAGGTAAAATGAAATTTCACCCTTTTAAATGGATTCTTCTTCGTGCCGCCGGCTCTTATTATTGTGAGAAATCATTCCCTAAAAAGCACACCTTTATCCCTTTTCAAGAAAAACCCGATTATCATCTCCCTCAAAATGCCGAATGGATTCTTTTTGAACATACTGACCTTGACTTTACCAAACAACTGGAACAACTCGCTAAAAAATCAAATAGCACAATTAGTTGGATTACTTCACCCCTTTTTATTTTAGATTACGATTACATTCAAAATTACCCCACCAAGAAACGTCTTCAACAAACTCCATTTTATATTGAAAATCGCAAACTATTTCAAATTCTTGTCAAAAATAATAAACCAACTGGTGGTAAATGGACCTATGATACCGAAAATAGACAACCTCTTCCCCCCAACTACCCTCTTCCTAAAATTCCTATTTCTCATTCACCGGATGCTCGTAAGCATATTAAAAAAGCCATTGAATGGGTTCAAACCATGTCATCTTTTACAAGTCCATATTTTCAAGGAAACTTAGAAGATTTTTGGTGTCCCATTACACCCAAAGACGCCCTCAAATGGTTCAAATCTTTTCTTAAAAAAAGATTTCAACTCTTTGGCGAATTTCAAGATGGTATCACCAAAAGAACCGATTATCCCTATCTCTTTCACTCTGCCATTTCATCCTCCCTCAATATTGGTCTTCTTGAACCAATGTCTGCCATTCAAATGGCTCTCTCCGCCAAAGCACCTCTCCCCGCACAAGAAGGATTTATCCGCCAAATTCTCGGTTGGCGTGAATTTCAACGTCTCATTTACTATAAACTCGGCAATCAAATACGCTCTATGAATTACTTCCATCATCAACGACGTCTTACCGATGCTTGGTATCTCGGTCAAACTCAAATACCACCCCTTGATGATGCTATTCATATGGCATTCCATTACGGATATCTTCATCATATTCTTCGTTTAATGGTAGTCAGCAATCTAATGAATCTTGCCACAATTCATCCAGATGATGTCTATCGATGGTTTATGGAATTTTCCGTTGATAGTTGGGATTGGGTTATGATTGGAAATGTCTATTCGATGGGACTCTATGCTGATGGAGGACTCACAACATCAAAAGTTTATATTAGTAGTTCAAATTACGAACAAATTCGTGAAAGTGATTATAAAGAAGTAAAAGAACCGGAAAACTGGCGTAAAGTATGGGATTCTCTATATTGGAATATGATAGGAACAAATCCAGATGCGATGAAAGCAATGGGTCGATTTGGACCGATTCAAAAGAAATTCTGGGAACGAAAAACAGATACAGAGAAAAAAGAATTTCAACAAATCGCAAAAGATTTTATACAAAATCTCACGCATAAGTAGAAGTAAAATGTATTTATTGATTCTCATTTTTATTATTATCATTTTACTAAATGTTGTTGTCTTTCAACTTAAAAATAAAAAATATCGCATTATCGGTATTATGATTACACTTGGTTTTATCATATTCTATGTTTCACAATATAAACGTTATATCGTCAAAGAAAAACCTGTGTCGAAACAAGCATATTGGGATCCCGTTCAACAAGCCATTTTTAATCAAATGAACGACCAACAAAACTTAGAACTCTTCCTACGACAAACCTCTCAACCCTATCGTGATGGAGAAGTATTTTATCCCTATGATATTCCAACCGCCGAAAGAGCCTTAGAAGTTCATCATTAAGCAAAATCATCTAAACTATATTGATTTTGAACTTTTTTCTTTGGTTCTATCGTTGTTTGTTGTAAAGCAACTGTTTTTACAAAAGGACCCGTTTCTTCTAAATGGGTCGTTTTTGTTCTCCAATAACGAACACCATTCCACGCTGTGGCTAAACGAGGAAGAGCAACTTCATGAAACCATTGTCTATCTCTATAAATTGGAACACAACTAACTTGAAGCAAAGCCCAATAAGAAAAATAAACTAATTCCCATGATGGATTCTCTTGTATCACTTGATTCTTCCATTCTTCCATCTCTTCAACAGTTCCATTTAAAGGTCCATACATATATTTCACCTTTTCTTGGTTTGGAATACGAAAAGTTAATGTTGCGCCTTTTTCCATCGCTCCCGTCTTCGATTTCGGTAAAACTCCATATTCCCAATGATTTGATAAACCTTTTGAATAAGGATTACTTTCATATCGAATTTGATTCCATACATCAACCTGTGTTTCATCAAATTCTTCCAACTTACATTCCAAAAAATCACAACGCTCTAAATCACAAATCTCTAATTGTCCTTGCACTTGCGCCCAATAATATCGTGGAATAACTCCGGTAATGGCTCGACCTGGCGGACACTTAATTTCAACCATTCTTCCTTTGGCTGTAATTCCATCTGGGCTTGCTCCAATAAATGAATAAACTGGATGAGGAATTAAACCAAACTCAATAATTTCTTCACCCATTCGATGCTGATAAATCGCATTTGCCACTGGTTCATATTTAACACCCCATTCCGTTGTCATATTTCCCAAAAATGGCTTCTCTTTCCCACTCTTCTTATCCAAAAACTCTTTCATCGTCTTATAAGGATCCATTCCCAAACAAGTCGCCCAATCACTTGCTGTAATCATTGACTCTCTCATAGAATACCATTCAGCCGATCTTTGCGCAGGCTGTGGAAGATTTTTTAATCTCTCCACCTGTTCTGTCATTTCTAATTCTTGACACACCTCTCGATGTTGTGCCGTCCAAACTCGCTTACATTCCTCCCAAAACCAACCAAAATCAACCGTATTCTGTAATCCTAATTTTGGCAACCAACTATCTACTTCCCCTCTCCATTCAACAAAATGATCCATCATATTAAAATTATTTTCCCAAATTTTCATCCCCTTCATATCCCACGAATTCAAAAAATTAATAATATGTAAATCCGTAATCTTCTCATTTAAAACATTTACACGAATCTTTTTCTCATTCTCTGTTCCCTCTATCCAAGGATTCGCCTTTAAAATCGCCTCACTCATCAAATCTCGCCCAAAAAAATCCATTACTATCTACTACCTAAATTCTTATTGAAATCAATTTTTTAACGCAAGCGCATTAAAAAAACTTATTTTATCTCTATCAAATATAAAATGATAATGAGTATATGGAAATGGTTTAAACATAACCCTGTCCGTGTGGAGTCTGACCGATTAAATTCGCCGGATCGAATAACCACGAATACTGACCCATATCTCGGGGCAATGCCGCTTTGGTTGGTGTATCTGCGGGACGTAAAGGGATTGGACGTAAAGCATACGTTTGCCACGGACAATTTAACTCCTTTGGCGCAACTGGCGGTGAAACTCCCCAATCGTCCCACGTCCAACTCGGTATTTTACCACAAGGAAATGCCCGCTCATCTTTCGGTATTCCTTTCGGCACAATCCATTGGTTCGAAATAACTGCTGGCTCTACCCAAGGTGTCGATTCTTTTAATACTTTACGTGGAGGTGTTGATGACTCCAAACTCGAATCCGCCCAACCCGGACTGGGCCACGGATAATCTATCTTCGGTGGCTCTCCGTTTAATGTATAAAGTGGCTGTGTATCAACCGTTAAACTCGAATCTAATACCCAAATACCCCATAAGCGAATCTCTAATGGTATCGCATCCACGGGCGGTTTCGCCACCAATACCTCATTACCCGTCGGTATCACCTCCGTTGGTAATGGTAAATTAATTCTACGTTGTGCTTGTAATGGTGTCGGATATCCAATGTAATATGTTCCCGGAATATTCGTCTCCGGCTCTCCACTCAAATCCTGATCCCATCGCACCCACACAACCATCCACATACGATAAGAAATAAAATGAATTCGATCCTGCACAAATCCCTCAATACCATAACACTTCCACGATGAAACAGGCATCGTATCAGCCAACCATACACTTTCCGTTCTCAACCAATCAAAAGAACGCAAATAAGGAGACCACTCCACATCATTCTGCACACTCTCTCCTGGCTTCGCACCACTGTCTCGTGTCGCCTCATTCCAATACATTGTCGCTATTTTATCAACATCCTCTCGAAATGTTCTATCTAATGTTCCATGTGGATAACGTAATGGTTGCGCCCACGCAAGACCATTTGGTGCTGTCCTTAACTTACGACGCTCTTTGACCTGCTCTCGTTGTGTCTTTACCCATTTCCAAAAAGCATCCTCGTAAGCCTGTGTCTCATTTCGCCACGGATCTCGAACCGGAACAGTCGGCTCTGTATCAGGATAAATTGGATTTCCAATCCGTTTTACCCCACCCAATATCCACTGACTCATAAATCGCTCTCTATATTGAAAATAATAATATAAAATAAATATGATTATGATAGCAGAAATTATGATAATATTTTTATTCATTCTACTCTAATCTTGTCGTAGAATCTTTTTCTTCTCCGGAATCTTCACACTCTCACTCAATTTAACCAAATCCTCCATTTTTGATTCATATGATAAATATTCATCTACTTTTTTCTTCACTCCATCATCGCTTGATGATATCAAAGGCTTCGCTACTTTCTTATCTCGCTCATATTGAAATTGATGTAGTTTTGACTGAAAACTATTCACCGAAAAACTGCTTTTTGCTAATACCGCCTTCGATATTTGCTGAGAACTCTCCTCTGTAAGTTTCCCAATTAGACTTAATCCTTCGAGTCTCCAAGACTCCTCTCGCCACTTCTCGCATTGCTCGTGTATCGCACAGAAATTGATAGTTGGAAATTCCATCTTCCATATATAATATCTCATACATAAAAGTTTTCTTAAACTCTAATCGGAATCTGTATGTTGCGGAGATTCAACATTTTGACGACAAACAGGGCATTGACGATTTCTTCGTGTTATCCACTCCTCAATTGATGGCGCTGTAAATAAATGTCCGCACGGCAAACGACGAACTTCTGTCCCCTGTATAATCTCCGTTTGTGTAATCGGACATACCGGTGTCTCTGTCTGTTCCTCCGGCGTCTCATAATTTATTCTCGGTGCTATCTCATTCAACTGATCCATACTTAATATCTGTGGTTCTTCATCATTCTGGATTAAATTAATGATTAACTCCGCCGTTCCCGTCCTCTCCGTATTGATAAATGGTCTTAAATGATTCAATAAACCCTCAAAAGGATTTACCTCCGGATTCGTATCCTGATGTATCCGTAAAACGTTTCTCAACGGAGAACCCGCAATATCTCGACGTCCCCTCCCCCTTAACCTTCCATTCGCACCAAAAATTCCCGGTCCCATTCTTCCTGTCGTATGAACTGGACTCATCGTCGCAGACCAATGGTTATCTCGTGTTTCTATCCAATTTCGTTGGATTTGTTCCCACGATATCGCTAATATCGGTAAAGAAGCCTGTCGAATCGTAAAAAACAAATTCAATTGATGTGTATGTATATCCCATAATCGATTTACCGGAATTCTCCACGAATTTGAAGTATTCCATTCTACCCGAATACCATTATTAGACCAATAAATCATATCTATCTCTACCCAATCTCGATGAAGACGACCAATACTACCATCAAAAATATCACCAATTGGCTGATTACCCGTTATCAACCATCGAACTGTTAATCCTTGACAGTGTGCTTCCACATACCCTGTTTGTAAAGTTGTCATATATAACTGATATATAACAAATATTCTTAAACCAAACGACAAAAATTTCTCTCAGGAGGTATTGGCGCAACATATTCTCCTTGGCGAGTCTGCGAACCATAATTCTCCTCACATCGCCACGTGCTTTCATGAGGTCCGCACTCTACGCAACTATCTTGTGGCTTCGAATAACATTTATTTTGCGCTCGGCAATAAGTGCATCCTCGATAAGCGCTAATTCTATCCTCAAACTTTTGGCATACATTTTGGCTACACGATTGACGGCACGTGTTCGTAATAAGAGGAACTTGAACTTGATTTAACTTTTGTTGTAATGGTGTTAAATCATATAACAATTGATCGGTTTTTTGTTTTTGAACTTGTTGAACTGTAATTTGATTGTTTCGATATTGAGCGTATAGAAAAACAGTCGTCAAAATTGATATTGCCAAAACAAAAATAAATACAATTGAAATAGATTCCCCAATCTTCATTCTCTATCATAAACTAACATATTTCATCGGCTGTCCGTTTCGTTGTCTTCCCATCCGAACAACAACCAAATTGTGTCCCGCCACATCCTCCCACCAGTTCTCCACATCTATCGCTCTCACTCTTTTTGGCAGTAATCCCATCCGGGCAACATCCATATCGTGTCCCCCCACAACCTCCCACCAAGGGAGAACATTTATCATCCGCCGACATCTTGGCTGTGACCCCATCCGGGCAACACCCATATCGTGTCGCACCACAACCACCAATCACCGGATAATAAGGCTTATTCTTCGCATGGAGACGATAAAACATCACCAAAGCAATCACCAAACTTAATAAAAGAATAAATAAAAACGCATAAAAAAGATAAGAAATGGTCGTCATATTTGAAGTGTTTGAACGCATTCCCATATTATTATTTAACTGTCCGGCACGCATCTTCTATTTAAACCGGAGATTACATTTTCGGGCATTCTACTCCTTCCACTCTCTCTGTAATCCCATCCGGGCAACAACCCTTCGGCGATTTTACACATCCCCCTATTAAAACCGTTTCAACACAATTTGTCCCATTCGGGTCTAATCGTGCCGTATTCCCATCCGGACAACAACCATATTTCGTGCCCGCACACCCTCCAATCCAAACTCGGTGTTCCATTACTTTTTTCTTTAAATCAAATGACATTGCTAAAACAATGACAACGATTAACAGGATAATAAATCCAACAAGTCCTAATATAAATCCAGTATTGTCGGGTTGTGTTATCAACTCACCCCCTTTTAAAAAATATCTCCAAATTTTCATAATCTATTATCTTAACAGAAAAAACATCTTCGAACTTACTAGAAATGATTTGTTCTTGTTATATTATCATCTTTATTCTCCTTGTTATATTTATCATCTGGAATCAAAACCAAAGTATTCGTGAAAATTGGATGCCCTATATCAGTGGTCCGTATGGAACAATTCGCACCGGAAGTTCCCCACTCCGCACCTATACTCGTATGCTTTATCGAGAACCTTACATGTATCCGTATCAATTTATTACAACCTATCCACTTCTTCAAAATACTTTCTTTGTTCCAAATTAATAGTCTCCGTTATAAATAGAAAAAACAATGGCGAATCTCACTGACTTATTCATCAACATTATGGCGACCGGTGGAAACACCCAATCCAACTTTACTGATTATACAAATGTCGATCGTCGTGTCGCCATTGCTCTCTTCATTTATGGTCTTATCTTCAAGATTATTGTGATTATTATCATTATGACGATTGGCAAGATGATTTGGAATAATGTTCTTACTGTAATGATTCCATCTCTCGGTCAAACAACTGCCTTTGGCATCTTCGCTTTATGGTTCTTCATTGGTCTTATGTCTCTATAAATGATTCATCATCTTCTTCGATGAAACGACTAATTTCTTTATCTTTTTTCCATTTTTGAAACTGTTCGTATAAAAAAAGTCCAAACTCTCTCTTATCCGATACAGAACGAAATCTCTCTTTGAATCCAAACTCATCGCACCAACATAATCCTGGTTTTCCTGGAATCCCTGGAACTCCCGCAGAACCCTGTGGTCCCGGCATTCCTCTTGGTCCCTCCGTTCCCGGTATTCCATCCATCCCCCTCTCCCCATTTAATCCCGGTCGTCCATCAAAACCAGGAAGACCTGCTCTTCCTACACCTGGCTCTCCCGGAGGTCCTACCAGACCCGCCGGTCCCGTCAGTCCTACCAAACCAGGGCGACCCGGCTCTCCTCGAAGTCCCGGCTCTCCCGGATTTCCCGGTATTCCTTGCGTAATGACATTT
>Ga0172364_10001702_pt1 | contig 17136 bp, 11 predicted proteins | sample LakKivSesite10cm_FD_114545 | JGI IMG/M metagenome (GOLD analysis project Ga0172364, IMG submission 114545) | Sediment microbial communities from Lake Kivu, Rwanda - Sediment site 10cm | ecosystem: Environmental > Aquatic > Freshwater > Lake > Sediment | place: Rwanda: Western Province, Lake... | reverse complement strand
AGCAACAAAGGATATCGATGTCGCCCTACAGAACAAAGCTCAAGTCAACTCCATCATTTCAGCACTTAAAAGCCTAGGATACATGGATCCACATGAAGGAGTAACCGTAGATTACGCACGGATGAATGCGAGCGCTATTCTGGAGAACTCTGACGGATTCAGATGGGACGTATTTGAGAAAGTCGTGGCCAACAAACTCTTCCTCTCAAAAGGCATGATCAAGAGAAGCAGCAAACTATTCAATGAAGGAAATCTACAGGCGAGACTTCTCTCCAAGGAGGACGTGTTCCTGCTCAAGAGCGTGACCGATAGGGATGGTGATATTGATGACATGGGAATCGTTGCTGAAAGTGGCCTGAGATGGGAGATCATAGCTAAGGAATGCAGTCATCAGTCTTCGCACTTGGATAGAGTGTGGGAGGACGCACTCTGCAACAGACTCATAGACTTGAGAGAAAGACGAGGTGTAACCGCTCCGATTGAGAAGGCGATCTGCAGACTTGCTGATAAGAGGATTCTGGAGATGTGGATTAAACGAAGAGTGGGCGAGGGTGCAGATACGGTGAGGGACCTGGCAAGAGAGAGCGGAGAGACCGAGCAAGTCATCCGCAAAGCAACCAACCTCTTGGCAAGGAAAAAGATGCTATTCATCGATCGGTCAACTAGACCCTACCGGTTAACAGCTCGCAAGAAAGGTTCGAGCTAGAATGCTCCGCTGGTAGTTGTTACAGCATATAGGGCTTCTGAGTAGAATGAGGGCATCTCTGCCACCGCCTTGAAGAACGGCACGCGATAAGTCCAAAACCAGCTCAAACAGAGAATCTCAGGTTGAAATCTTGAACTATCGGGAAACGATCCCTCGATAACGCAAGGGTTAAACTCTTGAAAATGGGTATTGGGCCATCTTTAGTCGCCGAGGGCTGACATTGGGGTTCGGAAGAACTCTATACCAAGAAACCTCCTGAACTTAAATGCTGTTACATTGTTCGTTGGGGAGCAAGATTTCTACAACTATGAGTGACGAAGAGTTATGAGGAGGTCTGCTCCAAATTTTATCTATGAAACAAGGAGCAGGCGTGTTCTTCGATACCCGATACGGTAACACAGAAAAGGTTGCAAAATCGTTTGAAACGGGACTCAAGGAAGCTGGTATTCAGACCCTCTGCGCCAATGCAAAGGACGCAACGGTCAACTCGTTGAAGGAATACGATCTGATCTGTGTTGGTGCCCCAACCGAAGGTTTCACTGCGTCCAAGTCTATGAAAGAGTTCCTTGGAAAGCTCAAGAGCATTGATCTGTCTGGAAAGTATGGCTTCGCATTCGACACGAAGCTAGGCATCTTTGGCAGCGCATCGAAGTTCATCGAGAAGGAATTGAAGAATCTGGGTCTTCAGATAATCGCGCCGCGTGAGTCAGCAACGGTCTTCACCTTGAAAGAGAGAGGTGCGATCACCGGCGCGAGGCTCAAAGAAGGAGAAGAGAAGAGGTTCGAGCAGATCGGTCTTCAAGTTGGAACCACCCTTGCAACCAAGGGGAAAGTAATTCCAGCATGATTTCACTTTCCTCCGCAAAGAGGGCTGCGCTTGGAGCTGTCATTGTGATCCTGAATCTCACGGCACTAGAATTTCCTCCCCCAGTCAGCTTGGAGATCCCAAACCAGCGCGAGCGATCTGAAAAGATCTGTCGGCTTCTCCTAATGCCCAAGCATCTTCCAGCCAACAATCGATGATCCCCCCCCCGGGGGGGCCCCCCTCTATACACTTTTCGTGAGAGAGAAAGATCTAGCTCAGGCGCACCTAGAAGAGACCAGCATCATCCGCGAAAAAACGGCGCATCTGGAAAACACCGCGCAACACTAAGAGTGAATGCGAAATCGCCCGAGATTCAGCAACACTTCCAAGCTTCACCAATCTTGTTTGCCCCAAAACGCTCAAAGACACAACTGAGCAGAACCTCAAGAACGCCTTCTCAGGCGAAAGCCAAACACACATGAGATGAATGATCCACGCAGACCTAGCCGAGCGACAAGGCCTCAAGAACAGTGTTACTCTCATGAGCTGAATCATCGGGGACGCAAAGAGAAGATCCAGCAGACTCGGAGACCATCAGGACAATTGAAAAGGATCCTGATCTGCTCAACACAAGATGCAAAGAACCCAGATGTCTAATCAAAAAAGTTGATAGGCAACCCTACAATATTATACTCAAATCATAACAAGGGAGTTCCCAAAGAACAAAGATGACAAAGCTTCGAGTAGTAAGGCGAAACACCGACATATACATCGAGGACGAAGAAAGCGCACCAGTGATAGTTCCCGTCTCAAACGCCGAAGTAAGACCACACGAAGTATACGAGAGACTCCTAGCCAGAGGACTAGCTCTCCCAAATAGGGAAGACTTCCTCTATGTGCTGATGCAGGCGATATACAAGGGAGACGACTTCGAAGTAGTAATGCGTTAGCCAAACACCAAACAGGCCACCTCCATTAGACGCTGACTTCCAAGCACAGTAACGATCCGATAATCAGCAGCAATCTACCCAGTCTAGACTCTATCAGACAATCGCGTAGCAGTCGATGCCATGCTCAAATCATAACATAGATCATGCTTGGGAGAGAGCTTAACTAGCCTGAGAATCAAAACTAGACTGGAGAAAGCTCTTGTCATTTCGAATAGGCCGCCTGGCAGGCTTCCAGATAGCGATCCATTACAGCTGGCTCTTCATCTTCATACTCATCGTCCTTGTTCTCTCAACAGGATATATGCCCCTGAACTACCCAGGCCTGTCAACCATCGCTTACTGGACCATAGGCCTAATAGCCACCGTGCTCCTCTTCGGATCAGTCCTCTTTCACGAACTCTGCCATTCAATCGTTGCCAGAAACTATGGCCTCCCAATAGCACGTATCACACTCTTCTTCTTCGGCGGCGTCTCTGAGATGACAGAGGAGCCAAACAACCCAAAGGTCGAGTTGAAAATGGCCGCCGCCGGACCCGCCTCAAGCATCCTATTAGGCATCCTCTTCGGCCTAGCCCTCTACATCAGCTCAATCCTCCAAATGCCTCCTGAAGTCCGTGCCCCCCTCGACTACGGACTATGGATCAACCTCTTCCTAGCCGGATTCAACCTCATACCCGGCTTTCCGATGGATGGCGGAAGAATACTGAGAGCCGCCATCTGGGTCTGGAGGAAAAACCTAGTCAGAGCAACAAAGATAGCAACGAGTGTCGGCATTGGGCTGGCTTATCTAATGGTCACAGGCGGCATTCTACTAGCCTTCGTCGGATCATGGATCAACGGTCTCTGGCTAGTCTTCATAGGCCTATTCCTGAAGAACGGAGCCGAATCCAGTCTCAGACATACCATCATCAACAAGGCACTTCTAGGCGTTGCCGTAGAAGACATAATGACGAAAGACATCAAGACAGTCAGCCCCGAGACAACCGTTGAAGAATTTGTCTCAGAATATCTGCTACGATTCAGGCACGAGGTGTATCCAGTACTGGCAGACGGCCAGATCCTCGGCCTAGCATCCATACAGGACGCGAAGCAACTACCCAAAGACAGATGGAAAACAACACATGTAAAGGAGATAATGAAACCGCCGGAAAAAATGGTTATGGTGAGACCAAACCAAGAAGCAGTCGAAGCCCTGCTTAAGATGTCCAAATATGATGTCGGCCAAGTATTGGTTGTGGCCGAGGGAAATCTGCTTGGGATAGTCACCCATAGCGATATATTGCATGTCGTCAAAGCGCGGACTGAGCTAAATCTATAAGTCACGCGCCCGTGAAAAAGTGTCAATGAGGTGAAGCGGCAACGGCCAAAGACCCAATATGTGAAATGAACGTAGACGAGAAGACCGCAAAATTCAAGAGCACACATCAAAGCAAGACCTACTACTTCTGTTCCCCAAGCTGCAAGGAAGATTTCGACAAGAATCCTGACAAATACCTCTAAACAGAAACAGACATTACTCCAACTTGCAGTCAGATGTTCTCTCCTAGGAGTCGTTCCAGTTGGCTAAAGATCCCGTCTGCGGCATGTATGTTGACGAAAAGACCAGTAAACTCTACGCCACAGTCAGGGGCGTAACCTACTACTTCTGCAGTGAAAGTTGCCACGCAACATTTCTACGACCAGAAATCGAACTCAGAAACCTAAAGATTCTAGTAGCCTTTAGCATGATTCTGGCCATTCCAACACTGATCCTGACATATCTCCCGATTCTTCCCTATCTCCCAAATAACATCTGGCTCTTCATCCTTGCCACACCTGTACAGTTCATTGCCGGATGGAGATACTACAAAGGCACATGGAACGCTATCCAGAGCAGAAGCGCCAACATGGATACTTTGATTGCGGTAGGCACCTCAGCCGCATGGGTATACAGCACGATCGTAACATTCCTCCCCTCAACATTCCCTGGAGGCGATGTTTACTTCGACACGGCGGCCGTCATCATAGCTCTGATACTGCTTGGAAAGCTCTTCGAGGATATCGCCAAGGGCAAAGCATCTGAGGCCATCAGGAAGCTCATGGGGCTTCAACCGAGAACCGCGAGGGTAGTAAGAGAAGGTTCCGAGCTTGAGATTCCAATAGAACAAGTCAGAGTCGGGGACACCGTTGTAGTTCGTCCAGGAGAAAGGATTCCAGTCGACGGCGAAGTAATCGAAGGCTACTCATCAATCGACGAAAAAATGATCACCGGCGAGAGCATACCTGTGGAGAAGCAGGTCGGAGACCAAGTCATAGGAGCCACGATTAACAAGTCAGGCCTAATCAAGTTCAAGGCGACAAAAGTCGGCGCTGACACTATGCTCTCACAGATCATAAAGCTCGTTGAGGAAGCACAAGTCGCCAGGGCGCCGATACAGAGACTGGCTGATGTAGTATCATCCTATTTCGTGCCAGCCGTAATACTGATCGCTCTGGCTTCGCTTGTCATGTGGAACCTGCTGGGTTTAGGATTCACATTCGCACTCGGCGTCTTCATATCAGTCCTGATAATAGCCTGCCCCTGTGCTCTAGGGATCGCGACGCCTACAGCCATAATGGTCGGCACCGGCAAAGGGGCTGAGAATGGCATACTGATCAAAGGCGGCGAATACCTAGAGAAGGCTCACAAGATCAAAGCAATAGTATTTGACAAAACCGGCACCCTAACCAAAGGAGAGCCAGCAGTCACAGATGTTCTCGCACTGGCTCCACACAGTGAGAGTAGTGTTCTTGGATTTGCCGCCTCAGCCGAAAGTGGCTCTGAACACCCTCTGGGAGAAGCAATAGTCAGGAAGGCCAAAGATCAAGGATTATCAATACCCCCACTTGAGTCCTTTGAAGCTGTTCCAGGCAAAGGTGTAATGGCAACGTGCGGCAATAGGAAGGTCTTGCTTGGCAATCGTAGACTGATGGGTGAGAATGGTATCTCAATAACTCAGGTTGAGGACAGAATAAGAGAGCTTGAGGGTGCTGGCAAGACCGTCATGCTCACCGCTGTAGACGGGAAGCTCGCCGGCCTCATATCAGTTGCGGACACTCTGAAAGAGTTCTCGAAAGAAGCCATCAGGCAGCTTAAAAGCATGGGTTTGGAAGTGATAATGCTAACCGGCGATAATGAACGAACTGCAAATGCTATCGCCAAACAGGTCGGGATAGATCGAGTCATGGCCGAGGTCCTTCCCGCAAACAAGGCCGAGGTCATCAAGAAGCTTCAGTCAGAGGGCAAAGTCGTTGGTATGGTTGGAGACGGGATAAACGATGCACCTGCCCTAGCCCAATCCGATATCGGGATAGCAATCGGAAGCGGGACAGACGTAGCATTAGAGACAGGAGGCATAGTCCTGATAAGAGATGACCTGCGCGACGTTGTATCTTCAATACAGCTCAGCAAACAGACGGTTGGAAAGATCAAGCAAAACCTATTCTGGGCATTCTTCTACAACGTCGCCTTCATACCAGTTGCTGCAGGCCTACTATACCCCACATTAGGAATACTGCTGAACCCTATGTTTGCGGCTGCAGCAATGGCTTTCAGCTCAGTAACCGTAGTCACAAATTCCCTACTCCTTCGAAGATTCGCCCCAAGGATTTAGGCAACCAGAAGACCTTCCCACAAAACCAATCGAAGTGAGAATCTTGACAGAAGCCAAGCTCCTCTACATAGTGATCGATGGTCTAGGAGACCTCCCAATTCCAGAGCTAGGAAACAAGACGCCGCTTGAAGCTGCTGAAACCCCAAACCTAGACAAGCTAACAGGAAAGGGAAGGCTCGGACTGATGTACACTGTTGGAAAAGGCATAGCACCTGAGAGCGATGTTGCCGTAATCTCAATTCTAGGCTATGATCCTGAGAGATTCTATACTGGAAGGGGACCGCTTGAGGCTTTTGGCGCAGGCATGAACGTAAACAAAGGTGATCTCGCCCTCAGATGCAACTTCGCAACAATAGACTCTAACAAAAAGATTCTGGACCGACGAGTCGGAAGAGACCTCACCACCCCAGAAGCAAGGGAACTCAGCAAATCGATAAACTCAGAAATCAAGCTGGAGACAACAGATTCGAGATTCGAGTTCAAAAGTACCATCGGCCACCGAGGAGTCCTCGTTATCAGGAAGATAGGCGGTGTGCTCTCAGGCGACATAACCAACACTGACCCAGCCTACATACGTAAGGGGAAGTTCGGTGTTGCTGAGGCCACATCCGAACGTGAGGCTTACCTCACGGAATCCAAGCCGATGAATGAGAGCCCTGAGGCCGAGATTGCCGCAGAACTGGTCAACGAGTTTACAGGAAAGACTTGTGACCTCCTAGAGAAACACCCTGTGAATGCAAAACGTCAATCATCCGGGAAAATGAAGGCCAACGCGATCTTATCCAGAGACGCCGGCAATCAACTACCGAATCTGCCCAACATCAGCCAGAACTTCGGCATCAACTTCGCCTCTTTGGTCGAGATGCCGGTCGAGAAAGGTATAGCAGTCATAGCTGGCATGAAGCCAATAGAAATCCCCCCTCCCTCAGGCGATCTAAGCGTTGATAGCCAACTCAAGGCCAAAAGACTACTTGAGAATCTTCAGAACTACGATGCTTTCTACATCCACATCAAGGGCCCAGACGAACCAGCCCATGACGGAAACTTCACCTCAAAGAAGAAATCCATCGAAGTCATCGATACCGAATTCCTTGGCAAACTGATTGGCACGCTAGACCCAGACAAAATGCTGATTTGCATAACAGCAGACCATGCAACACCCTGCAAGATCAAATCGCACTCAGATGATCCTGTTCCAGTACTTGTTGTTGGCAGAAGCATCAAGGGAGATGGGTTAAAGAAATTCTGTGAGAGAGAGTGCGCCAAGGGAAGCTTAGGAGTCATTCCTAAAGGATCGGACTTGATGCCAATGCTGATTTCCATGCTTAAATGAAGAAGATTATTCTGAGTGATCTGATTACCCGAGATCGGGATCCGATAGAGGACCATGTTAAAAATCTAACCCAGATGAATAGACTACGAGAAATGGTCTGACAGAGAATGAAGACTACCATAACTGATTTTCCAGACGAATTCTACAGGGGCAAGACTGTCCTAGTAAGAGTAGACTTCAATGTTCCCCTAAAAAAAGGAAAGGTTGATGACGACTACAGAATCAGAAGCTCTCTGCCAACACTAGAATATCTCTGCTCAAAGGGCGCAAGATCAGTCGTAGTCTCACATCTAGGCAGGCCTGAGGGGAAACGCGACCCGAGCATGTCACTGAGACCCGTCGCTGAGCGACTCCAGAACCTCCTGCCAAATAGGAAGGTAGGATGGATAAACGAGTGTATCGGCAACGATGTCGAGAAGGCAGTCAAAGACCTAAAAGACGGAGACATTCTCCTTCTTGAGAACGTGCGTTTTCACTCTGAGGAGGAGAGGAATGAGGAAGGATTCTCTCGTTCATTAGCATCTCTCGTAGAGATCTATGTGAATGATGCCTTCAGCGCTTCCCACAGAAAACACGCATCGATATACGGTGCGCCAACATTACTCCAATACAGACTTGCGGGTCTCCAGGTGCAGAAGGAGCTAGCTTATCTCACAAAGATAAGGGATGAACCGGATCAGCCCTTCATCCTGGTAGTCGGGGGGTCAAAGATTCGTGACAAGATCGATGCCATGAAGAGACTGATCGAGAAAGCAGACAAGGTTCTGGTTGGAGGCAGTATAGCATACACATTTCTAGCCTCGAAAGGAATCTCTGTAGGCAGATCTCCGGTGGAGAACGACTACCAGTCATGGGCAGGTGAGGTCCTAAGAAAGCGGGACAAAATCCTCCTTCCCGAGGATCATCTAGTCGCACCCAGCGCCGATGCCATCAACCAAATTCGGCTTGTACGTGAAGAGATCCCTCAGGGCATGAAGGGGTTCGATATAGGCCCTTCGACCTCTCAAACCTACGCCTCCATAGTATCCTCCGTAGGTCGAACAGTATTCTGGAACGGGCCCATGGGTCTATTCGAAACCAAGGAATTCTCTCAAGGCACCACCAACATGTCTCTTTCAATAGCTCTGGCACATTTCCGCGGAGCAACGACAGTCGTCGGAGGCGGCGATTCAGTATCAGCCTTGGGGAAAGCAGGAATAAAGGAATCAGAGGTCAGCCACATCTCAACAGGTGGCGGCGCTTCACTGGAGTACGTCGGAGGAAAGACTCTCCCGGGAATAGAAATACTCAGCAACAAATGATTGAGGTGGGGCTTGGACCGATACATAGAGCATTGGAGTCTACTATCAAGAGTACCCAGCACTGTTTCTTGGAAGGTTCTTGCAGGGTGTAGAAAAAACTAAACCCGCCAACGCAGCTGAGCTACTTACTTCTTCAGAGTTCCTATAAATGGATCCTCACGTTTATCCTTGACTACACTGTGAATTATCATCGTCTCAGTTTCTCTGACACCATCGAGATTATGGATCTCCTTGACAAGCCTCTTCAGCTCCTCGTTGTCTGCAGCAAAGACCTCCAAAACGACATCATGCCGGCCGAAAACATAGTAGAACCCTGAGACTTGGCGAAGAGCCTTAAGAGCTTCTTCATTCTTAGCCCTAGATTGGCTATCAGGCTCCTCCTTTATGAGAATGAGTGCTCTCAGTCCGAGGTTCAGAAACTCCGGACTCAATCTAGCTGAGAAACCATGAACCATCCCTGAATCGACAAAATAACTTATCTTGTTAGCAACGGTTTGCCGTGTTGCACCTACCTTCGAAGCGATTACTGAGATAGTCTGATTGCAGTTCTCCAGAAGCTGCAGAAGGATCTTCTTCTCTAGCTTGTTGAGTGGCTTCACTGTACCTGCACACTCGTGACTGACTTCTCGTTAACTGCTCCCACCGAATATTTCACTCTTTTCTATTGTTTGAGGAGTGGAAAAGCCAAAATGATAGCTCTCGATATACACACGCGCTCTTATGAAAGGGCCGGCCCCTAGGAATTTCTCTGAGAATAGTTCAATCTTGAAGTTGCGGAGATCGAGGAATTCACCATTAAGGGATGAGGTGATTATGCAGGTGTCTACTCCAAGCTTCTAGTTCCACAGCTAGGATCTTGGTCAACCGTTCTCCTTCACCTTTGACGAAGAGGTGAGGATGTATTATTGCAACCTTCACTGAGAATCCCATTCGTTGGCATTGCGAGTCTTCTGAAGGGCCAATTTCGACGGAATACTAGTAATGGAGTGTGCGTGGATATGATTGTATGGATATCCATGATAATCCATCTTGTTTGGACTGTTGCTCAGAATCACACGCTAATGAAGAGTCTCAGACATGCATTGTGAAAACAATAGCGGCAATATTCTATTTGACTATTACGAAGGAGAGTTCGTAGACCCCAAACAGTATTAGGGTGGCACCTATCGCCCTCACGAGATATATCTTGCCGGCGTGTTTCTCAGAAATTGCCCTGGAGTCTGTCTTGGATAATATGAATCCAGTAACGACGGCGAAGAGACCTGATATGCCCCCCAAACCCTCAGTGATCTGAACAGAAAATCCGAAGGCGTAGAAGAGCGAGCTATAACTGAAGTACTGGATCAACACTGCAAGCAGCACGGCCCACAGCGCGCCCTTCCATTCATTACGAAGACTCTCCCAGTCCTCTTCATGGAATATCAGCGGCGTCAGCGCCAGTAGAACAACAAACCATCCGAACTCTCGCCATATGAGAAAATTATAGTTGGAAATTAACTTCACAGCTGGTTTGACAGCCACATTTCCAGCAGTGTAAAGTAGGGCAGCTATCAGGAATATCCAAAGAGCCTTGTTACTTAACGAGAAGAGCTGCCTTGGTTTCATTGTTTCATCCCATGTTGCCATGATGGCACCCACCATCGCTATCAGAATCCAAATGACCACATCGACACCATAGAACTCGCCGAGGAAAACGTAGCTTAAGGGTATCACAAAGATTGGTTTGACCCCTATAATGGGTGCTGCAGATGAGGCGTCATACTTGGTCAGGCCATAATACATCAATAGGTATGCTAAGATGGAAGTTCCACCCGATATGTAGGCATAGGGAACTATCTCAACAGGCGGCAGGACAATCTCTTTTGGCACTATAACATAGGATAGTATCGGGAAGAGAACCACAATCAAGATGCCCTGCAAATAAACGAAGGAAATGAAACTCCGCATTTTGTTGGAGATTATGTATTTGGCAACAAATGTAAAACCTGAGAAAAACATGGATGCAAGAATAGCGTAAACCATGAAAAGCTCCAATCAATCATCACGCTGCAAAGATTAGCAAAACAGAATCTCACCAGATCCATTAACACACATTGCTGTTTGAAGTGTTACCTGTTTACGATTCCTCTTCTTATCCCTGGCCACTTTATGCCACAACAGCAGACCGCAACAAGATAACGCTTTCGTTAGCAATAGCTGGCAAATAATTTGTTTATGGGGCTGGGAAGTCAGAAGCGCCCGTTCAAATAGGCCGCTTATTTTTACCAAGAAAGAACATGACTAAAGAAGTCACTTGCTATAATGATAGCTTCGATTAAGTTCTTAATAGGCTTCGTCTCCCTAAATTCTTAAGCAAGTTGATCGACTTGCATGTAGTATAAGGGTATCAAAAGCGTGTTCTTAGATACCTTGGGCTTGGGGCTTGGCAGATGAACGGTGAAGTCATGATGCATTCGAGCTATCCCTTACCGCTCTTCAGGCGTGGGAAGGTGCGAGACGTATATGACATGGATGATTTCCTGCTGATAGTCTCCACTGATAGGGTATCAGCCTTTGATGTGGTTCTGCCCAACGCCATCCCTCTTAAAGGATGGGCGTTGAATCAACTCTCTACATACTGGTTCGAAAAAACCCGATCAGTATTCCCAAACCACTTCATCGAAAAGACCGATGACCGAAGCATCAAAGTCACAAAAGCCAACAGGATCGATATTGAATGGATTGCGCGGAGTCACATCTATGGCTCAGCCTGGCGGAGCTACGAGAAAGGTGAGCGAGTCATTAGCGGAGTTGGTCTTCCAAATGGACTACAGCTAGCGCAAGAGCTGCCTGAATTCATATTAACGCCTTCTACCAAGAGCGAAGTGGGGCACGATGTCGAGATATCCAGACACCAAGCTGTAGAGAGGGGGCTAGTCTCAAAAGAAGAATGGAACACGCTTGAGGAAGCTACGTTCAAGCTTTACGAATTCTACAAGAACGAGGCTGCACGAAGAGAGCTGATCATCCCGGACTTCAAACTTGAGTACGGCAGAATTAAAGGCGAACTCATACAGATTGATGAGCCTCCAACTCACGACTCAGCACGCCTCTGGTCTGAAAGGTACTACCGTCTGGGTGAGAAGCAGGAGGCCTACTCTCTCGACAAGGAGTTTCTCAGGGATTTTCTCATGAGGAGAGGCTACAAGGGTGACGGGCCGCCCCCGGAGCTACCGCCGATCCTGATTGATCAGATTTCCAAGCGGTGCGTTGGGGCATACAAGGTGCTAACGGGGCAGGTATCTCTTGATGATTTTCAGTTAATGAGCATGGATCAGCTTCTGACAGAACTTGGGGACAACAAATAGAATCTCTTCAGTCTATCCAGATAATCATGGAAGATAGAGTATGTTGGCTAGGCCCTGAGAACCCTGTATCCTGAAGCTTTCTTGAGTCGATTCATTATCGCCAAGCCAAGGCCCTCTTCATCGATTCCCTCAGCAAGTATGACATTCACACCTGCCTTGTCGAATCGTCTCAACGCACTGAAGAGACTCTTAGCAATATCCTCCTTCGATTCTCCCAGCTCCTCTGTGTGATGAGCTTTGTACTTCTTCCCGGTCGTGACCGCCACACCAGCTTTCAAGCGTTTTGCATTGAGATCCCGTATCAAATCATTGATCCTAGATTGGACATCTCTATCCTTCCCGACAATGACTATCAGGTCTGCTTTTGGTGCGTAATGCCTGTATTTCATTCCTAGAGATTTGGCAAATAGTCCCTCATCACCCACTCTTTTCAAAACTGCTGGGTGAAAACATACTTCCCGAAGCACACCTCTCAACGTCTCCACAGTCATCGCTCCGGGCCTCAATATCTGAGGCGGATCCACAGTCAGATCGATAACGGTAGACTCCAGTCCGAACTTGGTTGGGCCACCATCAATAACTAGATCAACCTCACCATACAAGTCTTCAAGTACATGCTCAGCCTTGGTTGGACTGGGCCTCCCAGCCTTGTTTGCCGAGGGTGCTGCTATAGGGGTCCCGGCCTTCTCTATTAACGCCAATGCTACTATGTGGTCGGGCATCCTTATTGCCACCGTGGGAAGATAGCCGGTTGTTATGTCTGGAACCGTGGGCTTCTTTTCCAGAATAATAGTTAGTGGCCCCGGAAAGAATGCCTTCATAAGAACCGTAGCTTCCTCGGGGACTTTGCCCGCAAGGTCGTACACTTTGCTCTTGTCAGCCACATGGACTATGAGAGGGTTGTCTGGAGGTCTTTCCTTCGAAGAGAAGATCTTCCCGACAGCTTCGGGGTTGAGAGCATCAGCCCCCAATCCATACACGGTCTCTGTGGGAAAGGCCACGAGTCCACCTTTCTTTATCACCTCTGCGGCCCTTCTGAGGACAGCCTTGCTGGGCCTTAAGGGGTTGACCTTGTAGACTTCAGTCATTTGACTTTGAAGTTGTAGGTGCAGCTATAAACAGTTTGTTTCTGTATCCTGCTCTAACAACTCGGCAGTCAAGAATCTTGATAATCCTCACATATAATGCTGTATGTGTCGATGAACGAAAACGATTTCATCTGTTCGGGAGAAAACAGGTTGTCTTGTAGAAACATTTATAGGAACTGCACTCGCGTCACAAAGGCATTAGCTCAGCTCGCGAGGCATTCATTAATGGAAGATGGTTTCGATGAAGACCCGCCCTGTGGAGATAGAGTGTGCAGATGATACCACGAGCTGGGCTCAGTCAATCAAGGGTGCAGAGCGACTATTAGATCTACCGATCGAAGAACTGCTTAACCGCTTGAGTACATCTCAGTCAGGCCTTTCCTCACAAGACGCCAGGAACCGTCTTGAGATCTGCGGATATAACGAGCTCGCGAAAAGAAAGAAACGAACTGCAATCGTCAAATTCCTTCTTCATTTCAGGAGCCCACTAGTAATCATACTGTTATTTGCAGGCTTGATCTCAGCTCTTATTGGAGAGATAATAAATGCCTCAATAATTTTCTCAATTGTACTCCTGAGCGTGGTCCTGCTGTTCTATCAGGAATCCAAGGCTGAGAAAGCCGCTGAGATGCTGAGAGAGAAAGTAACCACCACTGCGACAGTGCTCAGGGACGGCGTCAAGAGAGAGGTGAAGCTTCCGGAGGTAGTCCCCGGGGACATCGTCTACCTGTCGGCTGGAGATATAGCGCCCGCAGATGCAAGAGTGGTTACTGCTAAGGATCTATTTGTCAATCAGTCTGCACTAACAGGTGAGTCCTTTCCAATAGAGAAGACGTCTGCACCACCAAAGGCCAAAGACATGCCGGCAACGGAACGAAATGATTGTCTTTTTCTGGGAACCTCTGTCGTGAGCGGAACAGCAACAGCTATTGTCGTAAGGACCGGAGGCTCCACAGAGTACGGAAGAATAGCCAAGAGGCTTGTTTCAAGACAGCCCGAGACAGAATTCGAGAGGGGCCTTGCGAGATTCGGCTTCCTAATTATGGAGATAACATTTCTTCTCGTGATGTTCGTTTTCTTCATAAACACACTATACAAGCATGGAGTACTGGATTCACTTCTCTTTTCCGTGGCGTTAGCGGTCGGCTTGACCCCTGAGCTCTTACCGATGATTCTTACCGTAAATCTCTCAAAAGGCGCCATTGCGATGTCCAAGAGAGGCGTCATAGTTAAGCGTCTAGCTTCGATTCAGAACTTTGGGAGCATGGACGTTCTTTGTACAGACAAGACTGGGACTCTCACAGAGAACAAAATAACTCTTGTACTGCATGTAGATATGGAAGGCAGCGACAGCGAGAAGGTGCTGTTGTATTCCTTCTTGAACAGTTCATTTCAGACAGGTCTGAGAAGTCCACTTGATGATGCCATACTTGGACACAAATTCGTCGACATCAAGGATTACCAGAAGATAGATGAGGTTCCATTCGATTTCACGAGGAGACGTCTCTCAGTCATAGTTGAACATGAAAGGGAAAGGTTCCTGATCTCTAAAGGTGCCCCTGAAGAGATTATCAAGATATCCTCCTACTACGAACTCGACGACAAGGTATCTGACATAACAGGCGAGTTAATACAGAAGATGAAGCGGAAACACTACGACCTTAGCGCCGAAGGATTCAGAGTCTTAGCCGTCTCTTACAAGAAGGTTAGAGAAGACAAGGCAGTATATTCAGTAACCGACGAGGGCGATATGGTCTTCTTGGGTTTTGTCGCATTTGTCGATCCTCCAAAAAAGACTGCCAGGGAATCGCTGCGTAAGCTAAGCAAAGTGGGAATGGAGCTCAAGATTCTAACAGGTGACAACGAGTTAGTCACGAAAAACACGTGCAAACAGTTAGGCTTCGAAATCAAGGGAATCATAATTGGGAGTGAACTAGCTCAAGTTAATGATGACGCCCTTTCGAGAGTTGTTGAGGAAGCAAACATCTTCGCCAGAGTCACGCCTGAACAAAAGGACAGAATAATGCTTGCCCTCAAGAGGAACGGCCATGTTGTCGGCTTCCTTGGGGATGGCATCAACGACGCTCCCTCACTTAGAACTTCGGATGTTGGAATATCAGTCAATAACGCCGTAGATGTCGCAAAGGAGTCTGCGGATATCATACTCCTACATAAGAGCTTAAGAGTACTCCAAGAAGGTGTCTTGGAAGGCCGAAAGACATTTGGCAACACAATGAAGTATGTAATGATGGGAACGAGCTCAAATTTCGGCAACATGTTCAGCGTCGCAGCTGCATCCCTATTTCTACCATTCCTGCCCATGCTCCCAATACAGATATTGCTAAACAATCTGCTCTATGATCTGTCTGAGCTAACCATACCTACCGATAACATTGATCCAGAGTATGTTGAGAAATCGAAGAGATGGGATATCTCATTTATAAGAAAATTCATGGTATTTGTCGGACCAATAAGTTCCATCTTTGACTTCCTGACCTTCTTCATAATGCTGCTGATCTTTAACGCAACCGAGCCGCTGTTTCAGACTGCTTGGTTTCTCGAGTCGTTATGTACCCAGACATTGGTTATATTCGTCATAAGGACAAGGAGAACGCCCTTCTACAAGAGCAAACCAAGCAGACTCTTGACCCTGAGCACTCTGACCATTGTTGGTATCGCTCTGGTAACGCCCTTCTCACCGTTAGGTGTGCTATTCAAATTCGTGAGGCCACCTCTGGCCTTCTTTGCGGTGCTAGCAGGACTGATTGGAGTCTATCTAGTACTCGTTGAGATTGTCAAGAAATGGTTCTACAAGAAGTGGCCCTATACACGATGATAGGTTCGTGGAGTCATGGACCAAATGCCATAACAGGATTCAAACTGTGGATGTCACCGGTCGCATGCGATTTCGTATATTAATTGGGTTGCTGGAATAACCATGCGGTTCAGTGGGGTTTGGGAGCACTCGCCCCTCTAATCTTCATGAGCTATTCTCCCTGTTGTACTCTTGGAGAGGTTTTATTGTCATATCTCCTTTCTCTATTGCCTCTGCACCTTTGACGGCAGCGAGGGCTGCCGGTATTGTAGTGATGTAAGGGACGTTATATTCCACAGCAGCTCTCCTGATTTCGTACCCTTCCCTTTTCGGGCCTTTCCCGCTTGGTGTATTGATTATCAGATCAACCTCCCCGTTAATTATGAAGTCAACTACGTTTGGTCTACCCTCAGTGGTTTTGGGAACAGTCTTTGCGTCTATCCCGGCACTGCGAAGATACTCAGCTGTTCCATGAGTCGCCAGTATCTTGAACCCGAGATTTCTCAATCCTTTGGCGATTGGGAAGATCTTGGGTTTATCTCTGCCTTTCACGCTTATGAATGCGACACCTTCTATAGGGAGTCTCATCCCTGCTGCCAGTTCTGCCTTGTAGTACGCTAATCCAAAATCATAGTCGATACCCATGACTTCGCCTGTAGACTTCATTTCTGGGGTGAGTACAGGGTCAACTTCAGGCAGCTTGTTGAAGGGAAAGACCGCCTCCTTGACAGCCACATGCTTGAGAGTCAATCGCTCCTTCACACCTAGCTCCCTGAGCTTTCTTCCAATCATGATCTTTGCAGCGATCTTGGCAAGGGGTAGGCCTGTGGCCTTGCTTACGAACGGCACAGTTCTTGAGGCTCGGGGATTTGCCTCAAGTACATAGACAACGTCATCTTTCACTGCGTATTGAATATTGACCAATCCGATGACCCCGAGAGCCAATGCGATCTTTCTCGTATAGTCTTTGATCGTCTCAGTCGTTCTTCTGCTGAGGCTGATGGGGGGGAGGACGCAGGCTGAGTCTCCTGAGTGGACTCCAGCCTCCTCTATATGCTCCATTATGCCTCCTATGACGACCTCTTCACCGTCACAGAGGGCGTCAACCTCCACCTCCAGCGCATCCTCGATGAACTTGTCTATCAGGATGGGATTCTCT
>Ga0172364_10001701_pt1 | contig 17138 bp, 18 predicted proteins | sample LakKivSesite10cm_FD_114545 | JGI IMG/M metagenome (GOLD analysis project Ga0172364, IMG submission 114545) | Sediment microbial communities from Lake Kivu, Rwanda - Sediment site 10cm | ecosystem: Environmental > Aquatic > Freshwater > Lake > Sediment | place: Rwanda: Western Province, Lake... | reverse complement strand
TTCTAAGTTCAATTTGACAAGCACCAAGACCTCGATCTATCATGGCCAATGTGGGGATGAGGTAAAATTGAACCTCAAGAGATCATTTAGCCAGCACAGCAGAAAAGCAATTTCCTATGAATAGGAAAAGGGCGCGAAGAATGTTTTACTGAAGATCACTTATGGAAACCCCACCAGCGAAATCCTTAATGAGCTGAAAGAGGGAGATTACAGCTTAATCGTGATGGGAAGCCAGGGAAGGGGTTTTATCCAGGAGATTTTTCTCGGGAGTGTGAGCCATAACATCGCTAGAAATGCATCGGTTTCGGTGCTCTTGGTTCCAGCTCTGCGATAGCTGGCTATTTTAAGCAAGGAGCTGCGGGCGTGAAATATCGGACAAATTCAATGATTTCCCTTTTGATCAATAGAATTTCTGCGGACATGGAAGGAGGCTCAATATGAAGAAGGCGATTATTTTTACGACTGCCTTTATTTTGGCTGGCACCGCAGGCGCCGCAACAGATAGGACGTTCGACCAACGTGTGTCTGAGGCGCGGCGGCACATGCGCGCGGCCTGCCAAGCGGTCCAGAAGATCGTGAAAACGGCCGTTGCCGAACGCCCCGGTATCAAGGAGGCCGCGGCCGGGGACGCGGCTGAAGCCGAATGGCTTTGGACAGGCCTGGCGAAGGGATACTCCTCGTCGGTTCCCGAAGGATACGCGGGCGATCCCATGTGGGCGTTTCGACTGGAAGACGTGCGCCTGGACCTCGTTCGTATGCAAAAGGAAATTGCGGAGGGCGAGTGGCGACTTGCCTTTCTTTCCTGCGCCCATGCATGCAACTGGATCACGACAATGCACGAGGCCAATGGGGTTACCCTGGCGATCGACACGATGGCCGCGCTGCGCAAGAAGATCGGGTTCGCCAGGGGACTTCTGGCGGCGGGGAAACCGGACAAAGCCCGGGCTCTCATCAAAGAGATCCTGGCCGCCCGGGATGCCGTTTTGCTGGCCCCTCCCCCTGTCACCTCGAACCGGGAAGCGTACCTGGAGGCTCTGCCGGAGCTTTCGCATTCGGCCGACGTAATGGCCGAGGCGATTCGGCTTGGCCGGGATATCAAGCCGGCCCTGGACGGGCTTATCCTCCTCGTGGAGCGCGTCTATGAGCTGGCGATTTAGTTTGACTGGCATACTCGCCGTTCTGGCGGTGGTCACCCTCAGCCCTCAAGCGGCGCCGGGAGATACGCCCGAGGAGCCGATGACTTTGGAGGCCTGCCTCCGGGAAGCCCTCGTCAGGAACCCAGACCTCCGTGCCGCGGCCGCCCGAACGGCGGCGGCATCTTTCGCCGCCGATGTCGCGCGCTCCGAGCGTCTCCCCAGGCTGGACCTGACATCGGGATACAGTTATTCGGACCGGCCCCAAAGGCTCGTCCCGCCCAGCTACCAGGGGGAAGTGGTGAGTTTTAACAACGATATCGCCGATGCCGCACTCGAAATCCGCATTCCTCTCTTCACGGGGGGCCGTTTGGCTTCCCGCATTAAAGCCGCCGAACTGGCCGCCGCGGGGAGCCGGTTCAACCTGTGCGGCTCCCGCCAGGATATCATTCTCAACGTGACTGCGGCCTACCTGGCCGCGGTTGAACAGAAGGCCGTTCTCGCTGCCATCCAGGCGTCCCTGGAGGCCCTCTCGGTGCAGCTCGAGATTGCGGGGGCTATGGAGGAGGTGGGACGGACGGCGCCGCTGGACCGGCTCAAGGTCGATGTTCGCGCTGCTTCCGTCACCCAGCGGATGTCCAAAGCCAGGCGGGACGAGGAGTTGATCCGTGTCCATTTGGGAGTCCTGTTGGGGCGAGACCCCCGGACATCGCCTCCATCCGTTGGTGACCTTCCTGCTTTGCCGCAACCGGAAGTCATCGAGATCGACCGGCTCGTGGATGAAGCGGCCGCCTGCCGCCCGGAACTCGCCGCCCTGCGGCAGGAGACGGCCCGGCGCCGGGCGGAACTGGCCCTGGTCAACGCCGAACGCTGGCCAAGCCTGGACGTCTTTGGACGCTGGACCGCCCGCTCCGTTGTTCCGTTTTCCGGTGGAATCCCCCCCGGCCACCAGGAATTCGTGACCGGCGGGTTGACTCTAAAGTTCCCCCTGTGGACCGGCGGAGAGATCAAGGCCCGAGGGGGACAGGCCCAGGGCTTCTTGAACGAAGCGCAGGAGAATGAACGGGCGGGCACCCTGAAAGTAGCCGAAGAAATCCGCCGGGAAGCGGCTGCTTTGGCCGAAGCGCGCGACCGGGAGAGGGTCGCCCTCAAGGGGGTAGAACAGGCGCGGCAGGCATTCTCCATTGAGCGCGCGAACTATGAGCTGGGCCGCGGCACGATCAACGACCTGCTGGACGCCCAGGCGGCGCAGTTGGAGGCCGAGTTGGCCCTCGCCCAGGCACGGCACGACATCGCCTTTGCCGACGTGGCGCTCGCCCGCGCGGCGGGACGCGACCTAGAGAAGATACTCATCGAGAATAAGGATACCCCGTGATGAAAGAACCGAGGCGTTTCGTGACAATCCTGTGTTTGGCCGCCGTGGCGGCGATATCGGCCTGCAGGCGCCGTGCTGAACCGCCTGCTAAGCCGGCCGTTGCCGTTGTAGCGAGAGAGATCGCTCGCCGCACGGTCCGCTCAGATCTGACGCTCACGGGGACAATCGAACCGGACCGGTCCGCGCGCCTGGCCGCCCAAGTGGATGGAGAAATCATCGCGCTCGAAGTCCGGGAAGGTGACGCCGTCCGGAGCGGACAGGTCCTCGTTCGTATTGATCCCTCACGTCTTGCCGCGGCGCTCGAAGAAGCGCGCGCCGACCGACTCGCGGCTCAAGCGGAACTGGAGGACGCGCGGCGCGTTCTGGAGAGGGACCGCGCCCTGTTTGAACGCCAGGGGATCGGCAAGGAACGCCTGGAGAAATCCGAAACCGAGGTTCGGCGGCTCGACGCCGCCGAGGCGCGGGCCCGGGCGAGAATATCCGGCTTGGAAGCCCAGCTTGCAGACACCGAGGTCAAGGCGCCTTTCGACGGCTACATCCTCGAACGCAGCGTCGAGTTGGGCGATGTCGTGAAGAACGGAACTCCGCTGCTCGCCGTGGCTTCGCGGACGCTCCACGCCCTTGTCCCGGTTTCAGAGATCGCTCTCGGCCGTCTTGCCGAAGGTCATGAAGTCAGGCTCCGGCCGGACGCGGGAACGAACGCCGACGGTTGCGAAGGTCTCATTAAGCGGATCCGACCGCAGATCGACCCGGCCACCCGGACGGCGGACGTCGAGGTTGTGCCCGGACCGGGAACCTGCGATGTCCGCTGGTTGCCGGGGATGCTCGTCCGGGCGACCTTCACGCTTGCCAAGCGGCATAACGTGCTCGCTGTCCCTGCCGAAGCGGTGGGAATCCGCCCGGACGGCAGTCGGACCGTGTTCGTCGTGGAAGGCGATATCGCGCGGCAGCGCAAGGTTACGGCCGGGCTCGAAGGAGGCGGCTGGGTCGAGCTCACGGGGGGCGTTCAGGAAGGGGACAAAATTGTCCTTCAAGGATTCGAGAAGCTTAAGGATGGCGTCGCCGTGACCCTTTCAGGGAAAGGTCCGAATCCGCCCAAGTCCGGCGGAGCGACAAAAAAGCCGGGAGGGTTAAGCTGATGAGTATCACGCAGACCGCCCTATCCCGCCCCGTAGCCGTGGCCGTCCTCGTGGCCGCGGTCTTCATGATTGGCGTGTTCGGACTCTTGACGCTTCCCGTGGATTATCTCCCCGACATTACCTACCCGATGGTAAAAATCCACATCTACTGGCGGGGAGCCACACCGGAAGAAATTGATACCAACATCTCCGATCCCCTGGAGCGGGTCATGGCGACCGTAGACCGCCTGGACTACCTGGAGTCCACGACGACGGAGGGGATGTATACGCTTCTCGTGAACTTCCGCTACGGCACGAACGTGGATATCGCCTACCAGGACGTGATGGCCGCCTACGGCCGCGTCACCCGGGAGCTGCCCAAGGACATGGACCCGCCGATCATCATGAAGGCCGATCCTTCGCAGCTCCCCGTCATGGAGGTGACGCTTTCCTCCCCCGAGCGCAGCCTCGTTTGGCTCCGGGACTGGGCCGACAACTGGCTCCAGGACCGGTTGACGACGGTGGAAGGAACGGCCGGCGCGGAGATTGTCGGAGGGCTGAAGCGGGAGATCCGGATCCATCTCGATCCCGACCGCCTGCGCGGTATGGGCTTGACGCCCGCACAGGTCGGCAAAGCGCTCCAGCTTTCGAACCTCGAAGCGTTCGCCGGGCGGGTCACCGTCGAGACACGGGAAATCATCGCCCGGACGATGGGTGAATTCGAAAATCTCGACGAGATCCGCAACGTTGCCGTAGCCCACGGCGCCGGCGGGAAGATTGTCTATGTTCGCGACGTGGCCACCGTCGAAGACAGTCATGAGGAGGCGCGGGTCATCACTCGTTTCAACGGGAACCCCTGCGTCAAGTTGGACGTGCTCAAGCAGGCCGAGGCCAACACCGTCGAGGTCGCCCGGGCGGTGAACCGGCGGCTCGAAGAGCTGCGCGACATCATTCCCGCGGACATCCATTTCGGGGTTGTCGAGAACCAGGCCGATTATATCATGGCGGCCATCAAGAGCGTCCGGGATTCCGCCTTGATCGCCGCGGTCCTCGTCATCCTGGTGGTCTACGCGTTCTTGGGGCGGTTCCGCCAGGTGGCCGTCATGCTCGTCGCCCTGCCCCTCACCGTGCTCGCCAACTTTTTCCTCATGAAAATCGCCGGATTTTCACTCAATATTTTCTCTCTCGGCGGGCTGGTGGTGGCCATGGGGGTGGTCATCGACAACTCGATCGTCGTGGTGGAAAACATCACGCGCAGGACCGAGGGGGGCGAGGCGGCCGACGCGCCCCTGGAAGGGACCCGCCAGGTCGCAGGAGCCGTCCTGGCCGCGACACTGACGTTTCTGTCGTTGTTCCTGCCGTTTCTTCTCGTTCCAGGCTTGACGGCGCTGCTCTTCCGCGAGCTCGTCTTCGTCGTGGCCGGCATCCTCATCGTATCCCTCGTGACGGCCTTGACCGTGACCCCCTCGGCCGCTCGTCTCTTTGGAGTTCACACCTCGGGCCGGAGAGGCGCCGCCGTCATGGAACGTCTGATGGAACGGTTATCCGGCGTGTATAAGCGCTGGCTCAGCCGTTTGCTTAGGGTGCCGTACCTTGTGATCGCGGCGGCGCTTCTCCTTTTTGTGATGAGCCTCGTCATGCTCGGCCGGGTGGGGTCTGAACTCCTCCCCAAAGTTGACGACGGCCGGGTCATGGTCAAGGTGTTAATGCCCGCGGGGACTTCGGTCGTCGAGATGGACCGGATCCAGGCCGCCGTCGAGGAGAAGATTCAAGGGTTGCCGGAGATCGAGAGCGTCTTCAGCCTCGCCGGAGGCCGGGTGTGGGGTCTCGCCACCCTCGAGGTCGCTTATGAAGGGGAAGTGGATATCCAGCTCGTGCCGAAGAGCCGGAGGAAAATTTCCACGGCGGCATTCGTCAAGAAAATCGGCCCCCTCGCCCGCCAGGTGCCCGCGCCGGGAGGACGGGTCAACGTCATGCAGATGAAGGTCAAAGGCATCCGGCAGATCGGGACCCAGGAAGTCGAAGTCAAGGTCAAAGGTGACGACATCCAGACCCTCTTCGCGTTCGCCCGGGACGCGGCCGAAGCCCTTCGCGGGACGCCGGGACTCGGCAACGTGAATCTGTCCATGGACTTGACCAAGCCGGAGTACCGCGTTTACGTGGACCGCGCGCGTTCCTCTGCGATGGGGGTGGAGGTGCAGGATGTAGCGCTTACTCTTCGTAACCTTGTGCGGGGCGAAGTGGCGACCCAGTATCGGGAGGGCAGCGAATACTATCCGATCCGGGTGATGGTTCCGGAAGTCCGGATCGCCGGCAAGGAGGACCTGGAAGGTCTCGTGATCGCCGAGCGGAACGGCACGCCCATCATGCTGCGCGATGTGGCCTCGGTCGAACGGGCCACGGGGCCCGTGGAGATCGTCCGCGAGGATCAGGCCAAAGAGATCATCATCCGGGCCGACTCGGCTGGCGTGAGCGTCGGAGAGGCAACCGCCCGGACGAGGGCCCTTGTCGGCTCGATGGAGCGGCCTTCGGGAGTAGAGATCGGTTTCGGAGGGCAGGCCCAAATGATGGCCGAAAACCGCCGCAGCCTGGGTCTCGTGCTGTTCTTTGCTCTCTTCTTCGCTTACGTTGTGCTGGCCATTCAATTTGAGTCTTTCGTCCAGCCCTTTCTGATCATGGTCCGCGTCCCGTTGACGTTGATCGGTATGGCCGTGGCGCTTCTTCTCGCGAAACTCCCGATCGGCGCCACCGTGTTTATCGGCGTTATCATCCTGGCCGGTAACGAGGTCAATCACGGCGTCGTGTTGGTCCAATTCATCAACGAACTCCGAGCTCAAGGACGGTCCCTGAGGGAAGCGATCGTCGAGGCGTCCGCCGTCCGGCTGCGCCCGATCCTCATGACGCTCACGACCAGCATTTTCGGGCTTTTGCCTCTCGCGCTGAACATCGGCGAGGGCGGAGACATGCTCGTGCCCATGGCGATGGCGGTCATCGGCGGATTGGTATTCAGCATCTTCATGACGCTGGGGTTCCTACCGTGCGCCTATCTGATCCTGCCGGGAAGGCCGGGCAAGACGGCGAGCGCGGTTCCGGAATCCGCCGGGCGGGCCTAAGACATCCGAGCAACTTAATTAGATAATCATACTGCTTGCCCCCCGCTGAATCCGGGGCACGCGTTTACATTTTTTAAGCCACTTCCGGCCTTATCCGCCCTTGACAGACAGCGCATTCGTATATATGTTTAAATCCTTTGTGAAGGGCATATTTGTAACAGGGAGCATATCAAGCATTTTTTAGAAAAGGTCGCCAAGGGAAGTTCTGGTTGAAGGATTCCATCTCTTCTTGTTTGGCTCCTATTTCTCCCTTGACATCCGGCGCTCATCTATATATGATTAAATCATATATAGATGACGGCGATAATAATGAGGAAACGAACGTGAATGACGACCTGCAATCTAAAGAAAAAGGCTGCATTTACTCTCTCCATAGAATATCAAAGTTCATAGAACCGAGCCTCCTCCTCTTTCTATCGAAGGGTTCCTCCTATGGATATGATCTGATCGAAAAGCTGAGGCGGCTGGGATTTCATGAAGAATCGGTTGATATGGGGGCGGTATACAGAACCCTGAGGAAGCTGGAAAAAGAGGGGTTTGTAAAATCATGCTGGCAGGAAATAAAAGGCCAGAAAAAAAAGAGATATTACGACATCACCCCGCAGGGAGTGCAGCTTCTCGAAACGTGGGCAGAAAGGATCAAAGAAAGAAAGCAGGCTCTGTCCAGATTTATGAGGATTTATCAAAAGGACTGAGATGAAGAAATCCAAATTCTGCCATTGTCGATGGAAGGGGAGTTAATAGAGACCCGCCTTTAACATCATCTGATTTCTCCTGGAAATTTTTTTTCAAGTCGAATGGAGACAAAAAAAATGGCCGCAAAAAATATCCCGCCGGATTGGGCTTTTGAGTTCCATGGTCATCGCTGTCCTTTTATGCCGATTGGGTACAGGATGGGCAGACTAGCCATGGAATTCCTTAAGGTCGAGCGTGAAAAGGATCATAGCTTCTTTGTATTCCCTGAGATAGGCGAGGGGCATCCGCAGACCTGCATGGTTGACGGCATACAAGCGGCAACCGGAGCAACCTACGGCAAGGTGTTGGTAGAAAAAACCTTTTATGGCAAACTGGCGGCTACTTTCTATCACCCCCAAAGGGGAGCCGTGCGCTTTTCTCTTACACCTGAGTTTATGGATGCGATGGGGAAGTTTGAATTCTTTGCTTATCGAAAAAAGGGAGTTGAGCCATCCCAGATTCCCCAGTCGGTTTCGGAGGAAGTGATTAACTGGGTGTATGAGCAGACGGATGATTTTATGTTAAAGATTGAGCCCAAGCCTGGTTTTAAGTTCTTGCCGGCTAAGGGCTCATTCAACAAAGCGAAATGTCACATCTGTGGTGAATATGTGTTTGAGCGCTATCTGCGCACCAAAGACGGACAGCCGGTCTGTATTCCCTGCTCCGGATACAATAAGTAGTATACAGCAGATTGGGCAAAAGAGTCGGCCCTGATATCAAGACAGCCGGCCCTAAGAGGACACCGAAGCGCGATGACGCCCCTCATATCCTAGGTTGCTTTTAAGGCAACGAAGAACGAGCATGATTGACTTCGCTCCCCTCTTTTTCTTTTGCATCGCTTTTGTTTTTTCGATGCTGGGGATGGGTGGGTCACAGCTTTACATCCCCATCCTCTATTGGATGGGTCTCGATTTCAAGACGGAGGCCATTCCCTTAGGGATGTTGTTGAATGTCGTGAATATGGCTACTGCGACAACGACTTATACAATAAAAAAAATAGTGGATTGGAAAGCGGCGTTGCCTTTTGCCGTTACGATGCTGGTTTTTCCTCCGGCGGGAGCATGGCTCAATGTCCAGGTCCCGACCAGGCCGCTTATCGCCTTCTTTGCGGCCTTTACGGCCACAGCCGCGACGCTCATGCTTTCGGGCTGGAAACCCAAACAGGGGAAAATGTCCTCAAGAAGACGCGTCATTCTTGGCTTATCCGGTGGAAGCATTCTGGGCCTTGCGGCCGGCCTGATCGGCCGTGGCGGCGGTTCTTTTGTCGTTCCCTTGCTTTATGTCGCCGGACTGGAGGCAAAAGCCGCTGCCGCTACTTCCGCCTTTGTTGTTTCGTGCTCGGGACTTTCGAGTTTCACCGCTCACCTGGCAATGGCCGCAAGGCCGAACTGGATCATCTGGGCCGGCTGCACGGTCGCGGTATTTATTGGCAGCGAGCTCGGTTCTCACATCATGGCGGATAAACTGAAGCCGAAAGGAGTGCGTAAGGTATTTGGGGTGGCGCTTTGGGCGGTCGCGCTCTTTCTGTTTGTCAATGATCTTCTTTTAAAGTAATGCTCAGGAGAAAAATCGCATGGATTTCAATATGACTCTGTTGGCAACGGTCCTTTTTGTCTTTGTGATCGCCTTTATATTCTCTATGTTCGGCCAGGGCGGAGGGTCGGTCTACTCCCCGCTGTTGATTCTTCTCGGCTATCCCATATTGCTTTCCACTTCCACGTCCCTGGTGTTGAACCTGATTACATCGGTGTCTGCGGGTTATATCTTCTACCGGAACAAGATGATCGACTTCAAAACTTCATTTGTCTTCGCCCCGGGGATTTCCGCCGGAGCCTTCATCGGGGGTGGGTTAAGCAAGTTCGTTAACACCACGGTGTTATTATGGTTATTCGTGTTTTTTCTGGTCGGTGTGGGAGCCAGGCTGATCTATGCCTATTGGGAGACGGGGAAGGTCAAAGAACAGGTCCCCAGACACCTTTCCGCCGCCATGTACGCTCTCATCGCGGTTTTCGGTTTCGCCGTGGGAGTCATCTCCGGTCTGCTGGGTGTCGGCGGCGGGATACTCATCGTTCCCTTCATGGTCTATGTCTGTAGGTACCCAACGAAATTCGCAGCCGGGGCGTCGCATTTGATCATTTCCTTCTCCGCCCTTTCCGGGATCATCGGCCATGCGGCCACTCACAGTCTCGACATTCCCTTGATTGTGGTCACGGGGCTGGTCGTTCTCATCGGTGGAAACTTGGGCGCGAGAGTCAGCATGAAGTTCAAATCTGAGATGATCAGGGCCGGGCTCGGGCTTTTGATGTGGGCCCTTGCGGCCCAGCTCCTGGTGAAGCTCCTGCGATAAAGACGTGCATCCTCAGTTTTGAGAGCCGTTGATGAACGACAGGCTCGGTACTCGGGCGGTTATGCCTCAACCCTATGACTTCCATTGCAAAACCCGGCGAATCCTGGGTGGGCGGTTTGTCATCTTTAAGATGAGGGTGAAAAAGCGTCTTTCTATCGTGCTGGCTGTTGTCTGTTTAGCGGTTTTTCTCAATGCCCAGTCGCCGGGGGATGCGAAAAATGATCAACGCGAAAAAGCCTTACTCTTTAGCATCGGGGGCACATACCGTCTCAGGGGCGAAGTCCAAGATGGTTTCAACATCATGGCTTATGGAACCGGAAGGCGCGAAGATTATTTTCTTTCAAGGTTGCGGCTGGAGATCGATTTGAGATGGACTTCTCAATTCCGCCTTTACGCTCAGGCCCAGGACGCGAGAACCCTGGGGCTCTCCTTTTCGGATCAGGATTTCGCCGGAGAGAACAACCCCTACCACGATCTATTCGATATCAACCAGCTTTATCTTGAGTATCGGCCTGCCAAGAAGGTGGGCCTGAAAATCGGCCGGCAGGCGATCTCCTACGGAGACCGCCGGGTTTTCGGCCCGGGCGACTGGAGCAATACCGGCCGCTATGCCTGGGACGCCGTCAGGATCGAGATCAACGAAAAATCCTTCACCAGCCATTGGCTTGTCGGCAGGTTTGTGCTTCACGACCCCGACCGCTGGCCGAACGTCCATGCCGCAGGGCCGACAGCTTATGCGTCTTATAACTCCATCAAGAACCTGCCGTTTAATTTGGACATTTTTTACGTCTACAAACATGATGGCGGCGGCTCGATCAAAGGGGAGGGGGGTACCGGAAACCTTTCATCCCACAGCGCCGGTCTCAGGATCGAGGGGGAAGGCGGGCGCTGGGATTACAGCGCCATGGTTGTCGATCAATTCGGTCATTGGGGCGCGGACAATATCAGGGCTTATGGGCTCACCTTTTCCCTTGGATACACCTTCGACACCAGCTGGAAACCTCAAGTGATCGCGCAATGCATCCTCGGCTCCGGAGACAAAAATCCGACGGATGGAATCCACGGGACGTTTGACGGCATTTTTAGCGGCGCCGATACCGTGCTTTACGGCTGGATGAATCTTTTCTTCTGGCAGAATCTGCGGGAATTTCGAGTTGATCTCATTCTCACGCCCGCCAATACACTCATCTTCCGGGGAGAATACCACCTTTTCGGACTCGATAAGGCCAAGGACGCCTGGTATTTTCCAGGCAAGGCTCTGCGAAGAGACATGACGGGTTCTTCCGGCCGCTTTCTGGGCCATGAAGTTGACTTCACGGTCAGGAAGAAATTATCGGGCTGGTTGGAGCTTCTGAGCGGCGCCTGCTTTTTCTTGCCCGGCGAATACGTCAAGAAAACGGGGCAAAGCCCGGCCGCGAAATGGCTTTTTCTGGAGGCGACATTTTCTTTTTAAACCGGAAAAAGCGCGGCGTCGATTTCCCCATTCCAGCATTTCGCGAATAATCAGGCTGCAAATGAATAAGAAGCAGCCTCAATCCAGCCAGTTTTCGATTGTGAGTCCTTTGATCCGCCGGAATTCGGCGGTATTGCTGGTGACCAGGACGGCGTTCAGGCTCAGCGCATGAGCCCCGATTTGCGTATCCAGGGGACCGATCGGCTGTCCGGCGTTCTCGAGTTCGACCCGGACGGTTCCGTAAGCCGAGGCCGCCCTTTCGTCGAGATCAGCAATTTCTAGGGGGAGAAGAAATTCCACTAGGGCTTGCTTGTTCCTTTCAGCGTTCTGGCTTCTGGCAACTCCGTAGCGAAGCTCGGCCAGGGTGATCGTCGAGATGCCGACGTCCCCCGCTGGCAGCCGGTCGAATCTCTTCAGGGCCTTCTGCGGCTTTCGTTTGATGAGGGCAATGCAAATATTGGTATCGAGCAGATATCTCATCAGAGAGGCTCGCGTTTTTGGGCCTTCGGCTGCCGGCGTTCGGCCATGAAATCATCAGTGAACTTATCGAGGCTTGAGATCAGGGAATCCCACGAGTTCCTGGCCGGGATCAGGATGACGGCGTTGCCCGATTTCTTGATGAAGACGTAATCATCCTCGAAGCGGAATTCTTTGGGCAGGCGGACGGCCTGGCTCTGGCCGTTGCGGAAAAGCCTGGCTGTTTTCATGATGACCTCAAGCGCATAAAAATATATATTATAAATATATACTTTTCTTGGCCTTGTCAAGCCCTCGATTTTTTGGGGCCCATTTCCTAGACGAACCAAGAAGCCTCTTTTTGCACATCTCTCAGACAATCGACCAGGCCGGCTGGCCTTGACCTAGGAAGGGAATCGTTTATAATATAATATCTGCGCGAATACTTAAATAGATGAACAAGATGGCCGGAACGGAACAACTCGCTCGGATGTTCAAGGTGCTGTCCGTGGAAACCCGCGTCCGGATGATCCGGCTGCTCAGGTCCCATCCCCTGTGCGTCAATGCGCTGGCCCTGCAACTGGGGATAACGCCGGCCGCCGTCTCGCAGCATCTCCGGGTCCTCCGGGACGCCGGCATCGTCAGCGGGATAAAGCACGGCTATTACGTCCACTACCGACTCAACAAGGATGTCTTGGCTAGATGGAGAAAGCTGGCCGGCGACCTGCTGGGCGATGGATAGAAAGAAGTTCCATGACCATTCTCGAGACTGAATTGGACGAACAGAGGAAGGCCATAATCGCGGTCGAGGGATTGGCCAAGCGTTTCGGTGATGTGACGGCCGTCGAGTCGGTGACCTTCGCTGTGTCTGAAGGGGAGCTGTTCGGCTTTCTCGGCCCCAACGGCGCGGGGAAGACCACAACCATCAACGTGCTCACCGGGCTGGCCTGGCCCGACGCCGGCCGCATCCGGATCGCCGGCATCGACTGTTCGCGAAACCCCAAGGCCGCCCAGCACCTGATCGGCGTCGTGCCCGACGAAAGCAATCTCTATCCCGAGCTCACGGGTTTCGGAAATCTCTGCTTTTGCGCGGCGCTTCACGGGATGAGGAAAAAGGCGCGAGAGGCCAGGGCCGGGGAACTTTTAAAGACCTTCGGCCTGGAGGGGGCCGCCCACCGGAAGTTCGCCGGGTACTCCAAGGGGATGAAACGCAAGCTGACGATTGCCGCCGGCATCATCCATAGCCCCCGAATTCTCTTTCTCGATGAGCCCACGACCGGGATCGATGTGGCCAGCGCCCGCCAGATCCGCCAGCTCATCGGCGACCTCCACCGCTCCGGCACGACGATCTTTCTCACCACCCACTACATCGAGGAGGCGGAACGGCTCTGCGACCGCATCGCCTTCATCGTGTCCGGAAGGATCGTCCGAATTGACACGGTCCAAGATCTCATCCAGCCGGCGCGGGAAAAACACATGATGCAGATAGCCTTTTCAAACCCGGTGCCTAGCCTGAGCGAAAAAATCACCGCGGCTTTCCCGATGCTCACTTGTCAGGTCCAAGCTGCGGGCCTGATCCGTATCGAAGCCGATGAGCCCATCCGCGTCGGCCCCCTGGTTCGGTTTCTCGAAGGTCAGGGCGTCGAGGTCTTGGAAGCCAAAAGACTGCGCCCGTCTCTGGAGGATGTCTTCGTCCGGATCACGGGAATCGAGGCGGAGACGATGCGGAAAGAGAAAGAAAAGACGGGAGGCCCAGCATGAAACGCTGGATCGCCTTCTGGAATATCCTGCTCAAGGACGTGCGAGCCTACTACCTGAAGCCGCCCAACATCAGCTGGGGTCTGATCTTTCCCCTGGCCTGGACCGGGATGTTTTTCATCCGTTCCGGGTCAGGGCTCGACAGCGTTCCTTCGCTTCTCCCGGGCGTGATGGGCGTGTCGGTGCTTTTCGGGACAACGAGCCTGTTGGCCGTCACCGTGACGTTCGAGAAAAAGGGCCGCGCTTTCGAACGCCTACTGCTCGCCCCGATCTCCCTGGAAATGCTGATGCTGGCCAAGACGACCGGGGCCATCCTTTTCGGCGTGATCAACGCTTTCGTGCCGGTCTTGATAGCGGTCTTCATCACCGATCTTCATGGCGTCGCCTGGGGCACCGTCGTTTCCGCCGTCTTCCTGATCGCCGTCAGTTCGACGTTCCTGGGACTTTTCATCGCTGTTTCGGTGAGCGAGGTTTTTGAGGCCCAGACATTCTCGAACTTCATCCGCTTCCCGATGATCTTTCTGTGCGGGCTGTTTTTCCCCGTCGACCGGCTGCCCGTCTGGCTCAAGCCGCTGGCTCATGTACTGCCGCTGACCTATGGGGCCGATTTGCTGCACAGGGCCATCCGCCGGTCCGGAAGGATGCCGCTGGCGCTGGATTTCGGCCTGCTGGCGGCATTCTGCGTTGTTCTGTTCGTCGCCAGCCTAAGAAATATCCGGCGGAAGTGGATCGTCTAAGGCCGCGGCCGACCGATCTGTCGTTCTTTTATACGATCCATGATCTTGCCGTTTTGCTGTTCCTCCTTTTGCTTATTGTCCATATTTATCTTGTGTTTGTGGTCAACCCGGAGACACTGCGCAGAATCTTCGGCGGGTATGTCCGCTGGTCGTGGCAAGATGATCATCATCCAGACGCCTGAGGAGAGCATTGATGTTGGGATGGGAATGCTCCAAAGCCCGTAAATCCTTTTTTATGTCGTTTATACTTATATTTTCATCACAATCTTCCTTAGTGCGCTCGGGCTTGTCAAAAGAATCGACGTTCGGATCTTCGTATTTGAGGCAGCCAAGACGGTTTTCATCTGTCTCAGCATACCATTCCTGGCCGCAGTCATCACGAGGTTTTCTCTGCTGAAGGCCAACGGAAAAGCCTGGTTCGAGACGGTCTTCGCCCCGATAATCAGCCCCATCACTCTCGTCGCCCTCCTCTTCACCATCGTCGTCATGTTCTCGCTCAAGGGAGAGTTCATTGTCAAAATTCCTCTTGACGTTGTCCGGATTGCCATTCCCCTCGTTTTCTACTTCGTCCTTATGTTTTTCGTGTCATTTTATTTGGGGCGAAAGGCAGGGGCGGCTTTACTCGAGGGAGAATTTCATTTAAGATTATTTTAGGTTGATGCGAATTAAGATTATCGAAAAAGCGGGCAATGTCAAAATCTACGGCTCAGGTTCTCTCGGCGGGAAAGGGGCCGGCCTGGTCAAGATCAGCGAGATTTCTCTGCCTCAAGTCAGCAAGCTGAAGACGCACATCCTGACAACGTCCTTTTATGACCGTTTCCTGGAAAACGATAAGAAATTCGCTGCTGAAGAATTATCTGTTGTCGCCTCGATTCTCAGCGAGATGGGGGAGACCCCTCTCGGGATTCGCTCGTCAGCGACAAACGAGGCTGGGTTCGCAGCTGCCGGGCCCAGTCCCGTTCGCGCGGGCGAGAACGCCACCTTCATGGTGCCTAATAACCATCCCGATTCTCAGGTAAGATTCCATCAGGCCGTCCAGGCCATCTATTCGATTTATAATGACTTCGTCCGAAAACAGCAGGCCTCGAGGGGAGAGAAAATGGCCATTGTGATCAACCCGATTCCGGGGATTTTTGACGATACCATGGCCGGTCCCGTCTATTACCCCTATATTTCCGGAGTGGCCAATTCTTTTTTTCCCCACGCCCTCAAGACCCAGAATCCCCAGGAAGGTTTCGCCCGCATTGCCTTTGGTCATGGTTACGCCACGGTCCTGGACGATTTCCCGGTTATTTCCATGGCGACGATCCAAAACCCGATTCCTCTCCATCTCTTGAGAATCGGAAACGGCCAGCAATATTTTTATGCCCTGGACATGACCAGGAACAGAGAGCTCAAGGGTGAGGAACTGGAAACCATGAGGAAACTCCACGTCCGGTTTGCCAATTACCATAAAATCAAGCTCTTGGGGATACAGAACAACCTGATCACTATAGAAGAGCTCATTCAGAATAACCATTTCGGGTTCAAGACCGGGCTGACGGAAATAATGGATATTATCGCGTCGAAAATCTCTTCGCATTTTCAGATCGAGTTTGTCTTCAACATAGACTTTTCGAGGAAGGACCAACAAGACGGAACTTTTCACATCGTCCAGTTGACCCAACTGCCCGAGCTCAAATTGGCCTCCATCCACATTCCCCGCCGGGCCCAGCATACCTACCTGGCCATCACGAACGCGCAAGGACACGGCGTGACCAGGAACATCAAGCATGCTCTCGTTGTCTCTCCTTTTGTCTACACCAAAAAAGCGCATCAAGCCGTAAGGAATCGGATATCTCAGATTAACTGGGAGATGTAATTTTGAGGCTATCGCGCATCTTTACCCCCTTTATAAATATTAATGTTTTAGAGCAGCGGTGTCAATCTCAGCAGGCGTCTCGGCCTTGCCTTGAGGCGGCTTTTTGCTAGGCCGGCTGAGGAATTACATTTTCTGATGGCCGATGTTTTTACGCCCTTTGCTGTTTCGAATTTTACTCCATGTATCTGAGCCCCTCAACTCCTTCCCATCCTTTAGCCAGGGTTTTTCTATTTACGGATTCTATTTTTTGCTTTTTTCCTTTTGCATTATAGCTCACAAGGAATAGCCTTCTTTTCTTGGCGTGCATTAGAATGAACATCATCTCCTTCTGGAATTTATGGAATTCATGTTTTCCAGCTTTAAGTTCAAAGAGCAGCAGTTCTTTTGTCTTTACATTAAAGACTATCCTGTCAGGGAATCCCTTTTTCCTGATTATCCAGCCGTCTTTCTCTGGATATTTTATCCTAAATTCCCTTTCCCAGGCAGCTTCCGAAAGCATATGTTCCACTACGCTTTTCGACTTTCTCTTTTTCATAGCCTAGATATCCTTTCTTTTTAGTACTACTCTACCTTTTTCAAGCCTAAATTCAACCTCGTCCCGCTTTTTCCATCCAAGCGCGTCAACCAAAGCCTTCGGTATGACCACGAAGTACCTCCAGTATTCCTTTCCCTTCCTCCCGTTCGCGAGCCTATTGCTCCCCTTGAACGCCTGAATGTATGCCATGATCTCCCTCAATCTGGAAGTCCCATAGGGGTCGTGCTATCCGCTAGCAAATGCATTTCATAACCTATCAAACTGAAAAATACCCAATCGAATACGGGAACAAAGAACATTACAGGAAAGGATATCAATAAGGGTATTGCCAGGTATTTTATGATTAGGAAATGGAGATGGGGGTGGAGATTGATCCGGTCGCCGAATGTCTGACATTCATAGGAAATTGCTTTTCTGCTGTGCTGGCTAAGTGATCTCTTGAGGTTCAATTTTACCTCATCCCCACATTGGCCATGATAGATCGAGGTCTTGGTGCTTGTCAAATTGAACTTAGAAC
>Ga0172364_10001697_pt1 | contig 17148 bp, 20 predicted proteins | sample LakKivSesite10cm_FD_114545 | JGI IMG/M metagenome (GOLD analysis project Ga0172364, IMG submission 114545) | Sediment microbial communities from Lake Kivu, Rwanda - Sediment site 10cm | ecosystem: Environmental > Aquatic > Freshwater > Lake > Sediment | place: Rwanda: Western Province, Lake... | reverse complement strand
GGAGACTATGCACTCCTGTTCCATTTCCGCAGTGGATTCGGCCCCAGCTCCCGCACCCGATCCGCCATCTCGGCTGCAATCTGCGGGACCCTGCCCCACTCCGCAGCAGAGGTGTCATACACCGCCAGCCGCTCCCCACCCAGGCCGATCTCATCCAGAAGCCCCTGCACGTATTTGACCCGCGCCCTGGTGCGCTGGACCCCTCTCTCCGTATGCCGACACTCCTCCCCCAGGCATCCGGCCACGAACACGCCATCAGCCCCCAGCTCGAAAGCCTTCAGCAGGTAGAGGACGTCTATCTTGCCCGTGCACAGCACATCGAGGGTTCGGACATTGGCCGGAAGCTGTGCCCGCACGCTCTCCGCCCACTCATCCTCAGCGTAGGCACAGTAGCGGCAGCAGAAGCCGACGATGAAGGGCTCCGGGTTGCCGCGGGACGCGTCTGCGAACAGTCCCTCGATCTGGGCCAACATCTGCTCATCGTCGTAGAGTGCCATGCGGATGGCCTTGGCCGGGCACTCACTGGCACACAGGCCACAGGCCTGGCATTGGGTGACTTCTATAGCCACCGTGCCATCCCGAAGGGCCGGCGCCTCATAGGGGCAGAGGCGCACACAGGTCAGGCAGGTCGCGCATGTGTCAGTATCAATGGCCGCCCCGGCTCCACAGGTGAGGCAGCGATGGGCCGCGCGGACGGCCATGGGCAGCGTGTAGCCCAACTCGACCTCCTCGTAGCAGAAGCGGGTCTGCTCCAGGGACAGGCTGGGCATCTCCTCTCGTTTCAGGGGCTTGATCTGCTTAATGGTCTTCTCCGCCAGCTCCCCCAGCTCCTGCGGCTCACTCCACTGAAAGGCTGCCAGGTCCTCGCCACGCAGGGTGGCATCCATGGCCGCCGCCGCCCGGTGTCCCAGGGCCATGGATTCGACCACGCTGGAGGGGCCGGTGATAACTTCCCCACCAGCGAAGACGCCCGGCACACTGGTGGCCAGCGTCCGCTCATCCACCTCGATAGTCCGCCGTGTGGTGAGCTTCACCCCATCCTCGGGGCGCAGGAAGGAGAGATCGGAGGCCTGGCCGATGGCCAGGATGATGGTATCCCCCTCGATGACGCTCTCAGTATGGGGGACGAAGGAGGGGTTGAAGCGCCCCTGCTCGTCGAAGACCGAGCTGCAGACGATGGTCTCCAGGCCGGCCACCTTCCCATCCCGGCCCAGGATGCGATGGGGGCCCAGCGAGGGGTGGAGGATGATCCCCTCCCGCAGCGCCTCGACGATCTCCCACTCATGGGCCGGCATCTCGGCCCGGCACTCCAGGCAGATCATGTGCACTTCTTTCTCATCGCCGGGCCCTCCCTGGCGCACGGCGGAGCGGGCCACATCCACGGCCACATTCCCCCCGCCGATGACCAGGACCTTGCGCCCCAGTTTCACCGACCGGCCCTGGTTCACCTCCCGCAGGAAATCCACGCCCAGCAGGACACCCTCCATGCCTATCCCCTCAAGGGGCAGGCTGCGGCTCAGCCCCGCGCCGATGCCGATGAAGATGGCCTCGTACCCCTGCTCCCTCAGGTCGGACAGGGTCACATCCTCGCCAATGCGGACGCCGGTCCTCAGCTCCACGCCCAGGTCGAGGATGGGCTGGACATCTAGGTCAATGAACTCGCGGGGCAGGCGGTAGGTGGGCAGGCCCACCTGAAGCATGCCCCCAGGCTGGGGTTGGGCCTCGAAGAGGGTGACCTGATAGCCCATACGCGCCAGATCGTGGGCCGCCGTCAGGCCGGCCGGGCCAGCGCCGATGATGGCCACTTTTTGATCCCTGGGCTCCACCTTGGGCTTGGGTGGCCCATGGCCCAGGCTCAGGTCATGCTGCTCTGTGGCGAAGCGCTTTAGGGCCGCGATAGCCACCGGCTCATCCACATCGCCTCGGCGGCAGACCTCCTCGCAGGGATGAGCGCACACGTGGGAACAGACGTAGACCAGGGGATTGGGCTCCCTGGCGAGGGCGTAGGCTTCCTCGAAGTTGCCTCGGGCGATGGCGGCCACGTAGCCGCGCACGTCGGTGTGCACCGGGCAGGCCACCTGGCAGGGGGGACAGACATCCCCCCCCAGCGAGGGGTACCGTCCCGAGGCCGTCTGAACAGATGCCATGTTCATCATATCCTTTCGATAATTTCCACAACGGAGCAAACGGCCAGGCTCTGGGCCAAGCCGCAGGGATTATACACCAAATGGCGCGGAGCGCAATAGTCAACCTACACTGGGCTGCAGGACGATCTTGATAGCCTGCTTGCGCTCGAAGCGGTCAAAGGCCTCCCGCCACTCCGAAAGGGGCATGACGTCGCTGACCAGGGGCCGGGTCTGCACCAACCCCTGTTCAAGCAGGGCCATCATCCGCTGCCAGGCGCTCCACCGCTGCCCCAGCGAGCCGAAGACGCGCAACTCCTTGTAGGCCACCAGCGCCAGGTCCAGCTCGAAGGGGCGCGAGGCGAGGCCGATCTGCAGATACCTCCCGCAGCGGCGCGTCGCCTCCAGTCCCAGCCGGGCGGCGGCTGGCGCGCCGGAGCACTCGATGAAGAGGTCCGCCCCGTCACCCCTCGTCAGCGCTCGCACCTGCCCTATCACGTCGTCCCTCTCAACAATCATCGTCTCATATGCGCCCAACTCCCGGGCCAGGGCCAGCCGTTCCTGGTCGGCTTCCGTGCCGCAGATCAGGACCCGCCCTCCTCCGGCTCGGACCACTTGCAAGCTCAGCAACCCCATGGTCCCCGGTCCAGCGATGAGGACCGTCTCCCCTGGCTGAACGCCGGCCAGCTCGACGATGGCGTGCACGCAGCAGGCCAGTGGCTCGCTCAGTGCACCGGCGACGCAATCCACATTCTCCGGCAGGGGATGGATCAGCCGGGCGGGCACGACGCAGTAGGGGGCGAAGCCGCCATCGAAGACGTAGCCCAACAGCTCCTTCCGGCCGCAGGCGTTGGTCCACCCCGTGCGGCAGGCCCAGCAGTGACCACAGGTGCGCACTGCGGTCTCGCTGGTTACCCGCTGGCCGACGTGGAGCCTCTCGGCACCAGGGCCCAACTCGGCGATGGCGCCTGCGAACTCGTGGCCCATCACCACCGGAGGGCGCAGGAGCAATTGGATGTCCCCGTGGGCGATGTGCAGGTCGGAGCCGCAGATGCCGGCGGCCTTCACTGCAATCAGCACCTCGCCCGGCCCCGGCGAGGGTTCCGCCACCTCGCGCAGTTCCACGTTGCCCAGGCCGGGCGCGTACTTGACCAAAGCTTTCATGTCTCGACACCTCCTGATCCCAGTCCCAGCAGGGCGAAGGCCCGCACAGGGAAAGCGGCCGCGCCGCGCACCTTCACCGGCGCGGCGACAAAGAGAAAGGACCCGCCGATGAGTTGCTCCAGGCCACACAGGTTCTCCACGATGAGGATGTCGTGTGCCAAGAGCTGGGTGTGCGCCGGACGGCTCTTGTCCTGGGGATCGTCAATGTTCAGCATGTCAATGCCCACCAGGGATGGAGCTTGCTCCACCAGTGCCTCGACGGCTTCGGCGCAGAGGAAGGGATGTTGATGGTAGAGCGGCTGCTTCCAGTATCGGTCCCAACCGGTGCAAAAGAGCGCCGCCCCTCCGCAGAGGTGGGCCTGGGGCAGATCCATGTCGCGGATCGGCTCCCGTGGCCCTTTGCCCCGCACATCCACCACCACGCCGGACAAAACGCACTGCCCCAAGGCCAACTGGTCAATGGTCGCCCCACCGGGATGACGATGGTAGGGGGCATCCAAGTAGGTGCCTAGGCTGGTGACCATATCCATGTGTGTGACCTCGAAACAGGCGCGGCCCTCGTAGTGGGGCCGCGACTCGGCATGGGTGAAGTAAGTCCCGATGTGGGGCGGAGGCAGTGAGGGGAAGACGCTCATGTCCTCTTCGATGACGTGGCTGAGATCAATGAGTTTCACGGCTCTACTCCCGACGTGGAAGCTCATGGGCCAGCACCTCCTGTACGGTGCGCATGTCGGCCGGCAGTTCCAGCGGCGGGTTTCGGTGGCGGGCGATCACCTCGGACAGGGTATCCTCATGGTAGCCCACCTTGAAGCCAGTGAACTTCAGCCCATGCGCGGTGGAGATCACGATGACCCGCTGATCAGAGCGGATGAGGCCCCGCTCCACCAGTTTGAAGAGCACTGCCAGCGCCACGCCGGTGTGAGGGCAGCAGTACATCCCCGTGCGGTCGGCGCGCGCTGCGGCGTTGGCCAACTCATCCTCCGAGACCTGCTCGACGAGGCCCTCAAACTGCCTGAGCACCTTCACCGCCCGCTCGTAACTCACCGGGTCGCCGATCTGAATGGCGCTGGCCAGGGTCTTCTGGGCTTTTACCGGGCGGTACTCTTGGAAGCCTGTGAGGAAGCTCAGGTAGAGGGGGTTGGCTTTCTCGCTTTGGGCGCAGGCAATGCGCGGCAGCCGATCAATGAGGCCCAGTTCCTTCATCATGAGAAGCCCCTTGCCCAGAGCGCTGATGTTGCCCAGATTGCCCACGGGGATGACGATCCAATCGGGCACCTCCCAGTCGAACTGCTGCACGATCTCCATGCCCACTGTCTTCTGGCCCTCCATGCGCAGGGAATTCATAGAGTTGGCCAGGTAGATGGTGGGTTCCTGGGTGACCTGTTTGACGATGGCCATGCATCCGTCGAAGTCGGTGTCCAGGGCCAGCACCAGCGCACCATTGGCGATGGGCTGGATGAGCTGGGCGGTGGAGACCTTGCCTCGAGGCAGGAACACCACGGCCGGGATCCCCGCTGCGGCAGCGTAGGCAGCCAGCGCTGCAGAGGTGTCGCCGGTGGAGGCGCAGGCCACAGCGCGGATGGGCTGGCCATCGGCCCGCATCTGCTTCACCATAGAGACCAGCACCGTCATCCCCAGGTCTTTGAAGGAGCCGGTGTGGCTGTTGCCGCACAGCTTCACCCACAGGTCCTTGACCCCCAGTTCCTGGCCCAGCCGCTCGGCCAGGAAGCAGTTGGTGTAGCCCTCGTACATGGAGACCACATTCTCATTCTCCACCTGAGGGCAGACCCACTCTTTTTTGCCCCACACGCCGGAGCCGTAGGGCCACTCGTTAGTGCGGATGCGCTCATCGAAGAGCTTCATCCAGGCGGCAGCAGAGCGTCGTTGGAGGGCTTCTACATCGTGCTCCACATCCAGCAGGCCGCCGCAGTGGGGGCAGTGGTAGATCACCTCGGTCAGTGGATAGTGGTCCTCGCAGCCCCGGATGCACTGAAACCAAGCGTTGTACGGTGTCTTGTTCATTGTACCCTCACAATCCATGCCTCAATACAAGCGTACAAGTAGGAGGCGAGGGAATCTGCTCGATTTCTTGGATCAAGAAGGGGAGGTTAGGATAGTTGAAACTCAGCCCTGGCGCGGGTAGGCGATGATGCTTGATATCGGGAGGCACATGTTTGTGATGGGGATGAGTACTGGCCAAAGCAGGATCATCGGGATGAGGCTGGGGATCATACCAGTACAATCTGTCAGAGCCTCGGCAGACCTCATACGAGTAGTACTCAAGGATCGCCGTAGCAAAGTTGATGACCTCAAGAACCCTCAGCACAATCCCCCGACTGAACTCCAGTTCACCCTCCAGTTCAGCCACGGTCGCACTTCTCGGCTTGAGCACAAGGGTAGACCGTTGGACGGAAGGGAACTTGTCAGGAAGGGTGTAAACGAAGTAGCTGTAGCTATGCAGTGAGGAGAGCATCGTCAATCGGGGGCCAGCACCAAAGCGCCGGAAGGGGCTGAGGCACGAAGCTCGGCCAGACGTTCTTTCATCAGCTTATCGTATGCCGCCTCGCGCTGGGATTTGATCCGGTAATAAGCTGCCCAACGGCCATAATCGTTGATCTCCTCAATCTCCTCGTCCCGTAGTGCACCGCTGATGTAGAGCTCGTAAAAATCCCTCGATAACATGCCATATTTCGCTTCGAACTTCTCCAGTTCTTGGTTCATAGCATGGATATCCTGAATGATCTCTTGCAGTTCCATGTACCACCTCCACCTCGCCAGTGCGAGTTGACGCTGATCCCGCTACGATTGATCCTCTGCGAAGGAGATTATAGATACAACCTCAGCGATGTCAAATCTCTAGTTCTTTGGTCGCTTGGTCAGTTGGTCACCTTATCGGCCCGGAGACCAATAGACTACCAGACTATCAGAATCTCCACTACTTCCGACAGGTTGGCCACCCGCAGCTCTGGATAGTCAGGGTACAGCCCCCTTCGATCCAGGAGGATCACATCCATTCCACAGGCAGCCGCTCCTTTGATGTCTACCTCCAGGTCATCGCCCACGAAGACCGCCTCCCCCGCCTTCACATCCAGCCGCCTGAACGCTTCCTGAAAGATAGCCGGGTGGGGCTTGCGCCAGCCGAACTCGCCGGAGATGACCACGGCGTCGAGGAGGCTGGCCAGCTCGAAATGGTCGAGAAGGCCATAGATGGCTGGCCAGTATTGAAAGTTGGTCACCAGGGCGGTGCGATAGCATCCGTGCAGCCGGTCCAGCAGATCACAATGCCCCTCGGGCAGAGAGAGCTGCTCGATGTAGCCACCGATGTAGCGGGCGACGAACTGGTCCAGGGAAGGGAGATAGTCAGGGCTCAGGGCAGTGAACGTGTCGCGCATGCGGGCCATGAAGTTGACCTCGCGCAGCGAGGCCTGGGCCTGGTGAAGGTACCGCTTGCGGAGGGTATGATAGGCTTCCAAGAATCGGGCCAGTGTCTCTGCATTGCCGCCGTAGATGGCCTGGAAGGCGTCGCGGGCCAGGTCGGCATGGTCGTGGGAACTGCCCCGATCATGCCACAGCACAGTGTCTATGAGGTCGAAGAGAATGGCCCGCTTGCCCTCCAACTCGCCCATCCTATAGCTCCTCCGGCCCGCCGATGTGTCCCAGCACGGCGCTGGCTGCCGCGACGGCCGGCCCGGCCAGGTACACCTCGCTCTCCGGATGGCCCATACGCCCCACGAAGTTGCGGTTGGTGGTGGACACGCACCGCTCGCCGGCGGCCAGCACCCCCATGTATCCGCCCAGGCAGGGCCCGCAGGTCGGCGTGCTCACCACCGCCCCGGCCTCGATGAAGGTTTCAACCAGCCCCTCGCGCACCGCGTGCAGATAGATGCTTTGCGTGGCGGGAATGATGATACAGCGCACGTCCCTCGCCACGCGCCGTCCCTTCAGAATCTGGGCGGCGACGGAAAGATCTTCCCAGCGGCCATTGGTGCAGGAGCCAATCACCACCTGATCAATCTCTATCCCCTTCGCCCCGGAGAGGGGCCGGGTGTTGCTGGGAAGGTGGGGGAAGGCCACCTGCGGCTCCAGTTCGCTTACGTCCCACTCGTAAATGCACGACACCTCGGCGTCCGGGTCGCCCCTGTAGACCGTATAGGGCCGCTGGGCGCGCCCCTCAACATAGGCCAGCGTGGTCTCGTCCACCGGGAAGAGCCCTGCCTTGCCGCCGGCCTCGATGGCCATGTTGCTCATGGTCAGCCGGCTGTCCATGGAGAGGGACTGAGCAGCCTCGCCGGTGAACTCCATCGCTTTGTACAGCGCACCGTCCACCCCGATCTGGCCGATGGTGAAGAGGATCAGGTCCTTGCCCCCCACCCACTTCTGGAGCTGGCCGTGGTAGACAAAGCGCACCGTCTCCGGCACCCGCATCCATATCTGGCCGGTGGCCATGGCCGCGGCGATATCGGTGGAGCCCATGCCAGTGGCGAAGGCCCCCAGTGCGCCGTAGGTGCAGGTGTGAGAATCGGCCCCCACGACCACCTCTCCGGGCAGCACCAGCCCCTGCTCTGGCAGCAGGGCGTGCTCGATGCCCATGGTGCCCACGTCGTAGAAGTGGGCGATCCCCTGGGCGCGGGCGAAATCGCGCACCCGCTTGCACTGCTCGGCAGACTGGATGTCCTTGTTGGGCACGAAGTGGTCGTTGACCAGGACGATTTTCTGCGGATCGAAGACCTGCCCCACACCGATGCGCTCGAACTCGTGGATGGCGATGGGGGCAGTGATGTCGTTGGCCAGCACCACGTCCACCTTCACATTGATGAACTGTCCCGGCCGGATGGCGTCGGCCTCAGTATGAGCGGCCAGGATCTTCTCCGCCAGTGTCATTCCCATGAATCGAAGTCCTTTCAGAGGTATCGCAGTGCCACCTCAGCCACCTGCCATCGTCGCTCGTCGCGCAGCCAGCCTTGAAGAATGGGCACCACTTGTGTGGGCTGGCGTCGTCCCAGGTTCCGCATCGCCGAGGCCACAGCGCGCCAGACGAAGCGTCTCTCATCGGCAGCCAACTCGGTGAGGATGGGCAGGGCAGCTTCAACATGCTGGACGGCTTCGGCGGCGGAGAAGGCCATCGCCACATTCCAACGTGCCTGCTCATCGGAGCGCCTGGCCCACGCCGCTAACCGCTTCAGCGTCAACTCGGGATAGCAACGAAGCAGCCCATCGCCTATGGCAAAGGGACACAGGTTCTGGCGCACATAGACACTCCGATCGCTCAATAGCGGCTCAAGGAGGTCAAGAAATCGCTCGCCCCACTCTGGGGTACGCACTTTGGCAGCGATCTTTACTCCCACCGCCACGGCCCGGCGCACGTTCTCAGAGGAGTGGTGCACCCATTCTAGGCATCGTGTGTAGACGATGTCGAAGTCGGCCACCAGCAACTCACTCAACATCCACGCCGCATCCTCGCGCCGTTCCCAATCGGGGTGTTCCGCCAGCCAAAGCCAGAGGGCTGCAATATCATCAGAGCGATCGGGGAAGAAGGTGATGACTAGCTTGACGCCCAACGTGGTGCTCAGGTGGTCTTCGATAAGTTGCACGCCCCAGGACCAACACTGTTCCGGATTGGGTGCGACCTCCCGCAGCAGGTCGAGAGCACGCCTGAACTCCCGATCGCGTGGATAACGGCGTTTCTCGATCCCGCCCATCTCGTACAGGGCCTTCACTGCGGAGGCCAGATCATCCTGGCTCAAGGCCTCACAGAAGGGTTGTTCCCAGGGGTATGGGTTCACTGTTTTCTCACTGGGCTATCGCACGACAGGGGCCAGAAAGTGCAGCGCGTTGAACCGTTCAAAAGCCTGGAGAACATCCTTCCCTTCCAGGCGGATGGTCCTTCCATCAACGCGGGTCACGAAGTCCAGGTGTTCGACTGTATCCGCATACGACGGATCAATGAAGGTCACTTGAACCGTAACGGGGCCCTCGAAAACGAAGGGCTTGAAATCCGAGGCGTGCTGTACTGCTTCGGCGGCGGCTTCTTCAATCATCTGGCGTGCTCTCAGCAGCGGCACGCAGCGAGCGGCGGAACGGCTTACCCCCTCTTTCACCGCTACGGTTTTCACCTGACCCAAGAGCGAGCGGGCCTCTTCGCACGCCGCTCGGTCACCGGCCACAAGGCCGACCGGTACGCCGTGGAAGCCACACAGCGCCGCGTCGGTGCCGATCTCGCCTATCTCGAGGCCATTGAAGGACAGGGAAAAGATGTTGCCGGCAAAGGTGTGAGCCATGACGCTGTGCAAGGTACCCGCTTTAGCATGGTATCCCACGAACATCGCCAGATCGAAGGAACGGTCAACGCCAGCCATATGATTCATGGGTTTTGGCTGCCCAGAAAGAAAGCTCACTCTGGAGTCCAGGAGCTCAGGCAACAGGTTGCGCATGGAGCCATGGCTTTCTCCCGCAAACACCTCAGTCGCACCGCCAGCAAACGCGCCCCGGGCGGCGGCATTGACTTCCTCGGTCATCAATCGGCGTTGAAGCTCGATTTGAGCGTCGTCCCATTGGACGAGCCCCGCGATGCCCTCCATGTCAACGGCCACAAACACTTTCGTCGTTTATCCTCTTTCTTGAAGCGATCTGTGCGCCGGATTTTCATCCTGACGCCTCTGGCTGGCTTTTCAGTTCGGCTATCAAATCTTCGACATTATCGAAGTCCTGGAATCGTCCTTCTGCCAGGTCCGCTTTGGCCTCCCGGTAACGGGTCTGCCACTCCTCAGTCCAGAACCAGGATGGGTCTATCTCCTCCCGCCGCCAGCGCAAGTAACCGATAAAGCTCAGCACTTCCAATGCTTCATCCTCGGGTAGTTCGTCCAGTGCCTGTTTGGCCATCTCTCTGATATGAGTTGCCATTCGCTCACTCCCTTATGATGTTCGCTGTCAGTTTGGAAAGGGCCCATCCTTGTGGCATAATATGGGCGCCTGTGTGAAGAGCCCGCAGGTGTGAGGCCAACCATCATGCTACAGGATGAACCCATGACCACATGTGGAAGTATACACAAACACAAGCTCCTTGGCAAGCCCACCAGGAGGGAGACGTTGCTGGGCCTGATCTTGCTGGCCTCCCTGCACTCCTTCCTCACCATTGACGAGCAACTGTGGGCTTTACGGGCCCGGCGCTTCGCGGAAGCGCTCCACACGAGGAACCTGGCTGACACCTATCAGGCCCAGCACCCGGGCGTGGTAACCATGTGGCTGGGTGCAGCCTCCATCGCGCTGGGGATGGCCGATGATCCCCTGGCCACACTGCGCCGCCTGGAGCAACCCAGCGGGCGGCTGTGGTACGTGCATGAGCCCTACGAAGTGGAGCCACTGAGAGTGCTCGACCAGCAGTTGGGCTCGCGCTGCCGGAAGCGGGGTGAGGCCCAACTCCCACTGGCCCATGTCACCACCTATCAACTTCCCTCCCTCGTCCTCACCCCGCTTGACCAACCTCAGGATGTGAGTTTTGGCCAAGAGTTGCACCTGCTCCGCGCCGGGCTGGCCGCTGCACAGATGGACTTCCGGCAGCAGGTGGGGGTGACATTGGAGTGGATGAACTCTGCGGATCTGGAGCAAGACCTCAAAATCGCCTGGCGAGTAAGGGATGAGGAGGGACGGTCATGGGGCAGGCTCGACCACCCGCTGATGGACGATGAGGATCACAAGACATCCCGATGGCTTGCCGGGACCCGCCACCTGACCCGGCATCTGATCCCCCTGATCCCAGGCCTGCCCCCCGGTCCTTACCACCTCAGCCTGACCCTCTACCACGAGCTGACCATGGAGCCACTCCCCTACCGAGAGGCAGGAGGCACATGGCAACAGGTGCCCTACACCCTGGCCGACATTGAGGTGATCCCCTGCCCCATATCACCCACACTGGAGGAACTGGCCATCCCTCAGCCACGGCGTGAGCTCCTGGCTGAAGGGCTGGCCCTGCTAGGGTGGAGCCCCTGGCCTGAGAGCGTGCGCCCCGGAGAGAGCTTACCGCTTGAGCTCTTCTGGGAGGCAGAGGGGGAGGGCAGGGCGGACTGCGCAGTGAAGTTGCAGTTGCAGGATGCCGGGGGACAGGTGGCGGCCTCTATCAGAGCCCCTGTCGCGGGTCTCCATTACCCCACCAGCCGCTGGCCGAGCGGGGAACGGATCCGGGCCCGGTACGAGCTTCCCCTCCCGGCCACGACCCAGCCGGGCACTTACTCGCTGCTCCTGACCCTTGTGGATGGAGCCGCTGACCAGCCCCTCGTACCCCAACCCCTCCCATTGGGAGCAGTGGTAGTCCAAGGACGAGAGCACCGATTCGCCCTGCCAGAGATGGAGCATCGCCAGGAAGTGCTTCTGGGGCAGAGGGTCGCGCTGCTGGGGTACGACCTGACCACGGCTCAGCTCTTGCCCGGCGAGGAGCTAGGAGTGACCCTCTACTGGCAGGCTCAGGGGGAGATGTCCACCTCCTACACCGTGTTCGTGCACCTGTTGGATGGGGCCGAGCGGATCTGGGGACAGCGGGACAGTCCGCCGGGGGGAGGGGGCCTGGCCCACCACCAGTTGGGTGCCAGGTGAGGTGCTGACCGACCGCTACACCCTCCAGGTTCGACAGGACGCACCGCCGGGGGAGTACCGGCTGGAGGTGGGGATGTACGACGCTGCTACAGGCGCCCGGCTGCCCGTGTTCGATGCCCTGGGGAAGCGATTGCCGGGAGATCGGGTCCTGTTGGATAAACCCATCACAGTCCAATAGCTGGAGCGAGGTGTCTCATGTCTCTCTTCATCGCTATTGCCGGCAACATCGGGGTGGGCAAGTCTTCGCTCACCCACATCCTGAGCGAGAGACTGGGCTGGCGACCCTTCTTCGAGGCGGTGGATGACAACCCCTACCTGGCCGACTTCTACGCCAACATGCGCCGCTGGAGTTTCCACTCCCAGATCTTCTTCCTGGGTCGGAGGCTCCAGGACCACCTGCGCATCTTGTCCTGCCCCGACCCTGCTGTGCAGGACCGGGCCATCTACGAGGATGCCGAGATCTTCGCCCGCAACCTCTACCGGCGCGGTGACCTGTCGGAGCGGGACTACCGCAGCTACCACACCCTCTACGAAGGGCTCATCCGGTGCCTCCAGCCCCCCGATCTGATCGTGTACCTCCAGGCTTCTGTCCCTACCTTACAGGCCCGCATCCGGTGCCGGGGGCGGAAGTATGAGCTGGCCACCCCCGCCTCCTACCTGGGAAGCCTCAATGAGCTGTACGACCAGTGGGCCGCCACCTTCGACCTCTGCCCGGTGCTCACCGTCCCCACCGATGGGCTGGACTTCGTGCAACGGCCGGGCGATGCTGAGGTGATCATCGCTCAGATTCAGGGCTGTCTCCCGCCTGCGTCTATCTGACCCCTTCGGCTACTATCTTATCTTAGGCCAGCGTTTGCAGTCGGTCGCTATTTATCTTAACCAGTGGTGTTCAGTCCAGAAAGGGACCAGATGAGGTGCAGACCGGGCAGTTCCCGCCGGTAGTGCGGCGAATCCCCGCCCTGCTGCAGATAGATCAGGTCCAGCAGGGCTTTCTCCAGCGAGGTGATGAATGCCCGCTGTCCTGGGACAGCCCCTGCACCATCAGCCTTCACTCCCGCTCCCTCCAGTCCGGCATCCAGGCCGCCAGCAAGGAGTCTGACCCGTCGGGCTTCCGCCTGCATTGGCTCCAGTGCCTCCCCAACACCCTTCTGCAACGGCAGGGTTAGGGTTCTTGTACAGCTCTACCCGCACCTCGCGCTCCACCCTGGGGTTGTAGGATCAGCCGGGATGCTCGGCCAAGTCTGCTGAACAGTCCGGGCCGCCTCTTTCGGGTCTGGCACCCTCTGGCCCTTGAGCACCCAGTACAGGGCGAACTCCTCGCCGCTCAGGTCGCTCTCTGCCTGCTCTGCCTCCGCGGCCACAGACTGCTCGGCCAAGCCATTCAACTGCTCCAGCGCTGTCTGTACGCTGATCAGGCGCTCCCGCAGCCGCCGGATAACCTCCTCGACCTGCTCGCCAAGAGGGATCAGATAAGGCTGCTCCCGCTGGTTCTGCTTGATGTAGATGGTTAGGCTACGGTACAGGTTGGTGACTTTGACCCGCTCGCTCACATCGTCTGCCCGAACGACGTTGGCGATGTCTCGGTTGATGAGGTAGAGGGGCAGGGTGTCCACCACGGGCGACGCTTCCACATGCTCCCGGATGAGAGCATCGGCCTTGCGGAGCAGTTCCCGCTGGATGTGCCGCTTCTCGGCTTCCGGGTTGAAGTAATTGTAGACCACCTGGTAACCTGCACGATGAGGGTATAGTCGTCCAGATAGTCTCGCAGGAAAGGATCAGGGGAAAGGATCTCGTAGGTTGTTTGCAGTTCCTTGAACAGGTTGACGAAGGCTTTCCGGAGTTCCTCGCTGAAGAAGTGGTCAATGATCCGTGCGGTGCGCCCCGGTTCGTCCGAGAGGTTGATGAGTGCAATGGCTGCCTGTGCTGCTGTAAGCAAGTCCACAAACCGCTCTTTGAGCTTCTCCAGGTCTATCAGCCCTTGGGAAGGCGCGCATGTGGACAGCCAGGTCGCCCTCCTGGCTGCGGTGGGCCTCGTCTATGAGCACGATGACGTTGCAATGGTGGTTCAGATCCTGGGGGATGCGGTCGAACTTGTGGATGAGGGTGATGATGAGCCCCTGGTAGTCGGAGGCCAGCAGGTCCCGCAGGTGGCGCTTGCTCTCGGCCCGCACCACCGCCGGGAAGCCGAAGGCCTCCAGGTTCTGCACCATCTGCGTTTCCAGTTCCCGACGGTCCACGACGACCAGCAGGGTGGGGTTCTCCAGCGAGGGGAGACGGCGCAACTGGTGAGCGGCGACGATCATGGTCAGCGACTTGCCGGAACCCTGCGTGTGCCATATCAAACCGGTGTTGGCCTCGCCCGTCTCCACGCGCCGCACGATGCGTTCGGTGGCTCGAATCTGATGGGGACACAGGACGAACTTGTGGACCTGGTCGTCGGCGCAGAAGAACAGGACTTCCAGGTCAGAACTCGCAAGATCGTCATGTGGTTTGATAGCACAAAGTCGCCGGTGTGATCCCAATAGGCGGTCTTGCCAACCAACTCTTCGCTGTTGGTATTGTTGAAAATGATGTCACCTGGCTTGAGGAGGTACGGGGTAACGTTTCTATGTGTCTCGATGTACTTGAGGGTCTCAAGATCAATCTCGCCTTGTATGGTTACGTTGAACGGTCGTAGGTGAGGGATGCCCCTGCCCTGTTGGTTGTGCTCACCACAGGGGAAGCCATTCTGTGCCATCAAGCGCTGGGAGCGCATCAGTTCACCCAGCCGCACCACCTCCCACTCCACCGGGATCGGGCCGATCTCGGTCTCTTTGAAGCCGTTGCTGGCTTCAGTCATCTGCATATTCCTCCACCAGAATCCTAGCAACTTTGCGCCGCAGATCAGGGGCGTCTTGCGTCGCCGCCACCCAGACGATAGACCAGTTCACCGCGAGATACTTGTGGACGGCGATGTTGCGAAACCCAACAATGTCGGCCCACTCGATCTCAGAATGCCGTTCTGTGAATTCCTTAGGCAATCGAGCAGCGGCCTCACCGATCACGATGAGCTTTTGAAGCACGGCGCTCTGGCGCAGTTCGTCGTCGAAAAAGTCTTCGCGCTGAACCCCTTCGATAAAACGCTAAATGGCGTCCGCCGCTTCCACGATGTCGGTGAGATAGAGTTCCTCACGCCGCATAGACGACCTCCGCGCTGGACAGAACGGCGTCCCGGATCTTGGGTTTGAGTCCCTCTTTGGGCACCAGGTCCACCGGCCGTTGCAGAAGTTCGGAAAGCTCCCGCTGCATCCGGCTCAAGGCGATAAAGCCCACCTGTGCATCTGGCTCAAACTCCACCAGCACATCCGCGTCACTGTCGGGTCGAAAATCCTCCCGCAAGACAGAGCCAAAGAGGGCAAGGCTCTGAATATGATGGCGCTGGCAGAAATTGGCAATCTTGTCTGCAGGAATTTCAATCCTTGGTTTAGCCATGTCTCCACTCCTCAAATCCCAACGCACTCAGCACCTGATCCCATTGCGTGTCCATTTCGGCCCGGTTCTCCTCGGCTTGGGCCAACAGCACTAGCGCTTCCTCCAATGGCAGGGCGGCTCTACGTCGTCGCTGGCTACATAGCGGGAGGGGCTCAGGTTGTAGTCGTTGCGGGCCGCTTCCTGGGTGGTGATGATGGCACTCACCCCTTCCTCGGCCCGCCAGTCCCGGTAGATCTCGTAAATCTGGCGGATGTGCTCATCGGCCAGGTAGTTCTTTGGCCGGCCCTTGGCGCAAAGCTTGGAGGCGTTGATGAGCAGGATCTCACCAGGGTGAGGCTTGGCCTTGTTGATCACCATGATGATGCCCGGCGCGGTGGTGTTGTAGAACAGGTTCTCGGGCAAAAGTATGACCGCCTCAATGAGATCCCCCTTCGTAACCAGGTCACCCTCGACGAAGGTCCTGCGGATGTCACGCTCCCGGTTGCTGCCCTGGTTGCCGCTGCCGTGGGAGACGTCGCCGGTGTCCAACACCACCGCCATCTTGCCTTCCTCTAAGCATACATGTGCTGAATCCAGCCCCAGTCGGCGGAGCTGGCCAGGGGCGTACCCCGCGTGAAGCGACCATAGGTGTCGTTCTCGTAGACCGGTGTAGCCATTGGGAATGTAAAAGCGGATCAGAGCGCGGTCTTCCTGAGCCAGGTGGCGGGCCATGGCATCGTCGCCAAACTCCTTGCTCAGCCGGCTCAGTTCGTCCTCGTAGACATCGGAGAGCCGTTTGTAGAACAGGAGGGGCAGGATGTAGTCCTTGTACTTGGGGGCGTCGAGGGGGCCGCGGATGGAGCAGGCGGCCTCCCAGAGCCAATTTTCTAAGGTGGAAATGTCCATGAATTGTCCACTCTGGTAACAACTAGCAAAACATACTACTAAATTTACCACCCATACGCTCCCTGAGCAAATGGCCTCGACATCGGCGACTTGTTCTCTCTAACTCCTTGACCGTCCTCCAGAGAAAGACTTTTGGCGACTGACTTACTTGATCGCCCTCCAGACCAGGAAGCGATGATCCCGATAGACGAAGCCTACCTCCTGGAACAACCCTGCCATCTCCCGCTCATAGGGGATGAAGTGGTTGGCCACCAGGTACAATCGTCCCCCTGGCCGCAGCACCGCTGCCGCGTCGTGGATGAACTGACGGGCCACCTCGTAGCTCACCCCCTGGCCCTGGTGAAAGGGTGGGTTGGTGATCACCACATCGAAGGCACGGTCCAACACCGCCGCGCCGCAGTCGGATAGCCGCACCTCGGCATGGGCCACTTCACTCTGCTCCAGCGTCCGCCGTGCGGCCTCCACGGCCACGCAGTCGGCATCCACCAGTACCACTTCTCCGTACAGGGCCATGTCCGCGGCGACCAGCCCTGCCAGGCCATAACCACAGCCCAAGTCCAGCACCCGCTCCTGGGGCCCAATCTCCATGCTCTCCACCAGCCGTCTCGTGCCCTCGTCCACCCTATCCCAGGAGAAGAGGCCGGGCTTAGTGAGGCAACTGTATCGCTTTCCCCGCACCTGGGCGATCAGCTCTCGGAACCGGTAATACTCATGACTTGTTGCCTCGTTGACTTGTACCTCCGTCCCCTTCACCGCCAGTGCTACCCTGCTGCCCCCCTTGTAGGCCAGCAGGTGGGCCTGGCCGAAAACGTCTTCCAGGTAGCGGATGGCCGATTTCACCCCGCTGCGGGTGGCCCCGGCCAGGTAGCAGCGCCCGCTGGGGCGAAGCAGGGCTGCCGCATCGCGCACGCACTGGTGG
>Ga0172364_10001692_pt1 | contig 17162 bp, 17 predicted proteins | sample LakKivSesite10cm_FD_114545 | JGI IMG/M metagenome (GOLD analysis project Ga0172364, IMG submission 114545) | Sediment microbial communities from Lake Kivu, Rwanda - Sediment site 10cm | ecosystem: Environmental > Aquatic > Freshwater > Lake > Sediment | place: Rwanda: Western Province, Lake... | reverse complement strand
GGACTATAGAATAGAGGGCATCAACGCCCGCCAGCTCACCGCTAGCTAGTGGCACACCAATGACGGGCAGGGTTGTCCAGCTCGCCAGAACCCCAGGCAGATGTGCTGCCCCACCGGCAGCGGCAATTATAACCTCAATCCCCCGCCCTTGCGCTTCCAGCCCATATTGCCGAGCCTTCTCCGGGTTGCGGTGGGCGGATATGACATTAACCTCATAATCAATACCAAGCTCTTTTAATATATCCAGCGTTGGCTTGAGGGCTTCAGCATCTGATTTGGAGCCCATGACTATAGCTACTAGTGGCATCTTAATCTACCTCACCCCCTGTATCCCTCTCTCCTTATCAAGGAGAGGAGGAAACTGGTTATATAAGAGAGGCTTCGCCTCTCTTTAACTCTCCTCAGTATCCCCTCTTAATTAAAAGGAAAAAGTATATATTGGGAAGGGGCTTCACCCCTTAAAGTTACCCTCTTTAATTAGAGCAATGTCTTTGCGATAATGGCAACCGTCAAAATGAATCCGGAGGATATTAGCATAGACCTTGTCTCTAGCTTCGGCGATGGTCTTGCCGGTAGCGACCACGGTAAGCACCCTTCCCCCGCTGGTTAACACCTCCCCCTCCGACCCGAGCTTGGTTCCAGCGTGAAACACCACAATGTCTTTATCTAAATCATCCAGCCCGGTGATAGGAAAACCCGTCTTATAGCTTTCGGGATAGCCGGCTGATGCCATTACTACCCCAACACAGGCATCCTTACTCCATTCCACGTCTATCTGCCCAAGTTTATTATCAACCACCGCCAGCATAATATCAACCAGGTCAGTCTTAAGCAGAGGGAGGGTAACCTGTGCCTCCGGGTCGCCAAACCGGGCATTAAATTCTAGCACCTTTGGTCCGTTATTGGTAATCATTAACCCGCCATAAAGGACACCCTTATACGCTCTTCCTTCGTCATGCATTGCCTTCACTGACGGCTTCATAATATTTTCCACTACCATTTTAGCCAGTGTTGGATTGAGAAAATGTGGCGGGCTATAGCTACCCATACCGCCAGTATTAGGTCCCCGGTCTCCATCATATAACCGTTTATAATCGCAAGCCGCCACCATAGGGATTACGGTGTGGGCATCGGTGAAGGCGAAGGCGCTCATCTCTTTCCCCTGCAAACGCTCTTCAACAACTACCCGGTCACCAGCGCTACCGAAGGCTCTAGCCTCCATTATACTGGACAGAGCATCTAAGGCTTGCGGGATGGAATCGGCTACAATCACCCCTTTGCCAGCGGCTAGACCATCGGCTTTAATTACAATGGGTGGTTTCTGCTGCTGGAGATATTCTTTTGCCTTATTATAGTCAGAAAAGCTGGTGCTTTTGGCGCAGGGGATGTTATATTTCTGCATCAGCTCCTTGGCGAAGACCTTGCTCGACTCAATCTCAGTGGCTTTCTTAGTCGGACCAAAGATGGGAAGCCCCCTGACGATGAAGTGGTCAACAATGCCCTCAGCTAAAGGCGCCTCGGGACCAACAACAGCAAGCTCTATTTTCTTTTCCCGGGCTATTTTAGCCAGCCCCTCTATATCTGTAGGGCTGATATTAAGGTTCTGGGCAATCTTAGCCGTGCCAGCATTGCCCGGAGCGACGAAAATCTTTTTTACTTTTGGACTCTGGGCTAGCTTCCAGACAATGGTATGCTCCCTAGCCCCACCACCAACAACCAGTATCTTTATCTACCTCACCCCCTGACCCCCTCTCCTTCTCAAGGAGAGGGGGAAGGAAGTTTTTTGAAGGGGCGAAGCCCCTTCAAACTACCCTGCCAGACTGTAGCAGTTCAATCCACTATAGGCAAATATACGCACCGGCAGTATCCATACGAATTAGCACAGTTGTCCACTGGAATTGGCATAGTTTCAAGAGCCTGTTCAACGGTCAATATTTTGCCACGAAGTTCTTTGCATTTATCGCAGGAAGAATTGCCAGCAGAGTATACCTGTACCTTCTTAACTACTCCAGATGAGTGGTAATCCCTGAGTTGGCATCGCATTGATTCCTGTAATGAACGGAATGGGTCTTTACCTTCATCTATAAGGAAGTGGGCTTGCTCACGATATAATTCGCTTATCTTACCCCAACTCTTGCCTTTCATAGCTTCTAGGAGTCTGTCATTAAGAATTGCCCAGAATACATCTCTTTGTGAAGGGACAGTCTTGAATTTCTTGAGTAAATCCTTCTCTCTGTTCTGGTATTCTTTCTGACTTACACTAAAGTGCTCTAACAGTTGCTTGTATTCCTGCTCCTCATGAATTCTCTTCCACTCCTCCTCAATTCTTTTGGCATCTTCCTCAGTTACTAAGATACGCTTGCGGTCTGATGGGCGTCTTCGTACATAAATAAACTGACCACAGGAAGGACACTTTTTCTTTCGTGTAGGGACTGGGTCTAATGATGCCTCGCAGTACGGACAGTTCGGTTTCTGTTTCTTGAATTTATCAAGAAATCCCATTTCTTTTTACCTGCCTTACTCCCACTCAATAGTTGATGGGGGTTTGGAGGTTATATCATAGACAACGCGGTTAACACCAGGGACTTCGTTAACGATGCGGCTGGAAATGCGAGCCAGGACATCATAGGGGAGGCGCGACCAATCAGCCGTCATAGCATCCTCGCTGGTTACGGCACGCACGGCAACCAGATAGCCATAGGTTCTATAATCACCCATCACTCCCACGCTCTTGACATCGGTGAGGATGGCAAAGCTCTGCCAAAGCTGGCGATATAGCTTTGCCTTTTTAATCTCGTTCATCACCACCCAGTCGGCCGCCCGCAATATCTCCAGCTTTTCTCCGGTCACCTCACCAATAATGCGGATTGCCAGACCGGGACCGGGGAAGGGCTGCCGCCACACCATCTCCTCAGGCAGACCTAGCTCCAGCCCTACCTGGCGCACCTCGTCCTTAAACAGGTTGCGCAGGGGTTCAAGAAGATGGAGCGTCATTTTAGCCGGCAGTCCACCAACATTGTGGTGAGTCTTTATCTTGGCGGCGACGGTGCTTCCCGAAGACGCACTCTCAATGACATCGGGGTAAAGCGTCCCCTGAGCCAGGAAGTCAACCTTGCCTATTTTCTTGGCTTCTTCCTCAAATACCCGGATAAATTCTTCACCCACCACCCTGCGCTTCACCTCAGGCTCGGTTACCCCTTTCAGGCGGTTGAGGAATCTTTCACTGGCATCTACATAGATGATATTCATGCCCAGGTTGAGTCGGAAGGTATTAAAGGTTCTTTCTACCTCCTCACGGCGCAGCAGCCCATGGTTGACAAAGATGCAGGTTAGCTGGTCACCAATAGCACGGTGGATGAGGGTGGCAGTTACCGCTGAATCAACCCCTCCCGAGAGGGCACTGATGACCTTGCCTTTGCCTACCTGCTGCTTAATTTTAGCCATGCTATCACTTATGAAATTGCCTATTGTCCAGTTTCCCTTGCAGCCACATATCCGGTAGACAAAGTTCTTTAATATTGTCTTTCCTTCAGGGGTATGGGCTACCTCGGGGTGAAACTGGAGACCAAATACTTTCTCATCGTTGCCCATAGCAGCAAAGGGCGAATTTTCAGTATAGGCGAGGGTAGTGAAACCAGGAGGCAGTTGTTCAATCCTGTCAGCGTGGCTCATCCATACCGGCGTGGAAGGAGGCAAATCGACAAATATAGGTGAATCTACATCACTCAAATGAAGAATGGCGTGACCATACTCACGCTTTGCTCCTGGTGCCACCTGTCCGCCTAGCTGGTGGGTAAGGAGCTGCATCCCATAGCATATGCCCAATATTGGCAGGCGGCTCTCATAGATATAAGCCGGAGCCAGTGGGGCACCAGATTCATAGACGCTAGCTGGACCTCCAGAGAGGATAAACCCCCTGGGATTTAACGGGGCTATCTTTTCCCACGGGGTGTCAGGGGATACCAGCTCACAGTATACCTGGTATTCGCGCACTCGCCGGGCAATTAGCAGGCTATATTGCGAGCCAAAGTCAATTACAATTATAGCCTCACGCTGGACAGGAGGTATAGCCTCCTTTGGCGCAGACGGCTGCTCACCGGCTATCTCCTTGGCAATTTCCAAATAGGTGGAGACCTCAATATCGCCGCTGGTGGCTATCCGGCGGCTTTTCTCCGCTGGTTGTTTCGCCTTATCCTTAGCCATATATAGAAGATAGATTATCACTGTGATATACTGTCGTCAAGCAGAAAGGCGATGGGAAATAAGCTATCTTCATCTACCCGACAACAGGTTGAGCAGGCTATCTCTATCCTTAAACAGGGGGGGATAGTTGCCTTCCCCACCGATACTGTCTATGGGCTGGGTGCCTGTATCAGCATTCCTCAGGCTGTAGAGCGGATTTATCAGGTAAAGAAGCGACCGCGCAGTATGGCGCTGTCATTACTTCTAGCTGATAAATCTCAAATAGGCGAGGTTGCCGAGCCGGTGCCACCGATTGCCTGGCTCTTAGCCGACAAATTCTTGCCTGGAGCCCTGACCATGGTGTTACCCAGGGCTAAATCCGTCCCCGATATCGTCACCGGCGGTGGGGCAACGGTAGCTGTCCGCATCCCTGCTCACCCTGTCCCTGTTGCTCTTGCCCGTGGTCTGGGGGCTCCTATTGTGGGCACAAGTGCCAATTTGAGTGGCAAGCCAAGCTCGCTGACCGCTGAGGAGGTCTACGCTCAATTGGGTGGTAAAGTAGACTTAATTATTGATGGCGGCAGATGCCCGGGTGGCAAGGAGTCAACTATAGTTGATTTGACCGGGGAGGCTCCCGTCCTTTTGCGGGAGGGGGCTATATCACGGGAAGAACTCGAACAAGTATGTGGGATTAAATGACCAAGCGTAAGTGGGCTCTAATAACTGCTATCTTCACTGTGGCTTATGGAGCGTTCCTCTTGTTTCAAGCCTATTGGTCAGGATGGACTATAGTGCAGAGTGGAACAGGCCTCAGCATAGCTAAAATTGTTGGCGGTCTGGTACTTCTTTGTTGGGGAGCTGTTTTCTTTAAGCTGAAAGGGTAGGCACTCTTTGCCAAGGAGAAGTGTTGATACATAGATTATTTAAGGAGGCAAGCTAGTGCATATTGCCATTGGCTGTGACCATAGGGGGCTAGAGCTTAAGCAATTCATTATGAAGCTCCTTACCCAGATGGGGCATAGCTATGAGGACTTTGGCGGCTATACTACTGACCCGGTAGACTACCCCGATATTGCCCAAAAGGTGGCGGAAGCAGTAGCCAGGGGTAATTTTGAATACGGCATCTTGGTATGCGACACCGGCATTGGCATGAGTATCGCCGCCAATAAGGTCAAGGGAATCAGAGCTGCCTTATGTCATGACGCCTTCAGCGCTCGCCGTGCCCGCCAGCATAATGATGCCAATATCCTCTGTTTGGGGACAGAGGAAGCACCAGATACGGTGCGTGAAACGGTTGAGGCTTTCCTAACCTCGCAGTTTGAAGGCGGAAGACATCAAAAAAGGCTAGATAAGATAAGGGCTATGGAGGAGATTATTTAGGAACCTATCCCCCTAACCCCCTTCCCTTATTATTTTATTGAGGGGAAGGGGAAGTGCAGATAAGAGAGGGGCTTCGCCCCTCTCTAAAATCTCTTCCCCCTCATGCTAAGAATATATCTCCCTATTATGGAGAGGGGGATAAAGGGGTCCCCACGAAATCCTGATTTCGTGGGGTAAGATTAAGAGGGTGAGGTAATAAACGATGTTAAAGGGGCTAGTTGACAATGAATGGTTGTTTTGTTATGTTATGTTGTGATAATAACTCAAAGTTGGGGTTTCGGAGGCGCTAATCCGTCCGTGTAGGGACGGTTTTTAATTAATAGAGCGAGCGGAGAGATGAAAAGCGATGCTATTAAACGAGGTGTAGAGCGTGCCCCGCACCGGGCTTTGCTCCACGCCCTAGGCTGGCGGGGGGCTGACATAGATAAGCCGCTTATCGGTGTTATCAACAGCTTCAGCGAGATTGTCCCCGGACATATCCATTTACGGAATATTGCCGAGGCGGTTAAGGCTGGGGTATATAGCGGCGGGGGTATTCCCTTTGAGGTCAATACTATTGCCGTATGCGATGGCATTGCTATGAACCATCCAGGCATGAAATATAGCCTTCCCAGCCGGGAATTAATCGCTGATTCAGTGGAGATAGTGGCTGAAGCCCACGCCTTCGATGCCCTGGTTTTTATTCCCAACTGCGACAAAATAATCCCCGGCATGCTCATGGCAGCGGTAAGATTAAATCTACCGGCTATCTTCATAAGCGGTGGCCCGATGCTGGCGGGGCGTCTGGACAATAATGGCAAAGTGGAAAAGATTGACCTTAGCTCTGTCTTTGAGGCAGTGGGCAAGGTAGCCAGCGGTGAAATGACTGTGGAAGAATTGGAGCAGCTGGAGGAGCTTGCCTGCCCCGGCTGCGGCAGCTGTTCTGGGATGTTCACCGCCAATACCATGAATTGCCTGACTGAAGCCCTGGGAATGGCACTGGCAGGCAACGGCACCATCCCGGCAGTCGATGCCAGACGGCTCCAGCTAGCCAAAAAAGCTGGACAACAGGTTATGGAGCTTCTGGCTAATGACGCTCGCCCTAAAGATATTGTAAACAAGGATTCTATTCATAATGCCTTTACTGTTGATATGGCATTAGGTGGTAGCACCAATTCAGTCCTGCACCTTATGGCACTGGCTCATGAGGCTGAGGTTGATTTTTCCCTGTCAGTGGTGAACCACATCAGCCAGCGCACCCCTCACCTAGCCAAGCTAAGACCAGCCGGCGACTATCACCTTGAAGATTTAGACCGGGCTGGTGGTATAGCTGCAGTGATGAAAGAATTAAAGGAACTATTACACCTGGATTCAAAAACAGTATCGGGAAAATCAGTGGCTGGGGTTATCGCCGACAGCCGGAATATGGATAAAGAGGTTATCCGCCCCATTGCCAATGCTCACTCGCCTACAGGCGGTATTGCTATCCTTTTTGGCAACCTGGCGCCGGAGGGAGCAGTGGTAAAAAGGGCGGCAGTAGCTGCTGAAATGATGGTTCACCGCGGGGCAGCCAGGGTCTTTGACTCTGAGGAAGAAGCCACCAAGGCTATTATGAATAAGAAAATAAAGCCTGGGGAAATAATAGTCATCCGTTATGAAGGACCTAAGGGCGGACCGGGGATGAGGGAGATGCTCACCCCGACTTCTCTTCTCAGCGGCATGGGTATGGATAAGGAGGTAGCCCTTATCACTGACGGGCGTTTTTCCGGAGCCACCCGGGGGGCAGCTATCGGACATGTCTCCCCTGAGGCAGTCAGTAAAGGGCCTATTGCCGCCTTAAGGAACGGAGATATAATCAACATTGATATTCCCAATTACCAGCTTGATGTAGAGCTTTCTGATAAGGAGATATCTAACCGTCTGGCACGGCTAGGCGAGTTTGAGCCTAAAGTTAAGACAGGTTACCTCAGGTACTATGCCGAGAGGGTATCTTCGGCTAGCACCGGGGCAGTGTTCAGTAGATAAGGGGGCTATTATGAAGATGACCGGGGCGCAAATGCTATGTGAGAGTTTAATACGGGAAGAGGTGGAGGTTATTTTTGGTTTTCCCGGCGGAGCCGTTTTACCGCTATATGATACCTTACCCCAATATCCTCAGCTCCGCCATATTCTGGTGCGTCATGAGCAGGGTGCCGTCCATGCCGCCGATGGCTATGCCAGAGCCACAGGGAAGGTGGGGGTATGCATAGCTACTTCTGGTCCCGGGGCAACTAACCTGGTAACCGGCATTGCTAATGCTCATCTTGATTCAGTCCCCATAGTGGCTATAACTGGTCAAGTAGCCCGACCATTTATTGGCAAGGACGCCTTCCAGGAGACAGATATTACCGGCATCACTCTGCCTATTACCAAGCATAACTATCTTGTTCTTGATGTCGCTTCATTGCCCAGAATAATTAAAGAGGCTTTTTATCTCGCCAGGAGCGGTCGACCGGGACCGATACTTATCGATCTACCGAGGGATGTTCAAATAGACCAGGCGGAATTTCACTACCCGAGCAAGGTTGATTTGTCTGGCTATAAACCAACCCTCCAGGGGCACCCGGCACAGGTCAAGAAGGCAGCTAATCTGATAGATGAGGCACAGCGACCTCTGATTATTGCTGGCCGGGGGGTAATCATCTCCAAGGCATATGCTGAACTTAAGCAACTGGCAGAGAAAGCGCAAGTGCCAGTGGTTACTACCCTGCTGGGCATTAGCTGCTTCCCTGAGTCTCATGCTCTAAGTTACGGGATGATAGGGATGCACGGCATGGCTTATGCTAACCTGGCAGTTGATGCCGCCGACCTTATTATTGCTATCGGGATGAGGTTTGATGATAGAGCTACGGCTAAGGTAAGTGCCTTTGCCCCCCACGCTCACATTATTCACATTGATATAGACCCAGCCGAGATCGGCAAAAATGTGCGCGTGGATGTGCCCATTGTTGGTGATGCCAAAGCCGTCCTTCAAGAATTAAATAAGCTAATTATTTCTGCCCGACATATTGATTGGATTCAGCAGCTTGATGATTGGCGAAGGGAACACCCGTCAATAACTATCAGAGACAGCCAGGGGCTCCTGCCCCAGTTTGTCATCCGTAAGATATATGAGGTAACGCAAGGTAAAGCGATAATTGTTACCGGGGTGGGGCAGAACCAGATGTGGGCAGCCCAGCATTACTGGTATAATAAGCCGAACAGCCTAATCTCATCAGGCGGATTGGGGACTATGGGATTTGAGCTGCCGGCGGCAATGGGCGCCAAGGTAGGCTGCCCTGATGAGGTTGTCTGGTGTATAGCTGGCGATGGTGGTTTTCAGATGACAATTCAGGAGTTAGCCACCATAGTTCAAGAAAAGCTGGCAGTTAAGATAGCCATTATGAATAACGGCTATTTGGGAATGGTCAGGCAATGGCAGGAACTGTTCTATAAAAAGCGGTATGTAGCCACACCATTGAGTGGCCCAGACTTCGTAAAGATTGCTGAAGCCTATGGCTTTTCCGGCTTAAGGGTAGAACATAAGGAAGAGGTGGTTCCGGCTATCCAAAAGGCAATGGCGGAGGAAGGTCCGTTCCTGATAGATTTTAAGATAGAACCAGAGGAGAATGTCTATCCCATGGTGCCGCCAGGAGCGTCTTTAGCCGAAGTTCTTGAGGAGCCGAGGAAGGAGAGGAAAGTGGTCACCGATTCGGCAACGCTTCCGGTGAGCAATATCTAAACTAGAAAAGAGGTGCCGCATGACAAAGCATACCCTAGTCGCCCTGGTTGAGGATAAACCCGGGGTACTTAACCGGATGGCTAGCCTTTTCCGAAGGCGTGGCTTCAATATTGAAAGCATTGCTGTAGGACATAGCGAAGTGCCCCATCTATCGCGCATGACCATTGTCGTCGATGGAGCAGCCGCTATGGTGGAGCAGGTTAGGAAGCAGCTAGATAAGGTCGTAGATGTAGTCAAGGTCTCCGATATTACCGAAGACGACATAGTGGCTCGGGAACTGGCATTAATTAAAGTAAAAGCCACCTCCTCTACTAGAAGCGAGATTATTCAGATTGTGGATATCTTCAGGGCAAATATAGTCGATGTTGCCACTGATTCAGTAACTATTGAGGTTACCGGCGACGAGGAAAAAATCAATTCCCTATTCAATCTGCTTCGTGGTTTTGGTATCAAGGAAATAGCCAGGACAGGGTGTATAGCGATGACCCGAGGTACTTCAGGACCACTACCAACGGAGAAAAAGTCGCCTAAGCCTAAAGGACAAAAAACATCGTAAAGGAGAAGGATTATGGCTAAAATATATTATGATAGCGATTGTAACTTTAAGCTGCTTGAGGGCAAAGTAGTGGGCATTATCGGCTACGGAAGTCAGGGGCATGCCCAGGCTCAGAACCTCAGGGATAGCGGCTGCCAGGTAATAGTGGCTGAGGCTAAGGGAACCCCTGGCTGGAAGAATGCCCAGGGTGCTGGCTTTAAGGTGCTGACGGCAGCTGAGGTAGCCAAGGAAGCAGATATTATTGTAATGCTGGCTCCGGATAACCTGCACCGGGAAATCTACTATGGCTCAATTGAAAAAGGGCTAGCGCCGGGCAATATGCTGATGTTTGCCCATGGCTTTAATATCCACTATGGGCAGATTATTCCACCCCCCGACATTGATGTTACCATGATAGCGCCTAAATGCCCCGGTCATATGCTAAGGCAACTTTATACTGAAGGCGCTGGACCGCCAGCGATAGTGGCGGTGCATCAAGATGCCTCAGGCAAGGCGATGGATATCGCCCTTGCTTATGCTAAGGGCATCGGCTGTAGCCGAGCCGGGGTTATTGAAACCACCTTTGCCGAAGAGACTGAGACTGACCTCTTTGGCGAGCAGACGGTGCTATGTGGCGGGGTTTCAGCCCTGATTAAGGCTGGGTTTGAGACACTGGTTGAGGCTGGCTATCAGCCGGAGGTAGCCTACTTTGAATGTCTCCACGAGCTTAAGCTTATCGTTGACCTGATATATCACGGGGGCTTGAGCCATATGCGCAACTCGGTGAGTGATACCGCCGAGTATGGCGATTATACCCGGGGGCCAAGGATAATTGACGAATTGGTCAAGGACGAAATGGCGCAAATTCTGGTTGAGATTCAGGATGGTAGCTTCGCCAAAGAGTGGATTCTGGAAAACCAGGCCGGTCGCCCGGTGTATAATGCCTTAAAGCGCATGGACGAGGAGCACCTTATTGAGGAGGTTGGTGCTGAGCTACGCCAGATGATGCCGTGGCTGGAGAAGTAACCTCACCCCCTTTATCCCCCTCTCCTTCTAGGAGAGGGGGAAAGAGAAGAAAGAGGGGCTAACGCCCCTCTTATACGCCCCGTGAGGGGGAGAAGAGGCAAAGCCTCTTTAGCTATAGGGCGTAAAGAGGAACGAAGTCCCTCTTACAAAACACTTCCCCCTTCCCTTGAGGGAAGGGGGTCAGGGGGATAGGTTAAAAAGCAATACTACAGGAGAGTAAGATGGGAAGGAGAGGTAATTCAAAGCAAAGGCATACGCTAGAATTAGATGATGATGAATACAAAAGGCTAAAGTCATTCAAGATAGTATATGACTGCGTCATGGGTGAAGATACAGAATTCACCGATTGGAACATATACATTGCAATTCTTCTGCGGCGTGGCATAGAAAGCGCGATTAAGGATATAACTACTTCAGATGCTCCGTTGCTTACAAGGATGTTTGACGAAAATCCTGAGTTTGTATCTACTTTTATAGCAAATAGTATAAAGACTGGGAGTGAAAAACTGCGCCAAGAGGCGAGGCAAAAACTTGGGTTTATTAAAGATTGGGGGGGTTATGGATAAAGTAATTATTTTTGATACTACATTGCGGGATGGGGAGCAGGCAGCGGGGGGGACATTAAATATCCATGAGAAGCTGGAGATAGCCAGGCAACTGGAAAGGCTTAATGTTGATGTTATTGAGGCTGGCTTTCCCATCAGTTCGCCAGGTGATTTTGAGGCGGTAAGCCTTATTGCCAAAGAGGTTCGCACTCCCATAATCTGTGCCTTAGCCCGGGCTGCCCCTGAAGATATAGACCGGGCTTGGGAAGCAGTTAGGGAGGCAGAACACCCCCGAATACACGTGTTTCTCTCAGCTTCAGATATACACCTGGTTTACCAACTGAAGAAAAGCCGTGAGGAGGTCTTACATACGGCTCGGAAGACGGTGGCTCGGGCTAAGAAATATACCGATGATATAGAGTTTTCGCCGATGGATGCCAGCCGGACTGAGCCTGAATATATCTACCAAATCCTGGAGGCAGTTATTGACGCTGGCGCTACTACGGTAAATATCCCCGATACCGTGGGCTACGCCATCCCTGATGAGTTTGGCAACCTCATTGAGGGAATTTCCCACAATGTGCCTAATATCAATCGGGCTATAGTTAGCGTTCACTGCCACAATGACCTAGGACTAGCCGTAGCCAATAGCCTGGAATCAATCAAACGGGGAGCCAGACAGGTGGAGTGTACCATTAACGGTATCGGGGAAAGGGCAGGCAATGCTTCCCTTGAGGAAATTGTCATGGCTATCAACACCCGCAAGGACTTTTTCAACCTGACCACCAATGTTAATACGCCCCAAATCTATAAGACCAGCCGACTGGTAAGCGAGCTGACCGGCTTTGTCGTCCAGCCCAATAAAGCCATCGTTGGGGCTAATGCCTTCCGCCACGAGTCAGGAATCCACCAGGACGGTGTCATCAAGATGCCGATAACCTACGAGATAATGGACCCCAGGACGGTAGGCATCCCAGCCTCAAGCCTGGTGCTGGGCAAGCTCAGCGGGCGCCATGCCTTTAAAGAGCGCCTGGCAGAGTTAGGCTATAGCTTGAGCGAGGAAGATTTTAACCGAGCCTTCTCTGCATTCAAAGAGCTGGCGGATAAAAAGAAGGGAATCACCGATAGAGACATTGAGTCGCTGATTGCTGAGGAACAACGCACCGTCTCTGAAGTCTACCACCTTGACCGTGTCCAGGTGTCCTGTGGCGATAGAGGCATCCCCACCGCTACCGTCAGGCTTATTACTCCCGATGGTCAGGTTCTAGCTGATGCTGCCCTGGGCACCGGTCCGGTTGATGCGGTGTATAAGGCTATTAATAGAATAGTAGGTGTGCCTAACGAGCTCACTGAATTTACGGTTAAATCGGTAACTGAGGGTATTGACGCCATCGGTGAGGTGCTGATAAGGATAGAAAGCGAGGGCATAACCTATACCGGGCGGGGTGCCGATACTGACATTATCGTCGCCAGCGCCAAAGCCTATATGAATGCCCTCAACCGGCTGCTAGCGGCCAGAAAGAAATAATAAAGTAAAGATTGTTTAGCAACCTATCCCCCTGACCCCCTTCCCTTGTCAAGGGAAGGGGGAGTGTAAGTAAGAGAGGGGTTAAAACCCCTCTCTAAAATCTCTTCCCCCTCATGCTAAGAATATATCTCCCTATTATGGAGAGGGGGATAAAGGGGGTGAGGTTAATAAATAATCTTGAAATAGGATGCTTTAATATGAACACTGAAATAGAAGTGATTCTGCGCCTGCTGCTGGCAGCAGCCCTGGGAGCCATTGTTGGTTACCAGCGAGAGAGAGCTGGCAAGCCTGCCGGCTTGCGAACCCATACCCTGATTTGTCTTGGCGCTGCCCTTTTTACCGTAGCCTCTATTTATGGCTTTGGTGAAGCCGACCCAGCCCGAATTGCGGCGGGAATAGTGGCTGGTATCGGCTTTCTTGGTGCCGGGGCTATTCTGCACCGGGAGGGAGGTATTGTTGAGGGATTGACCACAGCCGCTAGTATATGGGCAATAGCCGGCATAGGTCTGGCTGTTGGCGCCGGTCTGTACTTGGTCTCTGCCGTTACCACGGTGATAATATTGATAGTATTGCTTCTCCCCCACCCTATTCGGTAATAACCTGTCTTAAGCCTAAATTTATCATAGAGAAAGGAAACTATATTGACCCTAGCCGAGAAGATACTCGCTGCCCATGCTGGCAAGAAGAAGGTAAGCCCGGGAGAGTTCTTAAATGTCAGGGTTGACCTGATTCTAGCTAACGACATTACCGCTCCTATTGCCATAACAGAGTTTCACAGAATAGGAGTTGACAAGGTCTTTGACCCCAAAAGGGTGGTAATGGTGCCTGACCACTTTGTCCCCAACAAGGACATCGCTTCCGCCGAGCAGACAAAGCTAATGCGAGAGTTCGCCCGTGAGCAGGAAATACTATACTTTGAAGTGGGTCAAATGGGCATTGAGCATGTGCTCCTGCCCGAGCAGGGCCTGGTGCTGCCCGGGGAGGTGGTTATCGGGGCTGACTCCCATACCTGCACCTACGGCGCTCTAGGTGCCTTTGCCACCGGCATGGGGTCAACCGATATTGCCGCCGCCATGGCAACTGGCGACATCTGGATGAAGGTGCCCCCCACCATTAAGCTTATCTACCACGGCAGTCTTGGCACATGGGTAAGCGGTAAAGACTTAATCCTGTACACCATCGGCGATATTGGGGTTGATGGTGCCCTGTATTCGGCAATGGAGTTTGCCGGCGCGGCTATAGACTATTTATCTATGGACAGCCGGTTTACTATGGCTAATATGGCGATTGAGGCCGGGGCTAAGGCGGGCATTTTCCGGGTAGATGGTAAGACTTTGGACTATGTAAAACCACGGACAAAACGACCCTACACTGTCTATGAGCCGGATAATGATGCTGAATACTCCCAGGTCATTGAGTATGACATCTCAGCTATTGTGCCTCAGGTTGCCCTGCCCCACTCCCCAGCCAATACTAAACCGGTTAGCCAGGTAGGGAATATAGAAATCAATCAAGCGGTGATTGGTAGCTGCACCAACGGTCGGCTTGAGGACTTGAGGGTTGCTGCCCAGATACTGAAAGGGAGAAAGGTTCACCCTGAGGTGCGGTGCATTATCATCCCCGGCTCGCAGCAGGTTTACCTTGATGCTTTAGCCGAAGGACTGATAGAGATATTTATAAAGGCTGGTGCCGCGGTCAGCACCCCCACCTGCGGTCCGTGCCTTGGCGGGCACATGGGGGTTCTGGCTGCCGGCGAGCGCTGTATCTCCACCACCAACCGAAATTTTGTCGGCAGGATGGGCAGCCCCAAATCGGAGGTCTATCTATCTAACCCAGCAGTGGCTGCTACCAGCGCTATAACGGGTAGGATTACCAGCCCGGAGGAGGTTATTAGGCAGTAGCCCCAAGGAAGGAGAGCTATGCGGAGAAAAGAAAAGGAAATTACCGATATTAAAGAAATTGAAGGGATAATAAAGAAGGCAATCTCTTGTCGGATTGGTTTGGTGGATGGTGATGAGCCATACATAGTTCCTGTCTGTTTTGGCTATGAAAGGAACGCTCTTTACTTTCACAGTGCTTCGGAGGGGCGGAAGGTAGAACTTATGCGAAAAAATAACAAGGTTTGTTTTGAGATAGATACTGATGTGGAAGTAGTAAAACCTGAAGAGCCTTCTTGCGATTGGACAATGAAATACAGGAGTGTTATTGGAGTGGGGAGAGCCCATATTCTAGAAGGTGATGAAGAAAAATCTTACGGCTTGAGGTTGATTTTGAAACACTATACCGGAGGTGACTTCAGCTTTCCAAAAGCAGAGCTGGATTCTGTTTTGGTGGCAAGGGTTGATATTGAGCGCATTACCGGCAAGAAATCAAGATACTAGGTGATATGTGGCATCATTTAGCACTAATTCTTAGGAGGCGGAAACCTATGGCTAAAGGACACAAAACCTGGCGAGAAAAACTGGCTGATGATAAAGACTTCCCCAGAGTGGTGGAAATCACCGGTAAAATGAGCCAGAGGTGGGGGACAGGCACGGTTGTTATCCCGACACCAAGAGAAGTGGACGAAATTATGAGACAAGTCCCCAGAGGTAAACTTATTACCATAAACCAAATCCGCGCCATGCTGGCTAAGAAACACGGCGCCAGCATCGGTTGCCCGATAACCACTGGAATTTTTGCCCATATTGCGGCCCACGCCGCCGAGGAAGCAAAGGCCTCAGGAGAAAAGGATATTACTCCCTACTGGCGGACGCTTAAAGTCGGCGGGGAGCTTAATGAAAAATACCCCGGCGGGGTGGAAGCCCAGGTCACCCGCTTGAGAGAAGAAGGACACACTATTGAGCCGGGCAAGGGCAAAAAGCCGCCAAGAGTAAAGGATTTTGAGAAAAAGCTGGTGGAGGTGTAAAACCAGAGGAATTATGAGACACTGTAAAGGGGGTGTACTATGGGGTGGCTCATCTTTATTGGCATCATATTTGCCATCTGGTTTATTAGTTGGCTGATTAGCCGGCTGTCTAACCTGCGGAGAATGGCTAAGAAGTATGTTGAATTGAAGCCAAAATTAGACAATTTAGATAACTACAACAGAGAACTAGCATTAAAAGAGTCTCAATTAAAGGAGCGCGAGGTAGCTATTGATACTCTAGTCAAAGAAAAATCTCAAGGTTCCCCTTGGTTAGTGAAAGTATATGACGACTATTTTAGTCTGCAAGACAGCAAGCTGGCAAATGAACTCATAACCAAACCACATCCAGCACTAAGAGCGTCTGAGACTGTGAGACAAATTAGTAAAGAGCGTCGTGAAGCTGAAAGAGCAGCAAGGTTGGCTAATTACCTCCTAGATTATTGTCGTTATCTAGCTCCTTGGTTAGATGAATATATAGGCTTGGAAACTGAGGAGCTAGACGAAATCATAAAAGAGATACACTCAGCGTGGGAGAAGAAAGAAAAGGAATTTGATGAGGAGGTAAAACGGCATTTTGGGCCTAAGTATGAGGGGCTTACGCCAACCGAGAAATTGCAGAAAAAACTAGACTGGTATTGGGGGAAACCTAATAAATCTAACTGGCAAATTGGAAGGGATTACGAGAGGTATATTGGATATTTATATGAGACAAAAGGCTGGAATGTCTATTATCATGGAAAGAAGGGATTTGAAGATTTGGGGCGGGATTTGATTTGCAAAAAAGCTAATGCTGTAGAGATAGTCCAGTGTAAACGCTGGGCACAAGAGAAAATAATCCATGAAAAGCATATCTATTATTTATTTGGCACCACAGTTGAATACTTTTTGGAAAACTTTGGGGGCAAGGATTTGCGACTAGCTATATTCCCTAGCCTCGCTCAAAAGAGAAATGTAATCCCTAAATTAGTTACGACGATAGATGTTTCCCCAAAAGCTGAACAAGTAGCAAAGGTGCTTGGGGTGGTAATAGAAAAAGTACCGTCTAAGCCTTATCCCTCGGTAAAATGCAATGTGGCCCGAAGGACTGAGGAGAAAATCTTTCACCTTCCTTTTGACCAGCAGTATGATACGATACTGATAGAAGAGGAAAGGCTGGAGCGCTACGTTGAAACCATCGCAGAGGCAGAGACTTTAGGATTTCGGCACGCATATCGGTGGAGGGGCGAGGTAAAGGAGGTTCTTGCTTAATGTTAAAAGGCATAGTCCACAAATACGGGGCGAATGTTGACACCGACGCTATTATCCCCGCCCGCTACCTG
>Ga0172364_10001691_pt1 | contig 17163 bp, 21 predicted proteins | sample LakKivSesite10cm_FD_114545 | JGI IMG/M metagenome (GOLD analysis project Ga0172364, IMG submission 114545) | Sediment microbial communities from Lake Kivu, Rwanda - Sediment site 10cm | ecosystem: Environmental > Aquatic > Freshwater > Lake > Sediment | place: Rwanda: Western Province, Lake... | reverse complement strand
GTAACTGGGCATTCAAGACCGATTTTAATTCATTCAACTGGGTATTCATCAATTCTCCTGGGACTATAACACCTCCCGTTTACGGCAAGAATACTGCCAGTATGTAAGTTAATTAACCTTTCGACGGGAGTAGGGTTAGCGCTCGTCGAGAAATAGGATTAATCAGGGGAGCCATGAGCTTGTTCTTGGCTGACTTCGAAATCTCCGATAGGAAGGAATTACAGCTCCCTGAACAAATTTTCCCCGTTGTTGTAACCTGGATTTTAAAGCTCGGGATCGCCTGTAAAAAAGATTTTGGATATACGGTTCAGTTATGATAAAATTTAGCATGAATCACAAAGCCGACAACTGCAGTACCTATATTGGCTGGAAAAAGCAAGGTCTGCTTCTTCTTTTATTATTTTTCACGACTGTGTGGTCTGCCGAATTGGTTACCACAAGCCGAGTCAATCTGCGAGAGGGACCGGGTACCCAGTATGCGATTTTAGGACTGGTGGAAGTCCAGACGCGGCTGCCGATTCTCACTGAATTGGATGATTGGCTGAAGGTCCGCCTGGACACCCGGACAATAGGCTGGCTGCATTCCGAGTATGTCGTTCGCCTGCCTGAGGCTAAGAGCTGGACGATTTTAAGGGTTTTGAATCCGGATAACCTCCGACTTGGACCGGGAGTAGAGTTTCCGGTTGTCGCCAGTATCGAGCAGAATTCCGGGCTGATCCGATTTGCCGATTCTGGTGACTGGTTCCAGGTTGGATTTGATTCTGTGGCGGTAGGTTGGGTAAGTCGGAAGTCGGTCGAGGAGTGGGGTAACCTGGAAAATCCCACCTCGGTTCTGATTGTTACCGAAAGAGGTAATTTGCGGGCTGCTCCCAATCTGGATTCCAAAGTTCTTACCAGGCTTGATGAGGGACAGCGACTGATTCTGTTATCAAAAGAGGCTGATTGGAATCTGGTCTATTGCGAGCCGGATTTAGCCGGATTTGTTCATGATATCGTCGTCAAACCGTTGTTTTTGTCAATTCATCCGGTTCCTCGCCAGCCGATTGCGAAATCCGGGAATCTCAGGCTTGGTCCCTCACTCAATTATCGGATTTTACAGCTACTTGGTCCCAATACGCCAGTGTATGCGCTGCGGCAGTATTTAGATTGGTATGAGGTCATAACGCCGGCGGGGAAACGCGGATGGGTGCATCAGGTTTTGTTTGGCGATACTGGCAGTCAGGCAGCCGAATGGAAGCCTTTTTACCCGGATTCTATTAGCATCGCGCTTAATGCCTTTGACATAGCTCAGCAATACCGTAAGGTGAAATCTTATGAACAATCAATTCGGCAATATATTCTTGCGAGCGAGCTGTTGGGGAACCTTTACCAACGGCATCCCGGTGACGAACGATTGGCTTTGAACTATGCCCAATGTCTCTACGCTTTGGCCCAGGGGCTTTTTGACGACCAGGATAAAAATATAGCAGAAGCCAACCGGATTCTGAAAAATATCAGTCGGCAGAGCGCCTATTATCAGCCGGCTGAACAAATCCTGAGCGGGTGGAAGCAAGCCGTCGCCAGGCGGGCTGAGCTGTTTAATATCTTTGCCGGAGAAGTCAAAGACCTTCAGCGGCTTTTGAACGAATTTAGCCAGCAAATCAACAACTATCCTTTGACGACCGAAGCGGAGATAAAACGTCTGGTGGGTCGTTACTGTTGCGTAGATCAACAAGCTGCGGAAACCGCACTGCCCTGGCAAAAAGAGAGTACCGCCATTTATCGTGCCATGTATATCCTGAAATTGCCACTTAATTCTTACAATCTGGATCACTATTTTCGGGCGCTGATAGAATTATCGGTAAGCTATGCCAATTTAAGTCGGTATAAAGAGAGTATGAAGGCTCTGGATGAAGCCAATGTGCTGTTGGAAGCAGCGGAAAATCCGCAATGGGAAGAATATTATAAACGGACAGTTAATTCACTGACGAAGCAGCTGCATTAATCAATCGAAGAGAAATATTCATTAAATCCGGTTGCTATCAGGCTTTTAGTTTAGTCATTCGCTGATTGCCAAAGTAAACCTGCGATTCGCTCGAATCCAGCTCTCTGAGTCGCTGCGTGACGCGCTGAATCCGGTAGGCTTCTTTCAGAATTCCCTGGAGCGCTTCTCTAATTTTTTCGGTGCTCATGGTGGAACAACCCAGTTTAATTATTTCAGCCAGTCCAACGATGGAGGTGAGGGGGTTGTTGATTTCGTGGTTCACGGTGACGATGATTTCGCCTATCGCCGCCAGTCGTTCTTTTTCTACCAGCGCCTGCTGGGCCACTTTGAGTTGTTCAATTGTTTGGAGCAGCGCCTTGTTTTTCTGATCCAGTTGCTGTTGCAATAAAAGGGTATGGATTACTTCCGAAATCTGGATTCCAATGAGCTTATAGCTTGCCAACTCTTCTAACTTAAAAAAGTTGGCTGCGCTGTGACCCAGATTGAGAACCCCGATCAGCTTTCCGCCCGCCCACAACGGCAGTGAGAGAAAAGAGTTGAATTTTGCCTCTCTCCCGGGGCGTGATTTGGTCAGCGACGGCAAAACCAGCGGATCCTGACGATGGGATATCCAGCTGGATATTCCGGGTCCTCGCTCAAAGGCTATTTCCCCGATTAGGTCAACCGTAAAACTACCTTTATGAAAGGTTTTTTCCATTCGGTCCTTGGCTTGATTGTAAAGAAAAAGGGTGGCTGATTTAAAAGGCAGAGTGGTTTCCAGCAGGTCGAAAACCGCCTGATAGGTTCCGCGAGGATTCAGACTTTTTTGCAGAATGCCGGCTATTTCACTTAGGAAACGGGTATCAATCATGGCAATTCCCTTTTGAGTTTAATTGAGAATTCTCGGGTCTGGTCGGGTAGTCTATTATGGGAGTAATACCCCATTAATTTTTCCGATCGGTTTTAGACAATCAGTTCGATATAATGCTTATCGTTTTTGAGCCATAGAGGCGATTTGTTAATTACTTCTAACACCAGGTGCGGTTCCACCTGGCGGACCAGGAGTTCTTGCGTGCTGCCGTTCAGACAGGGGCAATTTGACTGGGACAGAATATTGTAATTGCGGATTCTCAACAGAAAGGTACCATTCTCAAAGTTACGGATGATGTGTCCCTGGATTTGCATCCCAACCTGAAGTTGTCTTAAGAGCTCATCCAGATTGGAGACGGCACTTAGAATAACGCCTTGTTTCAGGTCTGCGGGCATGTTATTTACTTTTCTCGGCGTTAAGAATTAAGAGGGCAGCCTCGTCGTAGCTGATGCCGCGCTTCTCGGACAGACTCCGGATGACCGCTTCATCGAATTGAGGTGTTGCGCTTGCCGGATTGTTGACCTGGACGGGAGATTGAAGGACTTTGAGGTCTTTTCCTTTTATCGGGTATGTTCGTATTGATGCCGAGCGGTTTAATTTTAGGAAGACGAATAAAATGATCAAACCGATAAAAACGGCAGCGGCGATCAGGAGGGCTTGGGTGACTGTGTGTTGATCAAAGCTCCAGGGATATTTCCTGAGGGAGATAGCTTGGTGCTCGGGGGGAGTGACATTTTGATCGTCGGAGGTGGTGCCGGGAACACTATATTCAAAGAAAGCCGATTCCGGTTGTTTTTCCCAGAAGATGTCGAATAGATAGGCGTCCTGGTTAAAGGCATAGGAAACCTCGATTGAATAGTACGGCAGGGCCTTGCCGATTATTGCTAAGTATTCGTCTCCGGTTGAATTAACCTTGAGATTGATTGGGTGAACGCCCTTCTCGGCAATGCGGCGTAATCCGAAATATCTGGCTGAATTGAAATCGGGTAGAATGATTTCAAAAACCCCGGCTTGCGGATCCGATCGAATCTGGGGTTTACGAATTTCCGACACCTCGACGGTCTCAGTGAACTGCAATAAGATTCTGCGGCAGTTGACCATATCCTGGGTTTTGATAAAAATCCGGGGGTTGTCGGGGCTTGGGCTGGAAGAGAGTGGCAAGGTCAAAATGCCAAGGCAGAGTGAGAGGATTAGATGGCGATGTTTTAAGATCAGGTACATATCTTTTTCTTTCATATAGTAATATCAATAAACGCCCCGCTTAAGGTCGGCTCATCCGGATCTTTTTGAGTGTCGGAAGGTTCCTCTACGGGACTACTTGCGACCGGCTCTCCGCCGCTAAATTCGACACTGTCCGGCTTTCGTTTAAGCTGAGGCTCTGCCTTTTTACGCGGGTTACGATTTTGATTATCGGCGTTTTTGAGGGAGGCAATCCCATAGGCGGGATTAAGACCGAAGGTTGAATCGAAATCATCTAATCCCATGGTTTCCTCACAGAGTTACCCGGATTTGTCGGCGCAGATCAATGATAGTCTGCTTGAGGATTTGTGAAACCCGTGATTCGCTTAATCCTAAAACCTGACCGATATCCAGGAGAGTCAATTCCTCGTAATAATAAAGGGCTAAAACTAATCGTTGTTTCTCAGGCAGGCGTTTGATCAGGGCTTTCAGCTGGTTTTTTAATTCTTGACGCTCGAATAATTCCTCGGGAGAATCCTGATGCTCGTCGGCAATCAGATCCTGGCGCAAGACCGTGCCGTCTGTGTTTTCATAAACCCGTTCATTCAGAGACAGGCTAAAACTAAGATTATTCAACTGCTCGGCGGTGTAATATTCCTCCGGTGTTATATCGGCGTGTTGACAGACCTCATGAACCGTCGGCTCGCGGCCAAACTGGTTGCGGAGATTGTCAATCGCATTGAAAATCTTGTTGACACATTTTAGCTGTTCGCGGTTGAGAATGCCCAGTTTGCGGACCGCATCCATGATTTCGCCGAAAATCCGGCGATAGGCAAAGGTTTTAAACTTAACCCCGTACTCCTCTTTATAACGGTCGAGCGCATCAATCAAACCGATGATTCCATATTGATATAAATCCTCCTTTCGCAGCGCTCCCTGTTCGGGAATATTCAGTCGCCCGACGATATGTTTGACCAGGGGCAAGTTGGCTTTGATCGCCTTCTCCTTCGTCTCGGGATTGGGGGTTGCAGTATAGATTCTGACAATTTCCTCGGTGTCGAAATTTGAAGAAGTTTCCGGTTTCATCATCCGTTATCCTTTTGCTCTTTATTCTTGGGTGCCAAAATCATGCTCCAGCGTAATAGATTAGCCGCGATAAAAAAAATGAAAATAACGCCAATATAAACAATTGCCATTCTAAATAGCGTCGTTATTACCGATATGCCCTGGATCGTGCAAAGCACAAAGGTAATCATGGCGGTTGCCAAAGCCAGAAGATATACGATCTTATTCATATTGAATCCGCGGTATTATTTTTCGGTTTGTAATTACCCGGTTGAAATAGCCCGGTGAATTCTTTGCCGGACCAGCCGGAAGATTCATTAAACACCGGGCTACGGTGTGCATCTCCGCCGCAAGCTCCGGATCGGGATTATTCAGCCAGAATTCCGGTAATTTTGACCTGGATTCGGCAGCCTGTTGATACCGGGATATGGTTCCACCCCAAATCAATTCGACATTTAAAAATTTTGTGACCATCAGCTTCAATTTGTGATAAAGTAATCTCCCTTCATCCTTGCTGGTCATCATATTAGGGATCAAAATCAGTGACCGGGTTGGATCTATTCCGGTAATAATCTTGATCAGGCTGTAGGCTTCCGTAATCGAGTCGGGGTCCGGGGTCACGATGATAATAATTTTATCGGCGCTCAGAGCATTGGCGAGAGCGTTCCGCGAATCACCGGTTCCGGCATCAACAATAATTGTATTGTACTCACGTTCATACCGGGAGAAGGCAAAGTGAAGTTTTTTAAGAAAATAGTCATCCGGTTCCAACATCCCCCAACCGGTTAGATGGGATGATAAAACCTTGATATCACCCGGTGCTTTCAGCATAATCTGGTGCAAATCAAGGTTCTCGTTAATTGCTTCCATTAGACTGCAGGGTGGCTGTAAGTGAAGCAATTGCTCGATATTACCGGAACGCGAATCAGCATCCACTAAAAGTACTTTAGGTTGGTATTGGCGTAGAAAAAATGCCAGACTGATACTCAGAAAGGTTTTTCCAATCCTCTCCTTGCCGCCGGTGATGGCAAGGATTTCCGGCAGTTTTTTATCTACTCGCGGGTTAGACCGGGAAGTCAGCGGTGGGGCAATTTCAATCATCATCCATTTATCCGATTAGAGTACTTTTTCAATTTGCTTCCAGATTGTTTCACCGTTTGCTAAATGAAGGTTATCAGTCACATTTTGACCGTCACAGAAATAGTCAATCGGGATTTCGGTTCCTTTCAAAATGGAGACCAGCTTGCCCGGTCGGGCAGTTTCGTCCAGCTTGGTAATAATTAATCCGGCTGGTTCAAGCAGACTTAGCAAGCCGGTTGACAGGAAGATATCGTCCATATCGGCTGTAGCACTCAACACCAGGCGGATATCAATTGGCTGGTCAGTCATCAGCATGGTATTTAATTCGTCGAAATGATTGGGGAAAAAGGGGCTTCGTCCCGGGGTATCAATCAGGATTAAATCAAATTCTTGAAGTCGCTTAAGCGTAGGTGAGAGTTTTGCGCTATTATGAATTTCATGGAATGGTATATTGGTAATCCGGGAAAAGATTTTCAGGTTTTCGGTCGCCGCAATTCGGTAATGATCGGTCGAGATAATCGCAATCTTTTGCCCGGCGGTGAGGAGCGGATTAAGGGCTAATTTCATGATTGTGGTTGTCTTGCCAACTCCGGTTGGACCGACTAAGGCTATGATCCTCCGATTTTTAGGTCTGCGAGCGGCTGAGGTGGATTCAATCAAGGTCACAATTTCCTGCTTGATCGCACTCAAGGCTTCGGTCTCGCTTAAATTCCGGTGAAGCGGCGCGTGCGTCAGAATTTGCCGGACAAAATCGCTTAAATCTTTGAGTAAAATTCCGCTGTTTATGAGACGTCGGCAGACAGCCCGGAAGGGAATTGGAATTTCCCCCAGGTCGGGCACTTCACTGGAAGCGTAATTGATACTATTAAAATGGGGCAATCCGGGGGTGCCTTGAGCAGGGCGGGTGAAAAGGTAATTTGATGCATATGAGGTCTGGATATTATTATAAGTCCGATTACCGTTTTTGGTGCAGGAATTTTCGGCTGCCGTCTCGGACTCACCGGGTAAACCGACGGTGATTTGAATCAACTGATTATTGGGCGCCTGATTGCCTCCGACTTTGATACATTTCGATTCCAGGAGTACAACCTCGTTGCCCATTTTATGAATGGCTCGTTGCATTGCCTCCTGCAGATTGCTGCCATAAAATTGTTTATGCTTCATGAGGGTACTTGACTGCTCCAACTGATTTTAAATTGGTTTCGGGGGTTAATTCAGAATAGGATAAAATTGCTAAGTTAGGTAAAACGGGTTCGATGAAATTTCGAACTACCCGGCGTATTTGGGGTGAAGTAAGTAAAACCGGTGGGGTGCCCTGAGATACCATTTTCTCTACCTTATCCTGGATAGATTCTAACAGCTCGTTGACCTGACCTGGCGAGAATCCTAAATTTTTAGAACGACCGTTGCCATTTTTAACGGTCTCCATAATCTTATCTTCAACCCGTGGTTCCAAGGTAGTAATGTTGATTATGTTGTTTTCCTGTTTAAAGTAGTCGGTAATGGTTTCTGCCAGTGACGCCCGCACATATTCTGTCAGAACATCGGCATCTTTGGAAAAGGCGGCATAGTCGGCAATCGTTTCCAGGATTAGAGCCAGATTCCGGATGGGGATTTTTTCGCGTAGCAGATTCTTCAGAACCTTGTTAATGGTGCCCAACGAAACGACCTCCGGGACAAGACTTTCGACGATGGCTGGGCGGGTCTCCTTGAGATGATCTAACATCCGTTTGGTTTCTTGGCGGTCAATCAGCTTATGGGCGTTGGCTTTTAAGGTTTCCATCAGGTGAGTGGCGATGATTGCCGGAGGTTCTACGACCGTATAACCGGCAACCTCAGCCTTCTCTTTTTCTTTTTTGGAAATCCAGATTGCCGGCAGGTTGAAAGTGGGTTCGGTGGTTGGAGTGCCGCTGAGTTTGACCCGATCATCCGGATTAATGACCAGATATTGCTCGCTTTGCACGTTGCCGTGAGCGGCAATGATGCCGTAGATTTTAAAGATGTACTCATTGGAATTTAGCTGGATATTATCCCGGATGCGGATCGGCGGGACGACGATGCCTAACTCAATTGCCAGACTCTTGCGGATGGTAGTGATCCGGTCGAGCAGATTACCGTTATGACTGGAGTCAACCAGCGGGATCAGACCATAACCGATTTCGATTTCGAAAGGATCGGGATGGAGATAATTCTCGATTTTTTCTTCAATCTTGGTTTCCTGATCTTTTTGAGCCTCTGCCTGCGATTTACCGGCTATAATTTTCTGGTTTTTTTGAGAAGTATAACCGATAAACCAGATGATTCCAGCCATGAGGATGAAAGGGAAGAAGGGCAATCCGGGAATAATGCTTAACAGTCCCAGAACGCCTGCCGTAACGAACATCGCTTTTGGTTGACTGACAACTTGACTGGCGATTTCCAGACCGAAGCTGGAGCCTGAGGCGGCGCGCGAAATGATTATTCCGGAGGCGGTTGAAATTACGAGCGCCGGAATCTGAGCCACGAGTCCGTCACCAATGGTTAAAAGGGTATAAACAGAGGCAGCCTCGCCAATTGGCAGGTGGCGCTGTAAAACACCGATTGCCAATCCACCAATGATGTTGACCGAGGTAATCAGCAAGCCGGCAATTGCATCGCCACGGACGAATTTGGAAGCTCCATCCATTGCTCCGTAAAAATCGGCTTCCCGGGCAATATTGTCGCGCCGCTGACGGGCTTCGGTGTCGTCAATTAAGCCGGCATTTAAATCGGCGTCAATCGCCATCTGTTTACCCGGCATGGCATCCAGAGTGAAGCGCGCCGAAACCTCCGCGATGCGTGTGGCACCCTTGGTAATGACCACAAAATTGATGATAATCAGGATCAGGAAAATGACTGCCCCAACGATATAATTTCCCTGCACCACAAAACCGCCGAAGCTGGCAATCAGTTCGCCGGCATAACCCCGGCTGAGGATCAGACGGGTAGTAGCGACATTTAGCGACAGGCGAAACAGGGTGATAATCAACAACAGACCCGGAAATACCGAAAATTCCAGCGGTCGGCTGATATATAATGAAACAAACAAGATTACCAATGCGCCGGTGATATTCATAACCAACAGCACATCCATCAAGAAGGTGGGCAGAGGCAGGATCATCACACTGAGGATTAAGATGACCATGATAGCCAGCAGAATATTACTGGACTGCATGAGATTCATACTTCTCTTCAATGTGACTGTTTCAGCCATGAATTGTCATCCGCTTAAGCTACCGGTTGTTTCATTTTAAAAACCTGAGCCAGAATTTCTGCGACGGCATGATACAAAGCTTCCGGAATTTCCTGACCGACCTCCATGGTATCGTAAAGGCTTCGGGCTAAGGGTTTGTTTTCAATGATGGGGACAGCGTTCTGCCGGGCGATCTCCCTGATTCGTTCGGCAATCTTACGGATTCCTTTGGCGATGACTACCGGAGCGCCGTACTTATCCTGCATCGAATAGCGCAGGGCAACGGCGATCAGGGTTGGATTTGTGACGACGACGGTGGCTTTGGGCACCGCAGCCATCATCCGCCGGCGCGCTATCTGCCGCTGAACCGAGCGAATCCGCCCCTTTAACTCGGGATTTTCATACTGTTTGGTCTCATCTTTAACTTCCTGCTTGGTCATGCGTAAATTCTTTTCATAACTCCATTTCTGATACAGATAATCAGCGGCTGCCAGGACAATCAGCAGGACTCCGATTTTAAGATAAATCTCGAGCATTATCCGACCCATGAAGCCGATAATCTCACCCATCTCCATGCCGGACAGGAGCCAGAAATCCTGTAGATTTTTTTTAATAATGGCATATCCGATCCAGCCTACCAGAGCCATTTTCAAGATTCCCTTAGTTAGTTCGACGAGTGAACGAGATGAGAATAGTTTTTTTATGCCCTTGAGGGGATTGATCTTGTTCAGGCGCGGAGTAAGTGATTTGGCTGATATCACTATCCCGGATTGCACAAAATTAATTCCTAATCCGGCTGCCATAACCAGGAGCAATAACGGTGCTAAGATCGGGATTGAAAGTTTGAGCATTCCCATCACCTGGCGGGGCAGGCTCAAGGGAGTTATTGAAATTTTGGTTAAATTTTGATAGACATAATGGAATATCCCGGCAATTTTGACCAGCATGGCTCCGGAAATAAACTGGAGCGCCATTACCCCGGCAAATAGGACCGCCACGGAATTCAGGTCCATACTGCGGGCGACGCTGCCTTCTTCCCGCGCCCGCCGGCGCTTGTGCTCGGTTGCTTTTTCGGTTTTATCTTCAGCTGAATATTCGGCCATTGTCAAATTCCATGGAACATGCTGATCATGGTTTTGAGATAGTCGCTTAAATTGTAATAAAAAACCCCAAACAATAGCTGGAAAATGCTTAGTGATGAAATAATGGCAAATATCCCAACCCCGATTTTTAAGGGCAGGGCAACAATGAAAATATTAATCTGCGGCATAACTCTGGCAACTAACGCCAGGGCGGTATCCACGACCAGTAAGAGCACCAGAACGGGAGCCGCCAACTTGACTGCGGTTACGAATATCTGGGAGCCACCCTGGATCAGCTGCCGACCGATCGCCGGATTGAATTGCCCTTCAGTCAAAGGAATTAAGCGAAACTGACCGGTCAGGACCTGGATCAAAAAATGATGACCGCCAATGGCGAAAAAATAGATCAGACTGAGAAGAAACCAGAACTGACCGATAATCGGAGCATCCTCCTGACTGGTTGGGTCAATTACGGTGGCAATGGCTAACCCCATTTGATACCCTACAAAATTACCCGCCATATTTAGCCCCTCGAAAATCAAACGGGCTCCAAAACCGATGATCAGACCGATTAACACCTCCCGGCAGACCAGTAGAATCATCGTCAGCGTCGAGGTGGGCGCTAAGTTTATCTCAACTATCAACGGCAGGACAAATATCGTCAGCGAAAAAGCCAGGACCAGCCGAATCCGCCCGGCAACGTTAATATAGCCAAAAATCGGCATGACCATGATCATGGCGGCAATGCGAACGAATGCCAGCAGAAAAACCGGGACTTTTAAGGCAAATTGGTCAATTATTTCAAACATTGTTAACGGTTCAGCAAAGTAATCTGATTAAAAATTTCATGGGTATATGTCAAAAGTACATCCAGAAACCAGGGCATAAAGAGCAAAATCACAAAAGCCACGATTGCCATCTTGGGAATAAATGTCAGGGTCATCTCGTGAATCTGGGTAATTGCCTGAAAAATGGCAACCAGCATACCGACAATCAGTCCGCTTCCTAAAATAGGTAATAGGATATAAACAGCCGTCCAGAGCGTCTTGCGACCGAGAAAAAGAACATAATCCGGGGTAATCATTATAAGAATCCTTTCACTAATGATTCGACAATCAAATACCAGCCGTCAACCAGAACGAAAAGCAGGAGTTTGAAAGGCATGGAAATCATTACCGGGGGCAGCATCATCATGCCCATTGAAAGTAAAATGCTGGCGATAATCAGGTCAATCAGGAGCATCGGCAGGTAGATTAGAAAGCCGATTTGAAAGGCGATTTTAATTTCGCTGATAATAAAAGCAGGAATGATGGTTGACAATTTCAGTTCGTCGGGAGTTTGCGGCTTTGTAGCACCGCTGATATTGACAAAAAGTTCTAACTCTTTTTCACCGACATGCTTCAGCATAAAGGTCTTAATCGGTTTGACGGTTTCTTGAACGGCAACCTGCTGGGATATTGCCGCATTGAGATAAGGCTGAATGGCATTGGTATTAATCTCATCGAAGACCGGGCGCATGATAAAGAAGGTCAGAAAGAGCGCTAAGCTGACCAGGATCTGATTGGATGGAACTGTTTGAGTTGACAGCGCCGATCGTAAGAAATGGAAGACAATTGTAATCCGGGAAAAGGAGGTCACCATGATCAGAATAGACGGTGCCAGCGCTAAGATCGTCAAAAGGATCACGATTTGAATTGATTGAGCGACCTCCTGGGGGGTATTGGCTTCTTCGACCGAGACGGAAATTTTGGGGAGCGGCGTCTGAGCTGAGGCGCTGTTGGGTATCAATAACATAATTGTAATTAGGACAAATAGTACCGTAGGCAGTATTTTCATGGAGAGGGAACGGTCCTTTGCTCATTTTCGTTGTCGCTTTTTTTGAATTGCCGGATTACCCGATTGAAAGGGTGATGGGGTCCGGTATCGTCTTCTTCGGTAATTAGTTCCTCATCCTTAAGCTCGGTCAGGAGTTGAATTGAATTATCGGTAACACCGAGGAGCAGATGACGTTGACCGGTCTTGATTACCGCTAAATATTGCTTTGGACTCAAATATTTCCGACCGACTAATTTCAATTGGAATCGAAAGGGTAAATCGTTCTTGAGCCGTCTGCGGTACACCTTGGCTCCAACGACGATAAAAACAATTATCGCTCCGGTAACCACGACCGTCCGGATCAAATAACTGCCTAAAGCCGGTTTCGGATAGCTCTTCTGGATTTGTTCAGATTCAACCTCCGGCTCAGGTGCTGGTTTACTTTTCTGATCGTCCGGCTTGGTATAGACCAATATCATTCCGATAATGGCAATCAGGATAAAAATGAAGGCGACTCCGAGCGAGCCCCGTTTCTGATCGGTTGGGGGGAATATTCTGTTCATTTCTTGATACTCTTGATTCTTTCTTTCTGGTCAAGTAATTGGGTAATTCGAATCCCAAAATGATCGTCAACAACGACGACTTCACCTTCGGCGAATTTTCGCCCATTGACAAAGATCCCCAGCGGTTCACCGGCAGCCTTATCTAATTCGATAACCGAGCCTTTGCCTAATTTCAAGATGTCCTTGATCAGCATGTACTTTCGTCCCAATTCGACATAGATTTCCAGTTCGACACCCATTAACATTTCCAGTGACTGAGGGTGCGAGCCGGTTTGCTCGCCGGCTGTAAATGATTCAAACTCTACCGGGTGAACACTCATTCGGTCTGACGGGAGTGGCGCTGTCGCCAGTTCGGCTTTCCATAAGGCACAGCCACAGGATATGCCGGCACCGTCGCTGGTCAGGGTATAATGGACAATTAGTCCACTGTCGGGCAGGTCGTTTAGCGTAATGCCGGCGGGTAGGCTGGTCGGAGAGAAAGCCACCTTGCCAAGCGCTAAATCTTTGTGAACATTCCGAACCTGCTCGACCAGCTGCTCGAAGGTCAGCTTGAACTGCTCCAACGTCTCGGTTGAAAGGTTCTCCTCGATCTCGGCGCCACTTATCCAGCCGCAACAGGTAGTGATAAAATTTGAGTCGAAAGCCAGGCTGCATTGATACTGCGATTCCTCACCCGCAGAAAAATGCAGATATAACGGGACCGATTCACCATCTTGATAAAAGGATTGCATGCTTTGGTCTTTATCGGCAGTATAAGTAATATCTATTTCCCGGTTCAAGATATTATTTATTGCTTTGCTTAGAGTGGGCAGAAGATGGGAAAAGCCCTGTTTGAATCCAGTCATTAATGTTTCAGTTGGGGTCATGTTCATCTCCTTTTGCTATTGATTCGATGCGCACGGCATAATTTCTATTACGGTTACCAACGGTACCGTTGTAGGTGTATTTATTTTGAATGTAAATCGGGACACTTCGCGAAATTCGAGTATTCAGCGGAATTACATCTCCGATTTTTAGATTGATAATTTCATGCACTCGGAGCCAGTTGGAACCTAACAGGCTTTTCACACATACTTTTGTAGAGGACAGACTGTCGGTGACCGCATTGATTTCGTCGGTTGAGGTCTGCTTGGTTCCGAAAAGGATTCGATCCTGAACTTCCGGAGTGGAGATAATGCCGGAAACCCAGATGTAGGGATAGCAAAAATTCAACAGGGAACTGATCCCGCGAATTTTGACCTCCATCGAGACTACGATAACTGGTTCCGAAGCCGGCACAATCTGGACAAATTCGGGATTGCTTTCGAACCGAACGAAATCGCAATCGAACTCCTTGAGACTCTTCCAGTTTTTGGATATCTCGACTGCAATCCGGTTTACTACCCGTTTCATGATCTTGCGTTCAATGATCGAAATGGGGCGGTTAATTGGTTCAAAGGAGCCCTGACCGCCAAATAACCTCTCGACGATGAAGACGACCAATTGGGGACTCAAATCGAGGACGAACTGGGAGTGAGGATCACTGATCGTACCTACATAGGTAGCTGCCGGTGAAGAGATTGACATGACATATTCCGAGTACATGATTTGGTCAATTGTCATCAGGCTAATATCCACGATCATGCGCAGTTGAGCCGAAAGAAAAACTCCTAAATTGCGAACCATTCCTTCATGGATATTTTCCAGCAGCCGCATTTGCTCTTTAGAGATCAAATTAGGATGTTTGAAATCGTAAAGCGAAATCTTCTGCTGTTTAGATTCGCTCTCTTGATTGGCCTCTCCACCAGTGGGTAGGCTATTTAGTAAAGCATCAATTTCTTCCTGGGATAATACTTTTGCCATAAGATTACATTTCTGGTTACATTTATTGAACAACCAAGGTCGTGTAATAGAGACTGTCCAGCTTTCCGTCGGTAAGGCAGCCATTGATCAATTTAATTAGCTCTTTGCGGGAATTTTCCTGAAAATTCATGTTCAGAATATCTTCGGCGCTGAAATTCCGTAAATATTTTATCAGCATATCACGGATCTGGGGTTCGCGCTTCTTCAACTCATCAATTACCTCTTTATCTGTGGTCTCTAAGGCGTATTCCGCCACCAGGAAGCGTCGTCCGAGTGAGCCGTAGGTATTTACGGTCAGATCGGCAATCGGATAGATAATTCCGGGCTGGGCTTTGGGCTTTTTTTTGACTGGCTCTGTTGCCGTCGTCAGTTCTTTTTTAATCTGATAATTCTGATATCGGGGAAGCAGCACCTTCTGGGCGAAAAGGAAAGAGCCGCCGACCAGTAAAGCGACCAGGAAGGTAATCGCCAGGATTTTTAGAATGATTTGCAGACCTTTCGAGCTATGTTCTTTTGAGGTGGGCTGGTGGGCTCCTTCAGGCTGACCGGAATTCTTGCGGGTTTCTTGATTTTTGTCCGATTCCATCAGTAATTCATCCTATGTTGTTTTCATAGACAAAGGCGCAATTCTCAAAATTCATGCCACGGACTCGGAAATTTTTTCGACAGTTATGGTTCTCTTTAGCGACTGGATGAAGCGTCTAGTCTGATTCCGATCCACGCTAAAATTAGCCAGAACTCCGTCGTGAGAAAAAAAGCAGGCGAAAGTTTGAAAACATTGAACAGTTCGTGAGTTTCAATTAGTCCTGATTTCAGTATGATACAGGAGGGGAAATATTTTCCTGCTGCTTTCCTAAATTGCCGTTTGAAAAGGATTGTTATATGACGCTGAGATTCTGTAAACTGGATTATTTCCAGGTCACCAGAAATTCAACCCGCCGGTTTTTGCGTTGATTTTCCGGCGTCGTGTTAGGCACGATTGGTTGATATTCGGAGAATGCGGTAGCCGCCAGCAATTCCGGTGGAACTCCATCATAATCAATCAGGTATTTGACGACGCTGATTGCCCGGGCTGAAGATAATTCCCAGTTGGATGGGTATATGGGCGTTTTGATTGGAATGTTGTCGGTATGTCCGCTGACCAGTATCGTTCTGGCGTGTTTACGGATCGTCTTTCCGACGATATCTAACAGCGGATAAGCGCTTGGTTTTAATTCGGCATTGCCGACATCGAAGAGGACTTTATCACCGAGCTGAATCAACAAGCCGTTATCGGTGACCTGAATATTGATATCTTCCGCCATTTGCAGTTCTTTGGCTTTGCGCTGCAGCTCGGTCACGTTGTCAATAATCTCCTCGCGCTGCTGCATCTCCTGGTTTTCTAAATATAGTCCGATTTTATTGCGGGGAGAGGGATATTGTTGGAGAATTCCCAAGGCTCCTTTCAAAGAGTGAGCCGCCTGTTCGAATTTCGCCTTGTCCATATTCGAAAATGATAAAAGGAGAACGAAGAAAGTTAGCAACAGCGTCACCATATCCGAATAGGTAAGTGTCCAGAGTGGGGCTGAGGGTTCATTGTTCTCTTCGAATTCTTTTTTCTTTCTCATCCGGATTAGCCTTCTTTTTCGTCATTGGGACGCATTTTGGGCGGAATAAAATTCAACAGTTTTCGGCGAATATTGCGGGGATGCTCGCCCAGCTGAATAGACAACACGCCTTCGATGATTAGCTCCTTGGTTCCGATCTCCTGAGCGGAACGGTTTTTTAGTTTGCCGGCGATGGGCAGGAAGACTAAGTTAGCCAACAGTGAGCCATAGAAAGTGGTAATCAGCGCTACCGCCATCCCATCTCCGATAGAGGAGGGATTGTCGAGGTTTCTTAACATTGCGATCAGTCCGATTAAGGTTCCGATCATCCCAAAAGCCGGGGCATAGGAACCCAGTGACTGAAAGATCATCTGACCCCTTTTATGACGTTCTTTGATATAGGATAATTCGGTTTCCATGACCGCCTGGATGGTCTCCGGTTCGGTTCCATCCACCGCCATTTCCAGACCGGTTCGCATGAACTGATCATCTATTTTCTTTAACTCCCGGTCAATTGCTAAAATCCCATCCTTGCGGGTGACCTTAGCCAGTTCGATGAACTGTTTGATCAGTTTGAGCTCTTCTAAAGCGGTGCTGCGAAAGGCGTTGCGGACAACCCCCATAACGCCAATCACTTCCGACATGGTAAAGTTCACCAGTGTGGCAGCCCAGGCACCGCCGAAGACGATCATCATGGATGGTATGTGAATGAAGATATCCGGACTGCCACCGGAAATAATCGTGTAACCAATTAATCCCAGTCCCGAAGCGATTCCTAGAATGGTGGCTAAATCCATTATCGTTTTCTTATTTAGAGTTAATTAATCCCGGATATTTCAAATGAGCATCCTTTTTTATTTCAACCAGGGCAATGCTTGCCGGCTAATAAACCGGCAAACATTGTCT
>Ga0172364_10001690_pt1 | contig 17169 bp, 8 predicted proteins | sample LakKivSesite10cm_FD_114545 | JGI IMG/M metagenome (GOLD analysis project Ga0172364, IMG submission 114545) | Sediment microbial communities from Lake Kivu, Rwanda - Sediment site 10cm | ecosystem: Environmental > Aquatic > Freshwater > Lake > Sediment | place: Rwanda: Western Province, Lake Kivu... | reverse complement strand
TACAGACTTCCATGGATATTCTGGAATAGGTAAAGAAAGATTATCTCTGAGGCGATTCCGCATGCGCCTGTTGTCATTATCAGGTAAAGCGTGGCAAAGCGCGCGCCTGGCAAGGAATTTTTCCCCCTGAGTGTGACGTATGCGAGACATGCGCCAAGGATGATAAGCAACGCTAAAGCCACATGCCAGATTCTCAGGTTGCGAATCATCTTGAAAAACCATATCCCCCCACTGCCCGATTTTCCCGCCCACATCCTGAGGTTAAAGAGATAAGAGACAGGATGCAAATCGGTGTTCAATGGGATGGCATCCAGATTTTTCTCAAGCGCAGAGGCGGTGAACTTCACTTGTTCAGGCTCAAGAAGTGATTGGAAAAGATTTGCGGTGAAATATGTTGAGGCAAGTTTTCGCGTTTCAAAGCGTCTGGCAAGGGTCGGCGCATCGAGTGTTAATACACCCCTGTTCATGGAGGCAAAAAGATACATCCGCATCCCTGGTGTCGCCGCCACCTCCCCGTAAATTGCGCAAAGGGATTTATAGAGTGACTGCACATACGGGCTGACCGCCTCGCCAAAATAATTTACCGCCGAACTGCATGAGGTCACATAAACACCCTTCCGCGCAAGCAGACTGGCGCTTTCTTCATGAAAATCCACAGTGTAAAACCGGTTCAATTCGATGGTTGTTGGCTCTGGTAGGTTTGCCCAGATGATATCATAGTCGGAAGTTGTGAATTGCGAATCACGAATATAGGAACGCGCATCCTCGTTGTGAATTTGGATACGCCTGTCATGAAGCGATGTCTTTATATCCTCTGGAAGGTGTGGGAGAAGGAAGTTGAGCATCTTCCTGTCCACTTCCACATAGTCAATGTGTGAGACGGGGTATTTCAAGACCTCGGATAGAATCTGGGGATTTCCCCCGCCGAGGATTAATATTTTTTCAGTCCGTGGACAGACTGTCATTACAAAATTCACCTCCACCGTTGTTGAATAGGGGTCGGGAAAGGTGGAGACAAAACTCCCGTTGGATAGGAGATTGAATTGTCCCTCCCGCATGACAAGGCTTAAATGCTGATATGGCGTCTCGGCTGAGTCAACGAGGGCATATCCGGGCGCAAGTAAACTCATGCGCATTTCGGAGGTTTTTTTCTCAAACATGCGTCCGGGCGGGGCGACGGCACAAAATAGAAATATTATTGCCACTATGCCAATTGGAATCTTTATATGTGCTTTGTCTATGACGGCTATAAATAGCGGAATGAGCAGGATTGATGATGTCAACATTGCCATGGGCAGAGGTTTCAGAATATTGACAAATATAAAAGTGAAGACCAGTCCACCAAGAATGCTCCCCAGGGATTCAGCTGTATAGATTTTTCCAATAGATGGCGCATCTTCTCTTTTCAGGCGGGCGAGCGCTTCACAAAGAAGGGGAAAGTTGAGCCCTGTGAGATAGCTGAAAGGAAATAACGTGAGGAGTGTTCCTATGAAGAATGTCACAATTGGTATGTATTCCCCCGGAGGGATATTGAAGACATATCGAAGATTTCTGATAAAAACCATTGCTGTTGGAGTGAATAGTCCCTGGACGAAGAGAAAAATCGCCGCACCATGCATGGGGTTTGTGAGGCGTTTCACAACATACGCAGATGTTTGCGACCCTGCCACAATCCCCAGGAACCATGTAAAAAAGAAAACGCCCAGCAGGAGCTCATTGCCTCCCACAACGACAAAAAATTCCCGCATCAGGATTATCTGGCTTGTTACCGTGAAAAAGCCAAAGGCACCTGCCAGAATAACCGGTGATTGTGATGATACTGCGCTTTTCATTATGATTGAAATACATTCATCACAGAGGCACAGAGAACACAGAGGATAATGCAACAAAGAAAATATTGGAAATTCTCTGTGAACCCTGTGACTCCGTGGTGAGTCCCATATTTTAGGAAACTCTCATATGTTGATTGGATATTTCCCGAATTGCTTACAGGTATCAACCATGGCTCGGAAGTTTTCAGGTTTGACATAATCGGGGATAGAATTGCTGGAGCCAAGGCAATAACCGCCGCCCGGGGCAACCGTGCGAAGTTTTACCTTCACCTCCTCCGCAGTTTCATCAGGCGTGCCACGCGTTAGGGTATAGCCCAGGTCTACGTTGCCAATTACACACAATTTTCCCTCAACAAGCCTCTTTACCTCAACGATGTCCATTGCCTTTGGCTCAATAGGATGAATCGCCGTTACGCCCATCGTAATGAGTTCCTCAAAGACATCCCACAGGACTCCATCGGAGTGGTATATTAGAGGGAGGTTGTGTATTTTTGCAACATCGCCCATTTTTTTCATCCAGGGGAAGAGATATTTCCGGAGGGCAGTGGGTGAGATTATCATCCCTGAGGCATAGGCGATATCGTCGGAATACCAGAGGGCGCCGACACAACCCAGTGTTGCCATATTTTCAAACATGCTGAAGATGAGTCCGCCGATTTTGTCAAAGAGCGCCTCCACAATGGTGGGGTCTGTGAAGAGCGCCACGGAAAAATTCTCAAACCCCATTACCTCCCAGACCATGGTGAAGATGTCACCATATTGACCGATAACCTTCATCCCCTCAGGGAGGAGAGGGGCAATTTCTTCAAATCGGGTATAGGAGATATCCTCATTTTTGGGCCAGACATACCGCTCAAAGTCCTCCATGGACTGGATGATGCCATCGTGTTCGGATGCCCAGACACGGTCAGTGTCCGGCAGGGTTTTTGTGGAGATAAGTTCTCCCCTCGGCTTAATGTTGGCTGGATTCATGTTGATGATAGGTTGGAGTTTAACGTAATCATAACCGGCGGCGAGGGCGAAATCTACCTCATCCTGCAAGGTATTGACAGGGCGCCCCAGATACGCCTCCTTTATTTTCTGGTGGATGCCGAGTTCCACAAGGGGCACATAATCCGGCGTTCCACACCGAAGCGCTGTCAGGAGCCTTTCAAAATTTGCCTCCCGTGTCATATCTGACTCCTTATCTTATCTTGATTTTCCGCTTGCATTTCGGTCGGATGGTTTCTCCGGAGGAAATCACCTCGCCCGAATAATCTGAGCCTTCCACAACCGGATAAACAAGACAATTTTTTCCGACAACGAAGCCATCGGGGAGAATTGCATATTTTCCGAAGACACTGATTCCGCAGGATAGGATGTTAGGGCTTTCCTTATTGGGAATGGACTCACCGATGCCAATCTTGCAATTTTTTCCAATAACGGTATTCTTGTCGAGGATGGAGTAAATCACCTGAGAATCTTCACCGATAATTGACTCATTCATGATTATGGATTTTTCCACCTTTGCGCCGGGTTTGACATGCACGCCGGGAGAAAGCACACTACCATACACTTCACCTTCAATGATGCATCCGGGGGAGATAATGGAATGGCGCACGTGTGCTCTGGCAGTTACCCTGAGCGGTTGCAGATTTGTGAGTTTTTCAAGAATGTTATTAGTGCGGACATTCCACCTTTCAAGGTCAAGACCCGATGCGGCAGAATTCAGCGCCTCCTGATGTGTAGTCCAGTAAGCGTCAATAGTGCCCACATCCTGCCAGTAACCCTTGAAGGTGTAAGCATAGAGCCGAGCCTTTTTGATGTTGTCAGGAACGACGTTTTTACCGAAGTCATGACCGGAGTTTTTATCCGCCGCATCCTCGTTAAGGACTTGTTCGAGGAAAGGACGGTTGAAGAGATAAATTCCGAGGGAGGCGAGGTTGGATGGAGCGGTCTTCGACTTTTCAATGAAATCGGTGATGCGCTGTTCCCCATCCGTCACGGCAATTCCGAAGCGATGCACGTCCTCCCGTGGCACCTCCTGCATGGCAATTGTCAGGTCGGCGTTTTTGCTCACGTGAAACTCAAGGAGCTCATTGTAATCCATCTTGTAGATGTGGTCGCCTGAGAGGACGAAGACATAATCGGGGTCAAAGCGGTCAATGAAGCTGAGGTTCTGATAGATTGCGTCGGCTGTCCCTCCATACCAGTCAGAATCTGCCTCGCCGACATAGGGAGGAAGGATTTTCGCATGATGCTTTCGTCCGGTGAATCCCCACGCCTCGCCTGTGGAGATGTGAGCCATGAGCGAGTATGGTTTATACTGAGTCAGGATGCCAACCACGGGAATCTTGGCATACATGACGTTGGACATGGTGAAATCGATGATGCGGTAAATCCCCCCGAACGGGACGGCAGGTTTTGCCCTGTGGTCAGAGAGTATGGAGAGACGGCTGCCCTGCCCTCCTGCAAGAATCATTGCAATGGTTTCATACATGGCTCATCTCCCCCAACCAATCTCCAACTCTTAAACTCCTGAAACTTTTGAAACTCTGAAACTTTTAAATTATTTGATGTTCACCCCCGGTGCAAAATGTGTCCCGGAGTAAGAACGCAGGTCCATACCTGGATACACCTGCGACAGCCCACCAATTTTTATATCCTCTCCAATGACGGCACCCTTTCCCAGGATAGTAAGCCCCAGAGGGGAATCCGGCAACTCCGGGTTATTCTTATCCTTTCGCATCTCCACGCCAATTGAGCAGTTTTGCTCAATAGTGACATTCTTGTCCGATATCACCTTTTGAATGAAGGAACCCTTACGGATGATGGAGTCATGCATTATAATGGAATCCATGACCGTTGCGCCTTCCTCAACGATGACGCCGGGGGAGAGAACGGAGTGGCTGACAGTTCCCTCAATCCTGCAGCCTGGTGAGATGAGCGAGTCCTTTATATTTGCGCCCCTTCCCGTAAATACAGGGTTTCTCGTGCCGAGTCTGCGGTCTTCGGGATTGGTCACAATTTCCCAGTCCGCAAGTTTAACGGGATTTTCCTCCCCAATCATCCGCATTGTTGTCTGATAATATTTATTCACATTTTCAAGGTATTCCCAGAATCCACCGAACTCATAGGCGAAGACATTCAGTCTTTGTGTAATGGGTTCCACCACATCTATGACGAAATTCTGTGTAAATCTCGCCTCCTGGAATCTCCGGTTAAATTCATTGATGAGGGCATCCTTTTTGAATATGTAAATGCCGATGGAGATGAAGTTGGAGAGAATCTCCGGTGGTTTTTCCCTGAACATGGTGACGCGATTGTCTTTATCCGCTTCAAGAAAACCGAATCTCAGCGAGAGGCGCTCAGAAGGCAATCTTTGCCCAACAATGGTGAGGTCGGCATCCTTTTCGTGATGAAACTTCAAGGGTTCGTTGTAATCCATGTGGTAAATGTGTTCTCCAGAGAGGATAATCACATCATCGGGATTCAAGTCATGGACGAAGTTGAGATTTCTGTAAACCGCATCAGATGTGCCCTGGAACCAGATAGTGTGACCGATGCCGACGAACGGCGGCATGATTTTTATTATGCGGTCTGAGCCGTGAAGGTCCCATGCCTCACCGCCGGCGATGTGTTCAATCAATGAGGCGGGGAGGTATTGTGTTATGACCCCCACGTAGGTGATGCCTGAATTGCTCAAGTTCGAGAGTGCAAAATCGATGATGCGGTAATGACCTGCAAAGGGGAGGGCGGCTTTAGTCCTGTTGCGTGTCAGGATGCCATATCCCTCCACATTCCCTCCCGCTAAAACAAGTGCTACAACTTTCGCCATATATATGTCCTTTTAAAAGTAATCCGCCTGAGGCTGACTCAAGAATGCCTGAGGATGCGCCCCGCCCTGTTGCCGGTTGCCTCTCCATGCCACAATGTAAGCGTGCCGTTCACGATGACCCCTTCAATACCCTCCGGGTAACTGTGAGGTTCCGTATAGGTGGCGGTGTCTTTCAGGCGCTCCCAGTCCATGATGACAATGTCTGCAAAGTAGCCCTCCTTGAGAAGCCCTCGTCTGGAAAAGCCAAAGCGCCGCGCAGAGAGGTTGGTCACCTTGCAGATTGCCTCCACAAGGGTCAGTGCCTTTTTCTCCTTCACGTATTGCCGCAAAAAACGCGGAAAGGTCCCATACGCACGGGGATGTGGCTTTATCTTAGATAATGGACCATAGGGCGCCCAGATGCCTGAATCAGTGCAGACCAGTCCGAGGCGATGCAGTAGCGCAAGGTCTGTATCCTCCTGACTCTGGGTGAAACAGACAATGTCCGCCCGCGCACGGCTCTTCAGAAGTATGTCACAAAATACAAACTCAAGTCCTCTTCCCGTTATGTCTGCAATCTCCTGCAAACTCTTACCTTCATAAGGGGCATATTCATCGGACTCCGCCGAGATAATGACAACTGACTCCCACTTTTTTTCACCCTCATTTTCCGCATCTGCCTCTTTAAAGATTTTCGCCCGCATCGAAGGGTCTGAGAGTAATTCCATAAGTTTGTACGTCCCATCCCCGACTGACCAGCGTGGCAGATAGATGGCAAGACCCGTTGACCCCGCAGTGTATGGATATTTATCGAACCAGACGTCAAGTCCCTCCCGCTCCGCCTTTTCAATGAGGGCAATCCCCTCTTTAACCTTGCCCCAGTTGCGCGGGGCGCTCGCCTTCAGATGAGACACCTGCACCGGACACTTTGCGCCTTTCCCGATGGCAAGCGCCTCTTTGACCGCCTCAATCAGCGTATCGCCCTCGCCGCGGATATGGGAAGAATACAGTCCGCCGGATTCAGCGGCGGTTCGGGCAAGCTCTGTGAGCTCTTCTTCAGTGGCAAAGGAGCCGGGGGTGTATATGAGACCTGTGGAAATACCAATGGCGCCCGCCTCCATTGCGTGGTGAACCTCAGAGTTCATATCCTTCATGAAAGAATCGTCTGCGGGGATGTCGCACAGTCCCATCACAGAGGCGCGGATGGAGCCCTGTCCAACATAGGTGGCAACGTTGGGAGCCGGACGAAACTCCTCCAGTCTCTTGAAATATCCTTCAATTGAATCCCAATCAAGGGAAAGACCATATTTTTCAAGTTCCTCTTGAACTTCTTTTTTTTTCTCCCCGCGCAGGGGAAAGGGTGTGCTCCCGCAATTGCCGCTGACCATGGTGGTGATTCCCTGGCGAATCTTGCATTCTGCCTGAGGATTGACAAGTAAGCCAATATCGCCATGACTGTGGACATCAATAAAGCCGGGTGTTACAGTCAAGCCGTGGGCATCGATTATTTTTTTTGCCTGTGCACCATTGAGGTTACCAATTTCTGCGATGCGGTCATCGATGATGGCAATATCGACCTTCATTGAGCTTGCACCAGAACCATCAATAACATCTCCATCGGTGATTAAGATATCGAACATAAAAAAAACCCCACGAATTGTTCTGTGAAATAATACTGCCAATCAATTATTCAGTAGTATTAATAAAAGAAATATTTGCCACGTCAAGGTTTTTTCCCTTCTGACGTGGAATATTGCCTTTTGACCAGATGAAAAAGCGTTTGACAAGGAGTCGTAATTGATTCAACTTCCCTTTGTTTATTTGGGTATCGTAAGGATATATTTTTGAAATAAAAGAGGTTTTGGGTATGAATGATAACCGAAGAAATCAACGCCCCGAAAGGAGACTGGTCGTCATCGGGGTTTTACTTTTTCTATGCTCCTTCATCATCCTTGGTCAGGTGGCAATCAAGGTACTCGCCGCTGAAAAGGATGATGATTTTTACCGTTATGTGGATGTCTTTACGGAGGTCTATTCTGAGATAAAAAATAAATATGTGGATGATGTGGACTCCGCCAAGCTCTTCGAAGGCGCACTGCAGGGATTGTTTTCGACATTAGACCCGCATAGCCAGTTTCTCGACCCTGATTCCCTCGCACAACTGGAAAAGGACACCGAGGGTGAGTTTTCCGGCATAGGCATCCATATTACTATAAAGGATGGCATCCTGACCGTTGTGGCTCCCATCCCTGGAACTCCATCAGCCAAGCTGGGCATCCGCTCCTGGGACCGAATTATAGAGATTGAGGGGAAATCCACAGAGGGAATCACCCTGATAGATGCGGTCAAGAAGCTCACAGGTCCTCCCGGCACCAAGGTGAACATCACCATTTACCGCAAGGGTGAGCCCAAACCCCTGCATTTCACCGTGGAGCGCGCCAATATCAAGGTTGACAGCATCTATTTCAAGAAGATAGGCGATGACATTGGATATATCCGCATGTCAAAGTATAGCGAGAGCACGGCGGATGATTTAAAAAAGGCAATTCTCTCTCTACAAAAGGACAATGTCAAGGGACTGATTATAGACCAGCGATTCAACTCCGGCGGGCTCCTGGATGAAGTTGTGAAGGTGGCTGAATATTTCGTGCCCAAGGGTGAAGTCATCGTCAGCACCAAGGGACGTCTTTCCAATCAGAACAGGGAATATAAATCCACTGCAGACCCGATTTGCGACCTTCCTCTTGTTGTCCTTGTCAACAGGGCAAGCGCCAGCGCGGCGGAAATTTTCACCGGCGCCATCCAGGACCATAAACTCGGAGTTGTTACTGCACCGAAGGGAGAGCATACGTATGGCAAGGGCTCTGTCCAGACCATTGAGGAATTGAAACACACCATCGCATGGGATGAGAATAAAAATCCCAAAAAGTGCGCACTCCGGCTTACCACAGCCCGCTATTACACCCCCAGTGGCAAGACTATCGATAAGGTTGGCATTACTCCGGACATTCAGATAGACCTCCCTGAAAACAATGAGGCTGAACTTGCGGCACGCGGTCTGCTCGGCGACCCAGATATGAATGAACCGGCAATCTCCCTGCCCCAACACCCCGATACAAAGAACGAGGACTCCATCACCACCCCGCCCTCTGAGCAGGAAAAACCCGAGGAGGGAAAATTTTACATGAAGGTGGAAAAGGGAAAGGAGGAAAAACCTAAGCCCTTTGTGGATGTCCAATTGGATGAATCTGTCAAGATTATGAGGGCTTATCTCCTGATGTCGCAGTTGAGCGGCAACGCGAAACAGGTGAAGTAAAACGGGTGCCCATTGCCAGATTTGGTACAATTTCCACAAACAACTTTCCTTTTACAGGTTCTCTCATGAAAATTGTCAATGGCGAAGAGATGCGAGAGATTGACCGTATCGTCATTTCCGACCGTGGCGTGTCGAGTCTTTCGCTTATGGAACTTGCCGGCGCCGCCGTTGCGGATTTCGTCATGGGAAAGATTGAACCCAAACGTGTCGTCGTCATTACGGGAAGGGGAAACAATGCTGGCGATGGTTTTGTTGCAGCACGCCTCATTTATAATGCAGGCGTTCCAGTCACACTTTTGATGCTTTCGGATGAAAAGGGGCTCTCGCCTGATGCCCTCACAAACTATCACGCCCTGTCCCCGGATATCCCCCGTTTAGTCTGCAAGGCGGGGAGCCGGGTTGCCCTGAACCTTGAAGAGGGGGATTGTGTCATCGATGCCATGCTGGGTACAGGTGTGAAGGGTGAGGTCACGGGACTTTTCCGCGAAGCGATTGAGGCGGTCAATAACTCAAGGGCGACCGTTGTGGCGGTGGATATCCCTTCTGGTCTTCCCGCCGATGAGGAATATTTTGACGGTCTTTGTGTTCATGCGGATTATACCGTCACCATTGGTCTGCCCAAGTTGGGTATGATGCAATATCCCGCCGCGGGCTGGTGCGGCGAGGTGATTGTTGCCTCGATCGGATTCCCGGAAGACCTTTTGACAGCGCCATCACCCACGAGATGTTATCTTGTAACGCCTGATGTGGCGCAAGAGATACTCCCGGTGCGTCCGCCGCATGGGCATAAAGGGACATTTGGCTCACTTCTTGTTGTGGCTGGCTCAATTGGCATGACAGGCGCCGCCACTCTGACATCCCTTGCTGCCGCACGTTCAGGGGTCGGCATTGTCTTTCTTGCCATACCCAAAAGTCTGAACTCCATTCTTGAAGTAAAACTCACCGAACCGATAACCATCCCGCTTCCCACAAAGTATGAGGGTCTTCCTGATACCGGGATGCTTGATGGTATTCTTGAGAAATCGTCGCAGGTTGATTCCATTGCCATCGGTCCCGGTCTGGGACGCACTGAAGGTGTGCGGAACCTGACTCGCGAGATTTATGCAAGGACTGCCCTGCCGCTTGTTCTGGATGCGGATGGCGTGAATGCCTTTCATGGGGCTTTAAATCTCTTGAAGGGGCGGGAGGCGCCTTCCATCCTGACGCCGCATCCCGGAGAACTCGCTTCACTTCTTGGAATAGGCGTTCAGGAAATTCAGAAAAAAAGAATCAGCGTGGCAAGGGAATTTGCAAGGGATTATAATGTTATTCTGGTTCTTAAAGGTGCCAGAACGGTTATTGCCTCACCATCGGGCGATGTTTTCATCAACAGGACGGGTGACACGGCATTAAGCAAGGGCGGAAGCGGAGACCTTCTTACCGGTCTCATAGGAGGATTTCTTGCCCAGGGTGTTACGCCTCTGAAGGCGGCTATTCTTGGAGTATATCTGCATGGACTGGCGGGGGAGAAGACATCCGCTGTTAAAACCGAACGCGCCGCTCTACCCACCGATGTCCTTGATGCCATCCCTCAGGCATTTAACGAACTTGAAAATACGTAGAGGTCTATTGTCAATACCCATTGACCTGCAATGTGACGTGTTCTGATGTTTAAATCCTTATTTCTCTTCCACACTTGAAAAGCGCTGAGAGCTTCCCCTCAAAAATGCCTGGAAGGTCGGGTGATATATGAAGTGCGCCTCCTCCTCTGTTAAATGCCAGACATAGTCCGTTTCTCCAATTTCCCCCGGGGCGATGTACGGGATGAGCGTTTCGCCAATTAAGGTATCTGGTGCTTGACTCTTTTCTTTAAAGAACCGGATGGAAACGTTTTTTGCCTCCGTTTCCCCGTCATTTCTAACTCGTGCCACAAGATGTGCAATGAGCGCCTCCCGCTCCTTGTCCGTCTGCCGAATCTCAATCACAAGAGGCTTCAAATTCGCCTTGGTACGTACGTGGATGGTGATGATTGCAGTATTATTGGACTTGTTTATTTCAGCAACTGTATTTGCCGTATCGACCTTAATGAATAATTTGTTCTCACCGCTGTTCTTTATGGGGTCCCATCGCAGTCTGACTGTTCGTGTTTCACCGGCTTCAAGGCGTGTGATGAGTTTTTCAGGGGTTGCGGTATAATCGAAGAGAGGTTTTCCACCCGAGTCAGGGTCATTGTCGTAGAGGCAGATATGGAAATTCTTTGCCGCCGCCCCGCCAAGATTTGTCACGGGGACATCAAAGAATACGGTTCTCCCTTCAGTTGGACTTTCCTCTGAAAGTTTTATTGTGTGTGCGTCAATACTCAGGTCGGAAAGTTTTGAGACATCATGGACAAATGTGAATTTGTTGTTATCCGGATGTATATCGTTTTCCCCCTTTGGGGGCACTGCCTCAAGGGTGAATGTTTGAGGCTCATTCGGGTTTTCAAGGGTCATCATAATGGTGGCGTTGTTGGGGAGGCGTGGGGTAATATTGGAGATACGGCTGGTTCTCAGGACTTTCCCGGAGGTGTTTGTGCCGTTACGCAGGATGACATCGGCATAGTCAAGGGACTTTATGCCGAGACTGAAAACCGGGATGACGATGGATAGATTCACGCGTTTGCCGGTTTGTGTGTAGGTGCGTTTCATGAGATATTTGGAGATTGCGAGGTCGGTAGATGTCATGGAATCGTCCCGCGCCACAAGGGGTAGAAGGATTTCATTCCGGGTCGGAGTTTCAGGATTCGTGGGCTTAAAATATGCCGGTGTGCTGAAGCGGAAGACATTAAGCCCGGGCTTTGGGTTGACTTCCAAGGAGAAGGTTTTTGTTTCATTCGGCTCAATGGGTTGATTCAGCGTTCTGGTAGAGGGATTTTCCGCAACGAGATTGATGAGGTCAACTGCGGCATCGGGACATGGGATGGGTGAATCGTCTTTGACCTCTGCATCGAGGCGTAAGGGGGTATTGGCGCTGATGTTGATAAGGGGTTTTTCGGCGCGAGCGTTATTCAGGGTCAGGAAGGGTTCTCCGACATTGAATGTGATACCGCCTGTGGCGTCGCGCTTCCTGCCTTCATTGTATAGATAACAGTGCGCTGTCCATTCACCAGCCATCGCCCCCGCAGGAAGTGTGAACTCATGATATGCACTGCCGCCGCTGAATGTCACCGGTGCACCATCCTGTGAAATCTCATTACCGGGCGAATACAGGGAATAAATCGCCATGCCACGTCTGAAAGAGGCGGGCGAGGCGATTATCCGAATTTTTGCGGGAAGGTCTTTCAAGCGCAGATATCTCTCGTTCTCCCATGGTTTCCAGGCATGGGTCTCCGGGTCTGTAATATATGCTTGGAGAGGCATAACTTCGGCGGGAATCTGGAGCTTAAGCGCAGGGTCTCCCAGCAGGATGAACATCTGGGCGATGTCAACCTGATTTCTCCTCAGAAGGTAAAGCGAGCGGGTGAGGATGATGGTATCACCAAGTGTTGCGACATGGTCTTTGAAAAGTGCCTCATGAAGTGAGTCGGAGATTTTTTTGTGAGCAGATGTAAATCCCGGTCCTGAAGGAACAAATTGGGCAATGGAACCGCCCCTTGGCTGTCTCATGGAGTCCTCCGAGATGCAGATGTTCCATTTTGGAACGGGATAATCAATAGCGCCGCTGTTGCAGGTCATATTGGTGACAAAGGTCAGGTGTTCCATGTTGGTGAGGTGAAGGTTATCGCTGTTAGGGGAATCTCCGCCGAACCATATTCTTTCATCCGCCCAGATGTTTGGTGAGCCATGACCGAAATAAGTCATATAAAGACAGCCGTTCTGGAAGAGGTCGAGGATTTTCGCCGTTGCAACTGTGCTGACCTTTGCCTTGGTGCGTTCCACGAATGCCTGGTCAAGGTAGAAATTGTCATCAAGGGGGAGATATTCGAGATATACGGTTTTTCCAGCAAAAGCAGTAGGCGTGAAATTTTTTCGTAAATCCTCCGTGTCTTCGCAAAAGGGACCATCATCTGCGACATAACCAAGAGTGGTGCGCCAGGAGCCAAAGGAAGATTTTGTCTCATAGTAAATAATCTTTTTCACGACATTTTCCGCATCTGTCACATTATTGACCGAGAGGCGCCCTAAGGAAATGTCCGGATATTCATCCTCGCCAAGTAGTGTGGTAAACCAATGGTCGGATGCCCATTTATCCTTCTCCCCGAATTTTGAGAAATATGAATATGATGGAACATAATTGATGATGTCGTTACGTGACTCATTTTTATAATCGCTCGTTGAGTCGCCGAATAAGACCACATACAATGGAGGGATTTCCCATTTCAAAAGGGCGGTTGCGAGAAAAAATTTGAGCGCTATCGGACTGAGAATTCCCTGATTAAACTCATCATAAACGGCATTCACATCCACGACTCGCGTTTTATATCCCTGTCTCTCCCTGTAAGCGACAAGTTTCTTCGCTGCTGAGATGAAGTCGGAATGAGTAATGATGATATAGTCAGCCGCATTGGAAGATGCTGAGAGGTTGTCATTGAGCTCGTGGCGGACAGCCAGGGGTGACTGCACAAGGTCAAAGACGGTAAAGAGGTATGAAGACTCGCCGCTTTCCACAGTTGTGAATGAAGCGCGGTTCAGACCGGCGTTCTTTGTCAGGATAAGTCGCGGCTTATAAGGGTTTGAATGTTCAATGCCTACAATGGGGCTTTGGGGGATGTTGCCAATGATGTATCGCGTGGGTCCGGGTTTCAGTGGCGTCTTTTCAATCTTCAGGAAGCCATGGTCGAGGAGAAATTGCCGTGGGTATTCCAGGATGAGATTATCAAAGAAGATGCCGCCGGGGAAGACAAGGGTGCCACTTGTGGGATTGGTGTCAGACTGTGTCTGACCTGTCCGACCTGTCGGACGGGTCTGACCGGTCTGAGGTTTTTCGGGAAGAATCTGGCATTGGAGAAGGTTACCGTTTTCCTTAAGGATGCCGTAATCTATGTCAAATGTTTTAATATCATCCGTGGTATTTCGGATGGGGAATATTTGCGGTGGGGCATCATTTATCTGGACCTGCAATCTCCCCGGCTGAGTCCAATCGTCTGGATAGCAGTAAATCCGGAGTGTCACCTTTCCCTTACCTGCAATGGATTTAAGACCCGGAAGGCTGAAGGTGCAGGAGAAAGGTTTTTCAGGGTTGATTTCCTGCCAGACCCATCTCATTCCCTTGATGGAAAGAAAATTGCCGGAGTGAATTTTTAGCTCCTTGTCCTCCTCGATGACCAGACGAGATATGAAATATTCCGGACGGACGGCGTCCCTGATATCTTCGCCGCCGATGGTTTCCATGCGAAGGGCAGGGCGTTTGGGGTCATAATAAAGTCTGTAAATATTAATGTCCGTATATTCACAATCCGGCGGATACCCGTAAAATAGGAGGGCATCGTTTTTCATAAATGTACTGGTGAAACAGCCCCACGTGGCGAGCGGGATTTCTCGTCCGGCGCAGGAGATGTGAAAATATCTGGGATTGACCCTCCGGGGGTCAATCCCACTTTTTGCAAGAAGGTCACTGTCAATCTTGTAAATTCCGGCATTGCGGACTGATAGCTGGAGCGGAGGTATCTCACGAGGAATGCTTTCCGGCAGGTATGCGATGCTGAGGGTATCGGTGGTTGAGAGATTCACAGGGGGTGACTGGGCGGCATATTCTTCCGCCATCTCCGGGTTGTCGACAAGGACTGAAAGGATGCGGCTGAAGCCACGTTCTCCTGGTCTTGACATTTTGGGTCTTTCTATGGGTGGCTGTCTGTTTGGGGATTCAAATTCCAGCCTTAATGTTATTGATGAAAGGACCTGCGGAACTTTTTTCAGCGCTGGGTTGAGCGGTTCCATCGGAGGGGTAATATCTCTGGAGAGCATCGGGTTAATGCGGACGGATTGAAAGTAATTGAACCTTAAAAATCCCTCCGGCGCAATGTTGATATTTTTCAAAATGGTTTTGTTGAGACTATCTTCTTTAGATTTGCCCTCTTCAAGCGAGTAATCAAGTATCACGGGCTTGAGATGAACAAGAGGAGGAGTGAGGATTGTGAAAAGGTGTTCTGATGTATCGCCCTTTTTCCATCTGTATGAAATGATGATTTCTTTCTTATCGGATTTAATCTGTACGCCTGTTTTTGCGATGGTTAATGTGGGGAGGGGCTTAACCCTTTCAGGTGCGCGGACGCAGCCATGGAGCAGAATAATCAGCAGAAAAAGACAATGTGCCGCATATGTATGGCGCGGTATTAACAAAAAACAACTCCCGCAAAGCTCACGGACGTTGTTGCATCGCGGTCAATAGATTGCTCATAATCCACGACCTTTCCCGTGACCGGTCCCAGAATTTTCAGCATGGTGTAAATGGGTGGAAGACCACATACGCGGAAGCGGTCGTTTTGTGAGGCAATGGTTTCGAAAAGGCGCTCGGCATCGCCTGCGCAGATGGCATCCAGAATTGTCTGGTCGTGCCGGCGCGTTTCCTCCTGAAATTCGCTTGTGATGTATTCCGTGTCACCAAATGAGGGACCGATATGTGAAAGGTCAGCCCCAGCCACTAATAAAATATCTCGCCCGCTCTTTTGAAGGGCACTGCTCAGCGCCTTTACAAAACGCTGGAACGTCTCATCACTCTCCGGCGACATACCTCGTTCCACATAATCCCCGAATGGTGAGCAAAGAATTGGCAGGATGGTGATTGGTCCTGTGTGGCGGTAAATATATTGAAGCCAGAGCACCTGAAATTCAATGGAGTGCTCACCACGATGGAAAAATTCATCCGCATAGAGTTCTTCTGGAGGAATGACGGATTCAATGTCATTCAGGATTTCCAAATCCGTAACCGCCGCGCCCAGAGGCGTCTCAAAGGATTTTCTCGTGGGGAGAAAAAGGGTGGATGCGTTATTGTGGAGCGTGCCAAAGATAACAATGACATCCGGCGGCAGGTAAGGAGGAAGGGTGTTATAGATAGAACCATACACATGCTCGCCCCGCATGAAATCGATGTGAGGTGCGATAATGGCGCGGGGTCTTACGCAAGATTCCTGAACTCCATCCTTTGAGACATTTCTCCCCTCTGTCAGCATGGACTCCAGTTCCTCTGCAATGTCCTCCTCGTCTTCAGGATAGGTCTTCCCTGCGTGAAACGATTTCCTGACTGATGATTTCAGAAATATTTCGATGAGATTATTTTTGTATTCAGAGAAGCGAGCGTTTTCTAAGAAGTAGTTTTCGTTCAGTTTTTGAACGATGTCGTTAATCTGGTCGGACATGAGCAGTGAGCCGAAACATCGCATGAATTCCGCCTGTATATCCGCCACCGTATGCTCGCCATCAAGGCAGTTGAGGATGAAGACCATGGGGTCATTGTCGGGGATGAACAGGGGATTTTCGCTGAGGTGTTCCGGGTCCTCAAGGATGAGGACTGGCGAGCCATCAATGGTAAAAGGACGAGCCGATATATTCCTCAGCCTGTGTTTTTCCATAATTTTTTTAAGTCCTTTTATGTTTCAAACAAAACGGGCAAATATATCTATCGTGGTCGTTTTTGCAACTGTCAACAAATCAGTGACATGATAGTGAAGAAGAGATAAAGTGGTAATCTGATACGAATTAAAAAAATGGCGGGCTTCGGTAGCCCGCCATTATGTCTTAATATCCTGAAGAAATATTAATGGGGTCCAATCAGGGGTCCAACAGGTGGTTCTTTATCATAAGAATATTTCTGTGACCTCCAAATATTGCCCAAACTGACAGTCCCATTTGTGGGGTCATAAACCAACTGAGCGCTGTTTATGATATTTGGATGACTGTACATTCTATCCGGTCCTACAGACCCCAGACGCCATCCGCCATAGAATATAACTGCCGCCGGCCAGAAAGTACCACCGTATTTTTGCACACATGTAGCCAGATCGTGGTATGTATAGAGCCGCTCATCAAGACGGTTTCCAATGGTAGTATCCTGAAATGGGTCAATATAATTGACTCTTGTTAAATAAGGCAGAGGAGTGGTCAATCCCCACCACAGGATACCCTGTGCATCCCCATAAGCCTGCACGTCAATTGCATACCAAAGAGTATTGACTTCTCGTGGCACACGGTTTTTGTCAACCGCATATGCCTCAAGAGCTACACCTATAGTGCGCATATCTTCCTTAACTCTCGAGACCTTTGAGCGCACCT